>Ga0247708_1000114_pt1 | contig 20599 bp, 18 predicted proteins | sample 42W_NmetaG_FD_189040 | JGI IMG/M metagenome (GOLD analysis project Ga0247708, IMG submission 189040) | Soil microbial communities from hillslope of Landscape Evolution Observatory, University of Arizona, Oracle, AZ, United States - 4-2-W_N | ecosystem: Engineered > Artificial ecosystem >...
GGAGCGGCGGTCCTCGGCCGAGCGGACGACCCCGCCCTTTCCGACGCGATCGCGCCCGACCTCGAACTGGGGCTTCACGAGCGCGAGCAGGTCGAAGCGGTCGCTCGCGGCGGCGAGGACCGCCGGAAGCACCTTCGTCAGCGATATGAACGCGACGTCGCAGACGACGAGGTCCGGGGCGTAGGGCAGGTCGGCGGGCCGCAGCGAGCGGGCGTTCGCCCGCTCGATCACGTGGACCCGCGGGTCGTTGCGAAGCCGCCAGTGGAGCTCGCCGTAGGCGACGTCCAGCGCGATCACCTCGGCCGCGCCACGCTGGAGCAGGCAGTCGCTGAAGCCTCCCGTCGACGCGCCCACGTCGAGGCAGCGGCGGCCGCGCGGGTCGAGCGACCGGCCCTCCAGCGCGTTGGCGAGCTTCACCCCGCCCCGTGAGACGAACTGCGGGGGCTCGGCCACGTCCACGCCGATGTCCTCGGGCACGAGCTGGCCGGGCTTCTCCGCTCTGCGCCCGTCGCCGCCGAGCTTCACCTCGCCCGCGAGGACCGCCGCGGCCGCGCGAGTGCGGCTCTCGTAAAGCCCGCGCTCGGCGAGCAGTGCGTCGAGGCGGACCTTGGGCACGGCGCCAGCGTAGCCGCAGCGCCCCTTCGGGTCCCTGTCCCGAGAGCCGACTGGCCAGTCAGCCAGTCCTGTGACCTCGGTCACACACACCTGGGCGATCGGCGGTCAACCTGGGTTGCGATGACACGACTCATACCCCTCAGCATCCACTCGGCGATCGAGATCGCTCTCGCCTCCGCCCTGATGGCAGCGCCCTTCGTCTTCGGCTTCGGTCCCGCCGGCCTCGTCACGGCCTTCGTGATCGGATCGCTGATGATGGGCCTCGCGATCTCGGCAAGCGGCGAGGGTCGTGGCGGGCTTCCCGTCATGGCGCATGCGGCCTACGACCGCGGGATCGCGTTCGGGCTCGTGCTCGCCGCGGGCCTCCTGGGCCTCGCGGGCGACGCGTCGGCCCTGCTCGTGCTAACGGCGGCCAGCCTCGCGCTCGTCGCCCTCAGCGTGAACACCCGCTACAGCGCTGTTCGCGCATAGGACTTCCTCGCAGAGATCACATACGCATCACTCCTCCCTCGAACGGCCCGCCACTCCCCGGCGGGTCGTTCTCTTTAAAGGGCCGCTCGGCGAGCGCTCAGGCCAGCGCTTCACGCGGGTCGAGCACGGCGGCCGCGACCTGCGCCGCCACCGACTCGGGCGTGAGGCCGACCTCCTCGCGGAGAAGCACCGGCTTGCCGTGGGTGACGTAGCGGTCCGGGAGGCCGAAGCGGGCGACCCGCACGGGGCCGAGGCCCTCGTCGGAGATCAGTTCCAGGACGCCTGAGCCGAAGCCGCCGGCCAGCACGTTCTCCTCGACCGTCACCAGCAGGTCGTGCTCGGCGGCGAGCGACGCCACGAGGTCGCGGTCGAGCGGCTTGGCGAAGCGGGCGTCGGCGACGGTGGCGTCGATGCCGTGCTCCTCGGAGAGGATGCCGGCCGCGCCGAGCGCCACCGGGACGCCATAGCCGTAGCCGAGGAAGGCCACGCGCTCGCCCTCGCGCAGGACCTCGCCCGTGCCGAGCGCGAGCGGCTCGACCCGGTCGGGGAGCGTCACCCCCTCCGCCTCGCCGCGCGGGTAGCGCAGGCCCACCGGGCCATCGTGGTCGACGGCGGTGCGGAGCATCCGCACGAGCATGGCCTCGTCGCGCGGCGCCATGAGCACCATGTTGGGCAGGCAACGCATGTAGGAGATGTCGAACGCGCCGTGGTGGGTCGGGCCGTCGTCGCCGACGAGGCCCGCGCGGTCCATCGCGAAGACGACGTCGAGGTTCTGGAGGCAGACGTCGTGGACGATCTGGTCGAACGCACGCTGGAGGAAGGTCGAGTAGATGGCCGCGACCGGCTTGGCGCCCATCAGTGCGAGGCCCGCCGCGAACAGGATCGCGTGCTGCTCGGCGATGCCGACGTCGTAGTAGCGGTCGGGCATCTCCTTCTGGAGGATGTTGAGCCCGGTTCCGGAGTTCATGGCGGCGGTGATGCCCACAACCCGCTCGTCGCGCTCGCACTCGCGCACGAGCGCCTCTCCGAAGACCGTCGTGTATTGCGGGACGGGCGCCTTCGCGGGCTTCGGCGGCTTCGCCGGCGCGGGCGCCGGGGCGCCGTTCACGATCGAGGACGGCTTCGCGGCGTGCCACTTCTCCATGCCGGCGAGGCCGCCGTCCTCCGCGGGCGCGAAGCCCTTGCCCTTGACGGTCTTGATGTGGACGACCACCGGCCGATCGGCCTCGAGCGCGTCGCGGAGCGCGACCCGGAGGGCCTTCACGTCGTGGCCGTCGACGACTCCGACATAGGCGAGGTCGAGCTCTTCGAAGAAGAGCCCGGGCGCCCAGTAGGCCTTGAGCGACTCCTTGAAGATCGGCCCGAAGCGCTCGAAGCGCTCGCCGATGCCGGCGGGGAGGCGGGTGAGGCCGGTCTCGAGGTCCTCGCGGGCCTTGTGCAGCTTGGGGTTCAGGCGGACGCGGTTGAAGTAGCGCGAGAGCGCGCCGACGTTGGGGGAGATCGACATCCCGTTGTCGTTCAGCACGATCACGATCGGGAGGTCGAGCCCACCCGCGTTGTGGAGCGCCTCGAAGGCGACGCCGCCGGTGAGCGCGCCGTCGCCGATCACCGCGACGACCTTGCCGTCCGGTCCCGAGCCCCGGCGCATCGCCTCCTTGAGGCCGACGGCGTAGGAGACCGAGGTCGAGGCGTGGCCCGCGCCCATGATGTCGTGCTCGGACTCGAAGATCGAGCAGAAGGGCGCGAGGCCGCCGTACTTGCGGATCGTGTGGAGCTCGTCGCGGCGGCCGGTCAGGACCTTGTGGGGGTAGGCCTGGTGGCCGACGTCCCAGAGCACCTTGTCGCGCGGGGAGTCGAGCAGCGAGTGAAGGGCGACGGCGAGCTCGCAGGTGCCGAGGTTCGCGCCGAAGTGGCCGCCGATCTCCCCGATCGTGTCGATGATGAGCTCACGGACCTCCTGGGCGAGGCCCTGGAGGTCGTCCTCCGGCAGGTCGCGGAGGTCCCTGGGCGAGTCGATCTTGTCGAGGAGGCTCATGTCTGGCGGGTGAGGATGTAGTCGGTGACCTGTTCGAGGGTTGCGGTACCCGGTCCGGCCTCTGCAAGCGCATCTCGCGTCTTCGCGTGCGAGGCGGCCGCCAGCTCCTTCGCCCGCTCGAGCCCGAACACGCTCACATAGGTCTGCTTGCCGTGGCGCTCATCGGAACCCTGGGGCTTGCCGAGCGCGGCCTCGTCGCCGGTGACGTCCAGGATGTCGTCGACGATCTGGAACAGCACCCCGAGCTCGGCCGCGAACCGGCTCAGCGGAATTGTCGCAGGTCCGGACCCACCGCTCGCGAGCAGGACGCACTCGACGGACGCGGCGATCAGGCGGCCCGTCTTCAGCTCGTGGAGGTGGCGCAGGTCGTCCGCCGACAGCTCGCCCTCGGCGGTGACGTCGAGGTACTGGCCGCCGACCATCCCCCCCACCCCGGCCGCCGCGCACAGCTCGCGCACCGCGGCGAGGATGTTGGCCGGGTCGCCCGCCTGGCGCTCGAGCACGAGCCGGAGCGCCTCGGCGAAGAGGCCGTCGCCCGCGAGGATCGCGACGTCCTCGCCGTACTCGACGTGGCAGGTGGGCTTCCCCCGGCGCAGGTCGTCGTCGTCCATCGCCGGCAGGTCGTCGTGGATCAGCGAGTAGGTGTGGATCAGCTCGAGGCCCGCGGCGAGCGGGTGGAACTCACGCCGGTCACGGCCGATCGCCTCCGCGGTCGCGAGCGCGAGGACCGGGCGGATCCGCTTGCCGCCGGCGAGCAGCGAGTAGCGCATGGCCTCGACGAGGCCGGCGGTGCGGCCCTCGGCGCCGAAGTCCACGCCCTCCAGATACGCGTCGACCTCCTCCTGCAGGTGGGTCGGGTACGACGCGACGGTCACCCGAGAAGGGACTCCTGCCCGGGCGGGGACTCCGAGCGGGCGTCGCGGGCCTGGCGGTCGAGCTCCGAGCCGATGTCGGTGGCGAGCTCGGCGCAGCGCTCGACGAGCGCCGCAGCCTCCTCGGCCTCGATGCCACCGCGCAGGCGCTCGGCCGACTCCCGGAGCTCGTCGATCATGCGGTCGAGCGCGCTCACCGCGGCGCCTTCGCGATCGTGCCCAGGATGCCGTTGACGAAGCCGGGCGCGTCCGCGCCGCAGAGCTCCTTGGCGGCCTCGACCGCCTCGTCGATCGCCACCTCGGCTGGGATGTCGGGGCGGTGCAGCAGCTCGAACAGGGCCACCCGCAGGATGCCACGCTCCAGTGGGGCGATGCGGTCGAGCGTCCAGCCGACGCTGTGGCGCTCGATCAGCCCGTCGAGCTCGTCCTGGTGCTGGGTGACGCCGTCCACGAGCTCGCGCGTGAAGTCGGTGGCGGTGCGATCGACCAGGTCCTCGAGCGGCCGGCTCGTGACGTCGCGCTGGTAGAGGGCAACCACGGCCGCCCGGCGCTGGTCCGTGCGGCGCATCGCCCTAGGCCCGCGCGACGTACTCGCCGCTGCGGGTGTCGACGCGGACGCGGTCGCCCGCGTCCACGAAGAGGGGCACGCGGACGACTACGCCCGACTCGAGCGTGGCGGGCTTCTCGCCGCCGCCCGAGGCCGTGTCGCCCTTCACGCCGGGCTCGGTCTCGGCGACGGCCATCTCGACCGCGCTCGGCACCTGGAGGTCGCTCGGCTTGTCGTCCACGAACAGGACGTCCACCTCCTCGCTGGGGAGCACCCAGCGCAAGCCGTCCGAGACGGTCTCGAGCGGGACGGTCATCTGGTCGTAGGTCTCCATGTCCATGAAGTGCGCGTCGCTGTCGTCGGCGTACAGAAACTGCATCTTCCGCGCCTCTGTGCGGATCGGCCGGAACTTCTCGCCGGCGCGGAAGGTCCGGTCGATCGCGGCACCGTCGGAGACCCGCTTGAGCTTCGTGCGCACGAACGCGCCACCCTTGCCGGGCTTCACGTGCTGGAACTCCACGATCTTGAAGACGACGCCGTCGACTTCGATGTGGGTCCCGTTCTTGAACTGGTTGGTGCTGATCAACACATAACCTCAGGTTGAGCACACGCGGGCGGCGTGCGCGACAAGAAACGAAAGGCTAGCTGCGTGGCGAGATTTGACGCGTACATGCGGGTGTCCCGTCGGGGCGGAAGGTCCGGCGCCTCGTATCAAACGCTCGGACAGCAGCGGGAGGCGATCGGGGCGCCCCTCCGACTTCATAGTGCTCATGGTGATGGTGTGGTCCCTTCTGAGGACGCGCGCCACGCCCGCCAGAGCCACCTCGCCCTACGGGCTCAGCGTCTCAGGCGGGCGCAGCCTCACGACACCGCGATCGCAGACCACGACCACACACACTTCCTCGGACAGACCCCGCTACGGGGACCCTGCCATATCCAGCAGGCGCTCGCGCACGTACTGCGGCGTGCGCTTCGCATTCAGCACATCGTTGACGTACTCCGCGAACGGGTCAACGAGCTTGCTCGCCGAAGGACCCCGCGAGATCAAGTCCGCGTACTCCTCGGCGCGGATCTCCACCGCGACGCCAGACTCGCCGTAGCGAACCGGCAGGTGTGCGAGCAGGTCGTGTGCGACGAACACAACCTCCACGTCCCAGTCAGACAGGTCCGCAATGCCCTCGAACTCCTCGCGACGGAGTTCGAGCGAGCGCCGAAGGGTCCGTCGGTGCCCCTCGACGTAGACCTCGGACAGACCGCCGCCGTGCGCCTCCCAGGCAACGGCCTTTCGGCCGGCGGCGTCCTGGAAGTCGCAGTCGCCCAACTTTCGCCGGCTGACGTTGCTCGCGTTCACCGAGTCTTTGAGGCCCCGACCCCTCCATTGAGGCTCCGGGTAGAGAACGCTCGTAATCGCGTCAACCACCCGTTGTTCGATTATCCCCTGCGTGTTCGTCTCCCCGGCAGCGATCGAGTCCAAGATCCGCTGAACCTGCCGCGTGCTGAAACGATCCGGGAGCAGAACCGTGAGGGGTTCCGTCAGCCGGATGAGCCGCACAAGCCAACGACGCAGCCAGCCGGCGAGTTCCTGCCGCGCGGCGAAGCCCATGCTTTCCAGGCCGGTCACCAGCGCCACGAGGGCGCGCGCTTGGTCGAGGCGATCCTCGCGGCTGGCGGCCCAGGCCGGGGTGAGCTGATCGAACCCTTTCGCGTTGTTCAGCACGGGGTTGCCGGCGCCCGTCAGAGCCGGCGGATACTGGTCAAAAAGCCAGCCGGCGACCTGACCGCGCGGCGAGAACTCGTACAGGATGCTCAGCGCGTGGTCGTAGAACTCGGCGATCGTCGCGAGGAAGTGCAGGATCTGGAGATATGGGCCGAAGGCGGCGCCGTCGGGCGGGTACAGGGTGAGCGCAAGTTCCTCCAGGTCTCCCGGGAAGCCGAGCCGGTCGGCGACGTCGCCGAGCATTTCGGCGCAGGTCTCGACGTCGGCGTCCGCGAAGACCGACTTCTCCAGCTCTCGGTCACGCTCGAATAGCTCCTCGACGCGATCGCCGTCGAGCGATGGCTTCAGCGCCATCTGGCCGAGGATTCGCTGGACCGCGCGCCAGGCGAAGTCAACTCGCGCGTCGCGGGCGCGCAGGACCCGCTCAATCTGGGCAGCCGACATCTGCTCCGCCTCGGCGAGGTGCGCGATAAGCCGCGCATGGCTCAGGAAAGCAGCCGCCTCATCGTGTTCGAGCAGGTGCCTATCCCGCAGGATTTCGTAAAGCGCGAAGTACGTCTCTGAGAGGAGTTCTCCGAGGTCAGGGTCGCCGGCCGCGACGTACGACGCGATTACGCCGGCCAGGTCATCCGACACGTCCCCCGTGTCTCGCCACTTTTCTCGCTCCAAGCTCACCGCGTCGGCGAAGTCGGCAGCGTCAAAGCCCAGACGTGCGAGTTCCTGAGCGGCGCCGTCGAGCGCGTCCTCCTCGCATTCCGGCGCAATTGGAAGCAGCAGCGTCCGCATCGCTTCGCGAAGCGCGTCGCGCTGGGCGTCAGTCACGGCAGGGCTCCCAGAGGTCACGCATCCCGGCGCTCAGCTCGGGCCACTTCACGTCGAGCGCCTCGGCCCATGCGAACAGCTCCGGCACAGACACCCGTCGCTGCGCGTGCTCGACCCGCGAGACGACGGACTGATCGACGCCGATGCGTTCCGCCAGGGCTTCCTGGGACAATCCCTCGCGCTCGCGGAGCGCGCAGAGCCAGGCCGCGAGCCGCGTCGTTCTGTCCGCCTCCGCGGGTAGCTTTCGGGGCGCTACCATGCGGAAATCGCATAAGATCTGACGTGAGCCAAACTCCCCCCACTTTCGTATCGCTCTACTCCGGCGCCGGGGGCCTCGACCTCGGATTCCTCCGAGCGGGCTTCGAGCCTCTGTGGGCCAATGACTTCGATGCTACTGCCGCGGAGACCTATAGGCAGAACATCGGGGACCACATCGTTGCCGGCCCCATCGAGGATCAGGATTGGCCCTCGGAAGGGTCCGCCTCGTTCGTCATCGGCGGCCCTCCCTGCCAAGGGTTCTCCGTCGCTGGGCACCTGGACCCGCGTGATCCGCGCAGCAAGCACGTCTCCGTGTTCTTCGACGTGGTCGAGCGCGTGAGACCCGAGGGCTTCGTCATGGAGAACGTCAAGAACCTCGCGGTCAACGCCCGCTGGGCCGGACTCCGTCGAGACCTGATCTCGCGTGCCGAAGACCTGGGGTTCTCTGTACGCCTCTGTGTGCTGAACGCCTCGCACTTTGGGGTACCGCAGGCTCGGGAGCGCATGTTCTTGATCGGCCTACGGGGAGCGCGGCCGGCTGAGCCCGAGGCGACCACGCAGGATTCTCCGCCTTCTGTCCGATCGGCACTCTCGAAGCTGCCGCCATACGGCCAGCCCGGGAACGGCTCGGTATGCACCGCGCGCGTGACCCCGGCCAAGCGGCCGGTGATGCGGCGTTCCCCGTTCGCCGGAATGCTCTTCAACGGCAAGGGGCGGGCTTTGAACCTGCTCGCGCCGGCCTCGACGCTGCCCGCTTCAATGGGCGGCAACCGCACGCCGGTGATCGACCAAGTGCAGGTCGAAGAAGGCGGCGCCTGTTGGATCGAGGAGTACCACGCGCACCTCTCCGACGGGGGCGAGCCGATCGACTCGATCCCTCCGCGGATGCGGCGACTGACTGTCGAGGAGGCTGCCGCCATCCAAACCTTCCCGACGGGCTGGAGATTCTCCGGCACGCAGAGTGCGCAGTTCCGCCAGATCGGCAACGCGGTACCGCCTGAGCTCGCCTTCCACGTGGCGAAAGCCGTCAAGGCGGCGATACGGCGGCGCGATCGCGCTACCGCCGCGGAACCCGTGCTGGTTGCGGCCTAACCGGCTCCGCTGGACCGAAGCACCACGGACGCGATCCGGTCGGCTACCTCCGCGGGCGGCTCGTGCTCCCATGCGCGCATAACGGTCCACCCGGCGTCGGTGAGCGCCGAGTCATTGCGCCTGTCTCGCGCGATATTGCGGTCGAGCTTGCGAGTCCAGTAAGCCGAGTTCGTGGTCGGGCGCCGGCCGTGCTCCGGGCAGCCATGCCAGAAGCAGCCGTCGATGAACACCGCTACCCGGGCGGCGGGGAAGACCACGTCAGCAGTGCACCGCAAGCCGGAAAGCGGCCGAGCGTGTTTACGGAACCGGAGGCCGCGTCGGTGCAACAGCGACCGAACGAGAGCCTCAGGGCTCGTGTCGCGGGAACGGTTCCCCTGCATCACCGCGCGAACAGCCGGCGAGCTCGCGGGCGGTGACGGGATCAGCGCAGGAAGCTCCACGGCGCGAGCCTAATCCGAGGAGGTCCCCGTCGATGCGCCACTTCGCGCACTGTCCGGGTTTTCGCGTGATGACAGCCATGGGTGCCATCGGACCCCGCTCGTATCGTTTGAAACGTGAGCGATGAGAGCGACGAGCAGGAGGCGGCCCCCGAGGTCGATTTCGACTTCGCTGCCGGCTGGCCCGATGAAATCCGGGGTCTAGTCGGGCATCTCTTCGCCTTCGACTTGGACGATGTTCAAGGCCGAGACAGGCTTGGCTCCCTTTACTTCGCCGAAGCCCCCGCCACGGTGTCCTCGATCCGCGCTCTGGTCAAAGACCTTGCGCAGGAACCCTGGGATGAACTCCCGGGATCAATTACCGAGGGCCACTTGTCAGGACAGCTCCAGTCCCTGAACAGCATTCTGGACCAGATGCTCGACCTATCGGCGGACGCATCGAACGCGCCAACCGAGAAAACCAGTCTCGACCAGCAGCTAGACGAACTCCACGAGTGGTTCCGAAGCGAGGTCCGCCCGCACGCGGTAACGGCTCGGGTGAACCGTCGCGTCGAGGAGGTGCTCCCGAGTGGGGACGGCGAGGAAGCCACGGACGCGCAGCTGAGCCAGCGACTTGCGCAGATGTCCGAGCTGAACGCAAAGGTCGAGCAGCTTCGCCGCGAGCTAGAGGCACGGGAAGACCTGGTTAGCGGACTACGCGAAGCCGCGGGTGAATCTGCAGGCGAGGAACTGGCAGGTGTGTTCGCGGAGCGAGCCCAAACGCTGGGTGGCACCGCGAAATCCTGGTTCAAGGCCCTAGTCGGCTCTGTGGCCACGGCTCTGCTCGGAGGCACCGCGACGTTCTTGATTCTCCGCCCGGCGAGCCAGGGTCAAGACGCAGACAACTTCGCGGCCCTCGGTCTCGGCATATTCATCGTCGGTCTTCTCGTCTTCGCCATACGGGTGTGCGCCCAGAACTACCGCGTCAACCGCCACCTCGAAGCCGTAGCGAACAGCAAGGCCGCAGCCCTCTCGACTTTCAAGCGCCTCGTGGCGTCGATCGAAGAGCAGGAGATTCGATCTGCCGTGGCGCTGGCCCTAGCCCAGGCGGTCTTCGCGACCGAGGAAACGGGGTTGGTCGAGAGCGCAGGCGATCACGTCACGCTAGTTGAGCGAGCGCTCGCTCCGCGAATTTCCGGAGCATCGGCGCCCCCGCCTGCCTGATGTGCAGGTTTGACAGTTCCTGAACTGGTTGGTGGAAATCACCGCCCTGAAGCGTAGCCAGGCGGGGCTCGTCGGCAGGTACTCCGCGCCCAGCGCCCGCAAAGCTCGGAGGAGTCCGTCGCCTACGCGGCTACTCGGCCGGCATCGGTGTGCGGCTCGGGGATCGGCCGTCCCGTTCCCGGAGGAGCTCGAAGTGCGCCCCCAGGGCTTCGGCCATTCGAGCCTCAACTTCGGCGCGGCTCGTTCCCAGGGCGAAGACTCCGTCGACGTCGGGCGAATGGGCGCCCCAACCCCCGTCCTCCGCCTCCTCGTAGATGACGAGGTACTCCTTCAACGCAGACCGTCCAATCCTGTCGCTCGCCGCATTGCGGCCAGTACCGACGGGAAGGGTGTCCGCGCCCTTTCCGGACACAGTCACCGAACGGCTTCCGTCAGGACTGTGCCACGTCTCGTGCGACCGGGATTGCCCTACCTTCGTCCACCCAGCAGACCGCAGCATCCGGCGAACTTCGCGGTATTTCCTTGGCACGCGCGCTCCTCAAGGCAACCAGCGAAATCCGGCCGCTGGGGAGCTCGGCAGGATGTGCGCGTTGGCGGCCGCGTCGCCGTTACCGCGGTCCCATGCCGTCTTGAGCGCTCGGCGCAGCGCGTTCGCCTCGCTATCGGTGGCATGTTCCAAGAGCCACGAGGAGTCGAAGACGTGCTCAAGCGCGTAGCGCCAGAGGCACGAACTGCTCGAGTGGCTTCCAGTCCGGCTTGTCGATGGGGACGATCTCTCCGTTGAGGATCACGTCGTCGTACATGACCTCAGGTTTCGCGCGAAACCCGTTACGTGACAGCACGGTGGCGTCACGATTGCGCAACGGCGACGCGACGAAGCTGTCGAAGGCGGGTTCTCGCCCGCCGCACCCTCGTCCAGTGCCCTACGCCGACGGGCCGAGGGCGGCGGTGGCTCGCTCGCGATCGAAGTAGACGTCCATGCGCACCGCCCGCCCCGCACGCATCTCGAAGATCGGATAGAGCCGCTGCTCGACGAGGACGTCGCTCCCGGCGCCGCGCCCGATCTGCCGCGCGACCACGAGTACGCGCTCGCCTGCCTCGATGAAGCCGTCGGCCTCGAAGCGCAGCCCGACCCATACCTGGCGAAGACCGGCGAAGAACTCCTCTACGCCCGCGTGTCCGCGGTAGATGGCCGAGTCGGGCAGCGTGTCCTCGATGTGCCACTCGATCTCGGGGTCGAGGACGTCCAGCACGCGAGGCCGGCCATCCGCCACGCCCGCCATGAACTCCCGGACGGCGGCGAGATCTCCTTGGACACCCCGCCCAGTATCGCAATGGACACCGCCGTCAGGCAACGGCCACATGACCTCTTACCGGTGCGTTCAGGACCTCGCAATGGGCTAGTGACCGAACGAGAACTGGTTGGTGGTGGTCACGGCCCTGAAGGCTGGGTCGCCGCGGCGCATCGGCGGCCTGACACCCTGGACGGCACCGCCCCGACCGGCCGTCGGCGGCGATGAGATCCGCGCTACTACGCCCGTCCCACCGTGTTGATGCTCGGGGGGTGCGCGCGCTTCTGGCAGCAACGGCCGTGGTTGCTTCGTTGTGGGCGCTTACTGCGGCGGCCGCTGCTGCGCCGGTCCCCTTCGCGGAGGTAGAGAATCTGCGCGCGGGACCCGTAATTGCGGGACAAGGGCTTGCCTGGATCGAGTGGGGGCGGGAATGCCCGGACGGTGGCGCCCTCGAATGCGAGATGCTCGTGCTCGCGATGCCCGGTCGGAGGCGGGTCGTCCACAGGTTCGCGCGCGGGCTCGATACCTGGGATCTGGCGGCCTCACCGTCTCTCTTTGCCTTCCATCGCGCCGATGTTTTCGGCGGTGACGAACCCGGGACGACTCGGGAGGTGCTCGGGATCGTCCAAGCCTATGGATCCGAAAAATCGCTGATCCGTTGCCACTCGAGCGACGGGGCATGTCCGGGTCCGCTTGAGTCAGGTGGCGTCGATGTGTCGGGCCGGTTCGTTGCTCTCGGCCACGACGCCGGCGTGACCGTTTACGACCAGTCGGGATCACGTGCACGGCGGCGGCTCATTCGGTCGCCGAAAGGGTTCTATCCGTGCTGCGGCCTGTTCGATCTCGCCGGGCCCTGGCTCGCCATGAGCGGCTACGAAAGTGAAGTCCTGCTGTTCGACTGGCGCTCCCGGCAGCTGGTCCATCGGATCAACGTGCGTCCTCGCCAGCACCCCGTCGAGCTCTCACTGCAGCCCGATGGCACCTTCGCCTACGTGTACGACGCGAACCAGAAAAACCGCCTGTGGGTGAGCCGGCCCCCACGGCACCGACCACGCTATTTGCGGCGGGTCCATGCCACACCAATTCTCGCTCGCGGGCGCATTGCGGTCCAGCGTTCCGCCGAAGCCGACGCGACGACGCAGTTCGACGTGCTGGATCTGCGTGGACGCATGATCACGACGGTCGACACGGGACGACGGATCACAGATCCCTACGCACCCCTCCAAGCGTTCGATGGCCGCTGTCTGGTCTGGAGCGAGAAGCGAGGCGCCGGCGACGCCGAGCGCTACGGCGTGATGGTTGCCGATGTCGGCGGGCGCGGCATCGCCCCGTGCCCGATGCTTCGGCGGTAAGGCTGAGATCACGCGGCGCCGGAAGCATGCAAGCGGACCTCGATGTGGGCTAACAACCAAACCACAACTGGTTGGTGCTGATCACGGCCCGGAAGGCTAGCTTCCCGCGCCCCGGCGGCGGGATGCGGGGCTCAACCGAGCCCCGCCCTTCGAAGACCGTCCTGGTGCGAGGGGAGCCGCGCCGGCCATCGCCCGTGTGCAGGGCAACCGTGCTGGACCCCGGAATCGGAGTCGAAGCGCGAACCGCACCGGTAGCGGCATAGCCACCGCGCAACAACTCGCGGATACTGGGGTGGCGATGTCACGGGAGCACATCGAGGCACTCCGCGGCCTGTACCGATGCTGGGCGGCAGGCGACTTCAGGTCTGCTGCGTGGCTGCTCGACCGGCATGTCGGATTCGTCGTCGGGCCGGGCTTCCCTACCGAGACGGTCTCGATCGGCCTCGACTCACTGGGCCGGCACGTGGTGGAGATCCTCGAAGCGTGGGAGCGCCTGACCGTCACGGCAGAGTCCTTTCGAGAAGTGGGTGACAGCGTGCTGGTCGGGGTGCGGCAGGTCGGCGTCGGCGCGGGCAGCGGAGTGCTCACGGAGATGACGTTCTTCCACGTCTGGACATTTCGCGCGGGCAAGGTCATCCGACTCGAAGTGATCCTCGAGGAGGGCGAGGCCCTCGAGGCCGTGGGCCTGCGGGAGTAGGCACGGCGCAGCGACGTGACGAAGCGTTCGCCGAGGTCATACTCGGGCCAGCGTGTCCCGGGAGAACGTCGAGCACTTCAGGCGCATAAACGACGCCTACAACCGGCGTGACATCGAGGGTTTCCTCGAGTACTGCGATCCGGACATCGAGTTCCGCTCGACGTTCTCCGATCTCGGCGGGGGGGTCTACCACGGCCATCACGGCATGCGCGAGTGGCATCGCGAGCAGGAGGAGGCCTGGGATGCAGCGATCTGGTCGCAACCTGAGGCGTTCTTCGACCTCGGCGACTGGACCGTGATGTTCAACGTGCTCGGCGGGCGTGGGAGCTACAGCGGCGCTGGCGTCGAGAGGCGCGAGGCGCTCGTGGCGCAGTGGCGCGATGGTCGTATCGTCCGGCTGGCTGCATACGCGGACCGCGAGGCGGCACTCCGCGCCGTCGGCGTATCGGGAGCGTCCCTGACGCCAATTGACCCCTGACCATCGTCGGGCGGTCCGGGCTCCGCGCGTGGACGGCCGACAGGGCGGGGATCTGGGACTCGGCCGGACTCCATCGCTACGCTCCGGCTCCGTCCGGCAGCCTGCCCTCCTCGCGGAGCTTCGCCAGATGGGCGTCGAGCGTGAGCGCGGCCGCGGGTCTCAGCTCGCGCGGAGCGTCGTCCCAGACCGCGTCGAGCAGCTCGTCGCGGTCGCGCAGCCCGTGCGCGAGCGCCTCCACCAGCCGGCGCTCGCGCTCGAGGCGATGGTCGCGATACTCGGTGAGCTTCGCGCGCGGCTCCCAGACGAACGGGCCGTGTCCCGGGCAGAGCACCTCCAGGTCAAGCTCGAGCAGCCGCTCCAGCGAGCGCAGGTACGCCGACAGCGAGCCGCCGTCGGGCGGGATGAAGACGCTCCCGGTTCCGAGGACGGTGTCGCCGGTGAAGCAGACGCCGCCGAGCAGCAGGCAGACGTGGTCGGCGGAATGCCCGGGTGTGGCCAGGGCCGTGAACGGCCCGGCCTGACCGTCGCCCGCGGGGCGGACCACCGGAGCGCCGGTGCGCTCGGCGAGCGCCGGCGCGCCCTCGTCGTGGTCGATGTGGCCGTGCGTGATCACGATGCCCTCGACCCTCCCGCCGGCCGCCTCCATGACCGCCTCGAGGTGGCCCTCGTGGGCGGGGCCCGGGTCGACCACCCAGCCCGCCGCGACGTAGGTGTTCGTGCCGTCGAGGGTCATCGGCGACGGGTTGGGCGCGCGCACGCGCGCGATCCCCTCCGGGGCGCGATCGCCGCTCACCGGAAGAGCGCCATGGTCGCCGTGAAGCCGTGCACGAAGTTCCGCTCACCGACCGGCCCGATCTCGCCCGCGCAGAAGAAGCCGGCGGCGGGGGCCCCGCCCGTCGCGCCCGCCAGGACGCCCGCGTCGTGGTCGGGCACCTCGAACATGTGGGCGCCGCGCCCGCTGCAGGTGAAGAGCAGCGCTCCCGCGGGCGTGCCCCCGAGACCGCCGACCCCCGCCGCCAGGGTCTCGCGGAGATCCTCGTGCGCGGATGCGGCATCGCGGGTGTGGAGCCGCACCGCCTGGCCGACGCGCACGTGGTCGCCGACCGTGATCTCCCCGGTCGTCCCGTTGGCGCCCAGCAGGCCACGCACGAGGAAGTCGCCGCGCACGTACTCGGGCTTGTTCGGATCGACGACGATGCCGAGCAGGAGGTCGGCCGAGACCATCTCGCGCTCGTGCTCGGGCATCGCCAGCAGCACCTCGCGGATCTTCGCGAACGCGGGCTTGCCCGCAAGCTCGCCGATCACGTTGCCCTCGCCCGCGGTGATGACCATCTCGGGGCCGACAGGGCGGGCGCCCTGCGAGACGCAGGGCAGGACCTCGACGCCCGTGAGCGCGACGCCGACGGCGCCGGCCGGCCGTATCTCGTGATCGTGCATGAGGACGGCCGCCCCGGGCCCGCCCCCGGCGCTCGCGATCCCGCCGACCACCGGCACGCCCGCGTGGTCGTCCGCCAGATGGTCGAGCAGCGGCTCGATCGGGAAGCTGTAGGGGTCGACCAGCAGGATCACGGCCGCCGCGCCCGTTAGGTCCGGCACGCCGGTGATCGCGACCGACTCCTCGTCGGTTCGCACGGCGTCGAGCCCGAACGCCTCGACGGAGGCGCCGGGGAGCGAGGCGGCCCAGACGGCCACGCCACCCTGCTCGTACTCGCGACCGCCGCCGAGCACCCCCTGGGCCCCGCAGCCGATCAGCGTGCCGGGAGCGAGGCGATCGGTCACCGCCTCGAGGCCCTCCGCCGCGTGCGCGATCCCCGCCGGTCCCGCGAACACGACCGCGAGGTCGACCTCTGCCTCGCCGAGGCCCGCGAGCGCCTGCTCCGCCGCCTCGGCGTAGGACGAGGCGCCATCCTCCCCGGCCGACAGTCCCGTGGCGATGCGCGTCATTCGCTCCCATCTTCCCGCTTCGCGGGGCTCCCCACGCGGCGAACGTCCGGTTCGGAGCCCCCAGCGGGTGTGAGGGGACGTCCCTGGCACCTTCTTTTCACCGGCGGCCGAAGGAGTGGCCGGCCGGGGCGACGGCGCGCAGGTCGCCGATCTCCTCGCCCGCCTCCGTGCTCCAGGCACGGCCGGGCTCGATGTGGCGGACCTCGGCAAGTGGGGCGTCCGGGCGCTCGAGGCGCTCGACGCGGTCCACCAGGACGTTCGTGACCCCCTCCCTGCGCTCGAGCCGCCCGCTCGCCGTGACGAGCGGCTCCGTCCTGACCGCGAGCCGGCAGCGCTCGTGCACCGGCGGCGGCACGATCAGGTTGATCGTGCCGTGCTCGTCCTCCAGCAGCATGAAGGTGACTCCGTTGGCCGTGGCCGGGCGCTGGCGCGCCACGACGAGCCCGGCCACGCGCACCGCCGTGCCGTGCCGCGCCGCGGCGAGGTCGCGACTCGACATGACCCCGTTGCCCAGACCGGGACGGAGGAGCCCGAGCGGATGCTCGTGGAGCGTGACCCTCGTGGTGGCGTAGTCGGCCACCAGCCGCTCCCAGTCCGAGAGGCCCGGCAGCTCGGGCACCTCAGCGTCGAGCGGCAGGGCGAGCTGGATCTCGCCACGGCCCCCCGCCGCCACGCCGGGCGCCGCCACCCCGAGCAGCCAGAGCGCCTCCCGGCGGCCGCCGCAGAGGGCGTCGCAGGCGCCCGCCCACGCGAGCAGCTCCAGCGTCTCCCGCCGGGAGGCGCAGCGGGCCGCGAGGTCGGCCGGGGAGCTGAACGGGCCCCCGCGCTCGCGCTCCTCCACCAGCGCGGCGACCTCGGAGGCGCGGGCGACGTTCACATAGCCGAGACCGATCCGGACCGCGCGGTCGAAGGGCTCGCCCCCGGAGGGCTCGGTGCTGCAGAGCAGCGCGCTCTCGTTGACGTCGGGCGGGCGGACCTCGATGCCGCGGCGCTGCGCGTCGTGCGCGAGCGCGTCGGGCGGATAGAAGCCCATGGGCTGCTCGTTCATCAGGCCGCAGAGGAACTCCGGGCCGTGGTGCACGCGCAGCCAGGTCGACTGGTAGGCCAGCAGGCCGAACGCGGCGGAATGCGACTTGGGGAAGCCGAAGCCCGAGAAGCCGGCGATCTGCGAATAGACCCGCTCTGCGAGCTCGCGTGTGACCCCGTGGATCTCCATCGCGCCCTCCACGAAGCGCCGCTCGTAGGCGAGCATCGCCGCCTCCGAGCGCTTCCGGCTCATCGCCCGGCGCAGCCCCTCGGCCTGACCCGGGGAGAAGCCCGCGAAGGCCTGCGCGACCTCGATCACCTGGTCCTGGAAGACGATCGCCCCGAGCGTGTCCCGCAGCGCGGGCTCGAGCGACGGGTGCTCGTAGGGAACCTCGAACGAGGGGTCCTCCCGGAGCGCCTTCTTGCGCTCGAGGTAGGGATGCACGGCGCCGCCCATGATCGGGCCCGGGCGCACGAGCGCCACCTGCACGGTGAGGTCGTCGAGCGACTCGGGCAGGGTGCGGCCGAGCATCTGCATCTGGGCGCGGCTCTCGATCTGGAAGACGCCAGTGGTCTCGGCCCGCTGGATGGAGGCATACACCTCCGGGTCGTCGAACGGGATGCGCGAGAGGTCGATCACCTCGCCGCGGTTGCGCGCCACCTCGTCGACGCAGCGCTCGACCGCCGAGAGCATCCCGAGCCCGAGCAGATCGATCTTCAGCAGGCCGGCGTCGCCGCAGGAGTCCTTGTCCCACTGCAGGATCTGGCGCCGCTCCATCGCCGCGGGCACCACCGGGCAGATGTCGGTGATCGGCTGCGTGGAGATGACCATCCCTCCCGGGTGCTGGCTGAGGTGGCGGGGAAGCTCCTGGGCCTCGGCGACGAGGCGGACGAGCGCCCGCCAGCGCGGGGAGGCGAAGCGGCGCTCCCCCACGGCCTCGCGCACGTCGCGCTCGATGTCGGGCAGCCACATGTCGGCCGAGCGGGCCACCCGCTCGATCTCGCCCGGCGGCAGCCCGAGCGCCTTGCCGATGTCGCGCACGGCGCCGCGCGCCCGGTAGCAGGAGAACGAGGCGACGAGCGCCGAGCGGTCGTGCCCGTAGCGCTCGTGCACGCGCGGGATCAGCTCCTCGCGCACGTCGCGGGGGAAGTCCAGGTCGATGTCGGGCAGGGCCGAGAGCTCGTCGTTCAGGAAACGCCCGAGCGAGAGCCGGTTCTCCACGGGGTCCACGTGCGAGAGCCCCGTCAGGTAGCAGACGATCGAGGAGACGCTCGAGCCCCTCCCCCGCCCCGGCGGCAGCACCGCCCGCGCCGCGCTGGGGCCGCGCACCTCGCAGGCCACCTCGCGCGCCAGCTCCAGCAGATCGCGATGGAGCAGGAAGAAGCCCGAGAGGCCGAGCCTGCGGATGACGCCCAGCTCCTCGTCCAGCCGCTCACCGGCGGCGGCGAGCGCGGAGCGGCCCGAGTAGCGCTCGCCGAGGCGGGCCCGGCAGAGCTCCGCCAGCCGCCGCGCGGCCTCCGGGTCCTCCGAGCCCGGGTAGCGGTAGCCGAGGTCGTGGGTGATGTCGAAGCGGAGCCGCTCCGCGAGGCGGCCGGACTCCTCGACCGCGTCCGGATGCTCGGCGAAGCGCTCCGCCATCGCCTCCGGCGGTGCCAGCACGTGGGAGGAGTTGCCGCGGCGCGCCGGCTCGGTCTCGTCGAGGGTGGAGCGCAGGCGAACGGCGCAGAAGGCGTCCTGCAGCTCGACGCGCGCGCGGCTGTGGGTGTGGACGTTGCCCGTGTCCACGCAGGCCACCCCGAGCCGCCCGGCCAGCTCCGCGAGCAGCCGGTTGCGGCGGCGGTCGCGGCGGGCGAAAGGCCGCTGGAGCTCGACCCTGAAGCGCTCCTGCCCGAACGCCACGAGCAGGCGGCCGGCCATCCAGGCGGCCCCCGCGTGGTCGGCGCGCTCGAGCCGCCCCGCGACCGCCCCGTCGCGCGCGCAGCCCGACAGGCATACGAGCCCGGCCGCGTGCTCCTCCACCACCGGCAGCGCGACCGATGGCGGCGCGGGCTCCCGGCCGTCGCGCGTGCGCGCGTGCGCGCGCGTGAGGATCCGGCAGAGGTTGCGATAGCCCTCGGCGCTCTCGCACAGGAGCGTGAGGTGGGAGCCGTCGGCGAGCGTGACCTCCGCCCCCGTGATCGCCCGCACCCCGAGCGGCGCGCACGCGCCGGCGAACTCGAGCGAGCCGTGGACGGCGTCGTGGTCGGTGAGCGCGACCGCGGCGTGGCCCTGCTCGGCCGCGGCCGCGGCCAGCTCGGACGGATGCGAGGCCCCGTCGAGGAACGAGAAGGCGGAGTGGCAGTGCAGCTCGACGTAGGGCATGGCGAACATATGTTCGCATGAACTGCGGCGGAAACGAGGCAATCCGTCCACCGCCTATCCAGCCGCACGCTAGGCGCGCCGAGAGATGACCAGATGCCCGCGCCGTCCCGAGCCGTCACCGGTGGGTTCGCCGTCCTCGCCTTCCTGATGGGCGCCTGGGTAGCCGCGCTTGCGGGCGTCTACGACCCGGGCCCGCTCGCCGAGCCACTCGATCGCTGGGGCTCGGAGGTCGTGATCCTGGGCGCCGCGGTCCTCTGCCTGGCCCGCGCGCTCTCCGTGCGGGAGGAACGCCCCGCGTGGCTTTTGCTCGGGACCGGGATGCTGCTCTGGGGCCTCGGCGACCTCTACTTCGTACTCGCCTTCTGGTCGAGCGACGAGATCCCGATCCCCTCGCCCGCCGACTACGGCTATCTCGCCTTCTACCCGCTCGCTTACTGCGCCGTGGTCATGCTCCTGCGCGCCCGTGTGGCCGGGATCCAGCGCTCGCTCTGGGTCGACGGCCTGGTGGCGGCCCTCGCCGTCGCGGCCCTCGCCGACGCGCTGCTCTTCCGCCAGGTGCTCGACGACACGGGCGGGGAGGCGCTCGCGGTGGCCACGAACCTCGCCTACCCGGTCGGCGACATGCTGCTGATCGCCCTCATCGTCGGCGTCCTGGGCGCCTCGGGATGGCGCCTGGACGCCACCTGGGCCTGGATCGGGGCCGGGCTCCTGGTCTTTGCCGCGGCCGACGGCGGCTATCTCTACCGCGCGGCCACGGGCGCCTACCGCCCCGGCGAGGCGCTCGACGCGGGCTGGTCCCTCGCCTTCCTGATGATCGCCTGGGGAGCCTGGCGCCCCGGGCGGCGGCGGGAGCCCGCCCCGGCCGAGCGCTGGAGGACCATCCTCATCCCGATCGCGTGCGGATTCGTGGCGCTCGCCCTGCTCGTCCACGACCACTTCGAGCGCCACAGCATCTCGGCGGTCGCGCTCGCCGGCGCCTGCCTCGGGGCCGTGATGGTGCGCCTCGTCCTCACCTACCGCGACAACCTCGTGAACCTCGCCCGCCTCCAGGCCGAGTCCGTCACCGACGCGCTCACCGGGCTCGGCAACCGCCGCCGGCTGCTGCGCGACCTCGACGACGCGGTGGCGGGAGCCACCGCCGAGCGCCCGGTCGTGCTCGCCCTCTACGACCTCGACGGCTTCAAGCACTACAACGACACCTACGGCCATCCCGCGGGCGACGCCCTGCTGGCCCGGCTCGGGGCCCGGCTCGCCGCCCTCGTCGGTGACGAGGCCGGGGCCTACAGGATGGGCGGCGACGAGTTCTGCGTACTCGCCGGTGACCCCGAGACCGTGGCCCTCGCCGCCGAGGCCCTCAGCGAGCAGGGAGATGGCTTCGC
>Ga0247708_1000117_pt1 | contig 20382 bp, 19 predicted proteins | sample 42W_NmetaG_FD_189040 | JGI IMG/M metagenome (GOLD analysis project Ga0247708, IMG submission 189040) | Soil microbial communities from hillslope of Landscape Evolution Observatory, University of Arizona, Oracle, AZ, United States - 4-2-W_N | ecosystem: Engineered > Artificial ecosystem >...
CCGGCGCGCCTCGAGCCGCTGCCGCCGCTGTCCGACAAGAAGGCCTACCGGACGCCTCAGGCCACCAAGGCCGATCTCCGCCGCCAGTTCATGGTCGCCGACGACGAGCCGCTGCCCGACTTCTCGATGTTCCCGATCCGCAGGCTGGCGGAGCTGGCGCGCTACGCCACCCCGGTCGGGGCCCTCTACGACGTCTACCCGCTCCTCGTGCTCACGACGGCGAGCCTGCGCGCGATGGAGCAGGTGGTGCCGGGGTCGCGCTTCGACGTGCGTCGCTTCCGGCCGAACCTGCTGATCGACGTCGACGGCGCCGGCCTCGTCGAGTTCGCCTGGTGTGGCGGCCGGCTGCGCGGTACCGAGGTCAGCCTCTCGACCGACATCCCGGCGATGCGCTGCTCGATCCCCACCCGCGAGCAGGGTGACCTGCCGTCGGATCCGGACGTGCTGCGGGCGGTCAACGCGCACGCCGACCGCTGCCTGGGCGTGTACACGACCGTCGAGCGGGGCGGGACGCTGGCCGTCGGCGAGCCGCTCGAGTTCGTCCCGCCAAAGCAGCCGGCGGCACCGGCCACGTTCATGCGAGCGCGCGCCAGGGGGCTCCGGCGCGGGGCGCTGCGGGTGGCCGAGGTGCTGACGCCGCGCGGGAGGTGACCCCAGGCCGCGGCGGTCACTCGATCCGGTCGAGCGGCTCCACGGTCGGGCCCTCGAGCACGGTGCCGTCGGTCGCGAAGCGCGAGCCGTGGCAGGGGCAGTCCCAGCTGCGCTCAGCCGGGTTCCAGGCGACCAGGCAGCCCAAGTGCGTGCAGGCGGGTGACAGCAACTGCAGCTCGCCGCTGTCGTCACGGTAGGCGGCGACCTTCTTGCCCTCCACCGTCACGATCGCCCCCTCGCCGCGCTCCACCGCTTCGAGCTCGGGCCGGCTGTCGGGATGGGACAGGCGGTCGCGCACGAAGCGTTTCGCGACGTTGAGGTTCTCCTTGATGAAGCCCTTGGCGGAGGCGGACGGCTTGATTCGTGTCGCGTCGTACAGCTCGGCCCACGGGTTCTCGCGCCCGCCGATCAGGTCGGTCAGGATCGTCGCCGCGACCGTCGAATGCGCCATCCCCCACTTCGCGAAGCCGGTGGCCACGTAGAGGCCCTCGGCGCCGGGGTGCAGGCGGCCGATGTAGGGGACGTGGTCGCCGGGGATCGGATCCTGCGTCGACCAGCGCCACTCGACCTCGCCGACATCGAAGTGCTCGGGCATCCAGTCGGCGAGCGCGCGATAGCGCGCCTCGGTGTCCGGCTCCTGGCCGACCTTGTGGCCCTCCCCGCCGACCAGCAGCAGCTCGCCGCCGTCGTGGGGCGTGACGCGGATCGACCGCGTCGGCGAGTCGACGCTGATGTACATCCCCGCCGGCGCCGGAGACCTCAGCCGCGCCGCCACGACGTAGGAGCGCTCCGGATGCATGCGCGCGAAGAAGCCGCCGCGGTCCAGGAACGGAAAGTGCGTCGCCACGACCACGTGGTCGGCTGTGATCGTGCCGTGACGCGTCTCGACCGAGCGCGGCGACCCTCCGCCCACGTCGAGTGCCGGCGTGTGCTCGAAGATCTCGCTTCCGTCGCCCGCGACCGAGCGTGCGAGCGCGGCCAGATACTTGATCGGATGGAACTCGGCCTGGTTTTCGAAGCGGACGGCACCGTCTACCGCGAACGGTAGATCGAGCTCGGTGACGAAGCTGGCGGGCAGCCCGGCGTCCTGCGCGGCCTCGGCCTCGTCGCGCAGCGAGTCGACCTCGGCCGCCGACTGGGTGTAGGTGTAGTTGGGCTTTCGCCGGAAGTCGCAGTCGATGCCCAGCTCGCCGACGAGTTGCTCCATCCGGTCGATGGCCGCCTCGTTGGCCGCGCCGTATGCCCGCGCTCCATCCCGGCCGAACCGCGATCGGAGCTGCGAGTAGATCTGGGAGTGCAGCGAGCTGATCTTCGCCGTCGTGCAGCCGGTGGCGCCTCCGCCGACGCTACCGGCCTCCACGACCGCCACGCGCGCGCCCTCGCGCTTGAGCAGCAGCGCCGTCGTGATCCCGCACAGGCCGCCGCCGAGGACCGCCACGTCGAAGCTGCGATCTCCCTCCATCTGCGGATAGGGGTCGCGGGTCGCGCTTTCGAGCCAGAACGATCCGGGCCGGTTCTCCATCCACCCCTCCTCTCCCGAATCCGCGGCGCGGAAACGGCTCCGTGATCGGCGACCCCTTCCTTAATCAGCCGCAGCCAGACGGGAGCCGCTTTGATGAAGCTGCGCAGCAGCTCATCCGCCTGGTGAAGCGGATGGAGACCGAGATCTCCCGGGGGCGGACATGCGCGGCGGACGGTATCGGCGCCAAGCGGCCGCTACGCCGCTGCGACGCTCCGGGCAACCTCGAAGAGCGCTTCCGGCATCGGAGCCGGGAGCCGCCACGTGAATGCGACGGGTCGTTCTCCACGATGCTCGACGTACTCAACCGGGCCAAGGAAGGTGAACGGTTGGGTGCCGAGTTCGAAGGTCTTGCGCTCTCGCACGAAGAGCAGCACATGCGAACCGCCGGCGCGGTGATTGATGTAGCGCTGGACGGTCGGCTGCTGCGGCGTCTGGCGTGACTGCGACTCCCAATGAAATAGCTCGCGATTGATCGCATAGTCGCGGTACATCGTCGTCGGCGAGTAGTCCCGCTCGGCCTTGTGGAGGTCGACGAAGAACACGTCGCTGTTCGCCTGCGGAACCCAGAGGATCCCGCCCTGAGTCACCTTCGGCTTCGGACCGTCGGCGAAGCCGAGCGCGGCGACGATCTCCTGGCGCGAGTACCGCGCGTGGAGATTCAGCGGTATCTCCGGCGCCACCAGCGACAGCGACGCCGGCGTCCGGGAGCGCTCGTCGATCAGCATGAGCAGCTCGCGCAACTCGACACGGACCGCCTCCTCGCGCCACAGCGAGTCGAAGAATGCGTCAAGCGAAGCGTGCCCGCCTGCACCCGATGCGAGGCCCCACGCGAGCATCGTCAGCAGCCGTCGCCGGCGAGCGTCGAAGGCACCTGCTCGCGGTGCGTTATTCGCGGAGAGCACCTCGAGGTAGAACGTCACGCGTTCCGGGTCGTCGAGGTGCGTGAGGCGCTTGAGCGCCTTCAACGTCCTGCCCTCAAGTTCGCCGTCAGCGGCCGCCGCGGTCGCGCGCCCTGCGTCGCGGCGCAGGGCCGTCCAGCTGCCCGGGCGATACACGTCCTCGAGCCGATGGTCGTGGCGCTCGAGGAACTCGCTGAGCGTGACCTGATCGGGCTCAGTGCGCAGGTCCTGCACGAGCGTCGCCCACCGCGAACGCCGCACCGCCGCCTTCAGGTTGTCCAGGACGATCTCGCGACTCTGTCGATCGAGGTCGACGGTGCAGCCGGCGGGGAGAAACGGGAAGTCTTCCTCGACCTGCTTCACGACAGCGCCGCGCTTGATGTCGAGGATCGCGCGCAGTCGATCCTCGAAACGGAACTCGCGGCGGTGCTGGCCGATCAGGTCGATGACGGTCAGGTGGCTCTTGCCAGCGGCGCGACGAAGCCCACGGCCAAGCTGCTGGGTGAACACGGTCGAGGAGGAGGTGGGACGAAGGAGCAACAGGCAGTCGACGTCGGGCGCGTCGACGCCTTCGCCGAGAACCTCAACGGAGAACACGCACCGAAGTCGTCCGGCCCGGAGAGCCTGCAGCTGTCGATCACGCTCGGCCGGCGCGTCATCACCTGTCAGGGCAACACTCTCCAGGCCCGCCTCGGTGAACTTGCGCGCCATGTAGCGCGCGTGCTCCTTCGACACGCAGAAGCCGAGGGCGCGCATCGAGCCCGGATCGAGCACGATCCGCTGGACGGCCTCCAGGAGCTTCGCGACCCGCAGGTCGTCGTTGGAGAGGAGGTTGCTGAGCTCGTCGGCGACGTATCCGCCGCGACGCCACGTGACCTGGCTGAGATCCGTGCCGTCCGCGACGCCGAAGTACTGGAACGGAACGAGGAACCCCTGATCGATCGCCTCCCAGAGGCGGAGCTCGACTGCGATCCGCTGGTCGAACCAGACCGTGACGTCCTGGCCGTCGAGGCGCTCTGGCGTCGCGGTCAGGCCGAGCAACTCCCGCGGCTCGAGGTGATTGAGCAGCCGGTCGTACGTAGCGGCAGCCGCGTGGTGGAACTCGTCGACGACGAGGATGTCGAAGGTGTCGGCTGCGATCTGGTCGAGCCGCGCCTCGCCAAGCGACTGAACCATCGCGAAAACGTGGCGCCCTTCGGCGATGCGGCCGCCGCCGTGGATCTCCCCGAACGACCCGTCACGCAGAACTGCGCGGTACGTGGCAAGGGACTGCCGCAGGATCTCCTCGCGGTGCGCGACGAACAGGAGTGAAAGGTCGTCGCCGGCGGCGCGAGCGACGAGCTGCCGGTAGTCGAGGGCAGCCACGACGGTCTTGCCGGTGCCCGTGGCCGCAACGACGAGATTGCGATGCCGATCGTGACGTTCCCGCTCGATCGTCAGCGCCTCCAGCATGCGCTGCTGATGCGGGTACGGGCGAACGTCGAGGTTCGCGAACGAGATCGTCGAGGTCTCTCCGAGGGATCGCCGGTCGTGCTCGCGTAGCGCTTGGGCCAGCTCGTCGCCGTTGGTCTCGGGGTCATACGCCTCGAAGTGCTCGGACGCCCAGTGGCTCTCGAAGGTTATCCGCACTCGGCCAATCACGTGGGCGGCATCCATCGACGACAAGCGCACGTTCCACTCGAGGCCGTCGAAGAGCGCGGTGTGCGAGAGGTTGGACGATCCGACGAACGCTGTACTCAGCCCCGAGCCGCGCTCGAGCAGCCAGGCTTTGGCGTGAAGCTTCGTCGTCCTCGCGTCGAATGCGACGCGCACGTCCGCGCCCAGCGCGACCAGCTCGTCGACCGCGCGTTTCTCCGTCGCGCCCATGTACGTCGTTGTGATCACGCGGATTCGGCCACCACGCGCGGCCACCGCGGCGAGCGCGTCGCGCAGGTGCCGCACGCCCGACCAGATCACGAACGCGCAGATCAGATCGACCGAGTCCGCCGATGCGAGCTCGGCCCGCAGCTCGGACCCGACGTTCGGCTGACCCTCGGCGTTGACCAGGAGATCACTCTGGCTGAAGGGCGTCGCGGGCAGCGGCGGAAGCGGCAACACGTCGCCGAGCGGCGACCGTCCCTTGATCCCGCGGAGAATTCGCGCCGGGACGGGCACTTCAGCGTCTGAGCTGTCGCGAATGGCTCCCGCGAGGAGCGCGTTGACTCGACCCGCCTGATCGTCGGACGAGTCCTCATCAGCGGCGAGCTCACGCCGAAGCTCGTCCATGACATGCCGCGCAAGACGCTCCGGGCCCTCGGCGCCGTCAAGCGGAACCTCGTCGATCACCTCTGCCGCGAGGCGGCACAACTCACGCTCCAGGCGGCGAGTGATGAGGTGGTCGCGAGGCCCTGGGTCGACCTGGGACGGGTCGCGGGGTTCGTTCACGTTCGATCATCCCCGACGTCGTCGAGGATCTCCTGGATGAGCGCCCAGGTTCGCTGCGAGACGTCCTCGGGCTCTCCGACGAGTGCCTCAGCGCGACCTGCCATCGTCGGGATCAGCGCCTCGTGCGTGTCGGCGTGCTCGCCGAGCCACATCAGCGCCCGGTCGGTCACCGGACCGGCGACGTCGTCGCTCAGTACAAGCCGCAGGTCAGCCACGACATCACCAGGCGGGACCGCACGCAACAAGCGGTAGAGATCGTGTGCATCTTTGTCGAGCAGACGGTTCGCCGCGGTCGTCGCGCGCTCGCCGATCTTGTACGCCTTGGCGACGAGAAGACCCGCGGGACTGGCAACGCGCATCGCGACCTCCCGAGAGTCGCGGTCAGGCTCGAGCGAGGCGATCCTAATCTGGCGGTGACTCATCGCCGCCACTTCGAGACCGGGCACAACGCGCGCCGCGTAAGTGGAGTGCGGGGGAATCCGTGCGCCGCGACGTCCGCCGCCCGCGTGGAGTCCCTCCGGCACGAGCAGATCGACGGGCGGGTCGAGCGCCTCCCCCGACGACCACTCACCCGGCTGCTGGACCGAACGATCGTGGCTGAAGCCCGCGGCTGTCATCGCAGCATCCAACGTCGGCTCAGACGCTAGGCGAACCGGGATCAACGCGATGTCGCTGTCCTTCGTCGTCGTTGCGATGGCGACGTCCGCGTCACCCGTGTAGAGGTAGATCGCCTGGGCGCCGACAAGCACAAGGCCTTCCCGATGCTGCTCGAGTGCCTCCAGCGCATCGAGCAGCACTCGCCGCGCAGCGATCGTGATCGGCGAATAGCTCACCGTCCGCGCCACTCGCGCTCGTTTGCCGTCATCCAGTCGATCAGCGCTCTGCCTTCCTCGGGGTTCCGGCCGGGTCCCGCCAGGAGGTCAACGGCGACCTGCGAGGGCGCAGCGAGTCGAAGCCCATCCCTCTCAACTCTCCGCTCGAACACATAGTCGTCGTCGGGCTCGATGAGGACGACATTCGGTCGGCTTGGTGGCTCGCGTAGCCCAAGACGCGACACCAGCTTCTCGACATCTGGCGAGTAGACGAGTGCGAGCCGCGCTTCGGCGTACGGCGCCCACCGAGCAGCGGCCATCGATCCGCTGATCGCGTATCGCCCCTTCCAGCCGCGAAGGTCATCTTCGATCGAGTCCAACCCCCTGGGAGCGAGCAGTCGAACGACACGCCTCCGCTTCACGAGGTCGTAGTCCGCGGCCCAGCGCTCCAGCAACGCCGGCCAATCGACACCGACGATCGCGCCTGAAGCATCACGCTCGACCAGGGCTTCGCGCGTGAGGAAGTCCACCGTGCGCGCTGTGGAACCGAGCGACGCACCGGCGGCTTTAGCCAACTCGCGGACTTTCCACGGCGGCCGCAGATCGACCAACGTCCGGACAACTCGGGCTGCCGGCTTTCCACGTAGAGAGCTTGTCGGCCGTTCTGGACTTCGCCATGGGTCGCTGTTCGCGCCCTGCATCACGAAGAAGACGGCTGGCTCCGCCACCGCTACGCGGATGTTGCCGGTCGCATCGAGATACGACACGCCGGCCTCGGCCAAGGCATCGCGGGCCCGAGGCGAGAGGTAGCGCGCGACGACCATGCCTCCACTCGCTACTGGATCGTCATCGAGCCGCATCTGATTCCTGATCGAGGGCACGTCGCGTGCGTCAACGACGGTCTTCGCCTCGACGACGAGCGTTGCGGACCTGCCGTCGGGCGCGCTCAAACGAAGAACGGCATCAGCTCGGCGCGACCGACGGTCGACCTCCGTACTCCATCCTGCTGGGAGCGTCGACTCCAGCCTTTCGCACACGAGCTGGATGAGCTCGCGCTCGGTTGGCGGCGCGTTGGTTGTGGTCGTGCGTTCCATTTAGCATTGCGTTCCGTTGCCACCGGAACAGGCCGTCTTGTGGAACGCGAGTCTGACAGCAACAGCGGCGGTGTTCCATTCCTGCAAGCGTTCCGTCAACGACGGAAAGCTGCCCCAATTGGAACGCTCATCATCCGCCTTCTCGTCAGGCCCGGGTCCGGGCGCGAGACAGAACCCCTGCAAGCTGCGGAAGCCCTCTATCGGACTTGAACCGATGACCCCTTACAGCACGGCGAGACCGGGCTGCGGCCGTGGGGCGAGCGCGTGCTGCGGGGAACGCGGAGCCGGTGCCGCTCTACGCCGTCGTCTGATGCACGTCCGGCTTCAGCCGGCGGTCGCTGCGTCCGCGTCCACGATCCCGAAGCCGTACACGGGGTCGAACGTAGGTGCCGGCTCGAGAAATGCCGGCTTGAACGCGGTGGCAGCGAGGCGGTCGATGATCTGCTGGTTGGTCAGCCCCTGACCGACCAGCAGCGCCGCGACGCCGGACACGAACGGCGTGGCCATCGCCGTGCCGGCGAGCGCGTCGTACCCGTCGATCGCGCCGCTGTCGGCCTTCGCTCCGGGCCAGATCGGCCCCCAGACGTTCTCGTCGTCCTCGGCGAGGATGGTGCCGGCCCCGCCGGGGCCACGGAAGGACCGGAGCGGTTCCCGCCGGCCCGACGCGTCGCGCTCGGGTCCCTTGCCCGCCAGGCTCGAGTAGTAGGCCGGCAGCCCGCGGCGGTCGGTGCCGGGCACGCAGATCGCCTGCCTCGCGTACGACGGGTACGAGCACAGCGAGGGCGCGTCGCCCCCCGCCGCCACGATGACCGCGCCCTTCGCCCACGCGTAGTTGACCGCCGCCTCGATGTCGCTGTTGATCGCCTCGTCCTGCCCACGGACCGGCAGCTCGGCGAAGCTCAGGTTCAGCACGTGCGCGCCGTTGTCAACCGCCCAGCGGATGCCTGCGGCGATGTTTTCAAGCGAGCCGACGCCCTCTGCGTCGAGTACGCGCACGGGCATGATCCTCGCCCGGGGAGCAACGCCCGCGATCCCGATGCCGTTGTCGGTCGCCGCCGCGGCGATACCTGCGACGTGCGTGCCGCGGCCGTGCTCGTCCTGCGGGCCGCGCGGACAGTCAGTCTCGCCGGCGACGAGGTCGATGCCGCCCACGAGCTTGTCCTTCAGATCCGGGTGCTCGAGGTCGACGCCGGTGTCGATCACCGCGATCACGGCGCCCTCCCCCCTCGCCCCGCGCGCCCACGCCTCCGGCGCATTGACCTGATCGAGCCCCCACTGGCGCGCGAACAGCGGATCGTCCACGGCGCCGCCGCCCGGCGCGCCACCGGAGGCGTAGCTGTGGGCCGGCGGGACACAGCCCGTTCCTTCGGGGTCCCCATGGCCGAGATCCGCGGCCGCGGTCGGCGCCGCGATCAGCAGCGCGCTCGCCAGCCCGCAGGGCAGCCATCGTCGACGCCTCATCCGAACGCCCCGCTTCGCCGCTTGGACGCTGGTCGATCGTGACCAAGCCCTACAGCGGACTGGCCTGGTCGAGTGTACAGGCGGCCGTGGGAAATCGCGAGCGTCGACGCCGAGCCTAGCGCTGAAATACAACAAATCCCGCCAGAGCGGGGCTTTCGCGCCAAGCCCTCTGCCGGACTCGAACCGGCGACCCCTTCCTTACCATGGAAGTGCTCTACCAACTGAGCTAAGAGGGCGCGGTCCCTGACTTTAGCCGCGGAGCGGTCGCCCGGCTTCGCGCCCTCTGCACGCCCCAGGATTCGGTGGCCGCGGGCCGGGCCGGCGCCCCGGCTACGTTTTGGCTTGCTCAGGAGGGGTACCCGCGCTGTCCCCAACGAACGGAGTGATCGTGACCACACAACCGATGTCAGGCCCACCTGCACAGACCGACGGGGTCTCCGAGCGCAGCGGCCTAGACCCGCGCCAGGCGCTCGACATGGCGGCCGACCGCGATGTGAAGCCCGGCATGGCCACGTCGGAGTTCATCGGAGGCGCGGTCGCGACGGCCGGCATCCTGATCTCGGCAGCGGTCAGCGACAACTTCCAGGCGGACGAGGCGTGGCCGCTGATCGCGCTCATCTCGATCGGCTACATGCTCAGCCGCGGCCTCGCCAAGCTCGGCGCCGGCCGCTCCGGCCGCCGCCACTACTAGGACGCGAACGCCACTGACCTCGAAAGGGCCCCGCTTCGCCGGGGCCCTTTCTCGTCCTGGCCCCACCGCCGCAGTGGTGCGGCTCGGGACCGAGGTCGTGAGCTTCGCGCCGCCGCAGGCAACGTCCAAGCGGACTGCGGCGACGGGCGCTGGCACGTGCGCGCCCGCTCCCGCGCTGGTCGCTCGAGCTCGAGGGCGAGGCCACGGGCGAGCCGCACCTCCTTCCCGTCCCGGACGCGCGCGCCCGCCGGGTCGAGCGACGCTCGGAGCAGCACCTCGCCGGCCGGATGCGGGCGGGGCCGGCGGCTCGTCCACGCGGGCGAGTCGGAGCTCGCGGGGCTAGAGCCGGGCGGGCCAGTCACGAGCCCTCCGCCCGGCGCGCCGCCACCCTGAGCGCCTGGGGGCCGACGAGCCGCTCGAAGCGCGCGACGATCGCCCACAGGGCCCGCAGGCGCAGTCGCGCGATCCCGTCGGTGGGCGCCACGCGCGCCTCGGAGACGATCCAGGCCTCGCCGTCCTTCCCCGGCTCGACCCAGTGCGCGAAGAGCACGCGCACCGTGCCGCGGGCGTCCCAGTCGCGGAAGTCGTCGGGGCCGTCCAGCCGCGGGTAGTCGCGGCGCAGCGTCCAGATCCGCCCGGCGAGCCCCGAGACCAGGTGGCGCTCGCCCTCCTCGAGCACCGTGAACGGGTAGCGGCGAAACAGCGAGTCGAAGGCGATGCCGGCGGGCGTGCCCGGGATGCGCCAGCGGACGATCCGCCCGAGCGCCCCGACGTCGCAGACGCGGATCTCGCGAGCAGCGTCCCAGAGCCCGTCGGGGTCGGCATCGGCCGGGTGGCGATGGTGTGTCCGCAGGGCCGGCCGAGGCAGCCAGGTGTCGAGGCGTTCGCAGTCCAAGGTTGCCCTCTACCCCGAAAACGCGGCGGGCGGCAGCTTCTCAGCCGCCGCCCGCGACGCTTGATGGGGGGAGCAGGATTCGAACCTGCGTAGGCGTTGCCGTCTCGTTTACAGCGAGATCCCTTTGACCGCTCGGGCATCCCCCCGGGGCGTCGGCGCCGGAGTTTAGAAGCCGCTCGGCGGCAACGTCATGAGGCAGGGGCGGGCCCCGTTCGACCTCGTACTCGCCGTACTTCGCGTTGCCGACGACGATCGCCGTGGTCGCGACGATGGCGCCCGAGGGGATGAACCAACGCCGACCGTCGCCGACGTGCACGAACAGGTAGTCGCAACGCGCCGGGTCGAAGCGCTTGGTAATTCCGCTCCAGCTCTGATTGCCGCCGCGCGTGCAGATCGCGACCGCCCAGCCGGTCTTCTGGCGTCGGGTGCCCGTCTTCACCTGCACCCGCAGCAGCCGCCCGTCGAAGTCGGCGATCAGATCCCAGTCCGGACTGCTCGTGACCGGGTACGCCACGGCCGCGCCCCGCCACGCCAGCCACTGGAGAGCCGAGAGTTCCCCCAGATCCCCCTGCACGCGCGGTTTCATGACCCGAACATACGTTCGGGACCGGATGGAAAGCGGGCGCTAGGAAGCGTCTTTGAGGCGCTGCGCCTCGGGCAGCGTCTGGAGCTTCTTCAGCGTGTTGTTCTCGATCTGGCGGATGCGCTCGCGGGTGACCCCGAAGGCGCGGCCGACCTCCTCGAGCGTGCGCGCCTGGTGGCCCTTGAGGCCGAAGCGCATCTCGAGCACCTCGCGCTCGCGCGCGGGAAGGGCGGAGAGCGCCTTCTTCACGTTCTCGCGGCGCAGGTTCTCCGAGGCCAGCTCGAACGGCGACTCCGCCGTCTCGTCCTCGATGAAGTCGCCGAGCTCGGACTCCTCCTCCTCGCCGATCGGCTTCTCGAGCGAGACGGGGAGCTGCGCCATGCGCAGGATGTCCTTGACCTCGCGCGCTGTGACCTCGAGCTCCTCGGCGATCTCGTCGGGCGTGGGCTCGCGGCCGAGCTCCTGGACGAGCTGGCGCTCGACGTGGACGACCTTGTTCAGCTTCTCCACCATGTGGACCGGGATGCGGATCGTGCGCGCCTTGTCGGCGATCGCCCGCGTGACGGCCTGGCGGATCCACCAGGTGGCATACGTCGAGAACTTGTAGCCGCGGCGGTAGTCGAACTTCTCGACGGCGCGGATCAGCCCCAGCGAGCCCTCCTGGATCAGGTCGAGGAAGGTGAGACCGCGGCCGAGATAGCCCTTCGCGATCGAGACGACGAGGCGCAGGTTGGCCTCGATCATCTGCTGCTTGGCGACCATGTCGCCCCGCTCGATGCGGCGGGCGAGCGTGACCTCCTGCTCGGCCGTCAGCAGCTCCACGCGCCCGATCGAGCGCAGGTAGAGCCGGAGCGAGTCGAGCGAGGGCTCGACGGTGAGGTCGATCTCGACCTTCTTCGGGACCGTCGGGTCCTTCTGCGCCGAGGCCTCGACGCGGCCCGCCTCGGAGACGGCCGGCTTGCCGTCCTCGGAGACGACCTCGATGCCGTGCTCCAGCAGGTAGGAGTGCAGCTCCTGCACCTGCTCCTTGGTGACCTCGACCTCCTCGAGGCAGCCGGCGATGGCCTCGTAGGTCAGGACGCCCTTCTCGTGCCCCTCGACGACCAGAGCGCGCAGCTCATCGACATCGGGGAACGGCAACCCGGTCGGCGCGGTCAGCCCGGAACCCTGCCCGGTCCCGGCTTCGCCAGCCAGAAGTACTCCCTCGTCTTTCGCAGTCACCCCTCGCTCCTTCGAGACTTCCACCTCGGGGGATGCCCCCCAATGGGCGTCCCGGTGCCAAAGAAAGATTCGGTTTTTTTGTGACCGGGCCGCGGCGCTTGCCGCGAGGGGTTGCGCCACTTCATGAGGTCCTCGAAGGCCTCCGGGCGTCGAACCGCGCGCCACCTTAGCACCGATCGTGGCGAATGGCGCATGGGGCCCATCGGTATCGTCAGGGGCCGTGTTGCGACCCGTCAAACAGGCCGACGTCCAGGCGGCGTCCCCCGCAACGGCGATAGGGCTGTCCCGCGTAGGGGTGACAGGCCTCGAGAAGGTGATCCGGATCGGCACCGGCGGATCCGAGCAGCTCTTCTTCGCCGAGCTCGACTGCTTCGTGGACCTCTCGCCCGACCAGCGCGGCGCCCACATGTCGCGCTTCGAGGAGGACGTGAACGAGGCGATCGACTCCGTCGTCCTCGGCGAGGCGTTCAAGGCCGAGACGCTCGCGCGCCACATCGCCGAGCGCGTGCGCGAGCGCCAGCGGGGCACGCGTGCCGAGCTCACGATCACCGCGCGCTATCCCGAGTACAAGGAGGCGCCCGTCTCCGGCTCGCGCACCCAGGAGATCTACCGACTGTTCGGCTCCGCCGTGGCGTCCGAGCGCGGCACTCGCCGGCTGGTCGGGGTGCAGGCGCAGGGCATGACCGCCTGCCCCTGCGCGCAGGAGATGGTCGCCGAGCGCTCTCGCGCGCGCCTGACCGAGCAGGGCTTCACCGACGACGAGATCGAGCGCGTGCTCGACGCCGTCCCCGTCGCCACCCACAACCAGCGCGGCATCGGCACGCTCTGGATCGGCTGCCCCGAGGGCTGCACCGACGAGGTGGAGGCCGAGACGCTCCTGCGCATCGTGGAGGCCTCGATGAGCTCCGAGATCTACGAGCTGATGAAGCGCCCCGACGAGGTCGAGGTCGTCGAGAAGGCCCACCGCAACCCCCGCTTCGTGGAGGACTGCGTGCGCGAGATGCTGCGCCTCGCGCTCGACGAGTTCGCCGGCTTCGGCGACGACGCCTTCCTCGCGGCGCACCAGGAGAATTTCGAGACGATCCACCACCACAACGTGGTCGCCGAGCGCTTCGGAACCATCGGCGAGCTGCGCAGAGAGGTGGCCGGCGAGGGCGCGGCGCCGCGGCACACGACGCGGCGGGAGTGGCTCGAGGGCTAGCGCGGCTCTCTGACGTAGAGCGGCCCCGCGCCCACCTCGAGCGACACCTTGCCGCCCACGGCGGCGACGGTCGTGTCGGTCCCCAGGTGGTCGGTGACCGTCACGGTCGCGCTCGACACCGGCACCTCCACCGGGATCGTCTGCCCCGTGAGCGTGCCGCCGCCGGGCCCCTGCCCCTGGCCCTCCGCGACCGATTCGTTCGCCCACCAGACGGCGACGACGCGCTCCGCGGCGGTCTCGTACTCGTACGCGAAGCGGCGGCCGCCCACGACGTCGGTGCGCGGCGGGAAGAGCGGCGCGGCGGAGAGGTCGGCCCTGAGCGTGGCGCCGCCCAGCACCCGGTTGAATGTGGCCATCGCCGCGACCGCGGGCTTGGCCGTGCCGTCGGAGCGGAAGAAGCCGAAGTGCGCCTCCTGGTTCGCGCCCGAGGGGTCGTCGCCGTCGCCCCACGTGTACCAGGTGACGAGCGGCACCTCGTCGGCGAAGGTGGCGATCTGCATGCGCGCGAGGTACTGCGCCTGCTTCTGCTCGCTCACCCCATACGCGCGCGCGTGCGTGGGCCAGCCGACCTCGGTGATCCAGAGCGGCTTCTCGGCGCGGTCGGCGGGCGGCATCGCCTCGCGCATCTGGTCGGCCGCCGAGAGCACCGAGCCGCGAACCGGCACGTCGAGCTCGGGCGCGGTGAAGGGATACGGGTAGGGGTGGTAGGCCATCGCGTCGTAGCAGTCGCCGAGGTCCGGGTTGTGCGCGTAGGCGTTCCGCACGAACTGCGGGCCACCCTGGCCGGGCGCGCCCGGCGGGACCTCCGGGAAGAAGACGCCGCCGAAGAGGACCGGCGTCTCCGGGTCGATCGGCTTGACCGCCGCGTAGGTGGCGCAGAGGAGGTCGGCGTAGGCGGCGGGGTCCTCGTGCGGGGCCCAGAAGCGCCAGCCGCCGTTCTGCTCGTTCCAGACCTCCCAGGCAATGACCTCGTCGCCGAAGTGGGCGGCGGTGGCGGCCGCGTAGGCGGCGAAGTCCTGGGGGTCGTCGGGCGGGAAATACTGGTCGGAGCCGACATAGAACGGCGGGATGCCATCGCCCCGCGTGAGCCCGCGGTCGACCATGCCGCCGAGCGTCGAGTAGTCGGGATGGCCGTAGGCGAGGATGCCGATCACCTTCATGCCGGCACGGCTGATCGCCTCGACCTCGGCGTCGAGGCGCTCGAAGCTCCAGTCGCGGCGGGGCTCGCCCTGCGGCTCCACCTCGATCCAGGGGAAGTCGATGCGGACAGCGCTGACGCCGGCGTCGGCGATGCGCCTGTAGGAGGCGGTGCGCTCCTCGATCGTCTGGCCGGGGACGAGGTTGCCCGAGATGGCGGTGGTGCCGACCGCCGGCGCGCCGCGGGCGGGCACGGCCGCGGCGAGCGCGATCGCCGCGGCGACGAGCAGCGCTATCGCGCTAGGAAGCCTCGGTCCTGCGGGCATCCCGCGCCTCCCGCGCCTCGTCGATGCGGCGGCGCACGTTCAGGAAGTAGTCGACACCGGAGACCACGGTGATCACAACGCTCGCGTAGACCAAAACCTGCACCCAGGCGACGTCGGGGTCGCTCGCGGCGATCAGCGCGAAGACGGCGACGATCTGGAGCGCCGTCTTGATCCGCCCCAACTGGCTCGCGGGGATCACGACGCCCTGGGCGCCGGCGAAGATGCGCAGGCCCGACACCGCGAACTCGCGCGCGATGATCACCATCGCGACCCAGGCCGCGAGCCGGTCGAGGCTCACGAGCGAGATCAGCGCCGCGGCGATCAGGAGCTTGTCCGCGACGGGGTCCATCACCTTGCCGAAGGTGGTGATCGACCCGCGCGTGCGCGCGATGTAGCCGTCGAGGCCGTCGGTGAATGCGGCGAGTGCGAAGACGACGGCGGCGATCGCCGAGCCGTTGGGCGTCTCCACGAGCAGCGCGACGACGAGCACCGGCACGAGCAGGATGCGGACGACGGTGAGGGAGTTCGGGATGTTGAGGGGGAACATCGGGCGCGTTTTCAGCGTACCGGCGGGGCGGGGGTGTGCCGGCCGGTGCGTGCGGCGGCGGCAGTGGCCGTCTGTGGTCGCAGGGCGACCGAAAGCGGACGATGCTCGAGCCGAGCCGGGTCCGCTTCGGCCGGGCTCGTGCGGAGCGACGACGGAGCCGAGGCTACGCGGCTTCTCGCTGGTGTCGCGCGGCGGTGCGACGGCGAAGACCGCGGCGGCTCCTGCGGCGGGGGTCACCCACGAGGTCGGTGACCACGCCGGCGAGAAGCACCACCCGGGCGACGTCGATGCCCAACGGCGTCAGCTCCTCGTCGCTCACGGCGCCGATCGCCTCACGCAGGGCCCACTCGGTCAGCGGCGGTGGGAGGGCGTCGAGGACGGCGAACATAGAGACCGCGTGGCCGTTGCGCAGCCAACCGTCCCGCAGGTCCACCTCGAACCGGTCGCCGCTGCAGACGTGCTCCACGAGCTGGCCTGCGGCTTCCCCCTTGTCGTAGATCGTCCAGTTGCAGCCGCGGCCCGTGGCGTCCACTGTCTCGAGCGGTGTCCGGGCCGGCTCTGCCAAACGGCGTTCCGGACCGCTCGGTGCACAGCAGCGTTTGTACTTCCTGCCGCTCCCGCACGGGCAGGGAGCGTTGCGGGGAACAGGGCCCATCGCGGGCAAACATACGCCTCGGAGCGGCCGCTCCGGGGTAGCCCAAGCGTGGCGCCGACGAACCCCGCACGGGCGCGCTCGGGCTCGGGTTAGTCTCCCGCGGGATGCCGGATCTCCTGCCGCGCGACGCCGTCCACGTGGGTGCCGTCCGCGGGCGCTACTTCCGCGAGAACTTCGCCCAGGGCGGAATCGACCTCGTCCAGATCGTTCCGGAGCTCGTCACGAATGCGGACGCCGCGATCGCCGCCGCCGGCCGCGGGCACGGCCGGATCGAGCTCCGCTTCGGCCGCCCCGAGCGCGAGTTCCTCGCCGCCTGGCGGGCCCAGATGCGGGCGTTGAACGTCCCCGCGCTGCTCGGCTGGCGCTTCGAGGTGGCCTGCTCCGACGACGGGGTGGGCATCGACGCGGACGCGGTCGACCGCCGCCTGGGGGCGCTCGGCGAGCTGCCGGAGGCGGGCGGCCAGCGCGGCCTCTTCGGCCGCGGCCTGCGCGACGTCTGGCTCGCCCAGGGCGCGGGCCGGATCGAGGGGGCGCGCGACGGGCGGGCGGTCGAGTCGTGGTTCTTCCCGGCCGCGGGCGACGACCCCTACGCCTACCTCCACGTCCGCGACGAGGAGGCGCCGGACCTCACGCCGGGGACCCGCGTGACGGTGCCGCTGGCGCTCGAGCGCCTGCCCGCGGACGGGCGCCTGCGCACGCTCGTCTCGCAGCTCGTGCAGCTGCGGCCGGTGCTCGAGGAGCCAGCGCGCGAGGTCTGGCTCGAGCTGCCGGCGGGAACGGTCGAGCTCGTGCGGCTGCCCGTGCCCGGGCCCGACCCCGACAGCCCGGTCCTGTTCGACGACGAGGTCCCCGTCACCGGCGAGGTCTCGGCACGCGTGACCGTGCGCCGCAGCGAGCGGCCGATCCCGCCGGGCACCTCGCGCGCCACGCGGCTCGGCGGGCTCGTCGTCCGCTCCGGCCGCGCGGCCCACGAGTCGACCCTCGGCTCGCATGAGGGCCTCCCGGCCACACGCCATCTCTACGGCGAGGTGCGCTGCGACGCGCTCGAGGAGCTCCAGCGGGCCGCGCTCGCGCGCCCGCGCCCGCAGGTCGTGGTGAAGGTCGACCGCAGCGGCCTGAACGACAACCACCCGGTCGTCAAGGCGCTCTATGCCGCGATCGATCGCGTGCTGCGGCCGATCGTCGCCGACGAGGAGCGCCGGGCGGGAGCGCACATCGTCCGGCCGGGGAGCGCCCTCAGGGCACGCGACCAGGTCGGCCTGCGCGCGCTGAACGATGCGCTCAAGGGCGCCTTCGACGCGCCCGGCCGCGCGGGCTTCGAGCCGGGCCGGCAGGCCTCCGCGAAGGCGCCGGTGGCCCCCGCCGAGCCCGCGGCGGGCGCGCCGCCGCAGGCGGAGGGGGCGGGCGAGCACTCCCCGGCGCCGCCCGCCGCAATGCGCTTCAAGCAGGCGCTTGTGCGGCTCCACCCGGGCGAGCGGCGCGGCGTGTCCCTGCTCCTGGACCCCGTGCGGGTGCCGCCCGGCACCGAGGTCCACGTGGCCGTCGACCCCGGCCTCGGGATCAGCCTCTGGACCGACACGGTGCCGGAGCCGAACCGCAGCGGCTGGTCACGTGTGGACGCGAGCCTGCGCTGCCGCGTGAGCGCCGAGCCGGGCGCCCGCCTCAGCGTGCTCGCCGAGGCGGCGGGCGAGACCGCGGAGCTCGTCGTGCTCGTGGTACGCCACCGTGCGAGCGGCTGGGTGCGCGAGATCGCGCGCAAGGACGAGGACTCCGAGGTCGAGGCGCACTTCGACCCCGAGACGGGGGTCGTGACGGTCTACGAGGGCCGGCGCGAGTTCAAGGCGCTCGAGCGCGCGGCGCGGCGGGCAGGTCTGTCGAAGGCGCGCGTGCGCGAGTACCTGCCCTACCGCATGCTCGAGGTGGAGGTGGCGGCGAACACGGTCTACGCCTGGGCCGCCGAGGAGGTCCTCGGCCGCCGGCTCGCCGAGGAGCGCCCCGGCGACCCGGCCGAGTACGCGGCCGCCGTAAGGCGCGAGGCGCAGTCGCTCCGCTACCGCGCCCACGAGAAGCTGATGCGGGCCTTCCTCGACGACGAGGTCTACGACGGAAGGGTGCGGATCGAGCCCGAGCGCCGCCGTTCGGGCGCCGCCCAGGCCACGCTGCTGGACGTCTGAGCGCCCGGGGCCGATCCGGCGCTCCGCTCAGGGGACGACTCCCTCCTACCGGCCACTCCCCGGCTGCGTGACGGCGAACCCCCGCTCGGCCGCGGCGGCAGCGAGGCGCCGGTCGTACGCGATCACCTCATCCGCCTCGATCCGCAGTGCGCTCGCGAGATGGATCGCGTCGAGCGTGCGGACGGAGCGGGAGGCGAGGCGGGCCGCATCACGGAGAAGCGCGTCGCTCACATCGACCAGCATGCACGAGCCGAACAGTTGCTCCACCTCGCGCTGGACATCCTCGCCCGGGTTCGCGAGCGCCGTCGCGCGCGGGACCTCGACGAGCGCGATGCGACTCGTCGCAAGGAGCTGCCCGCCCTCGAGGTGGCGCTCGAGCGCCACGCTCTCCGGCTCGTCGACCACGAGCTTGACCAATGCCGACGAGTCGGCGTAGACCAGCCGCGGCTCAGCGCTCAGCGCGGTCTTCCTCGAGCGCCTGGGTCGCGGTCAGCTCGCCAGTGACCGGGAACCGGCGGAGCGCCCGTCCGAGCGGCTTGCCCGCCGTGACGTCGCCGACGGCGGTGAGCCGGCCGATTCGATCTGATGAAGCCGGGGAGATGATCGCGACGGGCACGCCGTGGTGGGTGACCTCGATCGTCTCGCCCTCGCGGACGCGCCGGATCGTAGAGGTGAGACTGTCGCGAAGCTCGCGGATGCCCAGCCGTGTGACCATATGTGACCACATTCTAACGCGAGCGGTTCCGACCGCAAGCGGACACTGCTTAGCGCAGGACCGCCCTGCTAGGAGCGGCGCCGCGCCACGATCTCGAGGCCGATCGTCGCCCCCACCGGGCCGAGCGGCGAGACCGTGGCGGCCAGGAGCGGCCAGGGGAAGATCCTGCGCGTGGCGCCGTTCGCCACGAGCAGGCAGAGGATGATCCAGCCGAAGCCGTGGGTCCAGCCGAGCACGGTCTTCGCGCCGGGCGAGAGCTCGCCGAGCCAGACGACGAGCAGGGCGCTGAAGATCAGCACCTCGATCGCGGAGTAGAGGCGTACGAATGAGAAGTAGGTCATGGCGGGCGGCGCATTGTCGCGGGATACTCGCCGCCGTGAGGCTTCGATGGGACTGAGCGGGCGGCTGCGGCCCGGCCTGAAAGGCGAGCTCGAGGCCGAGGGGCTCATCCTTTTGGAGGAGGGCCTCAAGGCGCGCGTGCGCTACAAGCACTTCAAGGCGCCCGGCAAGCGCTTCCACGGCAAGGTGACAGGCGAGCGGGTGGGACTCGGGATCAGCCGCGAGCGGCTCGTCGTCTACTGCCGCTGGGGCTTCGCGAAGCTGATCGACACGCCGTTCGCGAGCGAGCGGCTCGAGCTGCTCGAGGTGGCGGTGGGCGAGCAGGATGCGGTCGAGTTCCACATCGACTACGACCGCGCGGAGGTCCCCAAGGTGTCCGGCCAGATCACCATCGAGGTGCACGCCCCCGACGCGCACAGGGTGGTGCGCGAGATCGAGGCGCGGCGCGGCTAGGAGAGCGCCCCGAGGCTCGCCCGGAAGGGCGACGACGAGGTGGCGGAGCGCCTCCACGAACGGGCGGTAGGGGATCAGGCCGTCCTCGTGGCAGCGCCCGAGGAGGACCGTGGCGCCGCCCTCGTGGGCCTCCGCGCAGAAAGCGGCGACGAGCCGCGACTTGCCGACCCCCGCCTCGCCCGCTATCGCGACGAGGCGGGACGCGCCGGCGTCGACCTCCGACAGCGCGGCGCGGAGTGCGTCGAGCTCGTGCGCGCGGCCCGCGAAGGAGGGCGGCTGCGGCGCGCGAGCGGCGCGGGTAGCGGGAGCCGCTCGTCGGCGGCCTCCCACAGGATCTCGACCGCCGGGATTACGTGGCTCACGCCCTTCAGCTCGAGCACGCCCGCATCACGGATCGGGCGGGCGAGCTCGTCGAAGCGGGCGTCACCGAGCGCGTGGAGGAGCCGCGTCGAGTCGACGAGATCGGTGAAGACGAAGGTGACGACTCTGCTGTCTGCCACGGTGCTCCCGGGGCACGAGCGTAGCCCGGATCGGGGAGGTCGGCTTGCCGTATCTCGCCCCCGGTTCGGCGACGTATGAGAT
>Ga0247708_1000118_pt1 | contig 20304 bp, 23 predicted proteins | sample 42W_NmetaG_FD_189040 | JGI IMG/M metagenome (GOLD analysis project Ga0247708, IMG submission 189040) | Soil microbial communities from hillslope of Landscape Evolution Observatory, University of Arizona, Oracle, AZ, United States - 4-2-W_N | ecosystem: Engineered > Artificial ecosystem >...
ACTCGGGCATCCCCCTGACCGAGCGCGAGGCCTACGGCGGAATGGCCATGCCCGACCGCATCACCCTCTACCGCATCCCGATCTGCGCCATGTGCCGCAGCGAGGACGACGTGGTGGAGGTGGTGCGCGACACGGTGATCCACGAGGTGGCCCACCACTTCGGCATCGACGACGAGCGCCTGGACGAGCTGGGGTGGGCGTGAGCCCGAGCGGAGCAGCCGGCCGGGTGCTCGTGCTGTCGCACCCGGCCTGCCTGGACCACGAGGCGGGGCCCGGGCACCCCGAGCGGCCGGCCCGGGTGGAGGCGTGCGTGCGGGGGATCCGGGAGGCCGGGCTCGGCGACCGGGTCGTGTGGGCCGAGCCCCGCGAGGCCGAGCTCGAGGAGCTGGGCCTGGTCCACCACCCCGCCTACGTGGAGGCCCTCCGCCACTTCTGCGAGAACGGTGGCGGCTGGCTGGACCTCGACACCGGCGCCGGCCCGGGCTCGTGGAAGGCGGCGCTGGCCGCCGCCGGCTCGGGGTTGGACGCCGCCGAGCGCCTGCGGGCCGGGGAGGCCGACGCCGCCTTCTGCGCGGTGCGCCCGCCCGGCCACCACGCCACCGACCGCCGCGCCATGGGGTTCTGCCTGTTCAACAACGTGGCCGTGTGCGCGGCGGCCCTCACCGACCGCGGCGAGCGGGTGCTGATCGTCGACTGGGACGTCCACCACGGCAACGGCACCCAGGACGCCTTCTACGAGGACGACCGGGTCCTCTACGTCTCGATCCACCAGTCGCCCCTCTACCCCTTCACCGGCGGCGCCGAGGAGCGGGGGGCGGGGGCGGGAAAGGGCCTCAACGTGAACTTCCCCGTGCCGCCCGGCACCACGGGCGACGCCCACCGCGCCGCCCTGGAGGCGGTCACCCCGCTGGTCGAGGAGTTCCGGCCGACGTGGGTGCTCATGTCGTGCGGCTTCGACGCCCACGCCGACGACATCCTGGAGGACACCGAGCTCCGCCTCCGGGAGGGCGACTTCGCCGAGCTGACCCGGCGGAGCGCCGCCTTCGTGCCCCCGGGGCGCCGGATCCTCTTCCTGGAGGGCGGCTACGACACCGACGCCATCGCCGCCTCGGCCGGGGCGTGCGCCCGGGCGCTGGCCGGTGAGGACGTGCAGGGCGAGCGGACGAGCGGTGGGTGGGGGATGGACGTGGTGGAGGAGGTCAGCCGCCTGCTCTGACCGCGGCGACCGCCGCGGTCGCGGCAGCGGCGGCCAGGTCCACGGTGCGCTCCAGCTCGCCCTTGGTGTGGGCCAGGCTGGGGAACAGGGCCTCGAAGGGGCTGGGTGGGAAGGCCACGCCCCGGTCGAGCAGTTGGTGGAAGAAGGCGGCGTACGCCTTGGCGTCCGACGCCTTGGACGTGGCGAAGTCGGTGGGCGGCACCTCGGAGAAGAAGAGGCCGACCAGGGGGCCCACGACCGGCACGGAGACGGGGAGGCCGGCCTCGGCGATGACCTGGGCGAGGCCGGCCGACAGCTCGGCGGCCCGGCCGCTGAGCTGGGCGTAGGCGCCGTCGTCGAGGAGCTCCAGGACGGCAAGGCCGGCCGCGGTCGCCAGGGGGTTCCCGGACAGCGTGCCCGCCTGGTACACGGGCCCCTCGGGGGCCAGGCAGGCCATGACGTCGGCCCGCCCGCCGAAGGCGGCCAGGGGCAGGCCGCCGCCGATGACCTTGCCCATGCAGGTGAGGTCGGGCGTGACGCCGAACCGCTCCTGGGCCCCGCCCCGGCCGAGGCGGAAGCCGGTGATGACCTCGTCGAAGATCAGCAGGGCGCCGGCCGCGTCGCAGGCCGTGCGCAGGCCGGCGAGGAAGCCGTCGACCGGGGGGACCAGGCCCATGTTGGCCGCCACCGGCTCGACCATGACCGCGGCCACGTCGGTGCCCAGCTGGGGGACCACGTTGTAGGGGACGACGACCGTGTCGGCCACCGCCGAGGCGGGCACGCCCACCGAGCCGGGGACGCCGTGGGTGGCCAGCCCGCTGCCTCCGGCGGCCAGCAGGGTGTCGGCGTGGCCGTGGTAGCAGCCGTCGAAGACGACGACCTTGTCCCGGCCGGTGTAGCCCCGGGCCACCCGCACGGCGGTCATCGTCGCCTCCGTCCCGCTGGAGACCAGCCGGACGCGCTCGCACGACGGCATCCGCTCCCGGATGGCCTCGGCCAGGAGTACCTCCCGCTCGGTCGGCGCCCCGTACGAGGTGCCCGCGGCCGCGGCCCGCTGGACGGCCTCGACCACCTTGGGGTGGGCGTGGCCGAGGATCGACGCCCCCCACGACTGCACGTAGTCGGTGTACCGGCGCCCGGTCACGTCCCAGACGTAGGCCCCATCGGCCCGGGCCACGAAGTACGGCGTCCCCCCCACCGAGCGGAACGACCGCACCGGCGAGTCCACCCCGCCCGGGATCACCCGCCGGGCCCGGTCGAACAGCTCCTGGTTGCTCGTCACAGGGCTTCGGCCAGCTCCCGGGCCAGGTAGGTGAGGATGATGTCGGCGCCGGCCCGCTTGACCGCGGTGAGCTGCTCGAGGGCCACGGCCGGTCCGTCGATCCAGCCCCGCTCGGCGGCGGCCTTGAGCATGGAGTACTCGCCGGACACGTGGTAGGCGGCCACCGGTACGTCGACGCGGGCCCGGACGGTTGCGATGACGTCGAGGTAGGTCACCGCGGGCTTGACCATGACCATGTCGGCCCCCTCGGCTACGTCGAGGGCGACCTCGGCCCGCGCCTCCCGGGGGTTGCGGTAGTCCTCCTGGTAGGTCTGGCGGTCGCCACCGCCGGCGATGCGCACGTCGACCGCGTCGCGGAACGGGCCGTACAGCGGCGAGGCGAACTTGGCCGCGTAGGCCAGGATGGCCGTCGAGGAGTGGCCGGCCGAGTCCAGGGCGGCCCGGATGGCGGCCACCTGCCCGTCCATCATCCCCGAGGGGGCGACCACGTCGGCGCCGGCGACCGCCTGGGCCACCGCCACCCGGGCGTAGAGGTCCAGGGTGGCGTCGTTGTCGACCGTGCCGTCGGGGGCCAGGACGCCGCAGTGGCCGTGGTCGGTGTACTCGTCGAGGCAGAGGTCGGCCATGACCACCAGGTCGTCGCCCACCTCGTCGCGGATGTCGGCCAGCCCCACCTGGGCGATCCCGGCCGGGTCCCAGGCCGCCGAACCGACCGGGTCCTTGGCCGCGGGGACGCCGAAGAGGATGACGCCCGGGACGCCCAGGTCGGCGAGGGCCCGCACCTCCTTCCGGAGCGACTCCCGGGTGTGCTGCACCACGCCCGGCATGGACGGGACGGGCCGGGGGGCCTCGATCCCCTCCCGCAGGAAGAGGGGGGCGACGAGGTCGTCGACCGCCAGCCGGGTCTCGGCCACCAGCCGGCGCAGGGCCGGAGTGCGGCGCAGCCGGCGCATGCGGCGGGCGGGGTAGTTCTCGCTCACGGCTCCAAGGGTAGGTCGCCTACGGTGACTGGCCTATGAAGCTCCAGAGCGCCATGCTCGCCGACGCCGCACGGGTCGCCGAGGCCAAGCTGTACGTGTTCGGCGGGCAGTGGGACCGCATCTACGCGCACTCCTTCCCGGCCACCCACGCCGCCCTCACCGTGGTGCTCGTGATCGAGGTCTCCTACTCGGAGGCGCTCACCGACCACCGCCTGCGGGTGGCCCTCATGCGCGACGGGGTGCCGCTGGGGCCGGAGGCCCGCGGGGTGATCAACGTGGGCCACGCCCCGGGCACCACGCCGGGGGCGCCGTCCTACGTCCCGATCACCCTGCCGTTCACCGGGATCGTCTTCGAGCGCCCCGGGCGCTTCGAGTGGGTGGTCAGCATCAACGAGGAGCCGGTCGGGTCGATCCCCCTGGAGGTGGCGCTGGCCCCGGGAGGCGTGGTGGAGGAGCCGGCGCAGGGCCCGAGCGGACCGGAGGGGCCCCGCCTCAACTGAGGGCCTGGACCAGGGCGTCGACCAGGCCGTCGACGGTGTGCTCGGCGGCCACCACGGTGACGGCCACGCCGTGCTCGGCCGCCGTCGCCGCCGTCACCGGGCCGATGCAGGCGACCACCGGCGGGAGGGCGTCGGGGCCGGCCAGGGCCAGGTACGACGTCACCGTCGACGACGACGTGAAGGCCACCGCGTCGGCCTTGGCCGCGGCGGCCAGGGCCTCGTCGGCCGGCCGGGCCGCCACCGTGCGGTAGGCCTCGACCGCGTCGACCTCCCAGCCCTTGGCCCGCAGCCCGCCGGCGAGCACCGGGCGGGCGGCCGCGGCCTGGGGCAGCAGGACGGTGCCGGGGCCGGCGGGGAAGGCGTCGACCAGGGCCTCGGCCACCGCGCTCGGGGGAGTCAGGTCGGCGACGATGCCCCGGGCGGCCAGGGCGGCGGCCGTGCCCGGGCCGACCGCAGCCACCCGGGCCGGACCGAAGGCCCGGGCGTCGCGCACCTTGGCGAACACCCGCTCCACGGCGTTGACGGAGGTGAACGCCACCCAGTCGTAGGTCGGCAGGCGGTCGGCCGCCGTCCGCAGCGCCTCGCCCCCGTCGGCCGGGCCGGCGATCTCGATGGTGGGCAGCTCCACCGTCTCGGCGCCCAGGGCGGCCAGCTTCTCCACCAGCGACGACGCCTGGGCCCGGGCCCGGGTGACCACCACCCGCCGGCCGAAGAGCGGCCTCCCCTCGAACCAGCGCAGGTCGAGGCCGGCGACCTTGCCGATGACGATGGTGACCGGCGGCTCCAGGGTGACGTCGGGCAGGTCGCGCAGCGTGGCCCGCACGGTGCGCTGGCCCGGGCGGGTGCCCCAGCGGACGGCGGCGACCGGGGTGTCGCCGGGCAAGCCGCCGGCCTGCAGCCGGGCTGCGATCTCGCCCCGGTGGGCCACGCCCATCAGCACGACGATGGTGTCGGCCGCCCGGGCCAGGGCGTCCCAGTCGACGTCGTTGTCGACCGCGTGGCGGCTGTGGCCGGTGACCACGGTGAACGACGTGGACAGGCCCCGGTGGGTGACGGGGATGCCGGCGTAGGCGGGGACGGCCACCGCGGCGCTGACCCCGGGGACGACCTCGAACGGCACCCCGGCCTCGGCCAGGGCCAGGGCCTCCTCGCCGCCCCGGCCGAACACGAAGGGGTCGCCCCCCTTGAGCCGCACCACCACCTGGCCCCGCCGGCCCCGCTCGACGAGCAGGGCGTTGATGTCCTCCTGGGGGACGGGAGCGCCGGGCGACTTGCCCACGTCGACCCGCTCGGCCTGGACGGGGGCCAGGTCGAGCAGGGAGATCTCGGCCAGCCGGTCGTGGACCACCACGTCGGCCCGGGCCAGCAGCTCGGCCGCCCGCCGGGTGAGCAGCCCGGGATCGCCCGGCCCGGCGCCCACGAGGTAGACGGTCACGCCCGCCAACCGCTCACCGGAGGTCCGCCAGCAGGGCCGCTCCCCCGGCGTCGTCGAGGAGGTGGCGGGCCAGGCGCCGGCCGAGCTCGACCGGGTCGTCGCCCTCGTCGGTGTCGCGCAGCATGACCCGGCCGTCGGAGGTGGCGATCATGGCGGTGAGGGTGATGCGGCCGGCGCCGTCGACGGTGGCGTAGCCGCCGACCGGCAGGTCGCAGCCGCCCCCGACCTCGCGGAGGAAGGCCCGCTCGGCCTCGACCGCCCGCCGCGAGGGCTCGTGGTCGAGGGCGGCCAGGGCCTCCTGGGTGGCGCCGTCGCCCGCCCGGCACTCGATGGCCAGGGCCCCCTGCCCGACCTGGGGGATCAGCAGCCCCGGCGGCAGGCAGTCGGTGAGCTCGGCCGACCGGCCGAGGCGCTCCAGGGCGGCCGCCGCCACGACGATGGCGGCGAAACCGCCCGCCTTGGACAGGCGGGTCTCCATGTTCCCCCGTAGCCCGCCGAAGGTCAGGTCGGGGCGCAGCCACGCCAGCTGGGCCCGGCGCCGGACCGACCCCGTGCCCACCCGGGCACCGGGAGCCAGGGAGTCGAAGCGCTCGCCGACCAGGGCGTCGCGGGCGTCGGCCCGCTGCGGGACGGCGGCGATGGTGAGCCCGTCGGGCGTCGAGGAGGGCAGGTCCTTGGCCGAGTGCACGGCGAAGTCGGCCCGGCCCTCCAGCACCGCGGCCTGCACCTCCTTCACGAACACGCCCCGCCCGCCCAGCTCCCAGATGGGGACGTCGGCCTCGCGGTCGCCGTGGGTCTCGACGATCACCGGCTCGACGTCGGCCTCCAGCAGGCCGCCAACCAGGTCGGTCTGGGCGCGGGCCAGGGTGCTGCCCCGGGTGGCGGCCCGGAGCGTCACCTCACCGCCGAACTGGTGACAGATTCGGGGGCCATAGCCCCCGAATCTGTCACCAGTTCGAGCGGGGGGCTCACAAGTCGAACAGCTCGGTGAGGGCGCCGGCCAGGCGCTCGCCCTTGACCGTCCCCGCGTTGTCCTTGAGGCGGACGGTGGGGTCGTGGAGCAGCTTGGCCAGCAGGCTGCGGGTGAGGGCCTCGACCGCCTCCCGCTCCCGGGGTTCGAGGTCGGCCAGGCGGTTGCGGTAACGGCCCAGCTCGGCCAGGCGCAGGTCCTCGGCCCGCTGGCGGAGGGCGGCGACAGTGGGCGTGGCCTCCCGGGCCGTGGTGGCGTCGACCCAGCGGGCCACCTCCTCGGCGACGATGGCGCGCACCGGGCCCACCTCGTTGCGGCGCTCGTCGAGCCGCTCGGCCACGAAGGCCTCGACGTCGGCCAGCCCGAGCAGGCGGACGCCGGGCAGGGCGGCGACTGCGGGGTCGACGTCGCGGGGCATGCCCAGGTCCACGATGAGCAGCGGCCGGTTGGCGCCGGCCAGGTGGGCGGCGGTCAGCACCACGCTCGTCGCCCCGGTGCTGGTCAGCAGCAGGTCGGCGTCGGCCAGGGCCTCCTGCAGCCCCTCCAGGGTGACGGCCCGCCCACCGGCCCGCTCGGCCAGCTGCTCGGCCCGGGCCCAGGAGCGGTTGGCGACGGTGACGTGGCTGCCGGGCACGTGGGCCTCGGCCACCTCCTCCACCAGCCCGGCGCCCATCTCGCCGGCGCCCAGCACGACGACGTTGCGGCCGGCCAGGTCGGGCAGGCGCTCCGACGCCATGGCCACCGCGGCCTGGGACAGCGAGGTGATCCCCCGGGCGATGGCGGTCTCCGACCGGGCCCGCTTGCCCACCTCCAGGGCCTGGCGGAACAGCAGCGACAGCCGGGGACCGGCCGCCTCCTCGTCGCGGGCCCGCTCCCAGGCGTCGCGCACCTGGCCGAGGATCTGGCTCTCGCCCAGGACGACGGAGTCCAGGCCGGCGGCGACCGCGAACAGGTGGGCGGCCGCGGCCTCGTCGTAGTGGACGTACAGGTGGTCGGAGAAGTCCTCCGGCGGCACGAACGACAGGTCGGAGAGGAAGTGGCGGACGTCGGCCATGGCCCCGTGGAACCGCTCGGCCACCGCGTAGACCTCCACCCGGTGGCAGGTGGAGAGGACGACGGCCTCGCTCAGGAAGTCACGGGCGACGAGGTCGCTCAGCGCCTTGGGCAGCCGCTCGTCCCGCATCGCCATCCGCTCGAGCAGGTCGAGCGGGGCGGTGCGGTGGCTCAGTCCGACGACGACGACAGACATGTCTGCAAGCGCTCTCGTGCGTGGGCCAGGTCACCGTTGCGTATGAGACCGAGCATGTCGGAGTCCAGGGCGCTCTGCCAATCGAGGCCTTCGGTGGACTTCCCCGCCGCCTTCAGCCCGTCGCGCTCGCCGGCCAGCAGGTCGAGCAGCGCGGCGTACTCGGGGCCGATCTCGCCCTCGAGGCGCCGGCGGAGCCAGGTGGCCAGGGCCGGGCTGCGGCCGCCGGTGGAGACGGTGATCTGCAGGTCGCCCCGGCGGATCACCGACGGCAGGGTGAACGAGCAGTTGGCCGGGTCGTCGGCGCCGTTGACCCAGGTGCCGGTGCGCTGACCCTCGTCGAAGACGGCCCGGTTCACCGACGGATCGTCGGTGGCGGCGATCACCAGCCACATGCCGGCCATGTCTCCAGCGTCCCACGCCCGCTCGGCGACGGTGACGCCGGGCAGGGCCCGGAGCTCGGGGTCCACGCGGGGCGCCACCACCGTCACCCGGGCGCCGCAGGCCAGCAGGCCCTCCACCTTGCGGAGGGCGATCCGGCCGCCGCCGACCACCAGGCAGCGCCGGCCGTCGAGCACCAGGTTCACCGGGTACTGCACCTCACGCCTCCGCCACCCGGGGGGCGACCACCCGGAGCTGCTGGTAGAAGGAGAGGATCTGCAGCTCGATCGACAGGTCGACCTTGCGCAGCGACACCCCCCGCGGCACCGAGATGACCGCCGGGGCGAAGTTCAGGATCGACGTCACGCCCGCGGCCACGAGCAGGTCGGCCACCTCCTGGGCCGAGCCGGCCGGCGTGGCCACGATGCCGATGGCGATCTGCTCCTCGGCGGCGATCGCCGGCAGGTCGCCGAGGTGGCGGACGGGCAGGTCGCCGATGACCTCGCCCACCTTGGACGGGTCGGCATCGACCAGGGCGGCGATGCGGAAGCCGCGGGCGCCGAAGCCCTTGTAGTTGGCCAGGGCGTGGCCCAGGTTGCCGATGCCGACGATGACCACCGGCCAGTCCTGGGTGAGACCGAGGACCCGGTTGATCTGGACGAGCAGGAACTGCACGTCGTAGCCGACGCCCCGGGTGCCGTAGGAGCCCAGGTAGGAGAGGTCCTTGCGCACCTTGGCCGCGTTGACCCCCGCCATCTCGGCCAGCCGCTCGGAGGAGACGGTGACAGTGTGGGCGTCGGCCACCTCGAGCAGGCTGCGCAGGTACACCGGAAGGCGGGCGACGGTGGCCTCGGGGATGCGCCGGGGGTTGCGGTTCGCCGACGAGGTGGCCGAGGGGGGCAGGCCGTCGACGGTGTTCCCGTTGGCCGTGCCGAACGCGCCATGGGCGCTCGGGGCGGCTCCGGCCGGCCAGCTCGACGCTTCCCGGCCGGGCGACGGGGAAGCTTCCTCCCGCTTCGGGTCCGGCATTGCCCGAAGTGTACGTGACTTCGTGCGCAAATTCACAAGGGCCACCCTCTGCCCGACCTCGCCGATCCTACCCCCGCTCCTCGCAGAAAGACGCGCGCGCGTCCCCGCCCCGGCTCAAGTCGACCGATCCACAAGCCGAACCCAAGGACAGATCAACAGAACAACAACTGCGGACGACTGAGAGGGACTTCGATGCGACTTCCGGGCCTGTGGCGGGCACGGATTGCAGTGGCCATGGCAGGGGTGGCGATCACCGCCGTGCTGGCGGCATCGAGTCCCGCCCAGGCGGCCTCGTCGGAGGAGAGCAAGGTGCTGGCCCTCACCAACAGCCTGCGGGCCTCGGTGGGCGCCCCTGCGCTGCACTTCGACGAGACCCTGGCCGGGGTGGCCCGGAACTGGGCCGCCCAGATGGCCGCCAACGGCAGCATCTCCCACAACCCCAGCCTGGCCAAGCAGGTCAGCGGCTGGACCAAGCTCTCCGAGAACGTCGGCATGGGCCCGAACATCGAGGCCATCCACAACGCCCTGGTCGCCTCCCGCTCCCACTACGTGAACATGGTCGACACCGAGGTCACCCTCATGGGGATCGGCGTGGTGGTGTCGGGCAACGCCGTCTTCATCGTCCAGAACTTCATGAAGCCCGCCGGAGCCGTCGCTCCCAAGGCCGCCCCGTCGGTCACCTCACCGCCGACGACCAAGCCCCCCGCCAAGGCGGCCCCGTCGTCCCCGGCTCCGGCACCCACCACCACCCGGCCCTCGGCTCCCACGACGGCAGCCCCGGCGCCGGCCCCGGTGGCGGCGACGGCGGCGGCGCCTGTTGCGCCGTCGCCGTCGCCCTGGCTCACCCTGGCCCTCGAGGTCACCAGGGCCTGGGAAGCGGCCGGGCGGTAGGGCGGGCGACCCGACGGCCAGCGGGTACGCTCGCGAGTCGTGTCCCGCACGATCCGGGTGATGGTGGTCGACGACACCGACCACGTGCGCCGCATGCTGACTTCGATGCTGTCGCTGGACGGCTACGAGGTGGTGGGCGACGTCGCCAGCGGCCCCGCGGCCCTGGAGGCGGTGGAGGCGGCCGACCCCGACATCGTCGTCATCGACTACAAGATGCCGGGCATGGACGGCCTGGACACGGCCCGGGGCATCCGCCAGCGCCGCCAGGACCAGGTGATGATCCTCTACACCGCCTACATCGACCAGGCGCTGGAGAAGGCGGCCGCCGAGGCCGGAATCTCGCTGTGCATCGGCAAGGTCGACGGGCTGGCCTCCCTGGAACGGGAGATCAACCGCCTCTGCGCCTCCCTGTTCTGAGCGCTCCGCTCGAACTGGTGACAGAAATGGGGGCTATCACCCCCATTTCTGTCACCAGTTCGCCGGGGTTCAGCGGGCGAGGACCAGGAACTGCACGATCGACGCCCCCAGGATGGCCACCAGGGTAAAGGCCAGGAGCAGGGCGATGCTGGGGCGCATGGGGCCGACGGTACCCGGTCCTAGGTGGCCGGCTTGATGGTGACGGCGTCGCCCGAGCCGATGCGCAGCTCCTCGGCCGCCGACCGCCGGTCGAGGGCCACCGACACCAGCCCGTAGGAGTCGGTGATCAGCCCGACCTGCCCGGGGCGCAGGTCCGAGTAGCTGCGGGCCCGCACCGCGGTACGGGTCTTGTCGCCCCAGGAGATGACCAGCGGGTCGTCCATGAGCAGCAGGTCGTCGGGGTCCACGTTCAGCTGGACGTTGCCGAAGCGGTCGACCCACAGCACCTCGCCGACCACCGCCCCTTCCTCCTGCCGGGACAGGGGCAGCACCCCGGGGAGCAGGGTGATCGGGTCGACCGGCTCCCCCAGCTCGGCCAGGTCGACGCCCGCGCACAGGTGGGCGGCGGCCGGGGCGAAGATGTCGCGCCCGGCGAAGGTCGGGCCGGGCGCGGGCAGGTGGTAGTCGTCGTTGGTCAGCGACACGGCCCGGCGGGCGCCGCCGGCCATGGCCACCGCCGAGGCCAGCAGGCCGTTGTCGGGACCGACCAGGACGTTGGCCGCGGTCTCGCCGTTCTCCCCGCCGGCCTCCACGGCCACCGCCCGCCGGCTGGAGCCCACGCCCGGGTCGACCACGGCCAGCACGACCGAGGGGACCAGGGTGAGGTACTGCATGCTCCGGGCCAGGGCCAGGGCGCCGGCCCGGATGTCGTGGGGCGGGATCCGGTGGGTGACGTCGCCCACGGTCACGTGGGGGGCGATGGCCCGGATGACCGCCTTCACCACGCCGACGAACTCGTCCTCCAGCCCGTAGTCGGACAGGAACCAGACGTTGTCGAACGTCACCCGGCCTGCGTGTAGGTGCTGGCGAGGTACCGGTCGACGTCTTCCTCCCGCACCCGGTAGGACTTCCCGACCCGCACCGCGGCCAGCTGGCCGGCCTTGATCAGCCGGTAGACGGTCATCGTCGACACGCGGAGCTGGCCGGCCACCTCCGCGACCGTGAGGAAGCGGGCCCGTTCAGGTTGTTGCGGCAGTTCGATCACCCCTCTTCGCCTACGGCCAGCGTATTCCTCAGGACACCTCCGGCGAAAGGGCCGCCCCCCGAACAGGCCGATCAGCCCCGGCCGAGCTCCGTCGAGCGGCGGGTGGCGGCCTGGACCGCCGGCGGCCGCCCGCGCCGCCGGAGGCGGCCCCGACGGCTGCCGGCCAGAGAGATCGGCGAGGGAGAGCCGGCTCGGCCGGCCGACCGAGCGCGGCCACTCGCCGAGCAGCCTCTGGCTGCGAGCGCGACAGGTCAGCCCCGGCCGAGCTCCGTCGAGCGGCGGGTGGCGGCCTGCACCGCCTCCATGAACGCGGCCCGCACGGCCCGGGCCTCGAGGGCGGCCAGGCCGGCGGCGGTGGTGCCCCCCGGGGAGGTCACCGCGGCACGCAGCGCCTCCGGCCGCTCGCCGGACTCGGCCAGCAGCCGGGCCGAGCCGAGCAGGGTCTGGATCGTCAACCGCTCGCTGGCCGGTCGGGGCAGGCCGGCGGCCACGCCGGCCTCGATGAGGGCCTCGGCCACGAGGAAGACGTACGCCGGGCCGGAGCCCGACAGGCCGGTGACCGCGTCGAGCAGGGCCTCGCCCACCCGGTCGACGGTGCCGACCGCGGACAGCACCTCCTCGGCCCAGTCCAGGTCGGCGCCGGTGGCCGCGGTGCCGCCGGCGATGGCCGCCGCCCCCGCGCCGACCAGGGCCGGGGTGTTGGGCATGGCCCGCACGACGACCGTCCCGTCGGGCAGCCAGGACTCCAGCTTGGCGATGGTGACGCCGGCCGCGATCGACAGGACCCGGCCCACGCCGGCCCGGGCCAGGGCGGCGCAGGCGGCCGGCACGTCGTTCGGCTTCACCGCCACCACCGCGGCGTCGGCCCCGCCCTCCAGGTCGCCGGCCACGCCCAGGCCGGGATGGGCGGCGGCCAGCTCGTCGCGCCGGGCGGGCACCGGCTCCACGACCAGCAGCTCGCCGGCCTCGGCCCAGCGGGCGGCCAGCAGCCCGCTCACCAGGGCGGCACCCATCTTGCCGCCGCCGACCACGGCCAGCCTGGGGGCGCTCATGGTGGGGAGGTTACGGCAGGTAGCGCTGCGGGTCCTGGGGGCTGCCGTTGACCCGCGTCTCGAAATGGAGGTGCGAGCCGGTGGAGTTGCCGGTGGAGCCCATGTCGCCGATGACGTCGCCCTGGCTCACCCGCTGGCCCTCGCTGGCCCGCAGCCGGGTCATGTGGCCGTAGAGGGTGGTGAAGCCGCCCCCGTGGTCGATGACGATGCAGTTGCCGTAGCCGCCGTTCCAGCCGGCCAGGATGATGGTCCCCGCCTTGGCCGCCCGGATGGGGGTGCCCACCCCGTTGGCGATGTCGACGCCGGCATGCAGCGCCCCCCACCGGTAGCCGAAGCCCGAGGTCAGCGACCCCGTCGTCGGCCACGCCACCCCCGACCCCGACACCTTGGCCGCGCCGCTCCCACCGCGGGCGGGCGTGTCGCTGGCCTCGGCCGGGAGCTGGCGGGCCCGGATCAGGGCCGAGAGCGTGGCCTCCTCCCGGGACAGGGCGGCCACCTCCGAGGTGACCTGGGCGATGCGGGCCTCCAGGGCGTCCTTCAGCCGCACCTGGTCGTTGCGGGCCTTCTCCAGCTGCGACAGCTTCTCGGCCGCCGCCTTCCGGCGGTCGACGGCCACGTCGCGAGCCTTGGAGAGGTTCTCCCGCTCGAACTGCTCGTCCTGGCGGGTGGCCCGCATCTGGTCGACGATGTCGCGGTCGCTGGACACGACGTGGGAGAGCAGGGCCTGGCGCCGGCTGGCCTCACCGAGGTCCTTGGACCTGACGATCTCGAGCAGGGTGTCGCCCCCCGGGTGCACGTAGGCCCGGATGGCGGCCTCGGCCGCCTTGCTCCGCAGCTCGGCCATCTTGGCCTCGGTGGCGGCCAGTCGGATCTGGGCCGCCCCCAGGTTGAGCTCGGCGGCCCGCAACGCCTGGTGGGCCGCCTCGGTGGTGGCCGCCTGGGAGGCCACGCCGGCGTCGAGGGTGCGGACGGCGGCCTCCAGCTCTGAGTCGTTGGCCCGGAGCGTGTCGAGCTGGGCCGCGGCCTGGGCCTTCTTGGCCTGGGCGGAGGCCCGCTTCTCCTCGGCCGAGGGGTCGGCAAGTGCCGGCGTGGCCAGGGCCATCACCATCACTACGACGAGCGCGCGGGCTGGGATCCTCAGGTGTGCCATGTACTCCAGGCGGTCTGCAGCCTCCCGCCGGGGCTGCTAGGTGGCCGAAGGCTAATGACGGCCGCATGCTGATGCAAGCGACGCGGGAGGCCGAAAAACGCGGTCGTCGCGGGTGGGCCCGAGGAACGTCGTGGTCACCCCCACTTCCCCGAAGGGGCGACCCGTCAGCCCCTCGGGCCCGAGCCAAGCCTACCGCCCCGGCGCAGTGATGTGCAAGGGAAGGCATCGAGATGCATCAGAGCGCGTTGAGACCAGCCAGGCGCTCCGACCCCCACCGGCGGCAAATGTAGCGCCGCGTCCAGGGCTGGCTCAGCGGCACTCCACCAGGCGCCGGGCGGTGAGGTCGGCGTAGAGCCGCCGCAGCCGGGCGGCGGCGATCGACCACCGGTACCCGCCGGCGCGGGCCGTGGCCTCGGCGCTCATCGTCGCGGCCAGCGCCGGCTCGCCGAGCAGCCGGGCGACGTGGGCCGCGTAGTCCTGGGGGTCGCGGCCCTCGACCAGGAACCCACTCACCCCGTGGGCGACCAGGGTGCGCAGGCCACCGACGGCCGCGGCCACCACGGGCGTCCCGCACGCCGCCGCCTCCAGTGCCACCAGGCCGAAGGACTCCGACCGGCTGGGCACGAGGCACACGTCGGCGGCCCGGTAGTAGAGGGCCAGCCGGCCGTGGGGCTGGGGGGGGATGAACCGCACCTGGTCGCCCAGGCCCAGGGAGTCGACCAGGTCGTGCAGGCGGGCCAGCTCGGCGTCGCCGTCGACGCCGCTCGGCCCGCCGACCACCAGCAGGCTCGGCCCCGCCCGGTCCGACGGTCGGTGGTCGGTGCCCTGGCGGAGGGCGGCGAGGGTGCGCACGGCCACGTCGGCGCCCTTGAGGGGCTGGATGCGCCCGGCGAAGAGCAGCACGGGCCCGGCGCCGAGCCCCAGGGTGGCCCGGGCCTCGGACCGGCCGTCCGGGGAGAACAGGTGGTGGTCGACACCCGGCGGCACCACCTCGATCCGGTCGGGCACGGCGGCGTACAGCCGCTCCAGCTGGGCCGCCTCGTCGGCCGAGCTGGCCAGGATGGCGTCGGAGCAGCCGATGACGTCGCCCTCGGCCTTGGCCCGGCGGTCGTGCTCCTCGGCCGCCTCCTCGGCCTTGACCCGGGCCAGGGTGTGGAACGTCGACACCAGCGGCAGCTCGAGGCGGTGCTTCAGGGCGTGGCCGGCGACGCCCGACAGCCAGTAGTTGGCGTGGATGACGTCGGGCGGGCCGGCGGCCTGGATCCGCTCGAGCACGCCTTCGGTGAACTCCTCCACGTGCTCGGGCAGGTCCTCCTTGGCCACCGACGCCTGGGGGCCGGCCGGCACGTGGTGGACCCGGAACCCGGGCTCGACCTCCTGCACCGGGGGCAGGCCCCGCCGCCACGACCGGGTGAAGACGTCGCAGTCGACGCCCGCCTCGGCCAGGGCCGAGGAAAGCTCGCGCACGTAGACGTTCATGCCCCCGCCGTCCCCGGCTCCTGGCTGGGTCAGCGGCGACGTGTGGAAGGAAAGGACAGCCAGGCGGCGCACGACGGTCGAAACCCTACCCAGACGCTCGCGATTCCCGGCTTCAGCGCAGGATGGCGCCCGGATCGGCCTCGCCGGCGCCGTACCGGCGGGCCAGCTCCCCGTTGAGAGCGTCGATGCGGCTGAACAGGCGCCGGCGCGCTTCGGACACCTCGCGCTCAAGGTCGCCGATCGTGCGGGCCAGGCCGGCGACCGCGTCGTCGGGCAGCTCGGGCAGGTTGCCGAGGGTGTCGGGCCCCACCGCGCGGTCGATGTCGGCAGTGAAGGCGTCGTCCGGCGCGCTGAGCCCGGTGGGGAGCCGGCCGGGGCCGCTGCCCCGCACCTTGTCGCTCAGGATGTCGGGCAGCTGCTCGACCAGGGTGCGCAGGTCGCCGGGCGACCCGCCCTCGGACCGCCGCCGCAGGTCCGACGCCACGATGTCGAGCCGGCCCTGGATGATCCGCCGGCGGTAGGAGACCTTGTCCTCGATCTCGCGGCACTCCGTGCGCATGGTGCGGATCTCCTCGATGGGACGCGCCGCGAGGTCGCCCAGGTAGTCGTCACGCAGGACCCGGTCGACCTCGTCTCTCCACATCGCTCCCAGGCTACAAGAGCCCCCGCCGGCTGTCCGGGAAGTACCGGTAGAAGGCCCGACCCCGGACCGCATCCCGGCCGAGCGGGCCGAGGGCCCGGCTGTCGGTGCTGGCCGCCGGGTTGTCGCCCAGGACGGTCAACCCGGACGGTCCCCACCCGGCCACCCGCTTGACCAGCGTGCGGGAGGGCAGCCGGGGGTCGGCGACGGCGACCATGTCGCCCACCCGGGCCGGCGCCCGGCGCAGGACGAGCAGGCGGTCGCCGGGCTCCAGGGTGGGTGCCATGCTGTCGCCCGTCACCTCCACCCGGCCCAGCGGGCGCCACGTCCAGAGGCCGGCGGCGGCCACCGCTGCTCCCAGTAGATAGTGTCGGGTCGACCGTCTCATCCGGACGAAGGAGCCTAGGCATGCCCGTCCTTTCTCGCCTGCTGTCCATCATCGACCGGCTCAGCCCGCCTGAACGGGTCGCCGCCCACTGCGATCTCCCGTGCGGCGTGTACGACCCGGCCCAGGCCCGCATCGAGGCCGAGTCGGTGAAGGCCACCCAGGAGAAGTACCAGGCGTCGGACGACGAGGTCTTCAAGGCCCGGGCCGTCAAGATCAAGGAGGAGCGGGCCGATCTGGTCAAGCACCACCTGTGGGTGCTCTGGACCGACTACTTCAAGCCGCCCCACCTGGAGAAGTACCCCCAGCTCCACCAGCTGTTCTGGGACGCCACCAAGGCCGCCGGCGCCACCAAGAGCTCGGTCGACCCGGCCAGCGGCCAGAAGCTCCTCGACCTCATCGCCGAGATCGACACCATCTTCTGGGAGACCAAGAAGGGCTAGCCCCCGTCGGCCTGGGCCGTTCTGGCGGCCTGGCGGGCTACTGCAGGAAGATCACGGCCACCCAGGCCCACAGCGGGCCGAGGAGGAGCAGGGAGTCCAGGCGGCGGAGGGCCGGGGCGTGGGCGGCGCGATCGCCGAGCAGGGCCGACGCGGCCACCGGGCCGATCGGCGCCAGCACCGCGGCCAGCAGGCCGAGGACGAGGGGCTCCGTGCCCGAGAAGGGCGGGAGCAGGGCGACCTGGGCGAAGATCGTCACCGGGACCAGGGCGGTGATGCCCGCGGCCGGACCCTCCCAGGCCGACGCCGCGCCCGTGCCGACAAGGTAGGCGCTGGCGTCGTAGAAGCAGATCAGAGCCAGCAGGAGCAGGGTGGCGGCGATGCCGGTGTGGCGCACCAGCACCGGCGATGCCGCGGCCAGGCCGATGGGCACGCCGATGGCCAGGGTGAGGGCGATGTCTCGCGAGGGGACCTTGGTGGGCGCGGCCAGGCGGGCCACGAACGTCACCAGCACGCCGGCCACGACCACGCCGATCATGGCCTCCAGGTCGAAGGACGCGGCCACCGGCAGGGCGCCGGCCACGGCCGCCGCGGCCAGCGTCACCGGGCGCTCCCCCCGCTTGCGCCACACCAGGCAGGTCTGGGCGCCGGCGATGAAGGCGGCCACCGCCAGCCAGCCGGCCAGCCACGACGGGCCGGCCACGGTCACGCCCAGGGTCACCGCGGCCCACGCCAGCCCCAGGCGACCGTGGGGGCGGGTGCTGCGGTGGACCACGGCCAGCGGCGGCAGCTCCGGCTTGGGCTCGGGCTCGGCCGCCGGCTCCGGCGCGTCCTCGGGTAGGTCGGGGACCAGGGCCAGGTTGCCCCGGACGATCGGCGGCCGGGAACCCCGGGGCCCCGGCGCCGGGCGCTTCTGGGGGGCCGACCCGCCGCTCACCGGCGGCAGCACGGCGACCACGTCGGTCTCCGTGACCGGCATGGTGGGCGTGGCCGGCTCGCCGTTGAGCCAGACCTTGGAGACCTTGAGGACGGCGACGAACCGTTCGCCGTAGCGCCGGCACGCCTCCTGGACGACCTCCTCCACCGTGGCCCCGGGCACCTGGTCGGTGGTGAGGCCGGCGGCCTCCCGGGCCGACGCAAAAAGGCGGACGACGGCCATCAGCCGTCTCCGCTCCCAGGGCCGCTCGGGCCCAGCTCCGCTCGGCCGTCCCGCACCACGACCTTGCCCGCGCTCGAGGCCTCGAAGGCGACGATCCGCCGGTCGCCCTCGGTGCCGGCGTCGAACAGGGTGGTGACCAGGTCGTTGCCCGGGAAGACCGGCCGGTAGAAGCGCACGGCCAGGCGGCGCAGCTGGGTGGGGTCGCCGCCGGCCAGCTCGTCGACCACCGACCGGCCGCAGATGGCCATGGTGCACATGCCGTGGAGGATCACGCCCGGCAGCCCCACGGACCGGGCCACGGCGTCGTCGAGGTGGATGGCGTTGCGGTCGCCCGAGGCCTCGGCGTAGCGGGTGGCCTGATCCGTGTCGATCACGGTGGCCACCTGGGCCAGCTTGGCCGCCTTGGCCTCGGCCGGGAAGGCGTGGGGCGGGGGCGGCGACCCCCCGTCCTCCCCCGGCTCGACTCCCCGGATGAGCATGGTGGCGAACTGCTCGACGACCGGCCGGCCGTCGTCGTAGGAGCTGGCCACCCGCATGGTGAAGCGGGTGCCCATCCGCCCGCTGCGCAGGCTGGTGACCTCGGCGAAGGTCGACAGCTCCCGCCCCGGCACCAGGGGCCGGAAGAAGTGCATGTCCTGCTCGGCGTGGAGCATGGCGACCTGGTCCTCGGCGGGCACGACGTCGTGGAGGGCCACCATCATGGCGTCCCAGGTGGGCACGACGGCGAAGACCGGCGGGGCCAGCTCCCCCGAGGCGTAGCGCGGGTTGCGGTCGTTGGTGGCCGCCGCGTAGGCGCGCGCCAGCTCGCGGTCGATCGTCGCCGTCCGGGCTTCGTACCGGGTCCCAACCTTCTCGAGTGGTAGCGCCACGTCCGGCCAGGACGCTAGTGGAGCCGGCGGTGCAGCTCCTCCAACAGGCGGTGGCCGAAGCCCGGCGTCAGCAGATCGGTGCCGTGGCCGGTGCCGGGCAGCCACCAGATGTCCTTGGGCTCGTTGGCCCACCCGTAGATCGTCCGGGGGTGCTCCTGGGCGAAGTAGTGGTCGGCGGGGTCGGCCACCACCAGGGTGAAGGCCGGGGCGATCGACGCCGCCTGCTTCTCGGCGTGGGGCACCCCCTCGCACACCTGGGCGATCCGGGTCCGCATGAACACGGCGAGGAACCGCCGCCCGGCGGCCGAGGTGGCGTAGCGGTGGATGCGCTTGGTGGCCGGCGTGTCCCAGGCGCCCCACCAGGCCGGGGCGCTGATGGCGACCACCCCGGCGACGCCCCCGAACGTGCCCCCGTGGAGGAGGACGGCGGCCCCGCCCAGGCTGATCCCCACGGTGACGACGGGCAGCGACGGGTCGGCCGCCTCCACCGCCGCCTTGACGTCGAGGGGCTCCTTGGGCCCCAGGCTGCTGACCCCGCCCGAGCGGCCGTGGCCCCGCAGGTCGGGGACGATGACGTGCATCCGCTGCGCCAGCAGGTGGGCGAAGGCGTGGATCCGGGGCATCCGCGACGACTGGCTGAACCCGTGGACCAGGACGACGGTGCCCGGGGCGCCGGGCGGGCCCTGGAGCCTGGCCGCGGCCAGCGGCACCCCGTCGTCGGTCACCAGCGACAGCGCCTGCTCCGGCCCGTACCTGGGCACGAAGGCGTGCTTGCGGATGTAGCCCGCCAGCGGCGCTAGCGAGCTGCGGCTGCGAGCTTGCGGCGTCGCCATTCGATCTCGGCCCGGCCCAGCTCGGTGGAGGGCGGGGCCCGGTGCAGGTACTCGTCGAGCAGGTCGCCCCAGCGGTGGGTGACCCCCATCCGGCCGAACAGGGCGCTCATCCCCCACACCACCCGGTCGAGGATGACGTAGGACGGCGGCATGTTGAGCTGGCGGATCACGTCGCTGTACTCGCCCTGGAGGTCGAGCATGCGCTGGAGGGTCTGGCCCACGAACTCGCTGGAGTAGGTGAAGGACTCCGACTGGAACGGCAGGTAGGGCAGCGTGCAGTACTCATAGACCCGCTCGGGCGCCACGCCGTGGTCGGCCGGGAGGAAGCCCGAGTGCACCAGCGCCTTGACCGTGCCCTCGGGGTCCTGGGCCAGGATGTTGTCGAGGATCGGGCTGAGGGTCTCCAGCTCGCCCGGCGCCCACCGCTTGACCAGCCCGAAGTCGAGGAACGTCACCTTGCCGCTCTCGGGGTGGAAGCGGTAGTTGCCCGGGTGGGGGTCGCCGTTGAACACCCGGTGGTGCCAGATCGACCCCTCGGCGAAGCGGAACAGCACCTCGGCGGCCACGTGGCGCTGGCCCGGGGTGGCCGTCTCCAGGAACTCCTGCCACGTCAGCCCGTCGACCCACTCGCTGGTGATCACCCGCCGGCTGCTGCGCTCGGGCACGACGTCGGGCACGTGGATGAAGGGGTGGTCGCGGTAGCGGTCGGCGAACTCGGCCTGGCAGACCGCCTCCAGCCGGTAGTCGAGCTCGTCGCCCATCCGGGC
>Ga0247708_1000120_pt1 | contig 20182 bp, 15 predicted proteins | sample 42W_NmetaG_FD_189040 | JGI IMG/M metagenome (GOLD analysis project Ga0247708, IMG submission 189040) | Soil microbial communities from hillslope of Landscape Evolution Observatory, University of Arizona, Oracle, AZ, United States - 4-2-W_N | ecosystem: Engineered > Artificial ecosystem >...
TTCGATGAAGTCGTCGTCGCCGCGCGCGGTCGAGGGCTCCGCCATAGCGGCCGGAGACTACCCGCGGAGGCCCGGGGCGCGGCTAGCGGAGCGGGGGGACCGCGGTGCCGGTCGCCGGTGCGTCCGGCGCCGGCGGCACGGACGCGGGGGGTGGAGGCGGAGCGCCCCGGCTCGGATCGGGCGCGCCGGGAGCCGACGGCGGGTCCGGCGCCGTGGGTGCCGACGGCGGGGCCGGCTGCCAGCCGCGGTTCGGACTCGGAAGCGTGTTACCGACGGGGGTGCCGGCTCCGCCGCTCGTGTCGCCGTCGCCCGCCCCTCCGTCGGAAGAGCCGTCGTCCCCGCCCTGCTCGTCCGAGCCGCCCCCGAGGTCCACGTCGGGCGCGCCCGGAAGGGCCACGCCGGGCTGTGACGGCTGGCCGACGGGAACGCCCTGCTCGGAACCGCGCGGCCCGCTCGTGCTCTCGCGCTCGGAGCCGCTGCGGGTGTCCTGCGGGCGTGTCGTGCCGCCCGGCGCGGTCGTCGCGCCCGGCGCCTTCACGAGGGCCTCCTCGGTCCCGCGCGGGGAGAGGAACACCGGAAGCGCCGTGTTCGCTGCGTGGTCGCCGCCGTGGCGCTCCGACGTCTCGCCGGGGGCCGTTCCGGCGCGCTCACCTACCTGCTTCGTGACGCGCTCCTGCACGGCGGCACCGCCCCCGGCGAGCGCGACGGCCGCCACCACGGCGGCGGCCTTGCCCCATGCCGCGGCGGTGGACTCCGCGCCGACCGGGGCGAGCGTGGGCGCCCAGCTGACGGTGGCTTGCTGGACCGAAGCGCCGTACGCGTGGCCGGTGCTCGCGTTCGCGCCGCCGTCGGCGCCCTCGCCGCGCCGTCGGCGCAGGAGGACGGGGAAGGGGATGAACGCTGCGACCCGCTCACGCACCCGCGTCGGGATCTCCACCGACACGCCGAGCTCGCGGGCGTGCCTGCGGCAGACCGTGCAGCGACGCACGTGGCGCCCGACGCGGCGGCGGTCGCGTGTCGAGTCCGACCCCTCGGAGAGGCGGTCGATCGCGGCTGACATCGCCGTGCAGCGCGCCCCGGTGTCGAGCTCGGCGTACTCCTGGTTCAGGCGCCGGCGCGCCCGGAACAGGGTGCTCTCGACGGCGGGCCGGCTGAGCTCCATCCGCTCACCGATCTCGCGGTAGGACAGGCCCTCGAGCTCGCGCATGACCAGGATGCGGGTGTGGCTGTCGGAGAGCTCGTCGAAGGCCCCCTTGAGGTTGTCGAAGCGCTCCTTCGACGCGAGCGCCGCGTCGGGGCCCGGGCCGCCGCCTACGAGGCGCAGGTGGTCCGCGGGGCGCAGGCCGCCGTGATCGGGGTCGATCGAGACCTCCTCGGCGCGGCTCGAGCGGCGGAACTGGTCGATCGTCGCGTTCTTCGCGATCTCGAAGATCCAGGGCTTGAAGATGATGTCCGAGTCCGTCTGGCGGAGCCGCCGCAGCGCCGAGAAGAACGCCTCCTGCGTGATGTCCTCGGCGCGGTCGTGGTCGCCGACCATGCGATGGACGTAGCCGGCAACGCGACGGCTGTAGCGACGGTAGAGCTCCTCGTAGGCCACGTCGTCGCCTGCGCGCACGGCGGCCACGAGGACGCGATCGTCCACCTCCGGCCGTGCACTGGGAATCACTGCCACAGCTCCCCCTACTGCTTGAAGACCCCTACCTCCCGGGCGGATCCACTCCCGGTCGAGGGAGCGATCGTACTTCCAGGGTGGGTAATTTGCAAACGTTCACGGGATGCCCACCACCGCTGACGCGCTCGCGCTCCTCGACGGCCTGCTCGTCCCGGGGGAGTTCGACGACTACGGGCCGAACGGGCTGCAGGTTCCCGGGGCGGCTGAAGCGGCGCTCGTGGTCACGGGCGTCTCGGCGCAGCTCGAGTTGTTCGAGCGTGCCGCCGGTCTCGGCGCGGACCTGATCGTGTGCCACCACGGCCTCTTCTGGGACTTCCACCCGCGGTCCCTCTCGCCCGCGATGAAGCGCCGGCTCGAGGTGCTGTTCAAGGCGGACATCGCCCTCGCCGCCTACCACCTCCCACTCGACGCGCATCCCGAGGTCGGCAACAACGCGCTGATCTGCGCCGGCCTCGGGCTCGAGCGCTCGGAGCCGTTCGGGAGCGCGAAGGGCAGGCCGATCGGCTGGGTCGGGCGCTCGGCCGAGGGCATCGAGGCCGCAGCGCTCGTCGAGCGCTGCGGTGAGCTGTTCGGGCAGCAGCCGCTCGTCCAGGGCGAGGGCCCGGAGGTGGTCCGGAGCGTAGGGATCGTCTCGGGCTCCGGGGCCTCGACGATCGCCGACGCGGCGGCCGCGGGGCTCGACGCGCTCCTCACCGGCGAGCCCGCCGAGCACGCCATGGCGGACGCCCGCGAGGCCGGCATCCACTTCCTCGCCTGCGGCCACTACGCCACCGAGACGCTCGGCGTCCGCCGCCTCGGCGAGCTGCTGGCGGCCGAGCTCGGGATGGAGCACCGCTTCGTCGACGTGCCGAACCCCGTGTAGGCCGGCGACCACCGCCATTCGTCCGCAATTTGCGGGAAGGGGTTTGCTCTGTCCGCGCAACGCGGTAAAACTTGTGGTGGACGCACCCCGCGACGAGGAGGACAGGCTGCATGGCGATCCATTTGACGCCCACCGAGCTCGCACGCGAAGCCGGTATGCACCGGCGGGAAGTGATCATGAAGTGCATGGAGCTCGGGGTGCCGATCTTCCAGGGGCGGATCGACAAGACGTTGTTCCTCAGCTCCCTGAAGCAGGCCGACAAGCGTCAGCTCGCCAAGGCCTAGCGCCCGCTGAAGCGCCGCTTGCGACCGGGGCGCCCAACGGGCGTCCCGTCTCGTTCAGGGGCCGTCGCGGCGGTTGCGCGCCGCGGCATAGAATCTCCCGATCAGCTACGAGGGAGAGTGAGAGTCAGATGGCCACGATCGCCGCGAGCGAGGCGAGCACGGGTTCCAAGACGATGGCGGACATGGTCGTGCTGGCCGCCGAGAAGCACGCCGACCGCGTCGCGATCAAGCACAAGGTGGGCGACGAGTGGCGCGACGTCACCTACGCCGAGGCCTGCACCGCCGCGAAGGAGATCGCCCTCGGCCTGATCGACCTCGGTATCCAGCCGGGCGAGAAGGTCTCGATCCTCTCCCACACGCGTCCCGAGTGGACCTACGCCGACTTCGGGATCATGACCGCGGGCGCGACCCAGGTCTCGATCTACCAGACGAACTCCCCCCAGGAGTGCCACTACGTCCTCGAGCACTCCGAGTCGAAGGCCGTGTTCGTCGAGGACGCGGAGCAGCTCGAGAAGGTCCGCCAGATCCGGTCGGACCTCCCCAACCTCGAGCACATCGTGATCTTCGAGGGTGGGGACCAGGACGACGCCATCTCGCTCGAGAGCCTGCGTGAGCGCGGCCGCGGCCGCGACGAGGCGGAGTACGAGCAGCGCGTCGCCGCGGTCGGGCCCGACGACATCTGCGTGATCATCTACACCTCGGGAACCACCGGTCCGCCGAAGGGCTGCCTGCTCACCCACGGCAACTACCGCTCGATCACGAACATGATCGAGTCCGAGGGGACGTTCAACACCGACGACGTCACCTACCTCTTCCTCCCGCTGGCGCACGCCTTCGCTCTGCTCGTCCAGTTCGCCTCATTCGACCTCGGCGGGTGCATCGCGTACTGGGAGAAGGACGCGCAGAAGATCGTGCCCAACCTCATGGAGGTCAAGCCGACCTACTTCCCGTCGGTGCCGCGCATGTTCGAGAAGATCTACACGCTCGCCACCTCGAGCGTGGACGACCCCGCGAAGCTCGAACAGGCCGTCGAGCTGGGCGTGAAGGTGCGCCAGCTCCAGATCGCCGGCAAGGAGGTCCCGGCCGAGCTCCAGGGGCCGTTCGACCAGGCCGAGGAGCAGCTCTACCAGAACGTCCGCAACATCTTCGGCGGGCGGATCCGGCAGTGCGTCACCGGCGCCGCGCCGATCGCGCCGGACATCCTCAAGTTCTTCTTCGCGTGCGGGGTGCCCGTGATGGAGGGCTACGGGATGACCGAGACCGCCACGGCGGCCACGATCAACACGCCCGACGACTTCCGCTTCGGGTCGGTCGGCCGGCCGCTCAACGGTCTCGAGGCCAAGCTGGCCGAGGACGGCGAGTTGCTCCTGCGCGGGCCGAACATCTTCAAGGCCTACTACAAGAACGAGGATGCGACCGCCGAGACGCTGGAGGACGGCTGGCTCCACACGGGCGACCTCGCGAAGATCGAGGACAACTTCATCTACATCGTCGGCCGCAAGAAGGACATCATCATCACCGCGGGCGGCAAGAACATCACGCCGGCGAACCTCGAGAACGGGCTGAAGCAGAACCGCTGGATCTCGCAGGCCGTCGTGATCGGCGACCGCCGGCCCTACCTCGTCGCGCTGATCACGCTCGATCCCGACGAGGCGCCACAGCTCGCCGAGCGGCTCGGCGTGTCCGTGGAGGACCTGCCCGAGTCCCCGGACGCCCGCGCCGAGGTCCAGACGGTGGTCGACCAGGTCAACTCCACGGTCGGCCCCGTCGAGCAGATCAAGAAGTTCAAGATCCTGCCGGCCGACCTCTCCCAGGAGGGGGGCGAGCTGACTCCGACGCTGAAGGTCAAGCGGAACGTCGTCGCCGAGAAGTACGCGGGCGAGATCGACGCGCTCTACGGATGACCCGGCGGGCGGCCCGCCGTGCCGGGATCGGCCTCGTCGCGGGGGTGGCGGCGCTCGCCGCCCCCGCCGCGGCGAGCGCGGACGAGCGCATCGTCGCGGGAGCGGGCAACCGCTACCTCACGACGGCGCCCTCGATCGACCAGGGTGAGCTGCTCACCTTCCAGAACCAGGATGTCGCGCGGCACGACGTGACCGCGACCCAGGACGGCCCCGACGGCAAGCCGCTCTTCGCCTCGGAGCTGATCGGGCAGGGACAGGAGGTCGAGGTCGTCGGCGCCCGCTACCTCACGAGCGGGAGCTACGGCTTCTTCTGCACGATCCACCCGTTCATGACGGGCACTCTCACCGTGACGAGCGCCGGGACCCCGCTGCCCCGGCCCGGCGGCGGTGACGGCGGCGCGAACACCCCGCCTCCCGCGGACACGACCGCCCCGAGCGTGTCCGTCGGCGTGGGGCGCAAGCTCCGGCGCGGCCGGCTGCCCGTGGTCATCACGACCGACGAGGCCGCGCGAGTGACGGTCACCGCGACCGCGCGCCTCGGGCGCCGCACCGTGAGTCTCGGCAGGCTCACGCAGAGCGTGGGCGCGGCACGGCGTACGACCTTCTCGATCCGGCTCTCCTCCCGCGCGCGGAGGGCGTTGCGCGGCCAGCGCCGCGTCCGGGTGCGCGCGAGCGCGGTCGCCACGGACGCGGCGGGCAACCGCGGCCGAGGCGCATCGACGGGGTCGGTCACCCTCTAACATCGGTCGCGGGGCGGCACGGCGCCGCCCCTTCGCCTCCCAGGACCATGCCTCGCAACGATCCCACCGACACGGGCGGGCTGTTCGTCGGCCGCCGTCCCGGCACCGCGCCGCTGCGCTACCGCGCGCAGCCGGTCACGGCAGGACCGGCGCGCCAGCGCTTCGACCGCGGCCTCGGCGCATTGATCCTCACGCTCGAGGTGCTCCTCTGCGGCTCGCTCTGGGGTCCGCAGCCGGTCGCCTGGCTGTGGGTCGGCTCGCAGCTCGACTACCTCACCGACTCCGTGGTGCTCGGGATCGTCTCCGCCTTCGCCGGGATGCTCGTGACGCTCTTCTTCACGCTGGCTGTGCTGAAGCGGCTCGACCTCTGGTGGCGGCTCGTGCGCCGCGCGGGCGGATACGAGCAGCGGGAGGGCGTGCTGGAGCGGATCTTCCTCGTGACGGCCGTGGTGTTCGGGTCGGCCTTCACGGTCTGGTTCTTCGTGATCGAGGGGCCGGGCTCGTCGGTGTTCTCGAACGCAGCCTGACCGGGGCGGCGGCACGGCATATGGGGCTTCTCGACTACTACCGCCAGTTCCAGGACCTGGACCAGGAGGAGGTCAACAAGGGCCTCCGCGAGCGCCGCCGCCAGGAGAAGCTGCTCGCTCTCCAGGAGGTCCCGGTCATCGACCTGTCGAGCACCGAGTGGCCGGAGTTTCCGAACGCCGAGGTCATGAACGCCTCGATCTACGTCGCCCGCGGGCGTGTGAACGGCTATCCGGACCGCCACGCGGGGCGCATCCGCTCGATGCTCTCGGAGTGCCACGGCGTCGCGCCCGAGCAGGTGGCGCTCGGCAACGGTGCCGCCGAGCTGCTCCAGTCGGCGGCGTTCGCGCTGCTGGGACCCGGCGACGAGCTGCTCACGCCCTGGCCGTCGTACCCCCTCTACCCGCTCATGGCCCAGCGCGCGGGAGCGCGGCCGGTGGCAGTCGATCTCGCGGGCGGGCGGGTCGACCCGGATGCGCTGCTCGCCGCCGTCACCGAGCGCACGCGCGCCGTCGTCGTCTGCAACCCCAACGACCCGACCGGCACCTACCTGCCGCCCGCGGCGATCGAGGAGCTCCTGCGGACCCTGCCCGAGCACGTCCACCTGCTGCTCGACGAGGCCTACGCCGAGTTCGTCGTCTCCGACGACCGCGACGGCTGCATCCGCCTGACCGAGCGCCACCCGCGCCTGGTCTGCTTCCGCACCTTCTCGAAGGCGTGGGGGCTGTCGGGCCTCCGCGCCGGCTACGCCGTCGGCGGCGCCGAGGCGGGCCCGCTGCTCGAGTCGATCGCCCCGGCGCTCGGCGTGAACGCGCTGACGCAGGCGGCCGTCGAGCAGGCGCTGAAGATCGGCGGCCGCGAGATCGAGCGTCGCCGCGAGGCCGTGGCGGCGCAGCGCGAGCGGATCGCCCGCGAGTTGCACGACCTGCCCCTCGACGCCCCGCCCAGCGAGGCGAACTTCGTCTGGCTCAGGGCCGCCGGCCTGAGCGGCGCCGAGCTGGCCGGGCGGCTGGAGCGCGAGAAGGTCATCGTCGCCGCGGGCGGCGCACTGGGCGACGACGAGCACATCCGCGCCTCCGTGCGCGACGACGCGGCAACAAACCGCCTGATGCACGCGATCGGCAAGGTGCTGGGCCACCACTGAGGCCTGAAACAGTGCCAGGCACTGTTTCACCCTGTTTCACCTGACGCATGCGGTGAAACAGTGCCTGGCACTGTTTCACCGCCCCTCAGGGAGCGCGGCGGGTGCGGGCCGGGCGCAGCAGGCGGTCCGGGCGTCCCGCGCGGTAGCGGCTGCGGCCGTAGGCGTCGATCGCCGCGAGGTAGACGAGCACCTGCTCCCAGACGTGCGGTTGCGAGACCACCGAGATGACCTCGCCGTCGCGGACGTACCAGGCCTCGCCCATGATGCCGGTCTCCTGCCAGGCCACCTGCTCCTCGGCGATCCAGCGCAGGCCGCGTTTGACGTTCGCCGCCATCGTCGCGTCGCCGACCGCCTTGTGCCAGCGGGCAAGTCCGTGCAGCGCCTTGACCTCGTACTGGCCGCGCTTCCTCGGGCCGTCCGGGGCGAGGAACGCCGGCGCCACGCGCTCCCAGGCGAGCGCCGCCTGCGCGCGCATGCGCGGATCGCCGTAGTCGGTCTTCACGCGCACCGGCCAGAGCGCCCAGCCGCCGTCGCCGAAGTCGGAGGTCCAGGCGCCGCCGCCCGCGTCGTAGGTGCGGTCGATCGCCGCCGCCAGTTCGTCGGCACGGGCGCGGTAGCGCGCCGCGTCTGCCTCGCGCCCGAGCACCGAGGCCGCCTCGGCGGCGGAGCGCATCGCGAGCAGCACGGGCCCCGCGGCGTGCATCGTAGGCTGGCCCTCGCGCGGAGGGTTGTCGTCCTCGCAGGCGTAGGGGGGCATCAGCCCGGTGGCGGGGTCGCGGAAAGCGACGAGGAACTCGGCGGTGCGCCGCAGCGCCGAGTAGACCGACTCGAGGTAGGCGCGGTCGGGATCGTGCTCGTAGTGGCGCCAGAAGGCCCAGAGCCCGAACGCCGCCTCGTCGATCTCCCAGGTGAAGAGCCCCGCGTCGGGTCCGTCGGCGTAGTTCGTCATGAACCAGTTGCCGTCGGGCGTCGGCGACTGGCAGGTGGTCGCCGCCGTGCCGGGCGGCGCGCCCTCCTCGATCTTCTTCTGCACCTCGGCGTAGAAGGCGTTGTGGCGCTCCACGAGCGAGCCGTGGCCGATCACGTCGAGCGCCTCGTTGAAGAAGGCGCCGTCGCGGATCCAGTCCTGGCCGTAGGGGCTCTGGGTGGCGATCGAAGCGACGATCGCCACCTTGTCGCCCGCGCGGCCCGCGCGCTCGTCGATCGCCTGGCGCAGCGACACCAGCGAGCGCTTCGCGAGCCGGACGAGCGCGCGCGGCGCCCGGCGCGGCAGCGGCGCGTCCCGCATCCAGCGCAGGTACGAGCGGCGCTTCGCCCTGACGGCGCGGCGGGCGTCGCGCCCCCGCCAGAAGCCCAGCAGCGACGTGGCGCGGGCGGCGTCCTCGGCCGCGGCGAAGACCACGTTCACCGGCTTGCGGCCGATCGGGACCGACAGCGCCGAGTCGGCCTCGCCCGGGCCGAACGAGCCGGAGCCCGAGAGCGTCCCGTCGGCGGCGTCGTCGTACGCGCTCTGTGGCCCGCCGCCTGCCGAGTGGTGGCCGGAGTAGCCGTCGGCTCCCGCCTGGTGGCCGTCCGACTGGCGGCTCGCGCCGATCGCCACCGCGACCGAGCGCGGGATCCCGGTGGACTGGTCGATCTCGGCGATCTCCCACACGAGCGAGTCCGTGCCCGCGTCGTAGCGGACGCGATCGCTGCCGCCGATCTCCTCGCACCAGTCCTCGGTGGGGAGCAGAGCGCGCTTGGACGCCGTCGGGTTGAGGTTCGCGAACGCGACGAGGCGCGCCGAGCGCACCGGTGATCCCCGTCCCAGCCGCATGACGTGCCGGCGCACCAGCACGTCGCCGTTGCGCGGGACCACGTCGTCGATCTCCAGGAGCAGCCGCAGCGAGCGCTCCCGGAAGCGGGTGACGACGGTGTCGGAGTCCTCCGAGGCGTAGCGCTGGCGCAGCTCCAACTCGCGCAGCCAGAGCATCCGCTCGGAGCCGTCCCGCAGGCGCACGAAGAGGCCCGAGAAGGCGCCTTCGTTGGGGTCGAGCCCGAGCATCGGCAGGTCGCGGTCGATCGTCGTGTAGCGCAGCTGCTCCCAGTAGGAGGGGCTCGGCCAGCGCATCACCGACAGCGTGCCCTCGGGATTCACGGCGACCGACATGCGCTGGTTGCCGGCCGTCGCGCCGATGTCGGTCGGCCCGTAGATCTCGGGCGTCTCCTCGCCCGGCTTCAGGCAGATCTCGTTGCCCTGCGGCCCCGGGCTCGGGAGCACCTGCTGTGCCGCGGCGGGACCGCCGGCGAGAGCCAGCGCGATGGCGGCCGCGAGGGCCGCCCGGATCACGCGTCCTCGGACTGCCTGAGCAGCGCGCCCGTCGTCTGCTCGAGGATCCGGCGCCAGGCGCGGGTCTTCTCGCGCTCCTTGGCGAAGTGGCGGATCACCTTGCGGACGCGGGTGGCGGAGATCTCGATGCCGTGCTTGCCACAGACGTCGCGGAGCTGCTCGTAGTCCTTCGCGAGCTTGAGCGTGACCGACTCGAAGCCGTGGCGGGCGATCTCGATCCGCTTGGTGAAGTTGAGGATGTTCGTGTCGAACATCAGCTCGTCGTTCGGGTCGGGCTCGATCAGGATGATGTCGACGCCCGGGTACTTCTCCTCCCAGTGCTTCACCGCCTCGTGCAGGCGCTGGTGGGCGAGCAGCTTGAAGGCCTGATAGCCCACCTGCGGGAAGCCCATGTCGGCGACGCGACGCACGCGGCTGCCCGAGAGCGTCGGGATCACCTTCTGGAAGTCGTTCACATAGGGGACCAGCGGGTTCACCACGACGATGAACTTGCAGCCGTGCTCGACCGCCACGTCCACGTTGGTGGTCGAGCGGATGCCGCCGTCGATCAGGTGACGGCCCTTGATCTCGACCGGCTTGTAGACCATCGGCAGCGCGGCGGAGGCAGATACGGCCTTCGAGATCGGCACGTCCTCGAAGCCCTCGTCGCCGAGCACGACGCGCTCGCAGGTGTCGAGGTCGGTCGCGGTCAGGTACAGCTCGTTCTGGAGCAGGCGGAAGTCGTTGGCCCGGTCCGGGTCGCTCAGGACCTCCTCGATGTAGCCCTCGATCGCGCCGCCGTCGTAGAGGCCGGAGGGCAGCGCCTCGGCGAGCCCGATCGCGAAGTCCATCACCGAGGTGGAGCCGATCTGGGAGACCATCGAGCGCGCGACCCCGGCGAGGCGCAGCGGCAGGAAGGCCATGCTCTTGGCGAAGCCGAGGTAGTTCGGGCGGAGCACCGTCCCGAGATCGACGTCGCGGAAGGGCGTCGGGACCTGCTGGTTGACGACCCTCATCATCTCCTCGGGGGTGACGCCGTTCGAGGCCAGGCTGGCGACAAACGAGCCCGCGCTGGTGCCGACGTAGACGTCGAACTGGTTGACGGTGCGGTTCACCGCCAGGAGGTCCAGCGCCCGCAGGGCGCCGATCTCGTAGACGCCTCCGGTGAGGCCTCCGCCCCCGAGCACGAGCGCTGTACGGGATCGCTGGGGGCTGCGCCGGCGCTGCCCCTTGGCGGTGGTCCCCGGGTGCTTCCTTGCACCCTTCTCGAGCTTGACGACGGTCCCCATCGGAGCCCTGGAGGGTAGCCGACCCGGGGACGGACAGGGCCGCCGGATCGGCCGCTACCCTGCCGCGCCGCGCGTGTTCCGACCCCCGATGAGACGCCTCGCACTGATCCTCGCGGCGGCCGCCGCGGCCGCCACCCCCGCTCCCGCGCTCGCCGCGGAGGACCACCCGCGCCTCGAGCGCGAGCTTCGCTCGCTGGCCCGGGGCCTCGGCCCCCAGTCGGGGGTTCTCGTGCTCGACGCCACCGATCGCGACGTGCTCTTCCGCCACCGGGAAGGGCGCCGCCGGATCATCGCCTCGAACGCCAAGCTCTGGACCACCGCCGCCCTGCTGGCGCGCCTCGGCCCGGCGGGGAGCTTCGAGACTTCGGTGGTCGGGACCGGCGAGAAGCTCGCGGACGGCAGTTGGGACGGCAACCTCTATCTCGTCGGCGGCGGCGACCCGGCATTCGGCGACCGCTCGGGCTTCGGGCGCTCTCTCGGCAGCCCGGCGACGGTCGAGGCGCTGGCCGAGATGCTCGAGGAGGCGGCCGGGATCGTGTCGGTCACGGGCGCCGTCATGGGCGACGAGTCGCGCTTCGACTCGCATCGCGGCGGTCCGAGCTCCGGCTTCGGCCCCTCTCCGGACCACAACCCGCTGAGCGCGCTCGCCTTCAACGGGTCATCGTCGCTGGGCGGCGTGTCCCCGCCGGTCCGCGCCGCGCGGGCGCTCGATTCGGCGCTCGAGCGCCTGGGCGTACGGGTGCGTGGCCGCGCCCGCGCCAGCAGGGCGCCCTCGGGCGCGACGGTGCTCGCGACGGTCCGCTCGCTGCCGGTCGCCCGCCTCATCCGCACCACGAACAAGCACTCGAGCAACTTCTTCGCGGAGATGCTCCTGAAGGGCCTCTCGGCGGCCGACGGCGACCAGGGCACGACGAGCGACGGCGCAGCCGAGGCGCGCCGCTTCGTCCGCCTCCTCGGCGCCCGGCCCCTGATCGCCGACGGCTCCGGGCTGTCGCGCTCGAACCTCGCGACCCCGCGCGATCTCGTCGAGCTGCTCGACGAGATGCGCGACCGGCCCGAGTTCCGCGAGTTCTACGCCTCGCTCTCGATCGCGGGCGTGGACGGGACGCTCGCCCTCGGCGGCCATCGCGGGCTGCGGCGCGGGAGCGCGCGCCGCCGCTGCCGCGGCAAGACCGGCACCCTGCGCGACGTGAGCGCCCTGTCGGGCTACTGCCGCACCCGCTCGGGCGACACGATCGTCTTCTCGATCCTCTCGAACCGCGTCTCGCCCGACTCGGCGAAGCGCGTCGAGGACCGGATGCTCCAGGCGATCGCCCGCTACGGCTGAACGAGCGCGAGCAGCCCGGCCTCGTCGATGATCTCGGTGCCGAGCTTCTCGGCCTTCGCGAGCTTCGAGCCCGCTTCCTCACCGGCGACGACGTAGTCGGTCTTCTTCGACACCGATCCGGTGACCTTGCCGCCGGCGGCTTCGATCCTCTCGGTGGCCTCCTCGCGGGTGAGGTTCGGGAGCGTCCCCGTGAGCACGAGCGTCTTGCCCGCGAGCGGCCCCTCGGCGGGCGGTGCGTCGCCCTCGGCCTCGAGCTTCAGGCCGTGCCCGCGCAGCCGCTCCACGAGCTCGCGGGTGCGCTCCTCCGCCAGGGCGGCGGCGAGCGCATCGGCGAGCACGGGGCCGATGCCGGGCGTCTCCTGGATCGCCTCGGCGCCGGCGCCCATGAGCGCGTCGATCGAGCGGAACCGCTGCGCCAGCGCTTTCGCGTTGACGCCGCCGATGCCCTGGATGCCGAGCCCGAACAGCACACGCCAGAAAGGCCGCTCGCGTGACGCGGCGATCGCGTCGACGAGGTTCTTCGCGGAGATCTTGGCGAACCCCTCGAGGGATTCGAGGCGCTCGGGCGTGAGCTCGTAGATGTCGGCGATGCTCTTCACGAGCCCGGCTTCCATGAGCTGCTGCACCCGCTCCTCGCCGAGTCCCTCGATGTCCATCGCTCCACGGTGGACGAAGTGCTTGAGCGCCTGGAAGAGCTGCCCCGGGCAGGCGGTCCGGTTGGGGCAGATCGTCCAGACCCCGTCCTCGGGCTTGACCGTGGGGGTCCCGCAGGCCGGGCACTCCGCGGGCGCCTCGGGCGGCGGCGAGCGATCGGGGTTGCGTTGCGCCTTGGAGGTCGGCGAGACGACGCGCGGGATCACGTCGCCCGCGCGGGTGATGATCACCTCGTCGCCCGGGCGGACGTCCTTGCGGAGCAGGTCCTCCTCGTTGTGCAGGGTCGCGAGTTTCACGGTCACGCCCGTGACCACCACCGGGGTGAGGACGGCGAAGGGCACCATGTGGCCGGTGCGCCCGACGTTCCAGGCCACGCGCTCGAGCGTGGTGGTCGCCGTCATCGGCGGGAACTTCCAGGCGATCGCGCCGCGCGGCTCGCGGCCGACGACGCCGAGCGCGCGCTGGGTGGGCAGATGGTCGATCTTCACGACCACGCCGTCGGTCTCGTAGTCGAGCGACTCGCGGCGCTCCTCCCACGCGCGACAGCCCGCGACGAGCGCCTCGAAGTCGTCGTGCACGGCGACCTCGGGGCTCACGCGGAAGCCGTGCTCGCGCAGCCATTCGAGCGACTCGTGGTGGGACTCGAACTCGACGCCCTCGTGCGCCCCGATCGCGTAGCTCCACATGGAAAGCGGCCGTGACGCGGTGACCTGGGGGTCGAGCTGGCGGATCGCGCCCGCGGCGGCGTTGCGCGGGTTGGCGAAGGTCGGCTCGCCGGCCTCCGCGCGCTGCTCGTTGAGGCGCGCGAAGGCGGAGCGCGGCAGGTAGGCCTCGCCGCGGACCTCGAGCAGCGGCGGCGCGTCCTCGAACGAGAGCGGGACGGCCTTGACCGTCCGCAGGTTGTGGGTGACGTCCTCGCCGATCTCGCCGTCGCCGCGCGTCGCGCCGCGCACGAGCCGCCCGTTCTCGTACAGGAGCGAGATGGCGAGCCCGTCGACCTTCGGCTCCGCCACCCAGCGGAGCTCGGAGTCGTCGAGCTCCTGCTTCGCCATGAGGTTGCGCACGCGGGCGTCCCAGGCGCGGAGCTCCTCTTCGTTGCGCGCGTTGGCGAGCGAGAGCATCGGCTGCAGGTGCTCGGCCGGCGCGAAGCGGTCGAGCGGCTTGCCCCCCACGCGCTGGGTCGGCGAGTGGGGCGTGACGAGGTCGGGGTTCTCCGCCTCTATCTCCCGCAGCTCGTTCAGGAGCGCGTCGTAGGCGTCGTCGCCTATCTCGGGGTCGTCGAGGACGTAATAGCGGTGGTCGTGGCGGGCGATCTCGCGCCGCAGCTCGCCGGCGCGCTCGGCGGGGCTCTTCACTCCACTTCGCGGGCCGCCGGTCGCACCAGCCGCTCGAGGTCGAACTCGCCGAGCGCCTCGATCCCGGCCTGGTCGGTGAGGTCGAAATGGAGCGGCGTGACCGCGATCAGCCCGTCGGCGATCGCGGCGAAGTCGGTGCCGTCCTCGTGGTGGTAGGAGGGGTCGTCGCCGTAGATCCGGTAGCGGCGCCGGCCGCCGTCCTCCTCCTGAAGCTCCAGCTTGTCGCGGTAGATGCGCTTGCCGAGCCGGCATACTGCGGCTCCCTTCGCGTCGCCCGCCGGGCAGTTCACGTTCAGGAGCGTGCCCTTCGGCATCGGAACGTCCTCGAGCTCCTCGACGATCCGCGCGGTGAAGGCCGCGGCCTCGCCGAAGTCGAAGTCGGGTCCGAGGCGGAAGTCGAGCTCGCGCTTCTGCGACTGCTGGGACACCGCGATCGCCGGGACCCCGAGGATCACGCCCTCGAGCGCGGCGGCGACCGTGCCGGAGTAGGTGATGTCGTCGCCCAGGTTCGCGCCGTGGTTGATCCCGGAGACGATCAGCTCGGGCACGAACTCGACGAGCCCGAGCGCCGCGAAGCGCACGCAGTCGACCGGGGTGCCGTCGGTGGCAAAGCCCGAAGTGCCGTCGTCGAACTCGAACTCCTCGACCCAGAGCGGCCGGCGCGTGGTGATGCTGCGGGCGGTCGCCGAGCGGTTCGTGTCCGGCGCGATCACGGCCAGCTCGACGCCGGGGACGGCGAGCAGGGCCCGCCGCAGCGCATGAAGGCCGGAGGCGTGGATGCCGTCGTCGTTTGTGAGGAGGACCTTCATGGCGCAATGAGGATAGGGGCCGAGGGTTGAGTCCTCGCCCCCGGTCAGTACCTGACGGACTCGAGATAGAGGCCGTGCGCCGGCGCGGTCTCCCCCGCCTCGGGACGGGTGCGCCCCGCGAGGAGGCCGCGGAACTCCCCGATGGGGATCCGGCCCCCGGCGACGTCCAGCATCGTGCCGACGAGCGTGCGGACCATCCGCCGCATGAAGGCGTCGGCCTCGATCCAGTAGTCGAGGAACTCGCCATCCTCCAGCCACTCGGATCGGGCGACGACGCGCTCCAGGCGGACGTGGTCGGTCTGGGTCGGGGTGAAGGCGGTGAAGTCGTGCGTGCCGAGCACCACGGCGGCGCAGGCGTCGAGCGGGGCGCGGTCGAGCGGAGGGCGCACGTGCAGCGCGCGCCCGTGCTCGAACGGGCTCGCCGCCTCGCGCAGGTGGAGGCGGTAGCGGTAGGTGCGGCCGAGGGCGTCGCGGCGGGCGTCGAAGCCCGGGGGGGCCTCCTCGCTCGCCACCACGCGCACGTCATGGGGCAGCAGGGAGTTGAGCGAGCGCACCGGGGCGGGCGGCCCCTCGTGGCTGGCCACCTGCCCGCGGGCGTGCACTCCCGTGTCGGTGCGCCCGGCGACGGTCAGGCGGACGGGCCGCTGGAGGATCGTCCGCAGCGCCTCCTCGACGGTGCCCTGGACAGTGCGGAAGCCGGGCTGCGCCGCCCAGCCGCTGAAGGCGCCGCCGTCGTACTCGAGCTTGAGGCGGGCGGTCAACCGCGGCGGCGCGCGACGACCAGCAGGTACTCGGGCTCGACCACCAGCGGGCGCTCGTCCGGCACGAACTCGCGCATCTCCGCCCGCGCGTCGGCGTAGCGCTCGCCGAGAGCCTGCTGCGCGAGCACCTGGGGCGGGGCGGCGCGGTCGAAGAGGTCGAGCATGTCGTCGACCGAGTCGAACTCCCAGCGCAGAGAGCGCTGCTCGATCTCGACCGTCGCCGCGTGCGGCGACAGGCGCTCGCGGGCGATCTCCTCGACCCCCCAGTCGTTGGGGCTTGGAACGCCCTCGGGCCGCGGCAGGTAGCGGCCCATCAGGTCGAACATCCGTCCCGGCCAGCTCGCCGGGGTCCACGACGTGAAGCCGACGGTGTTGCCCGGGCGCACGACCCGGAAGAGCTCCTGCGCGACCACCTCCGGGCGCGGGGCGAAGACAGCGCCGAAGCACGAGACCGCGCATTCGAAGCGGTCGTCCTCGAACGGCAGGCTCTCGGCGTCGGCCTCGCTCCACTCGATGTCATAGCCCTCGGCCTCGGTGCGAGCGCGTCCGTTCTCGACCATCAACGGCGAGAGGTCCGTCGCGACCACGGCGGCGCCCTCGCGGGCCGCGGCCAGCGCCACGTTGCCGTCGCCTGCCGCCACGTCCAGCACCTCCTGGCCGGCGGAGATCGCGCAACCGTCCACCAGCGCCGAGGCGGCGGGCTCGAGCAGCTCCGCGATCCTGCGGTACTCGCCCTGGCTCCAGAGCATCTTCGCCCCGGCCTTCATCTGATCCAGGTCCATGCGGCGATCCTATTGCGCCGCGAGCGCCGGGGCGGCTCGCGCCTCGGACGGCCGCCGCCGCATCGAGAGCGCGAACGGAGCCCCCAAAAGCGCCGCCAGGGCCGCGACGCGGAAGCCGGCCGCGAAGGCATCCCGCCGGGCCTCCGACGCCGCGGAGGCGACGCGGCGCTCCAGCTCCCCGACGGGCGCCGCCGCCCGGCCGTCGCGGGGCGGCGCCGTCGCGCGATCCACCAACCGCCGCAGCTCCTCGCCCCGCACGCCCGCCGCGGAGGCGATGCGCGTCGCCTCGGCCCGCACCTGCTCGCGGCGGCCGTCGAGCACCCCGGTGAAGACGGCCACGAGCACGGCCACGCCGATCGTGAAGCCCACCTGCCGCGCCATGTTCACGATGCCCGACCCGAGCCCGAGCTCCTGCCCGGCTATCGAGCCCATCGCCCCCACGTTCACCGCGGGCCAGCCGATCCCCATTCCGATGCCCGCGACGAGCAGCGGCCCGATGACGCTCCCGTAGCTCGGCTCCGCGGGAAGCGACGAGAGCCAGAGGAGTCCCGCGGCGAGCAGCACGAGCGCGGCGACCCCCATCCGCCGCGGCGGGACGCTGTCCGCCCGGCGGGCGACGATCGGCGCCACGACCGCGGCGCTCAGCGGGACGGGCAGAAGCGCGAGCGCCGCCTCGAGCTCCGAGTAGTCCCAGAGCGTCACGAACGCGAGCACCGCGAGGAAGAGCATCCCCATGACGGCCATCGCGAGCAGCAGCATCGTCGCGTTGGCGCCCATGAACTGGCCGTTGCGGACGAGCGCGGACGTGACCATCGGGGCGCGCCCGTAGCGCTGCGACAGGGCGAACAGGCCCGCGAGAAGGGCGGAGCCGCCAAGGAGGCCGACGATGAGCGGCGACCCCCAGCCGCGCTCGTTCGCCTCGACCAGGCCGTAGGTGAGCGCGAACGCGGCGGCGGCGAGCAGCGCCATGCCGAGCCAGTCGACGCGGCGCGACGAGGAGAGGTCGTAGGTCTCGGGCATCACCCGCAGCGCCAGGAGCATCCCGGCGATCCCGATCGGGACGTTGATCGCGAAGATCCAGTGCCAGCTCGCGAACTCGATCAGGATTCCGCCGAGCGGAGGGCCGAGCGCCCCGGCGATGTTCGCCACCAGCGCCATCATCGCGAGCCCGAGGCCGCGCTGGTGCGGCGGGAAGACGAGCGTCGTCGTGGCGAGCGCGAGCGGGGCGAGCACCCCGGCGCCGACGGCCTGCACGACCCGGAAGGAGACCAGCGCCTCGATGCTCGGCGCGAGCGAGCACAGCAGCGACCCCAGGGTGAAGATGCCCATCCCGATCAGGAAGAAGCGGCGCCTCCCGAACTGGTCGGCGAGCCGCCCCATCCCGACGAGCAGCACGGCGAAGGTGATGTTGTAGGCGTTCAGCACCCACGACACGTCGCCGACGGGCGCCTCGAGGTCCCGCTGCAACTCGGGGATCGAGATGTTCACGATCGTGACGTCGATCAGCGCCATGAACAGCCCGATCATGGTCACGCCGAAGATCGGCCAGCGGCGGGCGTGGAGCTCCTCGGCGGGCGGGTTGACTCGCGCCTCCGGCACGCCGGGCACCCTATCCGGGGGACTCAGCGGGCGAGGGCGGGGACCGGCAGCGGCGCGCGCCTCAGCCCGAGCGTGACCGGCGCGAGACCGCGGAGGGCGCTCGACACATACAGCGCTCCCGCGCCGGCGAGCTCAGCCAGCCGCAGCGGCCGCACGAGGACGTCCCGCTCCGCGACGATCCGGGCGCGGGCCGTACCCGCCAGGATGCGGCCGTCGGCGGGCGGCGTGACGAGGCGGTCGCCGATCGCGGCGAACAGGTTGGCGCGCGAGGCCTCGAGCACGAGGCCGTCGAGATCCACGATCAGGGGCAGGGCGGGGGCGCAGGCGCGCTCGAGCGCCTCGGCGAGACGGCGGTCGAGCCACTTGTGCGCGCCGAGGCCGCCGGGGACGACGACCGGCTCCAGCACCTGCGGCCCCTCGCGAGCCTCGGATGTCTCGACGTGGGTGTCCAGCCCGCCGGCAGCAGGGACCGCGAGGATGCGCATGCGCCCCGGGTCCGGGCCCTCGAGCGCCGCGGCCGCCGCGCGACCGGCGAGATCGGCCGGGAGATCGAGACCGTAGAGGTCGCGGACCGAGGCGCGCAGACGGCGCAGATGGACCTCCAGCCGGCGCGGCCGCCCCTCCTCGACGAGCAGCGTCTCGAACACCCCCAGGGCCGGGTCCGGCCTCGGGGAGGCCACCGGCCCACGCCGGGCGGGGGCGGGCGGGGCCGCCGCCTCCGTGACGGCCTCCGGCGGGCGCCCCCCGAGCACCGACAGCAGGGGACGCGCCTTCGCGAGCGCCTCCTGCGCCTCGGCGGCCGGGTCGCTGTCGGCCACGATTCCGCCCCCCACGCCGAGCCAGGCGCGGCCGGCGCTCGCCTCCAGCGTGCGGATGGCGACCGACAGCTCCAGGCCGGCGGCGGGCGAGGCCATCCCGATGCTGCCCGTGTATGCCTCCCGGCCCGTGGACTCGAGCTCCGCGATCACGCCCATCGCCGCGATCTTCGGCGCGCCCGTCACCGATCCGGGCGGAAAGGCTGCGCGCACGAGCTCGCCGTCGCCGACGCCGTCGCGAAGCCGCCCGGAGACCTCCGAGACCATGTGCCAGACGCCCGCGTGCGGCCGGACCTCGCCGAGCGCGTCGACGGCGATGCTGCCCGGCTCGCAGACGCGGCCGAGGTCGTTGCGCACGAGGTCCACGATCATCACGTTCTCGGCGCGGTCCTTCGCCGAGCTCTCCAGCTCGGTGCGGGCCGCGTCCCCGGCGGCGCCGATCGGCCGCGGGCGCGTGCCCTTGATCGGCGCGCTGCGCACGGTCCGGCCGCGGCGCTCCAGGAACAGCTCCGGCGAGAGGCTCACGAGCGCGCCCCACGGGCCCGAGAGATAGGCCGCGCGGTCGGTGGGCAGCGCGGCGTTCGCCGCGGCGAAGAGGTCGAGCGGGTCGCCGTCGATCCCGGCCTCCAGCCGCAGCGTGAGATTCGCCTGGTAGAGGTCGCCCGCGTGGATGCGCTCGACGCAGGCGGCGACCGCACGCGCGTGGCCCGCGATGCCCGGCGTCTGCGACCAGCCGCGCGTGCGCGCCTCGCGTGCGGGAGGCGGGTCGGCGAGCCGTGCGCGCAGCGTCTCGACGCGCTCCTCGATCGCGCGCTCCCTCTCCGGCGTCACGAGCGCCTCGAACCACCAGCGCCCGGCGCGGTCCCGGCGAAGGACGTTGTCGTAGAGGCAGAGGGCTGACTCCGGCAGAGGGAGCGGCCGGGGCGGCGCCGGCCAGCCCGGCTCGATTCGGCCCCGGAGCTCGTAGCCGAGATAGCCGACGAGCCCGCCGCCGACGAAGGCGGCGTCCGGCCCGGCCGCTTCCGGCAGCGCGTTCAGCAGCGCGAGCGGGTCCTCGCCCTCGACCGCCACCCTCACGGGGTCGGAGCCGACCACGGCCGAGGCGCCGAACCAGGCGCCCACCAGCGCGAAGGGCCGCTGGTTGTCGCGCAGCGAGCGCAGCACGGCCCCCGGCGTCGGCCGGGCGGCGAGCGGGACGCGCAGCGGGCGGGCCTCGTGGAGCACCTCCCAGAGCTTCGCAGCCCCGCGACCTGATGGGATAGGCGCATGGCAGCCCGGCTCAGGCAGGTCGTCCTCGCCTCGTGCGAGCTCGCGCCCGTCGCCGCCTCCCTCCGCGAGGCGCTCGCCCAGGC
>Ga0247708_1000121_pt1 | contig 19965 bp, 11 predicted proteins | sample 42W_NmetaG_FD_189040 | JGI IMG/M metagenome (GOLD analysis project Ga0247708, IMG submission 189040) | Soil microbial communities from hillslope of Landscape Evolution Observatory, University of Arizona, Oracle, AZ, United States - 4-2-W_N | ecosystem: Engineered > Artificial ecosystem >...
CCACCATCGAGAGCACCCTCATCCCACCGGGCTCCCGGCGGCGGCGAACGCGCTGCGCAGCGCCTCGGCGTCCGCCGCGCTCCTCACGAAGAAGTGAGCGCTCTCGGCGACATCGGTGACGGGATCGGTGAAGCGCCCCTCGACGACGTCGAGGCCGTGCCCTGCGACTCCGAGCCATTCGGGCATGTCCGCACCGTAGTCGTGGAAGCGGCCGTACGGCGGCTGCGGCTCGTCGAAGTGGCGCGACTCCCCCCTCATCCCCGACGCGAAGGTCACGTGGAGGACGAGGCTCGGGGACCCGACGCGTACGAGCTCGGCGAACGCGCGGCGGTCGTCGGCCACGAACTCGAGGACATGACTCAGGCTGATGAAGTCGTAGCTTCCGTCCTCGCGCGGGATGCTCTCGAGATCGATGCTGTTCTCGCCGCCGTAGATCGACTTCTCGTAGGAGGAGAACCACTCGGGATCGAGGGAGCCGTCCGGCGCGAACTGGAGCGCTCGGCGTCCGTCGAGGACCTCCCGTGGGATCTGGAGAAACGCGTTGCGAAGCGAGCGGTGGCGCTCTAGCGACCAGCATCCGGAGCACCGCGGCGGCAGGCCGGTGCGCGCCATGCGCCCGCCGGGACCCGCCTCGAACGAGTTCCCGTCGCAGATGTTGCATGCCCTGGACTCAGTCGCGCTCACGGCGGATCCTGATCCGTCCTCCGTCGAGTTCGAGCCCGAGCCGGTGCCGGGCGCCGTCGATCGTCGCGCACACCGTATACCCGCTGTCCGCCCGCACGGCGCTCACGTCCTCCAGCGCGGTCGGGTCGATCGCGAGCGAGTGGACGAGGAGGCCGTTGCGCGCGGCGCTCCCGAGCGAGACGACGTCGACGGGCACCTTCCGGCTGTCCCGCGGGAACGTCCAGCCGTCGGCGCGCTCGCCCTCCTCGCCGCGGACGACGTCGATGGCGACCGGGATGCCGCTCCAGTCGCGCAGCACGGCCTGCACCGAGTCGCCGGCGAGCGTGGCGCTTGCCGGTCCGGTCGCCTGCGCGCACAGCGTCTCACCCGCATGCACCCGCCGTGCCACGCTCCCGACGCCCTCGCAGGTCAGGTCGTCGACGACGATCAGCGCCTCGGCCGGGCGGTAGCAGAACAGGCGATGGTGCGAGGCCGGGTCGAGGAGCGCGTTCACCCCGAGCACCGCGTACCAGCCGCCGCCCGCGCCCGCAGCGAGGATGCCGGAGCCGTACGGATGCGACTGCTGCCACGGGAAGCTCTCACCGTCGAGGGTCAGGGTGTTGTGGGCGTGCGACGACCTGGCGTAGACGCGCAGCGGATCGGCCTCCGAGTGGTAGCCGTACCGCCCCGCCTCGCCCACGACTAGCTCGCCGCGCTCGAACAGCACCCAGCTCAGCTCGTCGGCGTGCTTGTGCGCGTGCACGTGGAAGCACGAGGTCACGGCCAGGTACGACGCGCCGTGGCGCACGACCGCGAAGCCGCCGTTTCGCATGATCGCCATGCCTTCCGGGCTTCCGATGCGTCTGGCGAAGGCCGGGATGTCCATGCGGTCCGTGTCGCCGAAGGGGAGGATCGACCCGTCCGGGAGGACCATCCACTCGGCTGCTCGCTCCATCCGCTCGATGAGCCGCGCGAGGCGCGAGCCTCCGATGCCCGTCGTCGTGTGGAGGCGCTCCAGCAGCTCCCGGATGTAGAACTGGTACGCGGGCGACTGCTCGAGGTGGACCCCCTCCTCCGCGTCGACGTGCCGCGCGAGCGTCTCGAGGAAGCGCTGCTCGGCGAGCTCGCGCCATGCCTCGCTGTCGGGCAGCTCCCTGCAGCGGCTTCCGAGCACGAACAGCCCGGCGTCCTCATAGAGGCCGTGGTTGCTGTGCGGGCGGTAGTTGCCTGGCTTCGACAGCCACGCGGCGTGGGTCTCGAGCGATGCGCGGAGCGCTCCGTGCGCGTCCGGGACCAAGACCCCCTCGTGGCACGACGCCTCCCACAGGTAGGCAAAGAATGCGGCCCGTACGCCCACGGCCATGTCGTACCAGGCGTGGTCCGCTGTGCTCGCGCCGCCCGTCGGGTTGGCGCGGACCCAGTCGAGGGCGAGCGCCAGCGCCCGCCGCAGGTACTCCACCTCGCCGCGCTCCGCATACAGCCGAAGCGGGATGTCGAGGAACTGGAACGTGTGGAACCAGAACCGCCAGGCGAGGCTGTTTCCCTCGTCCATATGCCAGTCGACCGGCGGGCGAAGCTCCGTGGTGGTCCCGCGCACGACGTAGCGGTGCTCTGCCACCTCCGCGAGCCGCCGCTCGTCGAGAGCGAGCTCCTCGAAGAAGCCGCGGTACGGCGGGCGCCCGCTCACGTACCGGGCGTGATGTGCTCGACCGCTATCCCCGCCGCCCGGAAGGCCGTGGCGATCGTGGCGGCGTCGTTGCGCTGCCTGCAGAAGAAGTGAGCGGGCTGCGCATACTCCGTGACGCTGTCGACGATCTCGGCGGCCACCGTGTGGATTCCGTACTCTGCGACCTTGAACCACTCAAGCAGGTCCTGCCCGTAGTTGTGGTGGCGGTTGAGCGTTTGCGGTTCGTCGTAGTGCGCCGACACCGGCGCGGTCAGAGTGGACGAGAACAGGATCTGGATGATCGAGCACTCGCTCCCTATGCGCACAAGCTCGGCGAACGCCCCACGGTCGTCGGGCACGTACTCGATCACGTGGTTGATGCTGACGAAGTCGTAGCTCCCGGCCGGCCGCGGGACGTCCTGCACGTCCATGCTGTTCTCGCCGTCGTAGACGGAGAGCTCAAATGCTCCGAACCACTCCGGCAGCAGGGAGATGTCGGGCGAGAACTGGAGGGCGCGCCGCCAGCCGAGCATCGCGGTGGGGATGGCGAGACAGGCCCCCCGGAGCGCGCGATGCCGCTCGAGCGAGCTGCAGCCGACGCAGCGGGGAGGCTTCCCCGTGGCGGCCAGACGGCCGCGCGGGCCTGCGTCGAACTCCGTGCCGCCGCAGATCTCGCAGGCCGCCATCGGCTTACGCGTGCGCGGCGGCCTGCAGGCCGAGCAGGCCGTCCCAGGCCGGCGCGAGCTGCTCCCAGCCCCACTGCTCCACGTACTCGCGGGCACGCTGCGACTCCGCGCGCCAGCCGCTGTCGACCGCGCGGAGCACCGCCGTGGCGGCCGCGTCCGTCGACTCGTGGACCCATTCGGGCGGATACTGGTCGCGGGCGCCCGGACGGTCGTATATCACGGGTACGGCGCCCGAGGCCATCCCCTCGGCCGGGGCCACGGCGTGACCCTCGATGTCGCTCAGCGAGAGGATGTAGCCGACCTTCTCGAGGAAGGGCGCGATGTCCGGCCCGAAGGGCTCGAAGGTCACGGCCGAGCGCAGGAGGGGCGAGCGCTCCAGCCGGTCGTACACCCGCTCGTAGAACCGACGCTCGGCGTCTCGCGTGAACATCCAGTTGTAGTCCCACGGCGGATGCCCCTTCACGACGAGCCGGAACCGGTCGTCTTGCCCGCGGACCCGCTCGAGGATGTCGATCGCCCGGTCGATCCGCTTGAGCATCGGCACGAAGCCTATGAAGCCGAGGCTGAACTGGGCGTCGGGAAGCTTGGGCCGGCCGAGTGCGTGCAGGTCGACGGCGTTGGGGACCACGTGGAAGCGGTCGTCCGGGCGCCAGCGGTACTTCTCGCATGCCATCTCCATCACGTGCCGCGCCACGAACACCATGGCGTCCACCTTGTCGAGATCGACGGCGGCGGGATGATCGGTCTCGACCTCCATCCGGTGGAAGCGCACGACCAGGCGCTGGCCGGGGCGCTTGTTCCGGCTGTAATAGGCCGCGTTGCCAAGGCACCACTCGCAGACCACGGTCTCTGCCCATTTGAGCGCTCGGGCGCTCTGCCCCTCGTCGTGGACTACGTGCTTGGCCCACCTGTCCTCGCGAAGCGCGGCCCCCGAGTCGAGGACGTGCTCGGCGATCCGTTCGAAGAACTTGAACTCGTGCCCGGCGATGAGGACGCGCGGCGAGCCCGTGTCGCGTGCCGACCCATGTCGGCGGGGGCGAACGTGCGGCGCCAGCTGGCCTGCGACACGTTCGAAGGTATGGCGGAGGCTCGCGTCGTGGCATCGGCGCTGCGCATCCGCGCGAAGCGAGGGGTCGGCGCTCACCGCCCTGACCGCCTCGACCGCCTCATCGATCCCCTGCACGAGGAGCGGGTAGTCGGCCCCGAGCAGCCCCACGTGGATCGGGTTGCGATTGAGGAGCACGGCCGAGCCGGCCGAGCCGTACTCGAGGATCTTCGTCGAGAGCTCGGTGCTCGCATCCATCGACGGGTGCCGGATCGAGAGCGCGATGTCGCATGCGCCGAGGAGGCGGCGCACCGCCTGCCGCTCGACGGCGCCGTGCCAGACGAGCCCGGGCGTCTCGCGCAGGGCGTGCTCCGCGGCCGGCCTGAAGTCCGGGTCGGCCGGCGGGTTGTGCACCTTGTCCCCCGCGACGTGGAACTCGAGCCCGGGGTCGTCGGCGTGAAGGCGCTGGAACAGATTCACCATCTCCAGGAAGAAGTACTCGGGAGAGAACTTCCCGGCGTAGAACAGCTTGCGTACGGGGCCGGAGGCAGGCGGCTGGATTGCTCCTGGGTCGATCGGGGGGATCATGGGCGGCAGCAACACGAGCTTGGAGCCGAAGTGCGGCACCGACGCCTCGACGCGTGCGCGAATCGTCTCCGTCTGGCAGAGAATCCGGTCGGCCGCCGCCCCCCGCCTCTCCAGACGCGCGACGTCGCTGCCGGGCGGCGCCGAGTGCGGAGGTATGTAATAGAACCAGATCCGCCCGTCGAAGCGTCCGTTCTCGATCGCCTCGTCGGTCACGGCGGCGCCGCGCAGAAGCACGAGGTCGAAGCCGATGCGGTCGTCGAGGGCCACGAGTTGCGCGACCGCATCGGGCGGCTTCAGGACCCTCCCCGTCGAGGGCGGCTCGAGGGTGATCTGGGGATGGGCCGCAAGCGCGCCCGTGATCAGATCGCGTTCCTCGGGCGCGCGCAACAGGACGGTCACCTCGACGCCCGGGAGCGACGCGAGCATCGTCGCCACCGACTGGAGCCAGATCGACGAGCCGTCGATCAGGTTCATGTTCACCTCGCCGTAGACGGCGACGTGGACCCTGCCGGGGCTCACCGCTTGCGGACCCGTATCCGGCGCTCGCGCTCGCGCGGTGCGCCGTTGTCCGTGGCGACCGCCGCCGGCACCGCCCTGGCGACCCGATCGCCGGCGTAGAAGCGAACGCCGCGCCCGAACCAGGACGCGAGGCTCCCGCCGTCCTCGGCCCACCCGTGCCGCGCCACGACGTCGCGCGAGGCGAGCGCGGCCGCCGGGTCCACCACCTCGGCGTAGCGGTGCTCGCGCCCGCCGCGCCCGAGCAGCGGCGCGCCGACCACGTCGGCGTGGGCGAAGACTGTTACGGCGGCGAGGTCGCGCAGATGGTCCGGCGCGTACGAGGCGCGCCCGTTCATCGGGGCCACCCAGGGTGCCGAGACGATCCCGCCAAGCTCCCTGTACCGCTCGTCGCGCGGGAGTTCGCCGTCCTGCGACGAGAGCCGCACCGCGTCGTCGCCGAGCCGCTCCGTGAGGCGGACCAGCTCGCCTTCGACGCCGCCCGCGTTCGAGGTGCCGATCACCACCTCCCGCGGGCTCACGCTCTGGGCGAGGAGCTTCTGCGCGAGAGCCCGCAGGTCGGCGGCGTCGTCGGCGAGCGCGACCACCGCCACGTCGTCGCCCGGGCCGGCACTCGCGTCGTAGCCCGCGGTCCGCGCGATCGTGCAGAGCCGCTGGCGGTAGGTGTGCTCCGCGAGCACGAGCCGCCGCGCACGGAGCGTCAGGTCCGCGTGGTAGGCGTCGTCACCCAGGAGTCGCTCGATCGCGGCAGTCGCGTCCTCCAGCGTGTGCGCGACGGGAACGAGATCTCCGAACATCGCCTCGATCCCCACGCTCTCAGTGGAGACCACGGCCGTGCCGCACGCCATCAGCTCGAAGACCCGCCGCGAGAACATCGTGGGCGAGTCGACCACCGAGTTCACGTTCACGAAGAGCCTGTGGCTCTTGTAGACGTCGATGACCTTGTCGTAGGGGAGCCGCCCTGCGACGTGCGGCAGGAAGCGCTCCGGAAATCCGTACTCCTCGCTCTCGGTGCCGAACGTGCGGTCGTAGATGATCAGCCCGAACGGCCGCGCGGCATCCAGGATCGTTTCGAGGCTCTTGCGCCTGTCGACATGGCGGGTGCGGTAGTAGGTTCCGGCGAAGACGGGCTCCGACCGCCGCTCGTCGACGATCGCGATCGGGTTGTGCAGCCGTGGCTGTGCAGCGAAAGGAAGCGCGCCGACGCTCTTCACGTCCAGCCCGCCGAGCGCCCCGTAGGCCGGGATGCAGTTCTCGTCGGTCGTGAGGATGTGGTCGAAGAGCGCTGCGGCCTCCTTGAACTTGTCGAAGTGGACCGGGTCCTCCTTGTTCCAGAAGACCGTGGGGATCGAGCGCTCGCGGCACCACTCGAGCAGCGCACGAAGCTTGGGCAGCCCGACGTAGTGCGGGTGGGTGTAGGAGCCCACGCCGTACTGCCAGCCGCCCGAGTTCCCCGACCATGCTGACTCAACGAGCAGGAGGTGAGGCGGATGGGCCTCGAGCTTCTCCCGCCAGTCCTCCATCGTGAAGTCGCAGAAGAGATCGCACTCGGGCGCGAAGCAGGCCCGCGACATCTCGTCGAGGATGCCGGCGACCCGCAGGTCGCGAACGTCGACCTTGACGGCGCCACTCAGGAAGCTCTGGCGCTCGAGGTCGATCGCCACGGCGCCGGTCGGAGCCGGCACGAGCTTCGTGACGAGCATCCGGGGCGCGTCCTCCTGCGGGGCCGGCTGCGCCGGGGTGGCGGTCGTCTCGTCGGGCGCGCCAACCGCGGCGACCGTCTCCCCCTCCCCGAGTGGAAGCACGGCCGAGCGGCGCCGCGGTCGCGCCGGCCTGCGCGCCGCGGCGCCGACTGCACGCCAGGCCAAGGCTGCTCCGGTGGCGAGGGCGACGATCGCGGCGCCGGCCACGATCGGCCAGGCGACGCCCAGGGCGGCGGCAACGCCGAGCCCTGTCAGGACTCCGAGGCTCGCGAGCGCGACGACCGCCAGGCGCTTTCGCTGCTTGCGCAGGCGCCAGCTGGCGGATGCGAGCACGTACCAGCGGCCGGAGAGCAGCTCGTCGATCCGGTCGTCGCGCTCGGCGGCCTCGTTCTGGGCACGTGCGAGCTCGGCGATCAGCAGCCGGCGCTCGTCCGCGGCGCGCGCGAGCGAGGAGTCGGCAGCGTCGGCGCGCTCACGGGCCGCCCCGATCGTGGCGCGGAGCTCCTCCGCGTGGGCCCTCACTCCCTCGAGCTCCGAGCGCAGCGAGGCGAGCCCGGTCTCGCGCTCCGCGAGTCCCGTCTCCAGCTCCTTCAGCTTCCCCTGCAGCTTCGCCGCGGCTGCCCGCTGCTTGTCGAGGTCCGCGACCGCGCGCTTGTGGCGGGCCTCTGCATCGGCCGCGAGACGGTCGCCGGCCTCGACAGCCGCCCACGCCTCGGCTCGATCGTGCTCGGCCGCCGCGAGATCGCGTTCCTTCGCCTGGATCCTCGCGGCGAGATCGGCGCGTTCCCGGGCAAGTCGATCGCGCTCCTCGAGAAGCGCGTCGCGCTGGCCCGTGATCTCCCGGCGGCCCTCGGCCAGCCCGTCGCGCTCAACGGTGAGCTCGACGTTCGCGTCCTCCAGCCGGTCGAGACGCGCGACGAGATGCCCTCGCTCGGTCTCGAGCTCGGTGCGCCTGCGTGCCTCGCCCTCGATCCGGGCGACGGCCTGGCGCGCGCGGTCCGCCTCGTCGGCGAACTCGCGGTTGAGCGTGTCGATCTGCTCGCCGGCGTCGGCGAGCCTCACCTCGTGCTCGCGGAGCGATTCCTCGAGGGTCTCGATGCGATCGCGACGGCGGGCGGCGACCGCCTCGAGCTGCTTGACGCGCCCGGCCTGCAGCTCCGCCTGCTCGACCAATGCCTCCCGCTCGGCGCTCAGGTCCTGCAGCAGCCGCTGGTGCTCGCCGAGCGCCGCTTCTGCCTCGGATGCGCGCGCTTCCGCCGCCGTCGCCCGTTCGAAGAGTTTCCGGCGCTCAGCCGAATGGACCGCGAGGTGGCGCTGGTCGAAGGCCGCCTGATCCGTGAGCTCCTCGACGCGGACCGTCAGCTCGGCGGCCTCGGCCTTCGTCACCAGGAGCTCCTTCCGGGCCTTCTCGTGCGCTGCCCGGAGGCGTGCCACCTCCTCGGACCCCGTGCTATCCGCCTGCTCGGTGAGGAGCCGGTCTCGCTCCGCCGACAGGCGCTTGGCACGCTCGGCCAGCTCACGGACCTGCTGGTCGAGGTCGGCGTTGCGGCGCTCCAGAGGTTCGATCTTCCGCGCCGCTGCCGCGACATCGCGCTCGTGAACTTCCGCGAGGCGGTCGAGCTCCAGGCGCTCCTCGTCGATCGCGGCGACTCGCCGGCGCAGCTCGTCGCGCTCGGTGACGAGGGAGCGCGCGCGCGCCTGCACCTCCCCCATGCGCTCCTCGAGCTCCGCCGAGCGGGCGGAGTGCGCCCCGAGCTTCCGTACCAGGTCGTCGCGCTCGGTGACGAGAGCGTCCCGCTCGGCGCGAACCTTTGCGGACTCGCCGTCGGCGCCGGCGCCTGCCTCGAGCTCGGCGATGCGCCTCAAATGCGCATCGAGCTTCTCGTTGAGATCGCGCACACGGCGCTGCAACGCGTCGCGCCTGCCCTTGAGCGCCCCGTTCTCGCGAGCCAGCGCGTCACGCTCCTCGACGAGCGCTGCGAGCTCGTCCCTATCGGCCGCGTCGTCGTCGTATGGAGCCGTGCCCATGGGTTCGAGGCAGGATAGTCGGGCCCGCCCGCCTTGCCACCGCCGTCAGTCCGTGCCCGAGTCCTCGCTCACGTAGGCCGCCACGATCGAGCTCGCTGGAAGGAACGCCCAGCTCCTGACGACCTCGCCTCCCTCGTCGCACTGGCGCCTGATCGCTCGAAGCTCGCCCTGCGCCTCCTCGTAGGTCATCCCGGGGCTGACCGCCTCGTGCTCGCTCCGCGGGCCCGAGTACAGGACGTGGATGCGGAAGGCCATTTCGCGGGCGACTGTAGCGGAAGACAGGTCCGGGTCGACGCCCCATTCGGGGTCGAACGGCGGGGCGCATCCGATCCCGTCACGGCGCATTCTGAGAAGGACCGCGCGATAGGAGGCGTCCAGGTCGGTGCGGTCCCGATGCGGAAGCGAGCGCCAGCGCCCGATGTTCGCCGAGTCCGGCGACAGCCTGTTGTCGAACGCGCGGCGCAGCCTCGGAGCGTCCTCGACCCCGAGGAACTCGAGCAGGCGACCGTAGGTCTCGTCCCGCGCGTTCACGACGAGATCCTCAAACGAGATCACGAGCAGGCGGTCCGGCGGGAGGCCCCGCGACCCGGCATCGGCTCGCCGCATCCGCTCCTCCCACCAGCGAAGCGCCCCGAGCGGGGTCTCGGGGCCGAAGTAGATCCCCGCGACCGAGGACGCCACGTCACGCCCGTCGCGGACGATATGGATCAGTCTCATGTCCGGGTAGAGATCGAGGAGGGCACGGCCGTAGAACGGGTTGTACGGGGTCGTATCGATCCACGACGGCTTTCCCGCGTCGTCGGCGATCGGCTGCACGAGGGCGTCGACGAACTCACGGCATGCGGTCACCGGATCGTCGGCGAAGGCCCCCGACAGCACTTCGAGCGCGGCCTCGAAGCGCTCCTCCGGGATTACACGGTGCAGCCCGCGCTCCCTGAACTTCGCGCCCTCCGGGCGCTCGCTGTACCACCAGGCGTTGCGCAGCTTCTCGATGAAGCGCTCGAGCCTGACATGGCCCTCGAGCAAATCCGGGATCCCGCCCGGCGCCGCGTGGAAGACGAGCTCCGTCTCGACCATCGCGTAATGCGGGTGCCTGCCGAGCACCTTCCCGAGGATCGACGTGCCGCTACGCCCCGTCCCACCAACGAAGACGGGATGTCCGGCCCCGTTCACCACGCGGCCTCCTCGATCGACAGCGATCGCTCGCCGATCGCGACGCGAACCGTCCGCGCATCGTCGCCGTGAAGAAGGCGGACGCTCGCGTCGGCCGGTGAGAACCCGGCCCCGGCCACGCGCAGCGGCGTCGCGGCGTCGAGGCTGAGCACGCTGACGAGCACGGCGCTGCGCGCCCGCGCGGTCATGGCGACGACCCACACCGGCTCGCGCTCCTGATCGGTGGGGAACGTCCACCCGAGCGGGTCAGGCAGCCCCCGGCCGTGCACGATCTCGGTGTCGACGAGCACTTCGCTCCAGTCGCGCAGCTCGCCCGAGAAGCCGGGCGCCTCGAGCAGCAGCGTGCCCGCAAACCGGTCGACCTCCATGCCCGGGCCAAGATGGAAGAGGCGCGTGTAGCCGTGCTCCGTGTGACTCTCGACACGGTCGAGAACGATCGCGCCAACGCCGGGCCGCCAGAGGACGAGACGGTTGTGGGTCAATCCGCGCGGTGCGAGCAGGGGGTTGCGCCCGAGAAGGCCGTGCCATCCTTCGCCCTCGCCGGCCGCGAGGATGCCGCTTCCGTAGGGCTCCTGCCCGCGCCAGTCGAAGCTCTCGCCGTCGACGATCAGCGCGTTGTGGGCCCAGCTCGACCGCGCGTAGCTCCGATACGGGTCGTCCTCGTCGTACGACCAGATACCGGCGTCGCCCAGCACGAGTCGGCCGCGGTCGTACAGGACAAAGGACAGCTCGTCCGCCTGCTTGTGCGCGGCGCTGTAGTAGCCGGCGGTCATCACGAGCGCGCTCTCCCGTCGGCGGGCGACCGCGTACCCCCCATGGCGGAAGGCGACGGTTCCCAGCGCCCGCTCGCCGGCCTCGAGCGACCACTGGGGAGCGCGGACGTGGTTCGTGTCGCCGATCTGGGCGAGCATGCCGTCGGGCAGGATGAGCCAGCCGGCGGTCTCGATCATGCGCTGGCGGAGCCTCACGAGCTCTGGGTCCTGAACGCGCCCGCGCTCGACGAGCCGGTTGATTAGGTCGGTCATGGCGAAGTGATAGCCGGGGGAGTGCTCGAGGTGGACGGCGTCGTCGGCGCTCACCGTCGCCTCGATCGTCGCGCGAGCGCGGCGGGTCGCGACCTCACGCCAGCGCGCCACCTCCGGCAGGACGCCGTCGAGCTTCACGCACAGAACGAGGAGCCCCTCGTCCTGGAACAGCCCGTGGTTGTGGCCGAACGCGTAGTTCTCGTCGTCGGCGAGGAACTCGCCGTGCTCACGGAGGCTGTCGAGCATCTCCCCCGCCTCGTCCTCGTCCATCAGCTCCTCGGCGGCGGCCGCGCGCAGGCCGTAGGCGAGATAGGGCGCCCGAAGCCCCACCCCCATGTCGTACCAGGCGAGCTCGCTGAGACCGTCCCCGCCGAGCGGATTCTGGCGGGCCCAGTCGAGCCCGATCTCGACGGCCTTGCGGAGCGCCGCCCGGTCCGCGAGACGCTCGTAGCGCCTGTAGAGGACGCCGAGGAACTGGAGCGAGTGGAGCTGGAAGCGGAAAGAGCGGTTGCCGGCCGGGTCGAGCAGCCAGTCGATCGGGGGCTCGAGCTCGACCATGCTCGTATAGACGCGGAAGCGCCCCTCGGCCGCGGCGTCAATCTCCGCGTCGCTGAAGCCCGACCGCCCGACCACGGCGAGCTTCGGGGGACCGAGCGCCCGCAAGGCGGCCAGCGTGCCCATTCGCGAGATGGTTTCGTCGTTCACTTGGGGCAGAGGCTAGAAGCTCGCGGGCCCGTTGCGGGCACGGCCACTAAGGTGCGCGCGGTGAGCAGCATCCTCCTCGTCACCGGGGGCGTCGGCTTCGCACGCCAGGTCTTCGAGGGCGAGCGCCGCGGCTACTGGTCCCAGGCGCTCCCGCTCGTCCTCGAGAAGTACGGATACCTCGGCGTCGCCACCGCCGGCCCGGAGGCGCTGGAGGACGAGCGGACCTGGCAGGCCAACGCAGCGGTCCTCGTCGCGCGTATGCCCGAAGGGGCGTGGAGCGGGCGGGCACTCGAGCGGATGAGGGGCGGCCGGGCCCAGGCGCTCATCGAGCTGCCGCCCCCGCAGCTCGAGGAGATGCTCGGCGTATCGGGCTCGGCCGCGGACGCCGCCGGGGCGGTGAGCCCGGTCGACGAGGAGCTCCGCGCGCGCGTCGGCGAGCTCACCCCGGTGCTCTCGACCAGGCTGCAACCGCCGCAGGTGCGTCCCGTCGAGCGGAGCCCGGAGACGGACTGGCAGCGACTCGACGTCCCGATCGACGGCGGCCAGGCCGAGGCCTGGCGCGCACTCGGATGGGACGTCCGGCGGTGGGAAGCCGCTTCGCGCGACGGCGTCCTCGCCGAGTGGGTCGACACCGAGCAGAGCGGGGACCGCTGGCCCGCGATCGTCCGCCGCGACAACGTGGTGGGCTGCTGCTTCTCGCTGTTCGCGTTCCTCGGCCAGGGGGCCACCATCGCGCCGTTCGACGGCGCCCAGCACCTCAACTGGCACCGGCCGCTCGCACTCGAGGCCACCTTGATCGCGCTGATCGATGACATGCACCGCCGTGCCGGCGCGGTCCGCGCGCGCGTGCTGCCCTGGCCGATGGGGGTCGACTGGGTGCTGAACGTCCGGCACGACTATGACCGCGAGCTCACGAGGCCGCGACTGGAAGCCGTGCTGGACGCGCACGCCCGCGCGGGCACGGCGGCAACGTGGTACTGGCGGGCGCGACACGTGAATCAGACCTCGGGTCCCCAGGGAGGCGTCGGCCGTTCGGGGCCCCGGCTGGTGAGCCGGCGTGCCGGCCACGAGGTTGCGCTCCACACCGACAAGCTGTGGGCTGGGGCCGAGCGCGAGCAGGCGGCCGTGGAGTCAGCCGCCGGGCGCAAGGTGGACGGCACCTCGGCGCACGGGGACCCGAGCTGCTTCCGGTGGCAGGGCGCCCCGAACGTGATGTGGGCGGAGCACCGGGAGCTCTCGTACACGGAGTTCATCTCGCACGCTCACATGCACCTGCACCGCTTTGCCGCCCTCGGTGGCGACGGGACGCTTCACGCATCGGCGGTGCTCTGCCTGCCCCATCACGAATCTTTCGACCGCTCAATGAACCCCGGCGACACCGCCGCGGAGGCGATCGCCAAGGTCGCCGCCAACTACGCGAGGACCGGTGGCTTCATGCAGATCCTGAACCACCCGGACATCAACGTGGACGAGCTGTTCGACACTATCGCGCGCCTGCCCACGGCCGGGCGGCTCGACTGGACCGCGCGCGAGGCTGCGGACTGGTGGCGCCGTACGCACGTCGCGGACGAGCTCCAGGTGACCGCGATCGACGAGCACCGGGTGCGGCTGTCGTCACGGCGCGGCGCGCGCGGCCTCGTTGTGGAGCTCGCGGCACCCGACGGCACGACGAAGCGATTCGTCCTGCACCTCGAGCCGGGAGACCCCGTCGAGCTCGCGATGCCGGGGGCGCCCGCTCCAGCCCCGTCGCGTTCGAGCTCGTGGTCCGCCTCGGGCGCGCCGCGCTTCGCGCAGGCGGTCCGCGACTACTACACGGCCCGCGGGCAGCCGGTCTCCGCCGATGCCCTGAAGACCACCGTCGACACGAACTCGAAGCTCGTCCCGGGCCGCGTGTCGACGCTGCTGAAGCTGCTGGGCGAGTTGACCGACCGCGAGCGCCTGAAGGACGCCCGCGTGCTCGAGGCGGGGTGCGGCTTCGGCGCTCTTGCCACCTACATCGCCCAATCCGAGGAGCCCGCACTCGTTACGGGAATCGACGTCCGAGAGGATCTCGTCGCAACCGCCCGCGAGGTAGCCGCGCGCCTCGACCTGCGCAACCTCGAGTTCCGGCTCGCCGACATGCGCGACCTGGGCGGGATTCCGGACTCGAGGTTCGACGTCGTAATCGTCAACAACGCCTTCGTCTACCTGCGCACGAGACGTGCGATGCGGGAGGCCGCGGCGGAGTTCGCTCGTGTTCTCGCCCCGGGGGGGCACATCCTGATGTTCCATGCGAACCGCTGGCAGCCCCGCGACCCGTTCACGGGCGACCCCGTCGTCCACCTGCTCGGCGAGCGCTCCGCGCGACTGGTGGGCCGGTTGACCGGGTGGCACGGTAGCCACGACCGTCTCACCCTGCTCAGCCCGCGCGCGCTGGCGCGGATACTGCGGCGAGCGGGGTTCGAGCTGCCGCGTGCGGGTGTCGTCCGTCACGGGACCGTGAAGACCGGCCGCCCGCTCCTGGGACGCTACTACGGCATCGCCGCGCGCCGCTCCTAGCGTCGGCTCCGCTCGAGGTCGGCCCGCTCGAAGGGGCGGAGCAGCCGGAACGCCGTCAGATGCTCGGTCTCGCGCGCCTCGCGCACCTCGAAGCCCGCGCGCAGGAAGCACGCCGCGGCGGAGCTGGGGCTGAGCCACCCCCCATCTCCCCGTGGGCCGACGGTGGTGAGCATCTCACCGCCTGCGCGGAGCATCGCGTACGCGCGGTCGAGCTCCGGCTCCACCTCGGCGGGCGTCCAGGCGGCCGGACAGCCATCCGCCAGCAGGAGGTCGCCGGGCGGCGCCATCGCGGCCACGCGCTCCGGGGCGTCGTCCCGGAGATCGAGGACCACGCGATCCTCTGTGCGGGGCGACCAAAGCGCCTCGATCTCGGCCCAGTCGAGCGGTGCCGGGCGCCCGTTCTGGGTGCCGGCGGTCGGCCACAGCGGGCGCTGGAGGACGAGGCCGACAGCGCCGGTCCTGAGCTCCGCGGGCGCCACGGCTGCGAGCTTCGCCGCATGAAGCTCCAGCGTGTCGAACACGGCGGCGGATCGGTCGAAGCGGAGGACGTTGACCACGTCGAAACCGGCTCGGCGCGAGAGCGCGAGGTACGTCTCGACGTCCCATGGCGGTGGAAGCTCGGCGCCGAGACGCTCCTCCACCACCTTGCGCGGGTACAGCAGCTCGGCGAGCGGCGGGAGGCCGCAGCGCCGCCGCGGGGTTCCGAGCGTCGTAGTCAGGAGCAGGAGGTGGCCCTCCGGCCAGAGCGCGCGGCGCGCCGCGTCGAGCGCCTCCGGCAGGTCGACGGCTTGACCGTCCGCGAGGACGATGGCGCTGCACGACTCCGGCTCGACGGTCGCTCGCGACAGCTCGCCTCGCCGCACCAGCGCGCCGAGGCCTGCCAGGATCCCCTCCGCGGTGTCCGGTTCGGGCCCTGCGACGAGCGCCTCGGCGTCGCGCCAGTCGAACGGCGCGGAACGGAGCAGCTCCTCCACGAGCCCGTCGTCCGGATGCTCGCCAAGCGCCTGCGTGTGGACCTGATGGTCGAGCAGCGACTCCGAGTAGACGCGTGCGCCTGACGTGCCGGCGACAGCGGCGCGGTCGAGCCACACAGCCACCGGATCCACGGCCGACGCGCGCGGGCCTCCCCACCAGCCGCCGGCGATGTCGGCGAGCCGCGAGAAGGTCACGCACGAGGCGTCGTCCCGCATGGCGACGCGCCGCAACATGGCGGCGAGACGTGCGATCACGTGCTCGTCCTCCGTGCCCTCGTGATAGATCAGCCGCTCGAGTGGTGGGTTAGAGAGCTCTCGGTACAGCTCCGGGGAGGACCGCTGCGCGAGCTCGCCGCGCCACCGCGCGAGTTCGCTCGGATCCTCCGGCGGGCCGCTGGTCGCGGTGAGTGAGAACGAGTGCGCGACGTACATCGAGACGAGCGGCTCGCTGCCGGGGGCGGCGCCCAGCGCGGTCCAGGGCTCACCCGCCGTGGGGTTCGGCGCGAAGACACGGCTCCCGGCCTCGCCCTCGGACGGGCCCTTCAAATACCAGGAGACCGGGATCTCGAGCACCTCGCCCACTCGGAACGGCTGCGCCCGGGTGAGCATCCAATCCGAGACGCGGGCGTTCTGGAAGATGTTGAGGGACGAGTCGAACCGGATCCCGAACTCCGGCAGCGCCTCGAGGTACGCGTCGCACAGGTGATAGGCGCCCGCCCGGTACGCCCGCGGCGAGCGGCCGACGCGACGCTCGAACAGGTCGACGCTGACGTCCATCAGGCGGCGGAAGCTTTCCGGGTCGTCCTCCAGGAGCGCCCGGTGCAGCGACCGCAGTGCCGGGGAGTCCGCCAGCGCGAGGTGGTTCGAGTGGACGTGCAACTCGACCTCGTGTCCTCGCTCCTCGATCGCCGCGACCACCCGGTCGAGCGCCTCCCTCCCGAACGTGTACTCGAGGAGGATGTCGACGAAGAAGCACCCGCGAAAGCCGAAGTGCTCGAGCAGGTCCATGTGGAGCCCGATGCCGAGGGCGCCCCGCCCGCCGTACGACCCGAAGACGAGCTCGTCGATCGCCCGCGCCGGGTCCGGGTGCCGCATCCGGTGGACCCCGGCCTCGGTGTCGATCGTGAACATCAGGAGCATCCGGAGGTCGGCAGGGTCGGGGCGCGGGGGTTCGTCCCGGTCGCCGAGCACGACCTCGCGGGGGAGCGCCCGCCACTCGTCCTCCTCGCCCCAGTCGTCGCCGGTCCAGGGACGCGCGCGCCAGCGGTAGTCGTGGCCGGCCTCGACCTCGTCCCAGAGCAGCGGCCAGCTCGTGCCCGCGACGGCGTCGTCGAACGAGTAGCGGGCCGCCGTGTCGTCGTAGACCTGGAGGCGGTAGACGTCCGCCCCGAGGTCGCTCCATCCGAGCCATACGAGGCGCTTGCCGGCGGGCGGCGCGACGAGGCGGACCGGCGGTCCGTGCGGCTGCCACTCTCCGTTGCGGCCCGTCCTCCCGTGGACCTGTGCGAGCACTCGCGCGCCGGCCGGCAGCGCGGTCGGGTCGACCTCGATGCGGCACTCGGGGCTCGGCTCGGTCTCGAACAGCGGCCTGTCCGCCGTCTTGTCGCGGACGACGACGCGGTACTCCTCGAGCCCGTCGGCCGGAGTCCAGCGCAACTCGGCGGTCGCCGTCCGACCCACTGTCACGGGCACGATCGTAGCGGCGCGGACACGGTCGACGCCCGACTACGCTTTGGCCGTGGCGCTGGGATGGACGCACTTCGAGCGCGTGTACGACGGTGGCGAGGAAACCGTCCGGCATGTGCTGATGCCGGCGGAGAGGTGCGACAGCGCGCACCTGGCTATCGGCTTCGCGGCGGTCGTCCCGCGGGGCGACGCGCCGCGGTACCACTACATTCGTGCGATGGCTGACGTCCCGGCCCACCGGATGTTCATCCTCGACGAGCACGGCCCCCATGGCTGCTGGTACCTCGGGCATAACCGGGATTGGACCGTGGGCCGCTCGATCGAGCGCCTGATCGCCGAGACGACCGAATCGCTTCGGATCCCGAGCGCCAACGTGACGGCTTTCGGCTCCAGCAAGGGCGGATGGGCGGCGCTCTACTTCGCCGCACGGGCTGGGATCGGCCGTGTGATCGCGGGCGAGCCGCAGACCCGGCTCGGGGACCATCTCTTCCGTGGCGACCCGGACACGGCCGAATGGATCGCCGGCGGGCGCTCCGAGGCCGACCGCGCCTTCCTCGACGGTATCCTCGACGAAGCGTGGGCAGAGGCCGCCGATCTGCCCGAGGTCACACTCATGGTGGGCACGGGGATTTACCGCGAACGCCACATCGATCCTTTCCTCCAGGTCAGCCGCGAGCGGGGCGTGGGCTGCGACCTCCAGGTCCGCGACTTCGAGGCCCACGACGACCTCCGCTTCCACTTCCCGGACTTCCTGTCCGAGAGCATGCTCGCCGTCGCCCGCGGCGCGTGAGCGGCATCCTGGTCGTTACCGGCGGGGCGGAGACCGCTCGCTCCGTCTACCGGGACGAGCGTCGCGGCTACTGGGCCGCCGGCCTGACTGTCGTGCTCGAGAAGCACGGCCTGCTCGGGGTCGCGCACGCAGGCCCCGACGCGCTCTTGGACCGCGAGCGACTCGCCGCCCACCCCGTGGTGCTGGTTGCGCGGCAGGCGCCCGGCACCTTCACTCCCGACGTCGTCGACGCCCTTCAGGGATTGCGCGGCGGGGCGCTCGTCGAAGGTCCGCTGCCCGCCCTGCTGATGGACGTGCTCGGCATGCGCGCGATCGGCGCCGGCCGGCGCGAGGGGCTCGTCCAGGTCGTGGACGCCGGGCTGCGGGCGGCCGCCGCGCCATACGGCCCTGCCGGGGGTCGCGTCGGCAGCGGGGCGCGGCGACACGTACCGGTCGAGGCCGAGATGCGATGGGACCGTTTGCCCGCGCCGATCGCCGCGGACCAGGCGGCCGCATGGCGGACGCCGGGCTGGGATGTCCAACGGTGGGTCGCCGACGGCGACGCCCTCGACGTGCTCGCTGAGTGGACTCCCGCGGGCGATGCCCGAGGGCGCCAGCCGGCCGTGGTCCGCCGCGGCGCACTTGTCGGCACCGCGCTCGGCCTGTTGTCGTTCCTCGCCCAAAGCCACACGGTGGAGCCGTTCGAGGGGGGCGAGTTCCGCACCTGGCCGCGGACCGCAGGTGTTGAGGCGCTCCTCCTCGGCCTGATCGACCTTCTGCACGCCCGTACGGGAGCCGTCCGCGCGCGCCTGCGGCCCTGGCCGTCGGGTGTGCGGTTCGCGCTCAACGTCCGCCATGACGTCGACCGCCCCCCGACGGTCGAGCAGGTCGCGGACACGGTAGGGGGCCACGCCGCGCTCGGGACGGCCGCAACCTGGTACTGGCGGGCCCGCCACCTGAAGCCCGGCGCGCGCCAGGCGACGGGGAACAGCGCCTTGCGGCTCGTCGCCGGTGACCCGCGCCACGAGGTCGCGCTGCACACCGAGCGCATGTGGGCCGGCGGCGAGGCCGAGCGCGAGGCAATCGAGCAGGTCGCGGGAGCGCCCATCCTCGGTTCGAGCTCGCACGGCGATCCGACCTGCTTCCGCTATCAGGGCGCCCCGAACCTGCTCTGGGCGGCGGACCAGGGTCTGCTCTACACCGAGTTCATCAGCCACTCCCACCCCGTTCCCCACCGGCCACTCGCCCTGACACCCGAGGGCGACGTCGTCCCGCTCGAGGTGCTCTGCCTCCCGCACCACGCTTCCTTCGACCGGTCCGCGAAGCCCGGCCACACCGATCCACAGGGGGTCCTGCGCGAGGCGGACCGCCTCTCGGCCGCCGGGGGGCTCGTGCAGGTCCTCAACCATCCGGACATCAACGTGCCTGAGCTGTTCAAGTGCCTTGCCCAGATACCGCGCAGCGGATGCTGGGACGTCACGGCGGCGGATGCGGCCGCGTGGTGGCGCGCGACGCACACGCCGCGCGGACTGGCCTCCACGGCGCTCGAAAACGGATGCCTTCGGCTGGACGCGCACGCGGGGGCCGACCGGCTCGTAATCGAGCTGCGTTCGCCCGACGGAGCGACGAGCGAGCGGACCGTGAGCCTCGAGGCCGGCGGGAGCATCACCGTAGGGCCGTGACGCAGCTCTTGCCGGCGTGGACAGAAAGCTCCGGCCCCTGTCACCCTTCGCCCGGCACGTGAAGCCACCTGCCACCGACCCATGACCGATCCCGAGCCGGCACTCGCCGCGCGGCTAGCCGCCCTCGAGGCGCGCGAGGTCGAGCTGGACGAACTCCTCGTTGCAGAGAGGGAGCAGCGAGCCGAGCTGCGGCGGCGTGCCGGGGCGCTCCAGGCGCTGGTTGAGCGAGAGGTCGAAGTGGATCGCCGTGTTGAGGCGCGCGCGGACGAGGGGCGGCGGCTCGCGGTGGAGCTCGAGGCCGCGCGCGCGGACGTGGAACGCCTACGCGCGGAGCTCGCGACGGCCAACGAGGCGCTCAACCTGCTCAGCACCGAGCGTGAGACCGTGGACAGGAGGATCGCGGAGCTTGACCGCGCCCTCGACGAGGCCCGCGCCGAAGGGCAACGCGGGTCCGCGGCCGCGCGTGCCGCCGAGGACGAGGCGAAGCGCGTGCAGGGCCGCCTCGTCGCGGTCGGCCG
>Ga0247708_1000123_pt1 | contig 19912 bp, 31 predicted proteins | sample 42W_NmetaG_FD_189040 | JGI IMG/M metagenome (GOLD analysis project Ga0247708, IMG submission 189040) | Soil microbial communities from hillslope of Landscape Evolution Observatory, University of Arizona, Oracle, AZ, United States - 4-2-W_N | ecosystem: Engineered > Artificial ecosystem >...
CCCGAAGCCGATCATCGCCGCGATGAACGGCCCGACCGCGGGCATCGGCCTGGTGCAGGCGTTGATGTGCGACATCCGCTTCGCCGCCGCCGGGGCGAAGATCACCACGGCGTTCGCGCGCCGTGGGCTTGTCGCAGAGCACGGCATGTCCTGGCTGCTCGCCCGGCTCGTGGGCCCGGCGCACGCGATGGACCTGCTCGTCTCCGGCCGCGTCGTCCTCGCGGAGGAGGCGGCCGCGATCGGACTCGTCAACCGCGTGCTGCCCGGAGAGGCCCTGATCGAGGAGACGCTCGCGTACGCGCGCGACCTCGCCGCGAACTGCTCGCCGGCCAGCATGGCCACGATGAAGGCGCAGGTCTACGCCGACCTGGAGCTACCGCTGGCCGAGGCGCTCGAGAAGGCCAACCACCTGATGGTCGAGTCCCTCACCGCCCCCGACTTCGTCGAGGGCATCACGAGCTTCATGGAGCGCCGCGAGCCGAACTTCGCCCCGCTGGGAGGCCAGCCGGTCGGCTAGACCAGCTCGAGGAAGACCATCTCGGTGGAATCCGAGTGGCGCGGGCCCAGCTTGAGGATGCGCGTGTAGCCGCCCGGCCGGTCCGCGTAGCGAGGGCCGATCTCCTCGAACAGCTTGTAGACGATGAACTTGTCCTGGTTGAGGGCCGACATCGCCTGGCGCCGCGCGTGCTGGTCGCCGCGCTTCGCCAGGGTGATCAGCTTCTCGACCTCGGGCTTGACCGCCTTGGCCTTCGCCTCGGTGGTCTTGATGCGCTCGTGGTCGATGACCTCGCGGCAGAGGTTCATGAACAGGGCCTTGCGGTGCGAGGCGCTGCGCGAGAGCTTCCGGCGGTCGCGGCGATGACGCATGGGACAGGGAGCCTACCTAGCCGGCGCGCAGCGAAAGGCCGCGCGCCTGCAGGGTCTCGATGACCTCTTCGATCGACTTCCGACCGAAGTTCGGGATCGCGTTCAGCTCCGACTCCGACTTCTGGATCAGGTCGCCGACAGTCTGGATGCCCGCCCGCTTCAGGCAGTTGTAGGAGCGGACGCCCAGCTCGAGCTCCTCGATCAGGATCTCGTCCATGCCGTCGGCCGAGCGGCCGGCGCCGGAGACGATCCCGGCCTCGACGGCCTCGACGCTCTCGCCGCGGCCGGTGAGCTCCGCGATGTCGGCGTCGGTGAAGATCGCCAGCGAGGAGATCAGGATCTCGGCCGCCTCGCGGAGCGCAGCCTGCGGCTCGACGGAGCCGTCGGTCTCGATGTCGAGCGTGAGCTTGTCGTAGTCGGTGCGCTGGCCGACACGCGCGGACTCCACGTTGTAGGCGACGCGCTTGACCGGCGAGAAGATCGAGTCGATCGGGATGACGCCGATGGGCTGGTCGGCGGTCTTGTTGTCCTCCGCCGGCGAGTAGCCGCGGCCACGACCCACCGTGAGGTACATCTCGAGCTTGGTCTTCTTCTCGAGCGTGGCGAGGTGGGTGTCGGGGTTCAGGATCTCGACACCCGAGGGCAGGTCGATGTCGCCCGCGGTGACGTCGCCGGGACCGGCAGCGACCAGCGGGACCTCGACCTCGGCCGCCTCGGAGTGCATCCGGCAGACGACCTCCTTGAGGTTCAGGATGATGTCGGTGACGTCCTCCTTCACCCCCGAGATCGTGGAGAACTCGTGGGCGACGCCCTCGATGCGGACGCTGGTCACGGCCGCGCCCGCAAGCGAGGACAGCAGCACGCGGCGCAGCGATGCGCCGAACGTGTAGCCGAACCCGCGATCGAGCGGCTCGATCGTGAACTGACCGCGATTTCCTTCGACCTTCTCGGCCGAGATGCTGGGGGACTGGAACTCAAGCGTGGACATGGCTTCCTTCGCGTCGAAATCCTCCCGCCAGGAGCGCGCAACGCGGCGCGGACCGGCGGGGGAGGCGGTTACTTCGAGTACAGCTCGACGATGAGCTGCTCCTGCACCGGGACGAGGATCTCCTCGCGCTCCGGCAGGCGCAGCACCTTCGCCGTAAGTCCGTCGTGGTCTGCCTCGAGCCAGGCCGGCACAGCCGACGTGAGCTCGGTCGCGTCGCGCACGATCTTCTGCGCTTCGCTGGAAGGCTTGATGGCGATGACCTCGTCGGGCCGCACCTGGTACGAGGGCACGTTGACCCGGCGGCCGTTGATGGTCCAGTGGCCGTGCAGGATGAGCTGCCGGGCCTGGCGCCGCGAGGCCGCGAATCCGAGGCGCACCAGGACGTTGTCGAAGCGGGTCTCGAGCAGGCGCAGCAGGTTCGCGCCGGTGACGCCCGGCTGGCGGGTGGCCTTCGCGTAGTAGTTGCGGAACTGCTTCTCAAGCACGCCGTAGTAGCGGCGGGCCTTCTGCTTCTCGCGCAGCTGCACGCGGTACTCGGACTGCTTCTGGCGGCCGCGGCCATGGTCGCCCGGCGGGTACGCGCGCCGCTCGACGCCGCACTTGTCGGTCAGGCAGCGCTCGCCCTTCAGGAAGAGCTTCGTGCCCTCACGGCGGCACTGCTTGCACTGTGCGCCTGCGTCGCGAGCCATCAGACCCTCCTCCGCTTGCGCGGGCGGCAGCCGTTGTGGGCCTGCGGGGTGACGTCGCGGATGCCCGTGACCTCGAGGCCTGCGGCCTGGAGCGAGCGGATCGCGGTCTCGCGGCCCGAGCCCGGGCCCTTCACGAACACCTCGACCTTCTGAAGGCCGTGCTCGATGCCCTTTTTCGCGGCGGCGTCGGCCGTGACCTGCGCGGCGAACGGGGTCGACTTGCGGGAGCCCTTGAAGCCGGCTCCGCCGGCGGACTCCCACGCGATGACGTTCCCCTCGCGGTCGGTCAGCGAGACGATCGTGTTGTTGAAGCTTGTCTTGATGTGGGCCTGGCCGACGGGGATGTTCTTGCGCGGCTTGCGCCGTCCCCGCTGCCTGCCCGGACGCTGCTGGGCCACCTAGTGCTTCCTCACCTTCTTCTTGCCGCCGCCCGACGCCATCCGGCGCGGGCCCTTGCGGGTGCGGGCATTCGTCTTGGTGCGCTGGCCGTTGACCGGCATGCCGCGCCGGTGGCGCAGGCCGCGGTAACAGCCGATCTCCATGAGGCGCTTCACGTTCTGCGAGCGCTCGCGCCTGAGGTCGCCCTCGACCGTCAGGTTGTCGATCGCCTCGCGGAGCTTGACGATCTCGTCGTCGGTGAGGTCGCGCACGTGCGTGTCGGGGCTGACGCCCGTCTCTCCGAGGACCTTCGCCGACGTGGACTGGCCTACTCCGTAGATGTAGGTGAGGCCGATCTCGACCCGCTTGTTGAGCGGAATGTTGATCCCTGCGATTCGCGCCATCCGCCCGCTACCCCTGACGCTGCTTGTGCCGGGGGTTGCTGCAGATCACGAGAACCGCGCCATGGCGGCGGATGATCTTGCACTTCTCGCACATCGGCTTCACCGAAGCTCGGACCTTCATTCGCTTCGCAACTTTCTACTCGAAAGGGACAGCCTCAAAGCCCAGGAGACGGCTCCAAAGCGCGACCGGGAAGAGTAGCAGCAGGGCGCGGTCAGAGGCCTGACGGCTGGGCTAGGAGTACAAGCGGACGGAGCGTCGCGCAGTCGTCAGGTTCCCGGCCGCGTCCTGCGCCGTGACGGTGATCCTATCGACCAGGCGCCGGCGCTTCCGGGGCGCCTGCTTCGCGGCGGCGAGAGCCCTGCGCGGCAGGCGGATCTGCAGGTCGCGGTTGCCGGCCTGCGGCACCTCCGCGCGGACCCGCCTGAGGCGGAAGGCCGGCGCGGCGCCGGCCCGCAGACTAGGATGCGGCGCGCTCCTCGTTCTCCTCGAGGTGCCAGGGCGTGAGGATGCGCGGGCCCTCGGGCGTGATCGCGACCGTGTGCTCGAAGTGCGCCGCGAGCGAGCCGTCCTGCGAGTAGACCGACCAGTTGTCCGAGCCCATCCGGATCGGGTGGTCGCCGGCGTTCACCATCGGCTCGATCGCGAACACCATGCCCGGCTCGAGCCGGGGGCCCGTGTTCGGCTTGCCGTAGTTCGGGATCTGCGGGTCCTCGTGCATGTCCCGCCCCACGCCGTGGCCGACGAGCGAGCGGATCACGGCGAAGCCGTCGGCCTCGACCCGATGCTGGACGGCCGACGAGATGTCGCCCAGGCGGTTGCCCGCCACGCATTGCTCGACGGCGGCGAACAGCGCGGCGCGCGTCGTGTCGAGCAGCTTCCGGGCGACCGGCTGGACCGGCCCGATCGGGATCGTGATCGCGGCGTCACCGACCCAGCCGTCGAGCACGACGCCCACGTCCACGGAGAGGATGTCACCGCGCTGGAGCTCGTAGCTGCCGGGGATCCCGTGGACCACCATCGAGTTGGGCGAGGCGCAGATCGAGCCGGGGAAGCCGCGGTAGCCGAGGAAGGCGGGCTCGCCGCCCTGGGAGCGGATGAACTTCTCGGCGGCGTCGTCGAGCTCGAGCGTGGTGACGCCCGGGCGGGCCTTGGTGCGCATCAGCTGGAGGCAGCGCGCGACGATCGCCCCGGAGGCCGCCATCTTGTCGATGTCCTCCGGTGTCTTGCGGATGATCATCGCCCTAGAGCTCGTCCTCGAGCTTGAGCGTCGCGAGCGTCGCACGGATGTGGTCGTGGACCTCCGCCGGCGTGCGCGAGCCGTCGAAGCGCCGCAGCACGCCGCGCTCCTCGTAGTACTCGATCAGCGGCTTGGTCTGCTCGTGGTAGACGCCCAGGCGGTGGCGGATGGTCTCCGCCTTGTCGTCGTCGCGCTGGATCAGCCGTGAGCCGTCCTGGTCGCAGACGCCCTCGTGCTTCGGCGGGTCGAACTCGACGTGGTAGACGTGGCCCGCCTTGGTGCAGACGCGCCTGCCGGAGAGCCGGCGGATGACCTCCTCGTCGGGTGTCTCGATATGGAGCACGGCGGTGAGGCGCCGCCCCAGGCGCTCGAGGCCCTCGCCGAGGATGTCGGCCTGCTCGCGGTTCCGGGGAAAGCCGTCGAGGAGGAAGCCGTCCTCCGCCTCGGGCCGGTCGATCCGGTCCATGATCACCTTGCAGATGAGGTCGTCGGGGACCAGATCGCCGCGGTCCATGTACTCCTTGGCCTCGCGCCCGAGGTCGGTCTCGTCCCGCACGGCGGCGCGCAGGATGTCGCCGGTCGCGTAGTAGGGGATGTCGAAGTCGCCCTGGAGGCGCTCCGCCTGGGTCCCCTTGCCCGCGCCGGGCGGCCCGACCAGGATGAGGTTCAGCTCAGACACGAGTCCGGCAGCGTACCGGTACTGAAGTGGCTCAGGCCGAGCGATGCAAGGACGCAGCGAGCGTGGCGTGCTCCGCACGCGAGCGAGCGAGGACGCCGCAGCGCGACGGCATGAGCTACTTCAGGAAGCCCTCGTAGTTGCGCATCATGAGCTGAGCCTCGAGCTGCTTCATCGTGTCGAGCGCAACGCCCACCACGATCAGGATCGAGGTGCCGCCGAAGAAGAAGTTGGCGGAGGTCTGGTTGATGAGGATCGTCGGCAGCGCCGCGATCGCGGCCAGGTAGAGCGCCCCCGGGAACGTGAGCCGGGCGAGGATGCGGTCGAGATACTCGGCCGTAGGCCGCCCGGGTCTGACCCCGGGTATGAAGCCGCCGTATTTCTTCAGGTTGTCCGCCTGCTCCACGGGGTTGAACGTGACCGCCGTGTAGAAGTAGGTGAAGAGGATGATGAAGACGGACTCGCCGATCAGGTAGGGGGCGCCGTTCGGCGAGAAGAACGCCGAGAACTCGCGGGCCCACTCGGCCTGCGAGAGCTCGCCGACGGTCGGCGGGAAGGCCATGAGCGACGCGGCGAAGATCACGGGGATGACGCCCGCCATGTTCACGCGCAGCGGCAGGTAGGTCGAGCCGCCCCCGGACATCCGCCGCCCCACGACGCGTTTCGCGTACTGGACTGGGATCCGGCGCTGCCCCTCCTGCATGAAGACGATGCCGGCGATGATCGCCAGCGCCATGAAGGGCATCATCACCTTGAAGATCTGGTCCGGGTTGGTCCACCACTGCTGGATGCCGTTGGGGAGCCCGGCGACGATGGAGGCGAAGATCATCAGCGAGATGCCGTTGCCGATCCCCCGCTGGGTGATCAGCTCGCCGAACCACATGAGCAGCACGGTGCCGGCCGTGAGGCTGACCACGATCACGAAGACCGTCCCGAGCGTGAAGTTCGTGACGACGTCCTCGCCTCCGGCCGAGAAGCTGCGGAAGAGGAAGACGTATCCGATCGACTGGCCGAAGGCGAGGCCGACCGTGAGGTAGCGCGTGTACTGCGTGATCTTCTGCTGACCGACCTCGCCTTCCTTGCGGAGCTTCTCCAGCGAGGGCACCACGACCGTCATCAGCTGCAGGATGATCGAGGCCGTGATGTAGGGCATGATCCCGAGCGCGAAGATCGCGAAGCGCTGGAGGCTTCCGCCCGAGAAGAGGTTCAGGAAGCCGAGGACGTTCGAGCCCGAGAACTGGTCCGACAGGCGCTCGACCGCGTCGATGTCGATGCCCGGCGCCGGGATGTAGGCGCCGACGCGGTAGAGCAGCAGCATCGCGGCGGTGAACGCCAGCTTCTTCCGGATCTCCGGGATGCGGAAGGAGTTGACGAGCGTCGCGAGCATTCGCCGACTACTCGACTACCTGGCAGGTGCCGCCGGCGGCCTCGATCTTCTCGCGTGCGACCTTCGAGAAGCCGTGGGCGTGGACGGTGAGCGCCTTCGTGATGTCGCCGGTGCCGAGCACCTTGACCGGAACGTCCTTGCGGGTGCAGAGGTTGTTGGCGCGGAGCGACTCCGGGGTGACCTCGGCGCCCGCCTCGAAGCGGGCCTCCAGGTCGCGCAGGTTCACAGGCTGCGTGTGCGTGCGCCCGAACTGCTCGAACGGCATCGACTTCTTCATGTGCGGGCCGCGCAGCTTGCGCATCCGCATGTGGATCGGCATCTGGCCGCCCTCGAAGCCCACGCGCTCCTTCGCGCCCGAGCGGGAGCCCGCGCCCTTGTGGCCGCGGCCCGAGGTCTTGCCGGAGCCGGAGCCCTCGCCGCGTCCGACCCGCTTCTTGCGATGGCGCGAGCCGGGCTTGGGCTTCAGTGAGTGGAGTCCGATCTTCTCGCCCATTGTGGTCACCTCCGCGGGGCGTCCGGCCCCGCGTCCTGAGACGGCTGGTCGCCATCCGGCCGACCCTTGCCGGCCGGGCTGCGCCCGGCCTCCTCCACCCGCACGAGATGGCGGACCGCATGGACCGCGCCGCGCACCGTCGGCTCGTCCGGGCGCTCGACCGTGCGGCCGATGCGGCCGAGGCCGAGGGTGCGCAGCGTGTCGCGCTGCTTGCCGTTCGACCCGTTGGCGGACTTGAACTGGGTGATCTTGAGAGTGCCGGCCATCAGGAGCCTGCCTCCTCGGACCCGGCGGTGGGCTCGGCCGGTTCGGCCGGCGCCTCGGCCGCGACGGCGACGGGCTCGGCTGCGGCGGGCTCCGCTGCTGGGGGCTCCGCTGCTGGGGGCTCCGCTGCCGCGGGCTCGGCCTCGGCCTCGACGTCCGCCGAGATGGTGCCGTTCGCGCCCTTCTTCTCGTCGAGACCCAGCACCTTGGCGATCGAGAGGCCGCGGAGCTCCGCGATCTCGCGCGGTCCGCGCAGGCTCTCGAGCCCGGCCATGGTCGCCTTCACGAGGTTGATCGGGTTCTGGCTGCCGAGCGACTTCGAGAGCACGTTGTGGATGCCGCCGAGCTCGAGCACGGCGCGTACGCCGCCGCCGGCGATGACGCCCGTACCGTCGGAGGCGGGCTTCAGCAGCACGCGCGAGGCCCCGTGGACACCGATCACCTGATGGGTGATCGTCTGCCCGTGCATCGGGACCTTGATCATGTCCTTGCGGGCGCGCTCGACGGCCTTCTGGATCGCGAGCGGGACCTCGCGGGCCTTGCCGTAGCCCACGCCGACCTGGCCCTTCTCGTCACCCACCACGACGAGCGCGGTGAAGGAGAAGCGGCGTCCGCCCTTCACGACCTTCGCGACGCGGTTGATCTCGACGACCCGCTCCTGCAGGTCCGAGTCCCGGTCGCGGGGGCCGCCGTGGCGCGGTCTTCCTGTGCGTTCCTGTGCCATGAAGCTCCTAGAACTGTAGACCGGCCTCGCGGGCGCCCTCTGCGAGCGCCCGGACCCGGCCGTGGTAGCGGTAGCCGCCGCGGTCGAAGACGCATGTCTCGACCCCGGCCTCCTTCGCGCGGGCGGCGATCAGCTCGCCTGCCTTGCGCGCCTGCTCGGTCTTCTGCAACCCGCGCAGGTCGGGCTCTGTCCAGTTGACGGCCGCGATCGTGGTGCCCGCGACATCGTCGATGAGCTGAAGCTGGACCCCTCGGTTCGAGCGGAACACCGACAGCCGCGGACGCTCGGCGGTGCCGCGGACCTTCGCGCGCACCCTGCGGCGACGGCGGAGACGGCGCTGCTCACGGTGGATGACGGTCATGCGCGCTTGCCGACCTTCCTGGCTACGTGCTCGCCCTGATAGCGGATGCCCTTGCCCTTATAGGGCTCCGGCGGGCGCACCTTGCGGATCCGCGCGGCGATCTCGCCGACGGCCTGCTTGGAGATCCCGCGGACGATGATCTGGGTCGGCTGCGGCACCTCGAACTCGATGCCGTCCGGGGCGGGGATGGTGACGGTGTGCGAGTAGCCCACCGACAGCTCGACGGCCTTCCCCTTGTGGGCGGCACGGTAGCCGACGCCCTGGATCTCGAGGCGCTTCTCGTAGCCCTCGGTGACGCCGGTGACCATGTTGGCGATCAGCGAGCGGGTGAGGCCGTGGAGCGCGCGGTGCTCGCCGCGATCGGTCGCCCGGGTGACGAGGATCGTGCCGTCGTCCTCGGCGACCGTGATGTCCCGCGAGACGCGCTCGGTGAGCTCGCCCTTGGGGCCGTTGACGCGCACGAGCTCGGGCTCGACCGAGATGGTCACGCCGGCGGGCACTGGGATTGGAAGCTTTCCGATGCGGCTCATGGGGTCACCAGACGTATGCGACGACCTCGCCGCCGACGCCCTCGCGCCGCGCGTCGTGGCCGCTCATCAGGCCGCGGGAGGTGGAGATGATTGCGGTGCCCATGCCCCCGAGCACCTTCGGGATCTCGTCGGCGGCGACGTAGGTGCGCCGGCCGGGCTTCGAGATGCGCTTGATGCCGGTGATGACGGCCTTGCGCTCCTCGGTGTACTTCAGCTTCACGCGCAGCACCTGGCCCACCTCGGCGGGCTCGACGGTCCAGCCGTCGACGTAGCCCTGCTCGGTGAGGATGCGGGCGATCTCGGCCTTGAACTTGGACGCGGGCAGCTCCACCACGTCGTGGTCGGCGGAGAGGCCGTTGCGGAGGCGCGTGAGGAGATCGGCTGTGGGATCGGTGACTGTCATTACCAGCTGGACTTCGTGAGGCCGGGGATCTGGCCGCGATGGGCGATCTCCCGCAGGCAGATCCGGCAAAGCCCGAACTTGCGGAAGTAGGCGCGCGGGCGACCGCATCGCCGGCAGCGATGGTAGGCCCTCGACTTGTACTTGGGCGTGCGCGCCTGGCGCACCTTCTGGGACGTCTTCGCCACTAGGTGGCCTCCTCTTCCTGAGCTTTGGTCTCGCCGTCCTCGCCCTCGGCGCCCTCCTCGGGGGCGGGCTCCGGCGTGGCGTAGGCCTCGGGGTTCTCCTCCTTGAGCTGCTCGAGCGCGGCCTGCTCGGCCTCGGCGCGCAGGCGCGCCTCCTCCTTGCGCTTCTCCTCCTCGGCGGCGGCCGCGGCGTCCGGATCGGTGCCCGGCCGGCCCTCGCGGGAGAACGGCATCCCGAACGCCTCGAGGAGCGCGAAGGCCTCCTCGTCGGTGGCGGCGGTGGTCGTGATGGTGATGTCGAGACCGCGGACCTGGTCGATCGCGTCGTAGTCGATCTCGGGGAAGATGATCTGCTCCTTGACGCCCATGGAGTAGTTGCCGCGGCCGTCGAACGAGCGCGGGTTCAGCCCCCGGAAGTCGCGGATGCGCGGGATCGCGACCGACAGCAGCCGGTCGAGGAACTCGTACATGCGGGCGTCGCGCAGCGTGACGCTCACACCGACGGGCATGCCGTCGCGGAGCTTGAAGTTGGCGATCGACTTCTTGGCGCGGCGGATGTTCGGCTGCTGGCCGGCGATCGTCGCGAGCTGCTCCTGGGCGGCCTCGAGGAACTTCGTGTCGGTCTTCGCCTCGCCGACCCCCATGTTGAGGGTGATCTTCAAAAGCTTCGGCGCCTGCATGACCGACGAGAAGCCGAAGCGCTTCACGAGGTCCTGGCGGATCTCCTTCTCGTAGCGCTCCTTGAAGCGCGGCACGATCTTGGCCTCGGTGGTGGGCGCCTGCATCAGTCGATGTCCTTCCCGGTGCGGCGGCCGACGCGGGTGCGGACGCCGTCCTCGCGGCGGATCCCGACGCGCGTCGGGTCGCCCGTGGCGGGGTCGACCAGCATCACGTTCGAGATGTGCACGGGGCCCTCGGTCTCGACGATGCCGCCGATCTCCTGGGCGCGCTGGGCGTCCTTCAGGCTGCGCGGCTTCATGTGGCGCTTCTGGATGTTCACGCCCTCGACATAGACGCGCTGCTTCTTGGGATCGACGCGCAGGACGCGGCCGGTGCGGCCCTTGTCCTTGCCCGTGATCACCTTGACGGTGTCGTCGCGGCGGATCTTCATGGCCATGGCTAGAGGACCTCCGGCGCGAGCGAGACGATCTTCATGAAGTTGCGATCGCGCAGCTCGCGGGCGATCGGCCCGAAGATGCGCGTCCCGCGCGGGTTGTTCTGGGGATCGATGAGCACGGCTGCGTTCTCGTCAAACGCGATGTAGGTCCCGTCGTCGCGGCCGAACTGCTTCTTCGTCCGCACTACGACGGCCGTGACGACCTCGCCCTTCTTCACCGCGCCCTGCGGGATCGCCTGCTTGACGGTGCCGACGATCACGTCCCCGACCCCCGCGTAGCGGCGGTTGCCTCCGCCGAGCACGCGGATGCAGAGGATCTCGCGCGCGCCGGTGTTGTCGGCGACGCGAAGCCGTGTCTCCGGCTGGATCACTTGGCGCGCTCCAGGATCTCCACGAGGCGCCAGCGCTTCGTGCGCGACAGCGGGCGGCACTCGATCACGCGCACCGTGTCGCCCTCGCCGGCCTCGTTGCGCTCGTCGTGAGCGTGGAGGGTCGAGGACTCGCGGACGATCTTCTTGTACTGGCGGTGGCGGCGCGTGACGTCGATCCGCACGGTGATGGTCTTGTCCGGCTTCGCCGAGACGACGATGCCCTGGCGCTCGCGCCTGCGGCCCGTCGAGGTGGTCTCCGGCGGGAGCTGCTCGACGCGCTCGCGGCTCTTCGCCTTGGCGCGCGCGCGGACGCGCCAGCGGGTGCGCTGGGCGGCCTTGCGCTTGCGCTCGGCGGCACGCTCGGCAGAGCGCTCCTCGGCGCTCCGCTGCGGCTTCGCGTCGCCCGTGTGGGCCGAGCGGGCACGGCGGCGGCGCTCCTTCGGGCCGAGCTGCTCCTCGGGGTCCGCCTCCTCGGCGGCGGGCGCCTGCGCGGCCGCCGCAGGCGCTTCCTCGGCCTGTGGCTCCTCGGCGGCGGGAGCCTCCTCGGCCTGCGGCTCCTCCGCGGCAGGGGCCTCCTCGGCGGCGGCCTCAGCCGCGCCGTCGGCCTCCGCGGCAGGGGCCTCCTCGGCCTCTGCCTGCGGCGCCTCTTCCTCCGGTGCCTTGTCGTTCTTCTCTTCGTCGGTCATGAGTCGCTCTGAAGCCTCAGTTCTCGTTCAACGTCGATTCCGCGCTGGCGGGCCACGGTGAGCCCGCGCGCGAGATCCTTCTTGGCGGCGGCAAGCGCGGCGGTGTCCTCGAGCTGGCCGGTCGCGTGCTGGAAGCGCAGGCCGAACAGCTCCTGGCGCGCGCGCCCGACGAGCTCGACGAGCTGCGCGTCCGCGAGGTTGTGGACCTCCTGCGCCTTCACTGGGTCTCGACCCCCTCGCGTGCCACGAACTTCGTCTTGATGGGCAGCTTGTGGCCGGCGAGGCGCATGGCCTCGCGTGCGAGCTCCTCGTCGACACCGGCGAGCTCAAAGACGACCCGGCCCGGCTTGACGACCGCGACCCAGCCCTCGGGCGAGCCCTTGCCGGAGCCCATGCGGGTCTCGGCCGGCTTCTTCGTCACGGGCTTGTCAGGGAAGATGTTGATCCAGACCTTGCCGCCGCGCTTGATCTTGCGCGTCATGGCGATACGGGCGGCCTCGAGCTGGCGGTTGGTGATCCAGCCGTGCTCGACGGCCTTCAGGCCGTACTCGCCGAACTCGACGCGGGTGCCGCCGCGGGAGAGCCCGCGCATGCGGCCGCGATGCTGCTTGCGGTGCTTCACGCGCTTCGGGGAGAGCATCAGCGCCTGCCCCCTCGGGGACCGCCGCCGCCGGGACCGCGCCCGCCGCCGCCACGGCCACCCTGGCCGCCGCGACCGCCGGGACCGCGCCCGCCGCCGGGACCACCGCGGCCGCCCGGACCGCCGCGACCGCCGCCGTCGCCGGCGCGCACGGGCGCCTCCATCTGGGTGAGGTCCTGCTGGAAGCCCTTGGGCATGATCTCGCCCTTGTTGATCCAGACCTTGACGCCGATCCGACCGAAGGTCGTCTTGGCCTCGAAGAACCCGTAGTCGATGTCGGCGCGGAGCGTGTGCAGCGGGACGCGGCCGTCCGAGTACATCTCGGTGCGCGCCATCTCCGCCCCGCCGAGACGGCCGGAGACCTGGATCTTCACGCCCTTTGCGCCCGAGCGCATCGCGGAGGTGAGCGCGCGCTTCATCGCGCGACGGAAGGCGACGCGGTTCTGGAGCTGCTCGGCGATCGACTGCGCGACGAGCGGAGCGTCCAGCTCGGGGCGCTTGATCTCGAGGATGTTCACCTTCACGGCCTTGCCGGTCATCTTGTGGAGCTCCTTGCGGAGCGCGTCCACCTCGCTGCCCGACTTGCCGATGACGATGCCCGGTCGCGCCGTGTGGATGTTGACCTCGACCTCCGCCTTGTCCTTGCGGATCGTGATGTCGGAGAGGCCGGCGTGGGCGAGCTTGCCCTCGATGTGCTCGCGGATCTGGATGTCCTCGAACAGGTAGTCCGCGAACTCCTTCTCGTTGAACCACTGGGAGCGCCAGTCGTGGATGTAGCCGACGCGGAAGCCTTCGGGATGGATCTTCTGGCCCATTCGCTTACTCCTTCGGCGTCAGCGTGACGGTGAGATGGCTAGTGCGCTTGCGGATCCGCGTCGCGCGGCCCTGCGCGCGGGGGCGGAAGCGCTTGATGGTCGGGCCCTCGTCCACGTAGGCCTGGTGGATGCGGAGCTCGTCCGCGAAGAGCTCGTGGTTGTTCTCCGCGTTCGCGACGGCGGAGTCGAGCAGCTTGAGCACATCGGAGGCTGCGCTGCGCGTGGTGTGGCGCAGGAGCGCGCGGGCCTCCTCGACCGACTTGCCGCGGATGTGATCCACGACGAGGCGGGCCTTGCGCGGGGCGCAGCGGACGTACTTGGCCTGGGCGCGCACGATCACGGTGCCGTCGGCGGCGCGGCGCGTGGGCGCGGGCTTCGGCTTCGCGGCGGTCGTGGTCTCGACGGAGCCGCGGCGGCGCTTCGGCTTCTCCTTCTTCTCCTCCACGGGCGCCTCGGCGGCGGCCTCGGCGCCCTCGGGAGCGTCGCCCTCGTCGGCCTTCTTGCGGCGGCGCTTCGGCTTCGGGGCCTCCGCGGCCTCGTCCTCCGGCACGTCGGTCGCCTTGGTCGCGCCGGCATCGGCCTCGGCGGGAACGTCGGCGACCTTCGTCGCGTCGTCGCGCGCCTCCTCGGCCGCGACGGCCTCCTTGGCGTCCTCGGCGAGATCCCCGGCAGCCTCCGGAGCGCCGTCGGCGCCCGTCATCGGCTCGTTCTGCGGGTCCTTCTTGGCCACTAGCGCATCCTCGCGGTGCCCGCGTGGCCGCGGAACATCCGGGTCGGCGCGAACTCGCCCAGCTTGTGGCCGACCATGGACTCGGACACGAACACGGGGATGTGCTTGCGGCCGTCGTGGACGGCGATCGTGTGACCGACCATCTCAGGGAAGATCGTGGACGTCCTCGACCAGGTCTTGATCATCTGCTTCTGGCCCGACTCGTTCATCGCCTCGATGCGGGTCATCAGGCGATCCTCGACCCAGGGCCCCTTCTTGGAAGAGCGCGACATGGCCTAGCGGCCCCCCTTCTTCCCGCGGCGCCGGCCGCGAACGATGTAGCGGCTCGACGGCTTGTTCTTCTTGCGTGTGCGATAGCCCAGCGTCGGCACGCCCCAGGGCGTGACCGGGTGCCGGCCCGGTGTGGTCGAGCCCTCGCCACCGCCGTGCGGGTGGTCGACCGGGTTCATGGCGGTGCCGCGCGTCTGCGGGCGCTTGCCCTGGTGACGGCTGCGGCCGGCCTTGCCGATCGCGACGTTCTGGTGGTCGGAGTTGCCGATGGTGCCGACCGTGGCGCGGCAGGTGACGGGCACCATCCGCATCTCGCCGGAGGGCAGGCGCAGCGTGGCGTAGGCGCCCTCCTTCGCGACGAGCTGGATCGAGGTGCCCGCTGCGCGGCCCATCTGGCCGCCGCGCCCCGGTGAGAGCTCGACGTTGTGGACCACGGTGCCGGTCGGGATGCTCTGGAGCGCGAGGCAGTGCCCCGGCTTGATGTCGGCCATGTTGCCCGACATGACGGTCGCGCCCACGCCCAGGCCGGCGGGCGCCAGGATGTAGCGCTTCTCGCCGTCGGCGTAGTGGAGCAGCGCGATGTAGGAGGTGCGGTTGGGGTCGTACTCGATCGCCGCGACGCGGGCGGGGACCCCGTCCTTGGTGCGCTTGAAGTCGATCTTGCGGTAGAGCCTCTTGGCGCCGCCGCCGCGATGGCGGGAGGTGATACGCCCGTGGGTGTTGCGCCCTCCGGACTTCTTGAGTCCCTCGGTCAGCGACTTCTCCGGCTCGGTGCGCGTGACCTCCCGGTAGTCGGGGTAGGTCGAGAAGCGGCGGCCGGGGCTCGTGGGCTTGGGCTTGCGGATGGGCATCAGTCGCCTACTTCCTGACCCTCGAAGAGCTCGATCGTGTCATCGGCGTGGAGCTGGACGATCGCCTTCTTCCACTCGCGCGTGCGCCCCGAGGTGTAGCCGCGCCGCTTCGGCTTCGAGCGGACGTTGACGGTGCGCACGTCCTCGACGCGGACCTCGAAGATCTCCTCGACGGCCTGGCGGATCTGCGTCTTGTTCGCCGAGTCGTGGACGCGGAAGGTGTACTTGTTGGCCGCGAGCAGGGCGTAGCTCTTCTCGCTGATGACGGGGCGGATGATCACCTGGCGGGCGTTCACTCCTCATCGCCTCCCCGCACGGCGGCGCCGGCGCGGCCGGTCAGCTCGTCGAGGGCCACCTTCGAGATGACCAGGCGAACGGCCCCGATGATGTCGGCGATGCCGACCTCCGAGGCGGGCATGACCTTGACGCCGTCGATGTTGCGGAAGCTCCTGACCGCGCCGTCCTCGCCCTCGAAGGCGCAGACGACGAGCGCGCGGCCCTCGCCGAAGCCGGCGAGCGCCTTCGCGGCGGTCTTCGTCGACGGCGTCTCGTACGAGGCGGCGTCGAAGACGGCCAGGGTGCCGCGGTCGGCGTGGACCGACAGCGCCGAGCGCAGCGCGCGGCGGCGCGCTTTGCGGTTGACCTTGGAGATGTAGTGGCGCGGCTTGGGGCCGAATGCGACACCGCCGCCGTAGCGGTTCGGGGTAGACAGCGCCCCGGCGCGGGCGCGGCCCGTGCCCTTCTGGCGCCACGCCTTCGCGCCGGTCATCGCGATCTCGCCGCGGGTGCGGGTCGAGTGCGTGCCCTGGCGGCGGGCGTTCAGCTCGGCGGTGACGGCCTCGTGGACGAGCGACATGTGGAAGGTCTCGCCGAAGACGGCGCCGTCGAGATCCACCTTGCCGGACTCACCGAGTAGCGGTGCGGAGATCTTGGCCATCAGGAGTCCGTCCTGATCTCGACGGTGGAGCCCTTGGGGCCCGGGACCGAGCCGCGCAGGAGCAGGAGGTTCTTGTCGGGCTGCACGTCGACGACCTCGAGGCCGCGCTGGGTGATGCGCTTCGAGCCCATCTGGCCCGGCATGCGGATGCCCTTGAAGACCCGCGAGGGCGTGGCCGACGCGCCGATCGAGCCGGGGGCACGCACGTTGTGCGAACCGTGGCTGACGGGGCCGCGCGAGAAGTTGTGGCGCTTGATCGTGCCCTGGAAGCCCTTGCCCTTCGAGATGCCGGAGACCTTCACGGTCTGGCCCTTCTCGAACATCTCGGCGACGGTGACCTGCTGGCCGACCTGGAGCTCGCCCGCCTCGTCGCGGAACTCCGCGAGCGTCTTCAACGCCGGCGCGTCGGCCTTCTTGAGGTGGCCGAGCAGCGGGCGGTTCATCGACTTCTCCGAGGAGGCGCCGAAGGCGAGCTGGACGGCCTCGTAGCCGTCGCGGTCCTTCGTGCGGATACCGGTGACCCAGCAGGGGCCGGCCTCGACGACGGTGACGCGCTCGACGCGTCCGTCCTCCTGGAAGACCTGGGTCATCCCGAGCTTCTTGCCGAGGATCGCGCCCACGGGTCTACCTCCGCGGGGCATCCGGCCCCGCGCTCTGACGGCGATGTTCGGCGTCCAGCCTCATACCAGTTGGATCTGGATGTCGACTCCCGCGGGCAGGTGGTCCAGCCGCTGGAGGGAGTCGACGGTCTTCGGGGTCGGCTGATGGATGTCGATCAGCCGCTTGTGGGTGCGGATCTCGAAGTGCTCGCGGGCGTCCTTGTCCTTGAACGGCCCGCGGATCACGCAGTAGACGTTCTTCTCGGTCGGCAGCGGCACGGGTCCGGCGACCGTCGCGCCCGTGCGCTGGGCGGTCTCGACGATCTCCTTGGCGGCCGCCTCGATGGCCGAGTGGTCATACGCCTTGAGGCGGATCCTGATCTTGTTCTGTGTGATGGCTGCCATTTGGCTTTGGACGTGACTGAGGGCGGACCCTGGTACTTCGGGGCCCGCCCCCCGTGGTCTGGTCCGGTTCCTCTCGTTACTCGACGATCTCCGTGACTACCCCTGAGCCGACGGTGCGGCCGCCCTCGCGGATCGCGAAGCGCAGCCCCTGGTCCATGGCGATCGGCTGGATGAGCTCGATGTCCATCTGCACGTTGTCGCCGGGCATGACCATCTCCGTGCCCTCGGGCAGGTTGGCGACACCGGTGACGTCCGTGGTCCGGAAGTAGAACTGCGGGCGGTAGCCCGAGAAGAACGGGGTGTGACGGCCGCCCTCCTCCTTCTTCAGGCAGTACACCTCGGCCTTGAACTTGGTGTGGGGCGTGATCGACCCGGGCTTGCAGAGCACCTGACCGCGCTCGATGTCCTCGCGCTTGGTGCCTCGCAGCAGGCAGCCGACGTTGTCGCCGGCCTGGCCCTGGTCGAGGATCTTGCGGAACATCTCGACGCCGGTGACGACCGTGTTCGCGACCTCGGGATGGATCCCGACGAGCTCGACCGTGTCGCCCGTGTTGACGATGCCCTGCTCGATGCGGCCGGTTGCGACGGTGCCGCGGCCGGTGATCGAGAAGACGTCCTCGACCGGCATCAGGAACGGCTTGTCGAGGTCGCGCTCGGGCTCCGGGATGTAGGAGTCCAGCGCCTCGGCCAGCTCGATGATCTTGCCCTTGTACTCCTCGTCACCCTCGAGCGCCTTGAGCGCCGAGCCGGTGATGAAGGGGATGTCGTCCCCCGGGAAGTCGTAGGCCGAGAGCAGCTCGCGGACCTCGACCTCGACGAGCTCCAGGAGCTCCTCGTCGTCCACCATGTCCACCTTGTTGAGGAAGACGATGATGTAGGGAACGCCGACCTGGCGGGCGAGCAGGATGTGCTCGCGCGTCTGCGGCATCGGGCCGTCGGCCGCGGACACGACCAGGATGGCGCCGTCCATCTGGGCGGCGCCCGTGATCATGTTCTTGACGTAGTCCGCGTGGCCCGGGCAGTCGACGTGGGCGTAGTGGCGGTTCTCCGTCTGGTACTCGACGTGGGAGGTCGCGATCGTGATTCCGCGCTCCCGCTCCTCGGGGGCGTTGTCGATCTCGTCGAAGCTCTTGGCCTCGCCACCCATCTTCTCCGCGAGGACCTGCGTGATCGCCGCGGTCAGCGTGGTCTTGCCGTGGTCGATGTGACCGATGGTGCCGACGTTGACGTGCGGCTTGTCGCGCTCGAACTTCTCCTTCGCCACTGGTACCTGCTCCTTTCGAAACTTCTCGGGCGGGTTCGCCGTACTGGGGCGAACCTCGGAAACATACTCTCTATGTGCCTGCTCCGACCGGCTCCCCGGTGCGGTGCTCGACGATGCCCTCCGCGATGTTGGGGGGCACCTCCTCATAGCGGTCGAACTGCATGCTGTAGTTGGCCCGGCCCTGCGTGTTGGAGCGCAGGTCCGTCGCGTAGCCGAACATCTCGGACAGCGGGACGCTCGCAGCGACTGCGAGGGCGTTCCCGCGGCGGTCCTGACCCTCGACCCTGCCACGGCGGCGGGAGAGGTCGCCGATCACGTCACCGAGGAATTCCTCGGGCGTGACGACCTCCACGGCCATGATTGGTTCTAGCAGCACCGGCTTGGCGCGCTTCGCGGCCTCCTGGAAGGCCATCGAACCCGCGATCTTGAAGGCGATCTCCGAGGAGTCGGTGTCGTGGTACTTGCCGTCGGTCAGCGTCACGCGGATGTCGACCATCGGGTAGCCCGCCTTGACGCCCGTCTCGAGCGCCTCCTCGATGCCCTTCTCGACCGCCGGGATGAACTCGGAGGGGACGGAGCCTCCCTTGACCTTGTTCACGAAGTCGAAGCCCTCGCCGGGGCAGGGCTCGATGTCGATGTAGACGACGCCGTACTGGCCCGAGCCGCCGGTCTGGCGGACGAACTTGCCCTCGACCTTCGTGGCGGTGCCGCGCACGGTCTCGCGATAGGCCACCTGGGGGCGGCCGACGCCGGCCTCCACGTTGAACTCGCGCTTCATGCGGTCGACGATGACCTCGAGGTGGAGCTCGCCCATGCCGGATATGACCGTCTGGCCGGTCTCCTCGTCGGTGCGGATGTTGAAGGTGGGGTCCTCCTCCGCGAGCCGGCTGAGCGCGACCGACATCTTCTCCTGGTCGGCCTTGGTCTTCGGCTCGATCGAGACGTGCACGACCGGCTCGGGGAAGGTGATCGTCTCGAGCCGGAGCGGGGCGTCCGGGGCGCAGAGCGTGTCGCCGGTCGAGGTCTGCTTGAGGCCGACCGCGGCGGCGATGTCACCCGCGTAGATCTCGTCCTGCTCCTCGCGCGAGTTGGCGTGCATCATCAGGATGCGGCCGGCGCGCTCGGTGCGGCCGGTGTTCGAGTTGAGCACGCGCCCGCCGGCGGAGAGCTTGCCGGAGTAGACGCGGAAGTAGGTGAGCTTGCCGACGAACGGGTCGGACATGACCTTGAACGCGAGCGCCGCGAAGGGCTCCTCGTCGGAGGCCTGGCGCGGGAGCTTCTCCGCGTCCTCGTCGCCCGCATCGACATCGGGGGCGACCCCCTCGATCGGCGGGACGTCGAGCGGGCTCGGCAGGTAGTCGAGCACCGCGTCGAGCAGTGGCTGGACGCCCTTGTTCTTGAAGCTCGAGCCGCACAGGACCGGGGTGATCGAGATGTCGAGCGTGGCCTTGCGGATGTCGGCCTTGAGGCGCGAGGCCTCGATCGGCTTGTCCGCGAGGTAGTCCTCCATCAGCTCATCGTCGTAGTCGGCGATCGACTCGATCAGGTGGGTGCGGGCGTCACCGGCGGCCTCGACGAGGTGCTCCGGGATCTCGACGACCTCCCACTCCTTGCCGAGCTCGTCCTTGTAGTGGATCGCCTTC
>Ga0247708_1000126_pt1 | contig 19786 bp, 18 predicted proteins | sample 42W_NmetaG_FD_189040 | JGI IMG/M metagenome (GOLD analysis project Ga0247708, IMG submission 189040) | Soil microbial communities from hillslope of Landscape Evolution Observatory, University of Arizona, Oracle, AZ, United States - 4-2-W_N | ecosystem: Engineered > Artificial ecosystem >...
ACGCGGGCAGAGGGATGGCGCGTCGCCGTGGTCGCCGTAAAGCCGCCGCTGTTGCCGAACTGATCGGGGTGACGGGCCTCGTCCCCCGGCGCTTCTGGTTCCTTCCGCTCGAGTACCCCAGCGCCGATATCGAGCATACGGGAGAGGCCCCATGCCGACAAGGTGCCGCCGGGCCGCGGCTTGGCCGGCGGCCCCCGGCCCGGCAAGCGACGGGCAAGGCGTTGGCAAGTGGCGGCGCGGACGATGCCCCTAGTCGGATGCGCCGACTCGCAGGACCCAGTCGAAAGGAAGGGCCATGAGCAGCCGAACCAAGCAGAACAGCAAGAGCACGAAGAAGCGTGTGCGCCGGATCGTCGTGGGTGGGTCGATGGCCGTGGCCGCCTTCGGCATCGGCGTCGGGCCGGCCTCCGCGTACATCCAGCGGTCGTCGGGCTGCGTCGAGTGGAACTCGACGCAGGGTTGCGTGGTCACGCAGTCCTGCTCGGTCGATTCGGACAGCCGGCACTGGAGCTGCCTCACCTGGGACACGCGGACCCAGACGCTCACCGGCACCGGCGGCACCTACTAGGCATCGCGTGCCCAGGCGGCGGCTGCGGGCGCCGGCTCCCGCCAAGCGACCGACGAGGAGAGGCCCTCCGTGGAGGGCCTCTCCTGCTGTTTGCGGAGCGGACGACGGGATTCGAACCCGCGACCCCAACCTTGGCAAGGTTATTCCGGGCAATTCTGCGACCTGCCATTTTGAAGCAAGAGTGCCTCTGACCTGGGCTTTTACCTGTCCGTGGGTACCCGCTAGTACCCCTTACTTACCACTGTTATGTGCACCAGATGTGCACCAGAAGTGCACCAGCCGCCGGCGCCCGGCTGGCGGAACGCGCGGGGACGGCGTGGCAACTCATCGATGCAACGCGGCACGTCGTGTCAGATCAGGAGGAAGCATTCATGGCGTCGGTGGACCGTGGACTGCGAGACCGGGGACGTTCCCAAACACCGCGTCATTGGAGATCAGCTCAACGCCAAGTCTTATGGCGGTAGCCGCAATCCACCTGTCCGCCTCGTGGATCTTCTGGCCAAGCGCCTGGCCCGCGGCCAGGCAGGTGGCCCGGAGCTCGGCGCACGTAAGCATCAGGTCATCATCGGGCTGGACAACCACCAGCTGAGCGAGGACACGCTCAAGGCTGCGACGTCGGATCTCGCCCCATCCCGCCTTGATGGCGCCAAAGCGCATCTCTGTGACGGTCACGAAGGACACGACGACCGTTCGACCGTCGATGGCGGACCGATATCGGGCCGCATCGCCGGGATTACGACCGGCGTTGACGAGAGCGGACACGACCATGGTGTCGACCACCACGGACGCGGGTGCCGTCACCGATCAGCGAGCGCCTGCTCGAAGGCGTCCCACTCCTCGTCGGTGAGGCCCTCGATCGCCATGTCGTCATCGCTCGGAAGCGGCCGCGCACGTTCCAGCGCCTTATCCGGAGCGACCACCGTGAGGTGGCTGGATCCGTGTGGGTTCTCGGCGACGGACACCCTCCAAGCGTACGCCTCCCCGGCGGTCGACGCCGCCGCCTTCGCCGGCGAGTTCGGCCCGGTACCGTGGCGCGGTCGACCCAGGATGTACGGCCGGATTCCCGCCACTCGACTCCATGCGGCGTAGCGTCGTGGGGCATGCGGAAAAGCGGCAGGTTCGGGTACGGGGACGCCTCGCATGACGACCCCGACTGGCTGCCCTCCCCAGCAGACTGGGAAGCTCCGGAAGGACTGCGAGCCGGAAAGGATTGGGTACCCCCCGGCGGTGCAAGGGAGCGGCTCGACCGTATGCCGGGGTGGGTCAGGGCCTGGTCCCGGTTCCCACTTCGCCCAATCGGTCGATTCGAGGCGTGGCTATGGGAGCACGGCGGATACGACGTTGAGGGTGCCAGGGCCACCGAGGAACGAGAAGGACGCTCCGCAGCGTACGAGGCCCTGGAGGCGGTGATCCGCCCGGCCCTCGACCATGCCGGACCGTGGCCCGCCGCGACCACCGTGCGTCGACAGAACGTCGAGATCCTCGATGTCGATCAGTACAAAGGGTTCGCCGTCGTCCTCTCGGCAGTCGCCGAGGACGTCGGCGGTCATGGTCCGATGTTGCGCACGAGCCTCTTTCGTAGGATCGACACCGGTTGGCGATCGCAGGGCGGCGGCGGAAGCGGTTGGGGCTCAGACCCGCTGCTCAATCGCCAACGGTGGAGGCCGTCGGCGCCGAATCTGTCTGTGTCCGGCACCGGCCGACGTGCGATTGGGGTCAAACGACGCTCGACCGGCGTCTGCCATGCGACGGTCCTCTGCTCACCTGCGGTGAGCACGGTGATTGTCGATAGGCCCGGAGATCGCCGCACAGCCGACGTATCGAAAGGCTCGGGCTGGATCGGCATGGTTTGGCCCGAGGGCTTTGAGCCCACCGTTGCGGCACTCGACGAGGACGGCATCGAGGTGGGAGCCGTCGCGGCGAGCCAGTTGCAGTACAAGCGTGGGCGTCCGGCAATGATCCTTCGGCGCCGCCGGTGACCGCAGATACTGCTCGGGCTCCGTGGCCCTCGATCGATGAGACACGGCACGTACTGGTCGACGGCTGCCCTCGCAAGCCTCTCGAGACGTCACGCGTCTACCCGCGGACGATGTAGGGCCCGATGGCAACCCGGCCACCGAAGATGCCGAAGATGCCGGCTTTGTACCTCAGGTGTACGACTGGGTTCTCCTTATCGAGTTCGATGATCGCTTTCGCCGCCGACGCCCTAGGGATGATGCCGGAACGGTGATGAAGCTCGATCACATGTCGGCCAGGCTGAAGCGGGTGCACGGACCAGCCCCAAGGCACTCCCTCCGCTGGCACTCCGTCGATGCGTAGCCGCAGGCGGTAGGCGAATGCAGGGTCGGGAACCGAGGTGATGGCCTCCAGCACAATGCTTGGAGTCTTCGGAATTCTTGGCGGCGTTACCGCATTCCACATGGTCTGGTTCCCGCGATCCCGCCTCTCCAGCCAGCCGGAAAGTCCGCCTGTGCCGCGAACGCCCATGTCTTCGAGTGTCCCAGACTCGTCCGACGGACGGAAACGACGCGCTCCAGCGAGCCGATTGCTCCGGGGTGGACGGGACGCCGGGCGGCCGCGTCGGCGGGCCGCCGAGCAGTAACGACCGGCGTTGCCGATACCGCTCGGGCGAGGCCGGCAGCGGAACGTGCAGATCGGCACTTCCTGGTCGACGCCATCTGGAGGGCCCGAACGGCACACAACTCCCAGGCCGACGTTCTTGCAGAGTGGCACGGAACGCGCACGGGCTCCACCGCGCCTCACAGCAGGGGTTGCATGAAGAAGGCGACTACCAAGAGAAGAAGATAAAGGCCAAAGAAGGCGAGAAGGCCAGCGCAGACGCGATAGACGACGCTTGTCCGTGCCCGCCACAACCGCACGGCGCCCGTGATGAGGCCGATAGCAGCGACGACTATGGGGATGAAAATGATTAGGACCAACGGCCGATCCTCGCGCTGTCCCCGCATCGACTGGGTTTGCTCCCCGCACGACGGGGACTCGCCATCTGACCAGCTTGCCGCACTGTGAGCAGGAACGCCGGTGTTACGAGGACGACGTCGGGGCACGGCCACTCCCCCGATCGGTAAGACCGGACGCCGTCGATCCCGGTCGGGTTGGCGCGTCGCCCGACCGAGGTGTAGCGGCACGTACTTGTTGGGCAGCCCGCGCCGGCCAACGGCGAGCTAGTTGTGGCCTGTGATCGCGTAAGCGACGAGGCCGAGTATCGCTATGAAGGCGATATAGCCGATGAAGCCGAGAGTCGACCCGAGAATCGAGGTGTTTCCAGCACCCTTCAGTAGGACCCCGACGAAGATTCCGGCCCCACAGACCCCGAGCGGAACGACCAACTGGCGCCAAGGGGTCGGGGTTTGACCCGGATCGATCCCTGGGGTCCTCCACCCGTCCCAGGATAATGCTGCCGGTCGGGAACGCCGGTGTTCGACGAGCGCGACGGCGCCCGGCACCGCCCCGACCCGAGCGGTAGGGCTGAGAGCGGTCGATCCCAGTCGGGTCCTCACCTTCCCCGACCGATGCACCACGGCACGTACCGCCCGCCGGCACGTCAAGCTGTCAGGCTGATGCTCCGAGATGCACCCATACGAACGCGGACGACAGTGAGCACTGCGTATGAGAGACGTTCGACACCGTCAGATGCTGAAGAGAACCTTGACCACCTTGACCACCAAGGCGAACAGCGATAGCCCGGCGGCGATGATGAGAAGCGGACGGACGATCTCCCAGAGTGAGTCCTGCGGATACAGCATCGTGGCATTCACTATCCACAGCCCAACGATGAAGGGCACAAGCACGCCGAGCGCGATTACGGCCCCCCATTCAACGGCTGAGACGATCATCTGGAGCACTGAGACGTCTTCGCCAGCCGGGCGTCATCACGGGTGAGATGCGTGGCGGAGAACGGCGCAACCTGCGCATCCGTGGGTGGGGGGCGGTGCGGCATGCGAGCAGTATCGCCGGATCCTGGTCATCCGCTCTCGGACCGGAAGCGATCGGTATCGCTCGGCTGGTCGTCGACGTCCGAGCGGCCTGATCGAGGGTGACGGTCGCCGGCCTCGACCTCACACATCGATCCCGAGGCCCAAGCCGCGGTCCATGCCTCGGAGACCCCGCTCGGCGACCCATCGCTGTGCGCTCGACTCCGGCCGCTCGGGGCGGATGCCGTCGAGTCCCTGGCGCTCGACGTCGAGCTCCCAGGCGGCGGTGGCGATCTGCTCGTCGAGGCGCTCGAGCCGGCGAAGGGCCTCTGGGTGCTCGTACTGGAACCGGGTGTAGGCGTTGTGCCGGCCCTGGAGGTCGGCCAGGGTCCGCTTCGCCTCGGGCAGCTCGATATTCAGCCGGGCGCGCTGCGGCCGGGCCAGGGCCTCGAAGCGCTCTCGCAGCGGGCCTACCTGCTCAGCGGCCTTGGCTGCCCGCTGGCGCAGCCGGTGACGCTCCCGCAGCCCGACGTGTTCCGCCTGGGCCAGGCAGGCCCGCCTCTCCTGTACGGCTCCGCTCCACGCGATGGCCGCCTCTCCGACCGGCGTGCCCCGCCATTCGCCCCATCCCTCGGCCTTGTCCAGGTCCGCGAGCTGGCGCTTCAGCTGCTCCACCGTGTTGCGGGTCCGGTAGTAGGCGGCGCTGGGGTCGGAGGGGACGACGGCGGCCACCGCCGCCCGTTCGGCCACCAGCCGGGCGTGCCGCAGGCTGGCCGGCACCGGGGGGACCGCTGGCGCCGGCTCGGGACCGATGCCCGGCGCCGGCGTGCCCTGGTCGATGGCCCAGCCAATGCGCCGGGACTGGCTCCAGACCCGGCCCAGGTCCTCGACGGCCTGCTCGGGCGAGTCGGCCACCACGTACACCGTCGAGCGCTCCCTCGCCCGGCTCATCTTCACGTAGGCCAGCTCCCGGCCTCCGCCATCCTCCAGCACGTGAGCCCGGCCGACGGTGGCCCCTTGGGAGCGATGGACGGTGATGGCGTAGGCGTGGGCCAGATGGGCGGCGTCGAGCTCGGAGGGGCCGAAGCGCTGGATGCGCCCGTCGTCCATGGTGACGGCCAGCTCGCGTCGCGCCACGTCGACGGCCAGCACGGTGCCGCACTCGGAGGTGACGATCTCCCCGCCGGCGCCCGGGGCCAGGGTGACGATGCGGTCTCCGGCCCGGTAGCTGGTGTCGCCGACGGCCAGCTCCTTGCCCGACAGCCGGCCGAGCCTGTCCCACGCCTCACGTCCCCGGCGGTTCAGCTCGGCCACGTTGGCCCGCCGCCAGGCGTACATGGCCGCCGGTGTGGCTTTCGCCGCATCGGCTGCCCACCCGGCCACGGTGGCGTCCAAGGCCGTGTCCCGATCCGGGGACACGGCGATGCGACCGGCGCCGGCGTGCCAGGACACGGCCTCATCGACCTTCCCCGACCGCAGCTGCGCCAGGGCGGTGCGTTCGACCGGATCGATCTGGCGGACGTTCTCGCTCAGGACGTGCACCGCGCCCCCGAATCGGCGGACCACCGCCTCGAACCCGCCGCCGGGGCCGACGGAGCTCAGCTGGCGGGGATCGCCCACGGCCACCACCTTGGCCCCGGTGACACGGGCCGCCTCCAGGAAGGCGACCAGGGCGGCGTCGTCGGTCATGGCCGCTTCATCGAGCACGGCGACGTGGCGCGACGACAGGCGCAGGGTGTCATGGGCGATGCGCCAGTTGAGCGAGGCCAGCGTCCGGCTGTCGATGCCGGCCTCGCGACTGAGCGTGCGAGCGGCCTGACCCGAGGTCGAGGTGCCCACCACCTCGTAGCCGGCGGCCTCGAAGGCCTCCCGGGCCGCGGAGAGCGCCGTGGTCTTGCCCGAGCCAGCGATGCCGACTACAAGATCGACGCCGCGTCCGGACGTGCAGATCGCCTCCACCGCCTCGCGCTGGCCGGCGGTGAGGGCGCGTCCGAGTCGGGCCTCGGCACGCGCTGCAACAGCGTGCGCGTCCGCGACCGATGTTGCCGGCGCGTTGCTCCGCTCCACCTGGGCTTCGACGCAACGGGCGATGGCCTGCTCGCGGGCGATGGTCACCGCGGTGGCGTAGGCCCGCTCGCTGGCCCCGGCGACCCGGAGCAGTGGCACGGCCTCGGGATCGGCCAGGGTGCGATCGACCACGCGGGTCAGCTCGGCGGGATCACGGCCGTACAGCATCGGGGCCACGGCCACCACCACGTCACGGCGGGTGAACACCTTGCGGGCGGCCAGGGCGCCATCGGCGTCGAGCACCCGGTTGACGACGGCGCGCACCTCCCCGGCGCTCAGCGTCGGTGACGGCCGACGGCTCTTAGCCGCTTCCTGGTCGACGGCCTGAGCGATGGCCTCCACGCTCCAGCCCACCTCACCGATCTCGGCCACCCACCGGGGCAGCAGGTCGCCCACGGGCTGATGGCGCTTGGGCGCCCGGGTGGCCCGGGCGGCAACGTTGCGGGCCTGGTAGCTGGAGTTGCCGGTGCGCTGCATCTCGGCCTCGATCTCCGCCGCCCGCTTGGAGTGGATCGCCATGACCGCCTCGGGCACGCCGGCGATGGCCCAGTGCCCGAGCCTCCCCGAGGGCCCGTCGTCGGGAACGATGCCGTACCCCAGCTCCACGGCCACCCGGGCCGAGGCCATGCGCCCCACCATGGTGGCGGCGTGGAGGTGCTCGGTCCACAGGGCAGTGACGGCGGCCTTCCAGCCGCCCTTGTCGTCGTTCATGCGGACGAGGTTGGCCAGCAACACGTGGTCGTGGGGACCGGGGTCGCCGGCCCGGGATGTGGCGTGGCGGGTGACGGCGTAGATGAGCCCTTCGGTCTTGGTGCGCTCGGCGCTTCTCCCCCGCCGGCCGCCCATGGCACCGGTCAGCTGCTCCAGATACGCGAGGGTGGCGTCGCGCTCGCCGTCCATGATGCGGTGCATGTGCTCGGCTCGGCCGATCACGCCGAGCTCAGCGACGGACTTATGGGCCGAGATCACCAGCTCCAGGCCGGGGCGCTTGGTGTTGACCAGGCGCTCGCCGGTGGTGGGATCGCAGGCACCGTCGGGGCCGAACAGGGCCGAGTACTGCTCGTCGGTCACCGCCCCCTGCAGGCCCAGCAGCCGGGCGCCGGCGCCGCCCCACAACAGCGGCGTCTCGCCCCGGGAGGCGTAGTAGGCCAGGGCCTGGCCGGGGTGGTCGTCGCCCCGGGCCAGCACTGTGGCCTGGTGGTAGGCCACGGAGTCGGCGCCCATCATTCGCATCCACGCCACGGCGGCAACACCCTCCGCAACCCCCGGGAGGGGTTGCAATCGTGTCCAAGAGATGTTGCAGTATGGGAGCGATGTTGCCGGGTTGTAAAGAGCCTATTCGCTGATCGGTCTATGGCGGTATATGACGGTTCGTGAAGGTGTCACTTTCCGTGTTTCGGGTCAATGACGGCTCGTGGCGGTCGGTAGCGGTCATCAATGGACAGGACCGAGTAGCCGTCAGGTTCGGGGACGGGCGCTGACGGTTCGGATGGCTCGTCGGTCCGGTCGCTGCGGGTGTGGCTTTGGCGTCGCTCGCGGTGCTCTTGAGGGTCGACACAGAAATCTCAGAATTCTTTGTGGCGTTTCGGCTGGAGACACACCAGTAGAGGGGTGAGGGGTCGCCGCGGCTCCTCAGGAAGGATCACCGACGATGAACGGTAAGACGACAGGTTCAAGTACGCGGACGCAGCTGGTCGACATCGAACGGGTGGCAGAGCGTCTCGGCGTCAAGGTTCGCCATGTGCGCCGGCTGGTGGCCGACAGGCGCATTCCCTTCGTCAAGTGGGGCCACCTGCTGCGCTTCGATCCGGCCGAGATCGAGGCGTGGATCGACGGGTCTCGCCGGCCGCCGGCGTCTTGACAGTGGGCGGCGATCACGACGGCGCGGGCGTACGCTTGGCCGGTGGACACGTGTCGCGGCTTCCAGGTCGGAGGATGCGATGAGCGCTGATCCCCATCCGGCCCACGATGCAGACGACCAGCCGCGTCCCCGCCGGCTCGCGTTTGAGGAACTGATCCAACGTTCCGGCGCTCGCCCGGTCGCATCCATCGAGGACCTCGACCGGTTCCAGGCAGACCTGTGGGACTCCGAGGAGGAGCTGGAAGCGTTCCTTTCCAACGTTCGGGCCAGTCGAGCCGCTGACGCCTGACGTCTTGGCGGTCGTAGTTCTCGACACCGACGCTGCTTCCCGCCTCCAGAAGGGTGAGCTCACCCGAGCCGTCGCCGAGTCATTGGTCGGCGTGACCATCACGCTGAGCTTCGTGACGGTGGGCGAGCTGCTGAAGTGGGCCGAGGTCCGGTCATGGGGAGCTCGGCGCCGCGCAGAGCTCGACCGCTGGCTTGCGCCCATCCCGGTCGTGCCGGTGGACAGGGATGTGTGCTCGCAATGGGCGAAGCTCGCAGCCGCGGCCGAGCGCCGTGGCCGACCCCGGCCGGTGAACGACATGTGGGTGGCAGCCTGCTGCCTCGCCGCCGATGTCCCGCTCGTCACCTACAACCGCGCCGACTTCGAGGACTTCCGGCAGTACCACGGACTCCGGATGCTCCCGGACGGAGACGAATCGTGACGAAGACGCAAGGATTGACGCCCATTCCCGTCTCAGGTCTTCGCTAGAATTGCCCCCGCCAGGGCTCATGCGGACCCCATACGGGTCAAATGAGCAACCGAAGAGCAGCCTTATTGCGCCGACGGCCTCGACGCAGTACGAAAGGAGAGGCTGATGGCCAGCATCAATCGCCGCCGCGACCGCGGGAATCGCTGGGAGGTCCGATACCGGGACCCCGAGGGGAAGCAGCGAGCGCGTCTGTTCGACCGCCGGGTTGACGCCGAGCGCTTTCTCACCGGCACCGAGCACTCGAAGCTGACCGGGAGCTACGTCGACCCGGCGCTGGGGCGGGTGACGTTCGCCCAGTTCCTGGCCGTCCAGTACCGACCGACGATGGTCAGTCTTGCCGCCAGCACGCGGGGACGCGACGAGTCGTACCTTCGCACTCACATCGTTCCGACGTTCGGAGCCCGGCCGCTCGCCACCATCGACTACGCGGCTTGCCAGGCCTGGGTGAACGAGCTGTCGACGCGCAAGGCGCCGGCGACCGTCGTGAAGGCGGCGCAGATCATGGGCAAGGTGATGAAGACCGCGGTGCGGGCCAAGGTGATCCCCCACAACCCGATGGCCGAGGTGTCGCTGCCGACGATCACTGAATCGGAGGACGTCTACCTCACGCCGGCCCAGGTCGAGGCCCTGGCCGACGCCATGGGCGAGGTGGCACCGCGATACCGGGCGCTCGTGTGGCTCGGCTGCTACGGCGGGCCCCGCATCGGCGAGCTGCTGGCGCTGAGGTGGACGGACCTCGACTTCCTCCGTCGCACCGTCACCATCAGCCGGAAGGTGATCGCAATCTCCGGCGCCGGCCTTGTGGAGGGGGCCACCAAGACGAAGGCCGGTCGGCGCACTGTGACACTCCCCCGCCGGGTGGTGGCCGAGCTCGAGCAGCATCGCAGCGCGTATCCCTCGCCCGCCCTGGTGTTCACCTCACCCGAAGGCAGTCAGGTCCGGTCCGGCAACCTCCGCCGCCGGCACTGGGCGCCGGCGGTCGCCCTGGCCGGCCTCGACGGCTGCACTTTCCACGACATGAGGCACACGGCGGTGAGCCTCTGGGTCGCCGCCGGCGCGTCGGACCTGGAGGTGGCGAAGTGGGCCGGACACAGCTCGGCGGCGTTCACCAAGAGCCGCTACGCCCATCTTTTCCCGGAGCACGGCGAGGCGCTGGCCGACCGGCTGGAGGCCTTCATCGCCGCTTCAACGCCCACTCCGGCGGCCTCGGTGGTGCACCTCCGCAGATACTGATGTGCACCAGATGTGCACCAGACCGGATCGCTCACGCGAAAAAGGCAGGCCAGATAGCCTCTGACCTGCACTTTTGTGGAGCGGACGACGGGATTCGAACCCGCGACCCCAACCTTGGCAAGGTTGTGCTCTACCACTGAGCCACGTCCGCGTTGCCCCTAGGTTAGCAAGCGGTCAGGCGGTGGTCATCCCCCTCCCGGCACAGGTCCCGCTCAGCGGCCGGTGTGGCCGAACCCGCCCTCGCCCCGCTCGGAGTCCGGCAGCTGGTCCACGACCGAGAAGGCCACGGGCGTGAAGGCGACGATGACGAGCTGGGCGATGCGGTCGCCCCGGTGGACCACGTAGTCCTCGCTGGGATCGGTGTTGACGAGGAGGACGTTGAGCTCGCCGCGGTAGCCGGCGTCGACCAGCCCGGGGGCGTTGAGGACGGTGACCCCGTGGCGGAAGGCCAGCCCGCTGCGGGGCAGGACCAGCCCGGCGTGGCCCTCGGGGATGGCGACGGCCACGCCGGCCGGCACCATGGCCCGGCCACCCCGGGCCGCCAGCAGGGCGCCCTCCCGGGCGATGAGGTCGGCGCCCGCGTCGCCGGGGCGGGCGTAGGCGGGCAGGGGCAGTTCGGGGTCGAGCCGGAGCACGGGGAGGTCGAGCACGAGAGGGCAGCCTACGATCGCCCCCATGCTGGCCTGGATCGACCTGGAGATGACCGGTCTCGACCCGGGGCGCGACCTCATCCTGGAGATCGCCACCCTGGTGACCGACGACAACCTGGCGATCGTGGCCGAGGGGCCCGACCTGGTCGTCCACCAGCCGAGCGAGGCCCTCGACGCCATGGACCTCGTGGTCGTCAAGATGCACGACGACAGCGGGCTGCGCAAAGCGGTGGAGGCGTCCACCGTCTCGCTGGAGGAGGCGGGCGCGGCCGTCCTGGCCTTCCTCCGCCAGCACCTGCCCGCGCCCCGGAGCGTCCCCCTCTGCGGCAACTCCATCGCCACCGACCGCAGCTTCCTGGTCCGCCACCTGCCGGAGGTGGACGCCTGGTTCCACTACCGGTCGATCGACGTGTCGACGGTCAAGGAGCTGTGCCGGCGCTGGTACCCGAAGGTCTACGAGGCGGCACCGGCCAAGGCCGGGCATCACCGGGCCCTCGACGACATCCGCGAGAGCGTGGCCGAGCTGGCCTACTACCGGTCGACGATCTTCCGCCCGCTCGAGGGGTGACCGCCTGGGCCTACCTTGACCACCCCGGGCCGATCGCCTTCGCCCACCGGGGTGGCGCCTCCGAGCACCCGGAGAACACCATGCCGGCCTTCGAGCACGCGGTGCGGCTCGGCTACCGGTACCTGGAGACCGACGCCCACACCACCTCAGACGGCGTCCTGCTGGCCTTCCACGACCCCGTGCTGGACCGCGTCACCGACCGCCACGGCATCATCTCCACCCTCCCCTGGGAGAAGGTTCGCCAGGCCCGGCTGGCCGGCGACGTCGGCATCCCCCTGATGGAGGAGCTGCTCACCGCCTGGCCGCACGTCCGGGTGAACATCGACCTCAAGCACGACGGGTCGCTGGCCCCCATGGCCGAGGTCATCGAGCGCACGGGCACCCACGACCGGGTGTGCGTGGCGTCGTTCTCGGGGCGGCGCCTCGACCGGTTCCGGCGGTTGACCGGCGGCCGGGTGTGCACGGCGATCGGCCCGATGGACATCGCCCGCCTGCGGGCCACCGGCTTCGGGCTGCCCGCCGGCGGGTTCGCCGGCGCCTGCGCCCAGGTGCCGGTGCGCCGGGGGCCGGTGCCGATCGTCGACCGGCGCTTCGTCGACGGGGCCCACGGGCGGGGCCTCCCCGTGCACGTGTGGACCATCGACGACCCCGGGGAGATGGAGCAGCTGCTCGACCTCGGCGTCGACGGGATCATGACCGACCGCCCCACCGTGCTCAAGGAGGTCCTGGTCCGGCGGGGCCAGTGGATTTGAGGGCGCCGCGCCGTCTCACCCCCTCGGTAACGTCGGTTCCGTGGAACTGACGGCGGCCCAGCGCCAGATCGCCGAGCACCGGGACGGACGCCTGTGGATCACCGGCGAGCCGGGCTCGGGGCGGACGACGGCCCTGCAGGCCCGCTACCTGCACCTGGTGGCTCAGGGCCACAAGCCGTCGTCCACCCTCGTGGTCTGCCCCACCCGGGCCGCGGCTATTCGGTTCCGCGACGCCGTGCTGCCCCGGCTGGCCGGCGGGTTCGACGCCCTGCCCATCACCACCTGGTTCGGCGTGGCGTTCGACCTGGTCAGCCGGGCCCGGGGGCCGGTGCGGCTCCTGTCGACGGCCGAGCAGCGGGCCGTGGTGCGCAGGCTGCTGGCGGAGGAGTCGCCGGGCGACTGGCCGGCGCTCGGCCGGTTCCTGGGCCGGGCCGCCTTCGCCGAGGAGGTGGCCGCCGCCCTGCTCGACGGCGACCCTGCCGCCCACCCCGAGCTGGAGCGCTTCGCGGCGCGCTACGCCGAGCACCTCGGCCGGCACGGGCAGGTGGACCGGGCCGGGCTGCTGGCCGCGGGCGCGGCCGCGGTCACGCCGGGGCGCTACGCCCACGTGCTGGTCGACGACCACGTCGAGGGGCCCCCGGAGGTCGAGCGCCTGCTCGCCGCCGTGCACGGCGGCACGGTGGCCGTGGTCTCCGAGCGGGAGCTGCCGTGGCCGGCCCTCAACGTCGACCTCGGGACGACGTTCCGCCGGCCGGCGGCGCCGGTGCTGGTGACCTGCCCGCACCCCTCCACCGAGCCCGAGGCGGTGGCCGGCGAGCTGCTGGCCGCCCACGGCGAGGGTGTCGCGTGGTCGGACATGGCCGTGCTCGTCCGGGAGCCCCGCCGGCGGGGGCGGGCGGTCGCCCGGGCCCTCGGTCGCCACGGCATCCCGGTCGCGCCCGGGCCGGGCCTGGGGCCGGCGGCCGACGACCCGGCGGTGGCGGCCATCGTCGACCTGCTGCGCTGGGCCCTGGGCGACGGCAGCCGCCGGGACCGGCTCCTCGCATCGCCGCTCTCGGCCATCGGCGAGGCCGCGCTGGTCGACCTGCGCGACGACGTGGCCGCCCGGGCCGCCAGCGCCACCCCGGCCGAGCTGGCGTTCCTCGTCTGGGAGCGGGGCCTCGGCCACCTGGTCGGCACCGGCCGCGGCCAGGACGACGCCGCCCTCGACGCGGTGGTCGCCTTCCTCGACCGGCTGGAGCGCCGGGTCGGCCACGACCCGTCGGAGCGGGTGGCCGGGCTGCTGACCGGCATCGAGGGCGGCGAGGTGGCGCCCGACCCGTGGCGCACGTCGGTCGCCGCCACCGGCGGCGAGGCGGTCACGGTCACGTCGATCGCGGCCTCCGCCGGCCGCGAGTGGCACACCGTCGTGGTGGCCGGCTGCGTGGAGGGCGAGCTGCCCCGCATCCGGGGCCGCGCTCCCCTGTTCGACCGCTCACCGGTCTCGCCCGCCGAGCGCCGGCGGGGGTCGCTGGCCGCCGAGCGCAAGCTGTTCCGCACCGCCCGCACCCGGGCCACCGGCCGGCTGGTGGGCACGGCCGCCCCCGAGCCGGGCGTGCTGCTCAGCCGCTTCGTCGAGGGATGGGAGCGGCGGGAGGCCCGGCCGCCCGCCCTCGGCGGCCCGGCCCCGCTGACCCGCCCGCCCACGGAGAACCCGGTGGGCGTCTTCCCCGGCGGCGACCTGACGCTCTCGGCCAGCCAGCTGGACACCTACGACGACTGCCCGCTCCGCTACGCCTACCAGTACGGGCTCCGGGTCAAGGACGAGGCCAGCACGTCGATGGCGCTGGGGTCCCTCGTGCACGAGGTGCTCGCCGAGTTCCTGCGCCCCGACCGCGAGGGCCCGCGCAGCCGGGAGGCGCTGCTGGCCCTGGCCGCCGAGCGCTGGACCGACGACATCGCCCGCTACCGCCCCCAGGTCGAGGAGTGCCGGCGCGACTACTACGCCATGCTCGAGCTGTGGTGGGCGGGCGAGGGCGAGGCGCTGGCGGCGGCCGACGTGGTGGCCACCGAGCGCCGCTTCGACATCGAGGTGGCGGGCGTCCACCTGATCGGCTCGATCGACAGGGTCGACCGGGCGCCCGGGGGCGACGGCACCCGCATCGTCGACTACAAGACCGGCCGCCACGAGCCCCGCCCCGACACCCTGCCCGACGACCTCCAGCTCGCCGTCTACCACCTGGCCGCGTCCCGCGACCCCGAGCTGGCCGCCCTCGGCCCGCCCCGGCAGCTCCAGCTGCTGTTCCTGCGCACGATGAAGGCCTTCGAGCAGCCCATCCTCGCCGGGCACGCCGAGACCACCGAGGCCCGGGTGCTGGCCGCGGCCGGCGACATCCGCAACGAGCGGTTCGAGCCGTCGGTCGACGCGTCGTGCCGGAACTGCTCGTTCCACCGCCTGTGCCCGCTCCAGCGCGAGGGCCGGGAGGTGGGCGCCGGATGAGCCTGGACTTCACGCCCGAGCAGCTCGAAGCCATCGGCGCCGACCCGTCGGCCCAGCTCCTGGTGGCCGGAGCGGGCACCGGCAAGACGACGGTGATGGCCCGGCGCATCCTCCACCTGGTGGAGTCGGGGCAGGCCCGGCCCGACCAGATCCTCGGCCTCACCTTCACCAACAAGGCGGCGGCCCACCTCAAGGCCAAGGTGCGCGAGGCGCTGGGGGCCGACGCCGACGTCACCGTCGGCACCTACCACTCCTTCGGCGCCTCCCTGGTGGCCGACCACGCCCTGGAGCTCGACCTCCACCCGGACACGCGCATCCTGAACCGGGCCCAGGCCTGGCAGCTGCTCTACGGGGTGTTCGACGAGTTCCGCTTCCAGCACCGGCGCACCCTGTACCCCCAGATCCTGCTCGACCAGGCCCTCACCCTGGCCTCCCGCTGCGCCGACCACCTGGTGCCGATCGAGGTGGTCATGGCCGACTGCCAGCGGGAGATCGCCGGCTCGGCCAGCCAGAAGATCCGTGACACCGCGGCCATGCGCCTCGAGCTGTGCCAGGTGGTGGCGGCCTACCACCGGCGCAAGCGGGAGCGGCGCCTGCTCGACTTCGGCGACCAGATCGCCCTCGCCGTGCGGCTGCTCACCGAGCACCCCGGCGTGGCCCGCTCCCTGCGCGAGCAGCACCCGGTCGTGCTCCTCGACGAGTACCAGGACACCAACTTCGCCCAGCGCCGGCTGCTGGAGCTCCTCTACCCGCCCGGCTCGTGCGTCACCGCGGTGGGCGACGACATGCAGTCGATCTACGGGTTCCGGGGCGCCCACCTGGCCAACATCCTCAACTTCACCGCCCACTTCCCGCCGGTCACCGAGCGCCGGCTGCAGACCACGTTCCGCTTCGGCGACCGCCTCGTGGCCTTGGCCAACCGCATCCAGGCCAAGGTGACCGACGCCCTGCCCAAGGAGCTGGCCGCGCCGGCCGGGGCGCCCGACACCACCATCGAGTGCTTCCTGGCCGCCGACGACGCCGAGGAGGCCGCCACCATCGCCGACGGCATCGCCAAGCGGATGGCCGACGGCGAGCCCTGCGGCAACACCGCCGTCCTGTGCCGGAAGCGCCGCCTGATCGGGCCCATCGTCGCCGCCCTCGAGGAGCGGCAGGTGCCGGTGGAGGTGATCGGGGCCAGCGGCCTGCTCGACCGGCCGGAGGTGGTCGACCTGGTGGCCTGGCTGCAGGTGCTGGCCGACCCGGACGCCACCGTCGCCCTCCTTCGCATCCTCCAGGGGCCCCGGTACCGCATCGGGCTGCGCGACCTGGCGGCCGTCTCCCGCCACGCCCGGGCCACCGAGCGCTCGTTCCTGGGCGGGCTAGGAGATCTCGACGCCGTGCCCGACCTGTCCGGGGAGGCGGCCCGCCGCCTCCGGGGCTTCCTCGCCGAGCGGGGCGCCCTGGCCGGGGCGGCCACCCGCATGCCGGTGCTGGAGCTGGCCGAGACCGTCGTCGAGCGCACCGGGCTGTGGCGGGCGTCGGGCCCGCTGGGCCGGGAGAACCTGCTGCGGTTCCTCGACCTGGCCGACGGGTTCACCCCGGTGGAGGGCGACCCCGGCCTGCGGGCCTTCGTGGAGTACCTCCAGCTCCTCGACGAGTCCGACGACGACCTGGCCGAGGCCCACCTCACCGACGCCGACGCGGTGAAGGTGATGACGATCCACCAGGCCAAGGGCCTGGAGTTCGACGTGGTGCACGTCCCCGGGCTGGCCGGGAAGGGGGCGTCGAAGATCTTCCCCGACGTCCGGCCCGGGGAGAACGCGCTCACGAACTCCTCGGCCCTCCCGTGGTGGCTGCGGGAGGACGACGGCATCCCCCCGTGGCCGGGCGCCTCGCAGAAGGAGGTGGAGGAGGTCATCAGGCGCCGGCGCATGGAGGAGGAGTGGCGCCTCCTCTACGTGGCCTGCACCCGGGCCCGCAGGCGGCTGGTGTGCTCGGCGGCCCACTGGTACCCCGGCCCGGCCCAGCCCCAGGGCCCTTCGGAGTTCTACGACTTCGTCGCCGCCCAGTCCGACCTGGTCGAGGAGCGGTTCCGGCACGAGGCGGCCACCGTCGACCCCGACGTGGCCGCCAAGGAGCGCCAGCGGGCCGCGGCCCGTCGCTACGCTGGCGCGGTGGCGCCCCAGTCGCCGGCCGCGCCCGCCCAGCTCCGCCTCGAAAGCCTCGACATCGGTGGGCCGGCGGTGGCCCGGGTGGCGCCGCCCGCCCTCTCGGTCACCGGGCTGGTCACCTACGCCCGCTGCCCGAAGCAGTTCTACTGGAGCGTGGTGCGGCCCCTCCCCCGCCGCTCCTCGGCCGCCGCCCGGTTGGGGACGGAGATCCACCGGTGGATCGAGCAGCGGGCCGGGCGCCAGCTGTCGCTCATCGAGCCGGAGCCGGAGACCGACGACGAGCTCGATCCCGACCGGCTGCCGGCCGGCGGCGACGTGGCCGCCGGGCTCAAGGCGTCCTTCCTGGCCAGCCCGTGGGCGGCGCTGGACCCGATGCGGGTGGAGGCGCCGTTCGTGCTGGCCGTCGGCGGCCACCTGGTGCGGGGCCGGATCGACGCCGTCTACGAGCGGGACGGCCGCACCGAGCTGGTCGACTTCAAGACCGGCCGGCCGGCGGCCGAGGGCGACAGGGGGGCCGGCACCCAGCTCGACCTGTACGGGCTGGCCGCGGTCGACGCGTGGGACGTCGACCCGGGCGCCCTGCGCACGACGTACTGCTACCTGCGGGCCGGCGGCCCGCCCGAGTGGGTGTCGCTGGACTGGGAGCCGTCGACGCTGGCCGCGGTGCGGGCCCGCCTGGCGGCCACCCTCGACGCCATGGCCGAGTCGCGGTTCGGGCCCACGCCCGGCGCGTGGTGCGGGAACTGCGACTTCCTGTCGTTCTGTCCGGCGGGGCAGGCCGCCACCTGACAACCGCCGTGGCCAGCGCTCCCGGCTGGGACGCCATCGACCTGGCCCTCGCCCGGCTCTACCCGGGCGCGGTGCCGGTGCACCTAGCACCCTTCCCGGGCGGCCACATGCCGGGCGGCGGGGTGCACGGGATCAGCGCCTACCCGGCGCAGGACCACTGGCACCTGGTGACCTACGGCCTCTCCGAGCTGTTCGAGAAGGTCAGCCGGCAACCCGAGATCAGCGGCTGGGGCTACGAGCTGACCATCCGGGTGGCCCGCGGCCCCGGCGAGCGCGAGGCGCCGCAGTGGGCCTTCAACCTGCTCGAGCGCCTGGCCCGGGTGACCCAGGGCGAGAAGCACCGGTACAAGGTCGGCGACCGCATCGAGCTGGGCGGCCCGCTCGACGGCGGGCCCGGGACCCGGATCGTGGCCCTCACCGTGGTCGTCGACCCCCAGCTGGGCACGATCGACACACCGAACGGCGCCGTCCAGTTCCGCCAGCTGGTGGGGATCACCGCCAACGAGCTGGACTTCCTGCGCTCCGGCCAGGTCGACCTCGTGCTCGCGCACCTGGCCGACGGCAACCCGCTGCTGGTCACCGACGTCCGCCGCTGACCGGCCGCGTGCGCCTCCCCGGCGAACTGGTGACGGCTGGTGTCCTATATCGCACCAGGTGTCACCAGTTCGGCCGTGGCGGTCGCCGCGGCTGCGGGGGAACGGTCATCCGCAGGCCACTCGTTCGGTCACCGTGCGGAGGCGGTCGTTCCAGGCCGATGTCACCGCGTCGTGCACCAGCGCCGCCATCGCCGGGTCGAAGCCGGCGGCGAGCGACTGCTGCAGGGCCCGGAGCCGGCCGTCGAGCATCGCCCGCTGCTGGGCGAGGACGGCGCAGGGGTACGACGGCGCGGCCGCCGGGGCGACCTCCACCTGCTGGGCCGGGTCGAGGCAGGACGACTCGGCGCTCGGGTGCTCGGCGTCGCCGCTGTAGGCCGCGACCCACCGGTAGACGCCCGGCCGGGTGGGTGTATAAGCCCCCGACACGTAGGTCCCGTTGCCCCCCACGGGCATCGTCCAGGTGAAGACCGGGGTGCCGGTGCAACTGGGCGCCTCCGGGCCGTACAGGCGGAACGTCATCGTCCCGGTGGGGACGCCGCTCGTGGTGATGGTGGCCGCGTCGGAGATGGCGCCGCCCACGGTCGTCGCCGGCGACGCCTGGGCCGCGAAGGAGAACGACGACCCGCCGACGCCCACGGCCTGGTCGGGGTCGAGGCAGTCCGTCGGCCCGGCGGGGGCGTGCAGGGCGTCGCCGCTGTAGGACGCCACCCAGCGGTACACGCCGGGGGCGGCGAGCAGGACGTGGTCGGAGACGACGGTCACCGGCTCGGGTCCGGCGCCCACGACGGGCTTGACCGAGGTGAACGCGGGCGGGCCCGAGCAGGTGTCGTCATGGGGGCCGAACAGCTGGAAGAGCACGGTTCCGGTGGGGTCGTTCCCTCCCGTCAGCGTGGCCACGTCGAAGACCTCGCCGGCTCCGGCGCCGGCTTCGGCCGCCGCGGTCAGCTGCACCGGCATGCGCTCCACCTGCGACCAGGCAGGGGTCGCAGTCACGGCCGGCACCAGGAGCAGCCCAGCAAGAAGCAGAACCGCCGTGGTGCGTCCCAGCACAGAGTCCATGGTACGTCCGGGCGGCGGTCAGGAGTGGGCGGAGCTGGCCGTCGGCCGGTCGGCGGCGGCGAGGACCGGCTCGACCCACGTCCCCGGCTGCAGCGGGAGGGTGATCGTCATCGTGGTGCCCTCGGCCGGCTTGGACCGCACGCTGATCCGGCCCCGGTGGGCCTCCACGATCATCTTGGTGATCGACAGGCCGAGCCCGGCGCCCGGCACGGCCATGTAGGTGGCCGAGGCCGACCGGAAGAAGCGGTCGAAGATCTTGGCCTGGTCCTCGGGCGAGATGCCGACGCCCGTGTCGGAGACGTCGATCACCAACCTGCTCAGCAA
>Ga0247708_1000127_pt1 | contig 19715 bp, 15 predicted proteins | sample 42W_NmetaG_FD_189040 | JGI IMG/M metagenome (GOLD analysis project Ga0247708, IMG submission 189040) | Soil microbial communities from hillslope of Landscape Evolution Observatory, University of Arizona, Oracle, AZ, United States - 4-2-W_N | ecosystem: Engineered > Artificial ecosystem >...
GGCTGGAGGAACTGGCCACCCGCGTTGTTCACGAGCGTGTCGATCCGCCCGTGGCGCTCGAGCACGCCGTCCATCAGCGCGGCCACCTGCCCCTCCTCGCGGATGTCGCATACGACCGCCTCCACCGCTCCGCCGCCGGCGAGCGAGACGGTCTCCTCGAGCGGCCCGACCCGCCGGCCGCAGATCACGACCGTCGCGCCCAGGCGGGCCAGCTCGAGCGCCGTCGCGCGTCCGAGGCCGGCGCCGGCGCCCGAGACGACCACGACCTGCCCGTCGAGGAGCCCCGGGCGGAATATCTCGGACGCCATGGCCGCGGCAGGATAACGTGAGGCCCGATGTCGACCGCCGCCGAGCCCAGGGGGGCGAGCCTCCCGCTGCCAGGCGGGCGCGAGGGCGCGACCGTCAGGGTCCACCCGCTGCTGACCGGGACGGTCGAGGGCGCGAAGAGCTGGTTCGAACGCGAGCCGGGGCGCCTCGCCGGCCTGCGCGCGCTCGGGATCGGCGCCGAGATGGTGGAGGTGCCGGTGCCCGCGTTCCTCGTCGAGCACCCGGGTGCGGGGCCGTTCCTGATCGACACCGGCCTTCACGGCTCGGTCGCCGTTGACATCAGGCAGAACTTCGGCCGGATCGCCTCGCTCGCGTTCAAGAACCCCCAGATGACGGCCTCGCAGGCGGCGGTCGCGCAGCTGCGCGAGCGCGGGATCACGCCGGCGGACGTCGGCGTGGTGCTCATGACCCACATGCACGTGGACCACGCCAGCGCGATCGCCGACTTCCCCTCCTCCACGTTCGTCATGTCGGCGCGGGAGTGGCGGGCGGCGACCGAGGAGGGCGTGCTGAGTGGCTACGTCAAGCGCCAGTTCGACCACGCCTTCGACTACCGCACGATCGACTTCGACGCTCCCGAGGTCGGCTCGATTGCGACCTTCGGCAGGGCGGTGGACATCTTCGGCGACGGAAGCGTGGTCATGGCATACACGCCAGGTCACACGCACGGGCACTGCTCGGTCGCCCTGCGGCTGAGGGACCGCGACCTCCTGGTGCTGGGCGACGCCGCCTACACCGAGCGGACATTCGCGGGCGACGCGCTGCCACACAAGATGGCCGACGAGCACCGCTTCAAGCGCTCCCTGCGCGAGCTCCAGCTGTACGTGCGGGAGTCGCCGGGGACGGTGGTCGTGCCCGGGCACGACCTGGCCGCCTGGCGCAGGCTCGAGAGCTCCTACGAGTAGGCGCTCAGCGGACGACGGGGCGGCGGCCGGCCGCCTCGGCGGAGCGCTGGGCCGCGGCGGCCGCGCGGCGTGCGGCGCGCGAGGCGCGCACGGCGCGGGCGCGGCCGCTCTCGGCCAGCCCGTCGTAGGTCTCGCGGATCCGCTCGAAGATGATGTCCGCCGCGGCCTGCGACTGCTCGCGCGACGGGTTGTCGACGCGCTCGAAGCGGAGCGGCGTGCCGTACTGGACCGTGACCTTCGGGAACTGGAGGCGCTTCCAGTTGCGCGCCTTCTGCGAGCCGTAGATCGCCGTGGGCACGACGGCGGCGCCCGACTCGAGCGCCAGCCGGCCGATGCCCGGCTTCGCCTGCTCGGAGAGATCCTCGGTGCGCGAGCGACCGCCCTCCGCGTACATCACGACGGTGCCGCCGCGGCCGAGGATCGCCTTCGCCGAGATGAAGCCCTCCTCGTCGCGATGGCCGCGCCGGATCGGGAAGACGCCGCCGTGGCTGAAGATGAACTGCATGGGCGGCTTGAAGAGCTGCGACTTGGCCATGAACTGCACGCGCCTGCGCGTGTAGATGGCCGAGAAGAAGTGGTCGAGGAACGAGAAGTGGTTGGGCGCGATGATCACCGAGCCCTGAGCCGGGATGCGGTCGGAGTCGATACAGCGCGTACGGTGGAAGATCAGCAGGTAGGGCGTGACCATCGAGCGGACGAATTCGTACATCCAGCCCTGGTGCCCGCGGCGCACGCGTTCGTGGAACGGGGTGAAGTACTCCGCCGGCCGCGGATCCTTGTAGACCTGTGCCTTCACTCGGGTTCTTGCTACCCGCTACCCGTTGCCTGGTTACGCGAACGCTCGACGGCGTCCGCCCACTCCCCCATCAGCCGCCCGCGCTCGCCCGCGTCCATCGCCGGCTCGTAGCGCGCAGCCTCGCGCCACATGTCGGCCACGTCGGCCTCGCTCCACGTCCCCGTTGCCACGCCGGCGAGGTAGGCGGCCCCGAGCGCCGTCGTCTCGGCGACCTCGGGCACCACGACGGGCACGCCCAGGACGTCGGCCTGGAACTGCATGAGCCAGCCGTTGGCGACCGCGCCGCCGTCGGCGCGCAGCTCCTCGAGCCGGACGCCCGAGGCGTCCTCCATGGCCTGGACGGCGTCGGCCGTCTGGTAGGCGATCGCCTCGAGCGCCGCCCGCGCGAGATGGGCGCGGCCCGCGCCGCGGGTGAGGCCGGTGATCGTGCCGCGCGCGTAGGGGTCCCAGTGGGGCGCGCCGAGGCCCGTGAGGGCGGGCACGAAGTAGACGCCGTCGTTTCCGTCGAGGGAGGCGGCGAGCGCCTCCGTCTCGGCGGCCTCGCCGATGATCCCCAGCCCGTCACGGAGCCACTGGACGGCCGCGCCGGTGACGAATATCGCCGCCTCGAGCGCGTAGTCCACGCGCCCGTCCACCCCCCACGCGATCGTGTTGAGCAGCCCCTCGCACACGGGCGGCGGATCTGTGCCCGCGTTCTCCAGCACGAAGCTGCCGGTGCCGTAGGTGTTCTTGCCGAGCCCCGGCTCGTGGCATGCCTGGCCGTAGAGCGCCGCCTGCTGGTCGCCCGCCACGCCCGCCACCGGAACGCTGCCTCCGAACTCGGAGGTCTCGCCGTAGACGTGCGCGCTGGGCAGCGCCTCGGGCAGCGAGGAGGAGTCGACGCCGAGCAGGTCGCACAGCTCGGGATCCCACTCGCGCTTCGTGATGTCGAACAGCAGCGTGCGCGAGGCGTTCGAGTAGTCGGTGACGTGGCTGCCGGTCAGCTTGTGGATCAGCCAGGAGTCGATCGTGCCGAAGCGCGCGTCCGGGGGCACGCCGCCCTCGCGCAGGAGCCACTCGATCTTCGTGCCGGAGAAGTAGGGGTCGAGCACGAGCCCCGTGCGCTCGCGGAAGAGCGGTTCGTGGCCCTGCGCGCGCAGCTCGTCACAGCGCCCGGCGGTGCGGCGGTCCTGCCAGACGAGCGCGTTGTGGAGCGGCTCGCCGGTCTTCGCGTCCCAGGCCACGACCGTCTCGCGCTGGTTGGTGATGCCGATGCCCCGGAGCTCCGGGTCCCCGGCGTCGGCGATCGCCTCGCGCGCGACGGCCCGCGTGACCTCCCAGATCTCCGCGGCGTCGTGCTCGACCCATCCGGGACGGGGGAAGTGCTGGGTGAACTCGCGGTAGGCGCGCCCGCAGGGAGCACCGTCCGCTCCGAAGACCATGCAGGTCGTGCCCGTCGTCCCCTGGTCGATCGCGAGGATCATCGGCGGGCAAGGTACACGCGCACGAAGTCCCGGAGCTGCCGCGCGCGGTGGAGGAAGCCGCCGAGCGTGCGGCCCGTCGCCCGGTGCGCGAGCGGCAGCTCGATCTCGACGAGGCGCAAGCCGGCGCGGTGGGCATCGACCGTCATGCCGATCTCCATCCCGAAGCGCGGGGCGAACGGCAGCACATGCGAAACGGCATGCGGCGCGAGCGCGCGCTGGCCGGAGATCGGGGCGTCGGGCTCGAGGCCGGTGAGCCGCCTGATGACGAAGCGCGCGAAGCCGAGAGCGAAGCCGAAGCCGCCCCCCACCCGCCGCGCGAAGGAGGCGACCGCGAGGTCGCCGTCGCCGCGGTCGAGCGCGGCGACGAGCGCGGGAAGCTCCGCGGCGGAGTCGCCCAGGTCGCCGTCGCAGAGGACGAGCACGGGCGGCTCGGAGGCTTCGCCGAGCGCGCGCTCGGCGCCGAGCGTCGCGACGCCGCCCTTGCCGAGGCGGCGCGGCGCCCGCACGAGCTCGGCGCCGTGGCGGGCAGCGACCTCGGGCGTGTCGTCGGTCGAGGCGTCGTCGGCGACGACCAGGCGGGCGCCCGGGAACGCGACCGCGAGCGCCTCGAGCGTCGCGCCGAGCCGGTCTCCCTCCTGGTAGGCCGTGATCACCACGGCGATCGGCCGCTCCGCGGGCACGGCGGGTATCGTGCCGCACCGGTCACGGACACGTCGAGAAGGAGGGCGGGAGTGCCGAACGTCGAGGCCCACATCACGGGCACCGTCTGGAAGATCGAGTGCGAGCTCGGTCAGGAGGTCGAAGAGGGCGACACGCTGGTCATCCTCGAGTCGATGAAGATGGAGATGCCGGTCGAGGCCGAGGACGACGGCACCGTGAAGGAGATCCTCTGCGCGGAGGGCCAATCGGTCGCCGAGGGCGAGGCCCTCGTCGTGCTCGAGTGACGAAGGAGCTCGCCTCCGGGAAGCTCTTGCTCGACGAGCCCGCTCCCGGGCTCGCCCGGCTCACGCTGCACAACCCCGACAAGCGCGGGGCGCTCGACCACGAGATGCTCGACGCGCTCGCGGCGGAGGTGCGCTCGCAGAAGGCCCGCTGCGTGCTCCTGACGGGCAGCGGCAGGATGTTCTCCGCGGGCTACGACATCGGCAACCTCTCCGAGGAGCGGTTCGAGCAGCAGGCCGAGGCGCTCGTCGCCCATCCGTTCCACGCCGCGATCGAGGCGCTCGAGCAGTACCCCTACCCGACGGTCGCCGCGCTCAACGGCCATGCGATCGGCGGCGGGCTCGAACTGGCGCTCTCCTGCGACATCCGCATCGGCCAGCCCGGCATCCGGATGGGCATGCCCCCCGCGAAGCTGGGGCTGATCTACTCGCACACGGGCCTGCGCAAGTTCATCGAGGTCTGCGGCCTGGCGAACACGAACGAGCTCTTCTACGTGGGACGCAACGTGGACGCCGAGCGCGGCCTCGCGATGGGCCTCGTGAACTCGCTGGCCGAGGACGCGGCCGAGGCGGGGTTGGAGACGGCAACCGAGATCGCCGCGAACGCCCCGCTCGCGCTCGCCGGCAACAAGCAGGCGATCTCGACGCTCCGCCGCCACCTGCACGCCCTCCCCGAGGAGGTCGAGCGCGAGCTCGTCGAGCTGCGCGAGTCGTGCTTCCGCTCGGAGGACTTCCGCGAGGGCGTGCGCGCCTTCGGCGAGAAGCGCCCGCCGCGCTGGCAGGGCAGCTGACGCAACAACGGTGCCTGGCACCTTTTTTCATCTAGCCGTCCGGTCGCCCTCGTAGCTTCCGCCCCGATGCCGCCGCTGATCACGCGCGACGAGGCCGTTCGCCTCGGCGAGCTCGAGGACCGCGACGAGATCCTCGCGCTCGTGGACCGTGCCTGGCACGCGCGCCTCGAGAGCTTCTCGGACTCGACCGACATGTGCTCGCTCGTGAACGCGAAGTCCGGCGGGTGCGCCGAGGACTGCGGCTTCTGCGCCCAGTCGAAGTACGCGGAGGCGGACACGCCGATGCACGCGATGATGTCGCCCGAGCAGATCCTCGAGCATGCGCGCGCCGCGGAGGCCGCGGGAGCGCACCGGTTCTGCATGGTCACCCAGGGCCAGGGCCTCTCGAAGCGCGACTTCGAGAACGTGCTGGAAGGCGCGAAGCTCGTCGCGGAGCACACGAACCTCAAGCGCTGCGCCTCGATCGGCCACATCTCGAAGCAGCGCGCGAAGGCGCTCCGCGAAGCGGGCATCCAGCGCGTCCACCACAACGTCGAGACCGCGGAGAGCTATTACCCCGAGGTCTCCTCGACCGTCCGCTACGAGGGCCGTCTGCGCACGATCGACGCGGTGCGGGAGGCCGGGCTCGAGACCTGCGTCGGGGGCATTCTCAACCTCGGCGAATCGCGTGAGCAGCGCGTCGAGATGGCCTTCCAGCTCGCCGAGATCGACCCCACGAGCGTGCCCATCAACCTGCTCAACCCCCGCCCGGGCACCAAGTTCGGCGACCGCGACCACATGGAGCCGTGGGAGGCCGTGAAGTGGATCGCGATCTTCCGGCTGATCCTGCCGGGCGCGCTCTTCCGGCTCTGCGGCGGACGTGTCGAGAACCTCGGCGAGCTGCAGCCGCTCGCCGTCAAGGCCGGGCTCAACGGTGTGATGATGGGCAACTTCCTGACCACGCTCGGCTCCGAGCCCGAGGACGACCGCGCGATGTTCGAGGAGCTCGGGCTCAACACCGCCCGCCAGCCCGACAACGGCGCGAACCCGCGACCGGACAACCGCGACGGCTGGCTCGACGGCGAGACGCCGGCGACGCCGATCGAGCGCCTCGTCGCGCGCCAGGAGGAGGCCAACTTCTGGAACCCGGCGCGCCAGCTTCGCCATCGCAAGAAGTCTTCGGTTCCGCCACGGCCGGACGGGGCAGCGAACGCCTTCCCCGAGGTCGTGCAGGTCGATCCCGGGAAAGCGGCCTGAGCGTGACCGAGATCGAGGAGCGCCTCGCCGAGCTCCGCGACCGCGGCCTCTACCGCAAGCTCCGCATGATCTCGGGCCCGCAGGGGCCGCGCGTCCTGCTCGACGGCAAGCCCGTCCTGCTGCTCTGCTCGAACAACTACCTCGGCCTCGCCGACCATCCCCGCGTGCGCGAGGCCGCCGCCGACGCCGCGATGCGCTGGGGCGTCGGCGCGGGCGCGTCCCGCCTCGTGTCCGGCTCCATGACGGTCCACCGCCGCCTCGAGGAGCAGCTTGCCGACTTCAAGGGCACCGACGCCTGCGTGCTGTTCGGCTCCGGCTACCTGGCGAACACGGGCATCGTCCAGGCGCTGGCCGGGGCGGGCGACGTGGTCTTCTCCGACGAGCTGAACCACGCCTCGATCGTCGACGGCTGCCGCCTCTCGCGCGCCGAGACCTTCGTGTACGACCACTGCGACATGGACCACCTCGAATGGGGCCTGCGCGAGGCCCACGGGCGCGGCAGCCTGATCGTCACCGATGGCGTCTTCTCGATGGACGGCGACGTGGCGCCGCTCGCCGAGATCGTCGAGCTGGCCGCCCGCCACGACGCCCGGATCGTGGTGGACGAGGCGCACGGCACGGGCGCGCTCGGCCCCGGCGGCCGCGGCTCGGTGGCGGCGGCCGGCCTCGAGTCCGAGGTCGACGTGGTCGTGGGCACGCTCGGCAAGTCGCTCGGCTCCTACGGCGCCTATGCCTGCTGCGAGGAATCGATGGCGCGCTACCTCGTGAACACCGCGCGCACGTTCATCTTCTCCACCGCCCTCCCGCCGCCGGCCGTCGCGGGCGCGCTCGCGGCGCTCGAGCTGCTGCGCGAGCAGCCGGGCCGCGTCGACAAGCTGGCCCGGAACGCCTCCGTGCTCCGCGAGGCGCTGGAATCCGAGGGTCTCGACGTGAGCGGCTCGACCACGCAGATCCTGCCGCTCGTGGTCGGCGGCGCCTCGCAGGCGATGGCTGCCTGCGAGGCGCCGCCGACCACGAGCGGCCAGCTCGACGATCTTCGACGGCCTGGCCGAGGCCGCCTGACCCTGGCCGCCGCCGGGCTCCGCGGCCTGTTCGTCACCGGGACCGACACGGGCGCCGGGAAGAGCGTGGTAGCCGCGGCCTGCTGCGCCGCGCTCGCGGCGGACGGCGAGCGGGTCGCCGCCTTCAAGCCCGCCGTCACGGGCACGGACGAGCCGCCGGAGACCGGCTGGCCGCCCGACCACGAGCTGCTGGCCTCCGTGGCCACCGCCGGCCAGGCCCCTGATGAGATCTCGCCCCACCGCTTCGGCCCGCCCGTCTCCCCGCACTATGCGACCGAGCTCGCGGGCCTGCCGCCGCTCGAGCCCTCCGAGCTGGTCGCCTCCGCGCGGGCGGAGGCCGAGCGCGGTGACCTGCTCGTGTGCGAGGGCGTCGGCGGCCTGATGGTGCCGCTCACCCCGGGTTACCTCGTGCGCGATCTCGCAGTGGACCTCGGCCTGCCTGTCGTCGTCGCGGCGCGGACGGGCCTCGGCACGATCGGCCACTCGCTGATGACGCTCGAGTGCGCGCGCGCCGCGGGCCTGCGGGTCTCCGCGCTCGTGATGACACCGTGGCCCGCCGAGCCGGGCGGGATCGAGCGCTCGAACCGCGAGACGGTCGAGCGCCTCGGCGGCGTCCCCGTCGCGACCCTGCCCGAGACGAGCCCCACGGACATCGGCATCGCCGCGCGCGCGCTTCCCGTGGGCGACTGGCTGGGCTGAGGGTGGCCTCCCGGCCCCGGGGCGCGAAGCCGGGAGGTTCCATCCCTTCAGCAGGCCAGGGGTGAGGCGGGAAAGGACCCAGACTTCCTCTGCCTGTGGGCCCCCGGCGGTTCGATCGTGGTACCCGACGCCCCGATCTCGAAACGGTGGCCACCCGGGCTGGCGCCCTCTAGCCCTCCCCGCCGGACGCGTAGTCGACGATCGACTTGTCGATCAGCCACTCGACCGGGGCCTTGTCGTCGGTGTAGACGGTCCCACCCCGGAGCGGCGGCTCGAGCCCGCGCGCCTCGGCGAGGGCGGTGGCCTGGAGCCCCGCGGGCAGCGACGGGACCCGCTCGAGCATGCGCTCCGCCGACAATTCCGCCCTGCTCGCCACGATCAGGGTGTTCGTGGGCTCGGTCGGATCACGGAGCACGTTCGGGAAGACGTCGGAGATCGTCGCGGTCAGCACCTTCTCGAGATCGTCCTGTCCCTCGGGATGGCCGGCGTTGACGATCAGGACCCCGCCGGGCTCGAGCCGGTCCCGGCAAAGCTCGAAGAACTCGCGCGTCGCGAGGTAGAACGGGATGTAGGGCTGGCGGTATGCGTCGACCGAGATGACGTCGTAGCGCTCGGCGGTCCGCCGCAGGAACGGGCGCGCGTCCTCGTGGTGGAGGCGCAGCCGCGGGTTGTTCATGTCGAAGAAGCGCCGCCCTATCTCCGACAGCTCGCCGTCGATCTCGACGCCGTCGATCACCGCGCCGGGAAAGAACTCCTCGTAGGCGCGCGAGGTCGTGCCGGCGGCGTTGCCGAGGATCGCCACCTTCCGGGGCGGGGTGTCGCGCGCGGCGAAGGGGAGAACCAGATGACCGTCCCAGACGTCGCCGGTCAGGACGGTGTCCGGGTGGAAGACAGAGTGCTGTGCCTGCCCCTCGTTGAGCTCGAGCAGGCGGGTGCCGTCGTCGCGCTCGACGACGCGCGCGTACTGGTACTCCGTCTCGACCTCGTGGATAACCCGGCCCGTGTCGGAGGAGGCCTTGAGCGTGCCGACCGGCAACGCGATGAGCACGGCGATCGCCGCCGGCGCGAGCGCGTAGCGGCGGACGGGTCGCAGGCCCCAGACGGCCATCAGCGCGATCGCGAGCGAGAACGCGAGGAAGGTCCGCCGCGTCCCGACCAGCGGAATCAGGACGAGCGCCGAGAGCAGCGTCCCGAGCAGGCTGCCCGCCGTCGAGAGCGCGTACAGGCGCCCGGCCACCTGGCCCGCCTGCTCGACGCTGTGGACCGCCAGGCGGATCGCCCACGGAGACACGGCGCCGAGCAGGAGCACCGGCACCGCGACAAGCCCGAGCACACCGAGCAGCGAGCCGACGAAGGCACCGGCCGAGATGGAGTCGAGCGCCTCGACCGCGGCATCCAGCAGCGGGTCGGCCGCGAACGGGACGAGCGCGAGCAGCAGCGCCGCCGCGAGGGTGAGCAGGCAGAGCCCCTGCATGTGCGGATGGCGGTCGGCCCAGCGCCCGCCGAGCCAGTAGCCGAGCGAGAGGGCGACGAGCACCACTCCGATGGTGTTCGCCCAGACCACGGTCGAGGCGCCGAAATAGGGGGCGAGCAGGCGGACCGCGGCGATCTCGGCGCCCAGCGAGCCCGTCCCGACCACGAACACGAGCAACGCGAGGGGCGGCATTCCGACAGGCACCATAGCTAGCGTCCCCGGCCGTGACGCTCACATCCGACGACCGGACCCACCTCTGGCATCCGTTCACGCAGCAGCAGGGCTGGGCGAAGGAGGAGCCGCTCGTGATCGAGCGCGCCGATGGCACCGACCTGATCGGCACCGACGGCCGCCGCTACATCGACGGCGTCTCGTCGCTCTGGTGCAACGTCCACGGGCACCGCCATCCACGGATCGACGCGGCGGTCCGCGATCAGCTCGACAGGGTCGCCCACTCCACGATGCTCGGCCTCACGCACGAGCCCGGCGTCGAGCTGGCGCGGCGGCTCACCGAGATCGCGCCCGAGGGGCTCACGCGCGTCTTCTACTCCGACTCCGGCTCGACGGCCACCGAGATCGCTCTGAAGATGGCGTTCCAGTACCACCAGCAGACCGGCTCGCCCGAGCGCACCCGCTTCGTCTGCCTCGACAACGCCTACCACGGGGACACCGTCGGCTCGGTCTCGGTCGGCGGCATCGACCTCTTCCACTCGATGTACCGGCCGCTGCTCTTCGACGCGGCGCGCGTCGCGCCCGGCGACCTCGCAGCGATGGAGCGCGAGCTCGTCCGCGGCGACATCGCCGCCGTGATCGTGGAGCCGCTCGTCCAGGGCGCCGCCGGGATCCTGGTGCAGCCCGAGGGCTACCTGCGCGGCGTGCGGGAGCTCTGCGACCGCTACCGGACGCTCCTCATCTGCGACGAGGTCGCGACCGGCTTCGGCCGGACCGGCACCATGTTCGCCTGCGAGCAGGAGGGTGTCGCCCCGGACCTGATGTGCCTCGCGAAGGGCATCACCGGCGGCTACATGCCGCTCGGCGCCACGCTCGCCACCGAGCGGATCTACGAGGGCTTCCTCGGCCGCTTCGAGGAGTTCCGCACCTTCTTCCACGGCCACACCTACACGGGCAACCCGCTCGCCTGCGCGGCGGCGATCGCCTCGCTCGACGTGTTCCGGGACGAGCACGTGATCGACGCCGTCCAGCCGAAGATCTCCCTGCTCGAGGAGCTGCTCGGCCTCGTCGAGTGCCTCGCACCGGTCCGCGAGGTGCGGCGGCGCGGCCTCATGGTGGGGATCGAGCTGCACGAGCAGCCGCTCCACCTGCGGATGGGCCACAGGGTCACGCTCGAGGCTCGCTCCCGCGGCGCGATCGTGCGCCCGCTCGGCGACGTCGTGGTGCTGATGCCGCCGCTCGCGATCTCCGAGGACGACCTGACGCGGCTCGTCCAGGTCACCGCGGAGGCGATCGAGGCGGCCGTCGTCGCCGCCGCGTTGCCCGCCGCCGCCTGACCCTCGCTGTGTGACTGCGGTCACAGCTGGAAAAAGAACACACCCGCTAGGGTCCGCCCCCCCTTGCGGCTGCTCCTTAATCGCCCCCTAACGCGCATTCCGGCCCGGGCCGGGTAGGACATACGCGGTGGTAGGCACGGAACAGCTCGGCGGGCAGGAGGCCCGGCCGGCGATCTGGCTCGTTGGCGGCGGCGTCCTGGCGGCGATCGCGCTCGTCGCCCTCGCCCTCTTCGCGGGATCCGGCGCCTACACGGTCACGGCCACTTTCCAGAACGCCTCTCAGCTCGTCCCCGGGAACGAGGTTCGCATGGGCGGCGTGCAGGTCGGTTCGGTCAAGGGCCTCGATCTCCTCGACAACGGGCAGGCGCAGGTCGAGATGGAGGTCGACGACGACCATTCGCCGCTCGACGACGGCACCCGCGCGGTGATCCGCCAGACCTCGCTGTCGGGGATCGCGAACCGCTTCGTGGACCTCCAGCTGCCGGGTGGCTCGGCGGGCGGCGAGATCGCCGACGGCGGCGCCATCCCCTCCGAGGACACCGTCGCGGCTGTGGAGCTCGACGCGCTGTTCAACACGCTCGACGAGCCCACGCGTGAGGCGCTCCAGAAGTTCTTCGAGGGCTCGGCCACCATGTTCGAGGGGCGCGAGAAGGAGGCACGTGAGGGCTACCGCTACCTCGGCCCCGCCCTCTCCTCGGGCCGCAGGCTCTTCAAGGAGCTGGCCACCGACACCCTGCTGCTCGACCGCTTCGTGGTTGACAGCGCCCGCCTCGTGACCGCCGCCGCGGACCGCCGCGACGACCTGGCCGGCCTCGTCCCGAACCTCAGCGAGACGACCCGCGCGGCGAGCGCCGACCAGGGCGCGCTCGCGGAATCGCTCGACCGGCTCCCCGACTTCATGCGGCGGGCGAACACGACGTTCGTGAACCTGCGCGGGGCGCTCGACGACGTCGATCCGCTGGTCTCCGCTTCGAAGCCCGCGGCGAAGCGGCTCAAGCGCTTCCTCCCGCAGCTCCGCGGCTTCGCCACCGACGCCGGGCCCGCGGTCCGCGACCTCTCCCGCACGATCCGCGACCCCGGCCCCGACGACGACCTCGTGGAGCTCCTGCGGACCTTTCCCGCGCTCACCGACATCGCCGTCGACAGCGCGGAGCGAAACGGCGCGACCCGGCCCGGCGCCTTCCCCGTCACGGCTGACGCGCTCGAGAAGGCGGCGCCGCTGATCGCGTTCGGGCGGCCCTACACCCCGGACCTGTTCGGCTGGTTCGACGACTTCTCGCAGACGGGCTCCTACGACGCGACCGGCGGCTTCTCGCGCACCCAGGTGTACCTCAACCTCTTCAGCGTGACGAGCCCCGGCGCTCCCACCGTCGTGGCCCCGCAGGACCGCGCCGCCAACTTCGCCGCGATCGCGAAGACGAAGCAGTTCAAGCGCTGCCCGGGCCACTCGGAGGCGGCCGCCGCGGACGGCTCGAACGTGTACTCGGCCGAGCAGGCAGCGGCCTTCGACTGCGACCCGGCGCACCGGGCGGTGGGACCGTGAGGCGCATCGTCCCGGCGCTCACCGCGGCCGTGCTCGCCGTCCTGGCCCTCGTGCTGGTCGCCGCGGGCGGGGACGACGAGGGCAAGCGCTACCGGATCGTCTTCGACAACGCGTTCGGCGTGGTCGAGGGAGCCGACTTCCGCGTCGCGGGAGTCGCGGCCGGCGCCGTGGAGGAGTTCGACCTGACCGACTCCGACCCGCCACTCGCGCTCGTCGAGGTCTCCGTGGACGAGCCCGGCCTCGCCTCCTTCCGCGCCGACGCCACCTGCGAGATCCGGCCACAGTCGCTGATCGGCGAGTACTACGTGAACTGCGACCCGGGCGACGCCGAGGAGCCGCTTCTGAACGACACGGTCCCGGTCGGCCGGACGACGGGCACGATCCCGCTCGACCTGGTCAACAACATCCTGCGCGAGCCCCAGCGCGAGCGGCTGCCGCTCCTCTTGAACGCGCTCGGAGCCGGCCTCGCGGGCCGCGCGGACGACGTGCAGGAGGTCCTGCGCCGCGCCCATCCGGGCCTCCGGGCGACCAACCGCACCCTGCGCATCCTCGCGCGCCAGGACGAGATCATCGAGCGCTTCGTCGTGGACTCGGACACCGTGGTGGCGGCCTTGGCCGAGCGCCGGGGCGAGGTGGTCCGCTTCGTGCGCGAGGCCGGCGAGACCGCCGAGATCTCCGCCTCGCGCCGCGCCGACATCTCCCGCACGTTCGACCGGCTCCCGGTCTTCCTCGGCGAGCTCGAGCCCACGATGGACAGGCTGCGCGAGCTCGCCGACGCTCAGGTCCCGGTCCTGCGAAACCTGAGCGCGGCCGCCCCCGACCTCGTCGAGACGTTGGAGCGGCTCGAGCCGTTCAGCCGCGCATCCCGCCCGGCGCTCGAGTCGCTCGGCGACCTCTCCTCCGCCGGCAGCGCCGCGATCCGCGAGAGCTCCGACGAGATCGAGGAGCTGCGTGCGCTCGCCGAGAACGCCCCCGGCTTCTCGAAGCCCCTCCGCCAGTTCCTCGAGACGCTCGACGACCGCGAGCGCTCGATCGAGCACGACCCGCGTGCGGCGAACTCGGCGCCGCCCGCGCCCGACAAGACCGCGAACGCCGAGGGCAAGGGCTTCACCGGCATGGAGGCGCTCCTCAACTACGCCTTCTGGCAGACGCTCGCGATCAACCCGTTCGACCAGATCGGCCACGTCCTGCGCTTCACCATCGTCGAGAACGAATGCTCGGCCTACACGGTCGACCTGCCCGAGTCGCAGCGCGAGTGCGCCTCATGGCTCGGCCCGTACCAGCCCGGCGTGACCGTGCCGGACCCGACGGCGGAGGCGACGCCCGCCGGCCGCGAGAACCGCAGGCCTGCCCGCGCGCGGCGGGGCGACCCCGAGATCCGCGGCGGCGAGCCCGAGGCCGTGCGCCCGCCCGCGGGCCAGCGTGACCCCTCGCGACCCGGGCTCACGCTCCCCGACGGCCTCCAGGAGCTGCTCGACACGCTGCCCGGCCGCGGCCGCGTGCCGCCCGTGAGCGGAGGCGACGAGCGCCTCCTCGACTTCCTGCTCGCGCCATGAGGGGCCGCGTCGCCAAGTCCCTGTCGGCCTCGCCGGTGCTCGTCGGCGCAGTGACGGTACTGATCATCATCGTCGCCGTCTTCCTCTCCTACAACGCGAACAGCGGCCTTCCGTTCGTGCCGACCTACGACCTGAAGGTCGAGCTGCCGAGCGGCTCGGGCCTCGTCGTCGGCAACGACGTCCGCGTCGGCGGCAAGCGCGTCGGCCAGGTCACCGAGATCACCACGAAGTCGATCGAGCAGGCCGGCGAGCCGCTCACGATCGCCCAGCTCGAGGTGAAGCTCGACCGCAGCCTCCAGCCGCTGTCGGAGGACACCCGCATTCTCGTGCGGCCCCGCTCCGCGCTCGGGCTCAAGTACGTCGAGGTCACGCCGGGCGAGGCCGGGGGCGAGCTGCAGCCGGGCGACACGATCCCGCTCGCCAATGCGAGCGCGCCGGTCGAGCTCGAGGACCTGCTGTCCACTTTCGACGCCGAGACCCGGGTGGCCGCGCGCGCGGCGCTCGAGGGCTACGGCGACGCCTTCGCGGGCCGCGGACCCGACCTGAACGCCGCGATCGCCGCCTTCGCGCCGTTCTTCCGGCACCTGACCCCCGTGATGGAGGCCCTGTCGGACCCGGACACCGAGCTCGACCAGCTCTTCACCCAGATCGGCGCGGCCGCCGCGCAGGCGGCTCCGGTGGCGGACGTTCAGGCGGCGCTGTTCACGGCGATGGCCGACACGTTCGAGGCGATCGGCCGCCACCCCGAGGCCCTGCGGCAGACGATCGAGCGCTCGCCCGGCACGATGGACGCGGCGATCAGGAGCTTCCGCGTCCAGCGGCCCTTCCTGTCCGACTTCACGACGCTCTCCCGCGAGCTGATCCCCGCGTCCGACGAGCTCACGCGCGCGCTGCCGCCGCTCAACGACGCCCTGCGCGTGGGCACGCCGGTGCTGCTGGAGACGCCGCGCACCAACCGCCTGGCCGCCGCGACGCTCCGCGAGCTCGACCGCCTGGCCGAGAACCCCAGCACGCTGCTCGCGCTCCAGGAGCTCGACACCACGCTCGACGTGGGCCGCCCGCTGGTCGAGTTCGTCGCGCCGTACCAGACGGTCTGCAACTTCGCGAACTACTTCTTCACGCCGCTCGGCGAGCACATCTCCGAGGAGGTACCCCGCGGCACGATCGAGCGGATCCAGCTCGTCACGGCCAACGCCGAGCAGGACGACTCCGTCGGGCACTCGGACGCCGACCGGCCCGCCGACGTGCCGCAGGGCCAGGACCCGCAGGCGGCGCCCCCGCCCGGCGGCAGCCCCGAGACCAAGCTCAACACCCAGTTCTACGCCCCGGCAGTGGACGCGGCGGGCAAGGCCGACTGCCAGGCCGGGCAGACCGGCTATCCGGACGGCCCGCTGAACACGACCGGACGCTACGCGCCATCCCCCGACCCGAACCAGAACGGCGGAAGCCACGTCGTGATCGACTCTGATACGCCCGGGCTCGCCGGCGGCACCTACAAGTCGCGCGAGCTCGGCATAGACGGGCTGGAGGATGTCCCGTGAGGGGCCGGCTGAAGCGCCGCAAGGGCGGCATGTCCGAGTTCGCGGCGGGCTCGCTCGCGGTCGCGGCCGTCGCCGTCGCCGTCTTCTTCGCCTTCTCGCAGGCGAACCCGTTCGCGTCCCCGTTCGAGCTGAAGGCCGTGTTCAAGTCCGCCCAGAACCTCAAGGCCGGCGCGCCGGTGCGGGTCGCCGGCGTCGAGGTGGGCAAGATCACGAAGCTCGAGGTGATGGAGGGCGGCGCGGCGCGCGTGACCATGGAGATCTCGGACGCCGGCCTGCCGATCCACGAGGACGCACGCGCCCAGGTGATCCCGCGCCTGTTCCTCGAGGGCAACTTCGTCGTCGACATCAAGCCCGGCTCGCCCGGCGCACCGGCGCTCGGCGACGGCGACACGATCCCGATCAACCAGACGGCCCACTCCGTCAGCTTCGAGGAGATCCTGAAGACGCTCGACAAGGACTCGCGGGCGTCACTCCAGACGCTGCTGCGCGAGTTCTCGGTCGGGCTCGACGGCGGCGGCGCCGAGGGCTTCAACCGCTCGATCCGCTTCTGGGAGGAGGCCTACCGCCAGAGCGCGCTCGCGCAGGAGGCCCTGCTCGGCACCGAGCCCGGTGACCTGCTGCGGGTCGTGCGCGGGCAGCAGCGGACACTCGAGGCGCTCTCGCGCGATCCCGAGGCGCTGAAGGACCTGATCACGAACCTCAACCGCACGACGCGCGCGTTCGCCTCCGAGAGCGACGCGCTGGAGGCCTCGATCCCCGCCCTGCGCGACGTGCTGCGAGTCGGCTCCCCCGCGCTCGCCTCGCTCAACTCGGCGCTCCCGTCGCTGCGGCGCTTCGCGCGCGCGGCGCTGCCCGGGGTGCGGACGAGCGACGAGACGCTCGCCGCCGCCCAGCCGTTCATCGTGCAGCTCCGGAGGCTCGTCTCCGACGACGAGCTGCCCGCGGTCGCGCGCGACCTGCGCCGCACCGTGCCCTCGCTCGTGCGGCTGAACAAGGCGAGCGTCGAGCTGCTCGGCCAGTCGCGGGCGCTCAGCTCCTGCACCTCGAACGTGCTCATCCCGTTCGCGACCGCCCCGATCCCCGACCCGGACTTCCCCGAGGCCTCGGGCCAGCCCTTCTTCAAGGAGGCCCAGCGGGCGTTCACCGCCCTCGCCGGCGAGAGCCGGACGGGTGACGCGAACGGCCAGTGGTTCCGGCTCAACGCGGGTAGCGGGCCCACCACGTTCGTGCAGCCGGGCGGCCAGAACTCCGAGACGCTCTTCTCGTCGGCGGCGTTCCCGCAGCTCGGCACGCGGCCGGCGAAGCCCGCCTCGCGCCCGAAGTTCCGTCCCGACGTGCCCTGCGAGACGCAGGAGCCGCCCGATTTGAACGCGCCGCTCGCACCGGGCGACGCGACCGTCCAGCCGACCGCGACCTCCGCGGGCGCCGCGCCGTCGAAGGCCCTGCTCGACCGCGAGCTGAAGCGCCTCACCGAGTTCGTCCGCCGCGACCGCCTCGGCCTGCCCGCCGTCGACCCGCTCCAGCAGCCGAGCCTCGCGGCCGAGCGCCGCCGCGCGCGCGAACTCGGGCTGAGTCCCGGCGAGCCCGGCTACCCGGGGGCGCGCCCATGACCATGGTCGCCGTCCGCAAGCACTTCCGTGACGTCCTCGCGATCCTCGCGCTGGCCGCCATCGGCGTCGGCGTCGCCGCCTACATCCTCGGCCAGCAGGGCGCGCGCCTGCCGCTCGTGCAGGAGGGGCCGTTCGAGATCGAGGCCGCCTTCAGCGAGGCCGGGGGCGTGAAGCCCGGCCAGAACCAGGCAGTGCGCATCGCGGGGGTCCGCGTGGGCGAGATCTCGGGCGTCGAGCTCGAGGACGGCCGCGCGATCGTCACGCTCGCCCTCGACAAGAGGTACGGCAAGCGCGTGCATCGCGACGCCACCGCGCTGCTGCGACCCCGAACCGGCCTGGAAGACATGTTCGTCGAGCTCGACCCCGGCACCCCGGCGGCGGCGCCCGTGCCGGAGGGCCACCGCATCCAGATCGGCGACACGCTTCCGGATGTCGACTCCGAGCAGATCCTCAATCAGCTCGACGCCGACACGCGCGACTACCTGAAGCTCCTGATCGCCGGCGGCGGCCAGGGCCTCGACGGTCGCGGGGAGGATCTCCGCGGCTTGCTGAAGCGCCTCGAGCCGCTTCATCGCGACCTCGCCCGCGTGCAGGGAGCCTTCGCCCGCCAGCGCGCCAAGCTGCGCCGGCTCGTCCACAACTATGGCCAGCTCACCACGGCGCTCGGGCGCAACGACGAGGACCTCGAGCGGCTCGTGACGGCATCGGCGGAGGCGCTCGGCGGCTTCGCCGACCAGGAGGACGACATCTCCCTCGCGGTCTCCCGGCTCCCCGGCGCGCTGCGCGCCACCGAGGGCGCGCTCACGAGCGTTCGCCCGTTCGCGGACCTCCTCGGCCCCACCCTCGACAGGCTGACCCCGGCATTCGCCCAGCTCGACGAGACCAACGCGGCGATTCGCGGCCTCGCCCGCTCCACCACCGACGACGTCCGTGACGACATCCGCCCGTTCGTTCGCCGGGCCCGCCCCTGGCTCGCGGACCTCCGCCCCGGCGCCGCCGGCCTCGCCAAGGCCGCGCCGGATCTCGCGACGAGCCTCGAGGAGCTCAACCGCTTCTTCAACATGGCCGCGTTCAACCCGAACGGCGCCGAGCCGGTCAGCGGCAACGCCGCGCAGGATCGCCAGCGCGAGGAGGGCTACCTGTTCTGGGCCGCCTGGCTCGCGCACGCCTCGAACACGCTCTTCTCCACGGCCGACGCGCAGGGCGTCTTCCGGCGCTCGAACTTCGCCGTCTCCTGCGCGACGCTCCGCCAGCTCGTGGAGCGCGAGCCCCTTACAGCCGTCGTCCTGAACGCCACGACGCTGCTCGCCGACACGGGCCTCTGCCCCACGGGCGGCGGCGAGCCACTCGTGCCGCTGCCCGCCGTCCCCGACCTGCCGGGGCTCGGCTGATGCAGAAACAGGCGCCAAGCGTCGGACGCGTCCTCGTGATGGTGGGCTTCGCGCTCTCCTGCGTGGGCCTCACGCTGTTCCTCTGGATTTCGTTCGGCGGGTCGATACCTCTCTCGGCGAAGGGCTACCGCGTGAGCGTCGCCTTCCCGGAGGCGGCTAACCTCGCCCAGGAGGCGAACGTCCGCATCTCGGGCATCGACGTCGGCAAGGTCAAGAAGCTCGAGTTCCGCAAGCGCCCCGCGCGCCTGGTGGCGGAGCTCGAGATCGACTCGAAGTACGCCCCGGTACCGCGCGACGCGCGGGCGATGCTGCGCCAGAAGACCCTGCTCGGCGAGACCTACGTCGAGCTGACCCCCGGCACCGCGTCGGCGCCGGCGATCCAGGACGGGGGCCGGCTCGCCGACGGGAACGTGACGGGAACGGTCGAGCTGGACGAGATCTTCCGCACCTTCGACCAGCCCACGCGGCGCGCGTTCCAGCGCTGGCAGGCGGCGCTCGCGGAGACGATCGCCGACGGCGGCGGCAGCGATCTGAACGAGGCGTTCGGGAACCTCGGCGGCTTCGCGCAGTCGGGCTCCGACGTGCTCCGCGTGCTCGACCGGCGCGAGTCGGCCCTGCGCCGCCTCGTCCGCAACACGGGCATCGTCTTCGGCGCGCTCAACGAGCGCGACGGCGAGCTGCGGAACCTGATCGTGAACTCGAACCGCCTGTTCCAGGTGACCGCCTCGCGCGACGACAAGCTCGCCGAGATCATCCGCAGCTTCCCCACCTTCCTCGACGAGACCCGCTTGACCGTGACGCGGCTCGAGGGCTTCTCGCGCGACACCGGGCCGCTCGTCCGCGACCTGATCCCGGTGGCGCGCAGGGTGGGCG
>Ga0247708_1000128_pt1 | contig 19555 bp, 15 predicted proteins | sample 42W_NmetaG_FD_189040 | JGI IMG/M metagenome (GOLD analysis project Ga0247708, IMG submission 189040) | Soil microbial communities from hillslope of Landscape Evolution Observatory, University of Arizona, Oracle, AZ, United States - 4-2-W_N | ecosystem: Engineered > Artificial ecosystem >...
AGATCGTGGCCTCGGCTGCCGCCACCCGGCCGTGGGGCTGGTCGATGCTGGGCGTGCTGCTGCTGTTGGCCACGCCGGCGGCTGGACTGGTGGCGACCGCGCTCGAGCTGCGGCGAGACGAAGGCCGCGTGGCGTGGCTGGCCTTGGCGGTGCTCGCCGTGCTCGGGCTGGCGGTGGCGATCGCGCTGCACTAGGGGGATGCGGACAGGCCGCGGCTCACGCCGCGGCCTGTCCTGGAGAGGGGGAGGGAGCTAGCGCGTCGGGGCAGCGAAGCGGCTGCGACCGATGATCAGGCTGAAGGTAGCGATGCCGAGCAGCACGGCCGCGATGAGCGGCAGCGGATCCGGCTGGGGCACCTGCCCGATGGCTGTGCTCGAGTCAGGGAGCAGAATGCCGTCGCTGGCGATCAGCACGCTCAGCTCGTTGCCGCCCAGCGGCTCCGCTGCCGCGGACCCGATGGCAAAGACGCTGTAGGCGTTGCCGCCGGCGAGCATCAGCGGATCGAGCTGCAGGGCCACGTCCATCGTGCCGGCGACGCGAACCTCGAGGTCGTACGTCCCGGCCGGGAGCGCCGCATAGCCGGTGTCATTCGGGAACGCCAGGTTGGAGAAGACCGGCTCCGCGCCATCAGGCGCGACATCTACGGCAGGTGCGTCAGGGCTGAAGTGGACGACGCGCACCTGGGCGCTGTCGTAGTCGAGCGTCGGATCGTCGACCAGGATGGTCGGCGTGATGTCAGCCAGCGCACCGGTAGCGGCAATCGTGTAGGCCATATTCGCCTCGACGGCGACGTTGGCATCAATGACCGGCGACGTGTCCGTGCCGGTGGCGAAGACCTTGACGTTGTAGCTGCCGGCTGGAACGGCCATGTAGTCGGAGATCGTGCCGAAGGGCACGTCGGTCAGGCCATCCACCACCTGGCCGTCGATCCAGATGTCCACTGCCGGCGCATCGGGCGAGGCATGCAGCACCCGGATCCGGGCATCGTCGTTGGCCAGCGCCGGCATGGCGCTGAGCAGCAGGAGGGTGAAGATCGTCAGGCCGGCGAGCGCCGACCGTGCAAGTCGCGTCATCTGGGGCTCCTTCGCTGGTGTGCACTGTTTGTACAGTGTTGATGTGCGAAGGTTAGACCAGCAGGTTGGGTCTGTCAAGTGCTTGTATAAAGTTACCCGCCTACGCCGTGCAGACCCTGCGCGCAAGACGGGCTGTGGCCCGGGGGTTCGAAGGCGGCCCCATGCGCGGCCGACAAGAGGAAAGGCAGAGCTGCCCGTTCGCAGGTAGGCCCAAATGCGAGAACCGCCCGGACAAGCAAGCACGGCCCGAGGAGGGGGCTCGGGCCGTGCCAGTGATGCGGTAGCGCCCCGTCACCAGACGCTTCGCAACGGGATGTTCGATTTGGTACGCAGACTGTATCGGCGCAGGCGCTCGGCGACCCATAATCCGGCTGCCGCCGGACGTTGCAGCTACATATAGCTAGCGCGCGACGCTGAGCGCGCGCTCGGCCAAGCCCAGCGGCAGCCGCCCCGAGCCCGCCAGGCGGTCGTGGAAAGCGCGCAGGACGGCCACGTCAACGTCCGCCGGCGCACGGTCAGCCTGGCCGTGCCGGGCCAGGAAGCGCTTGCGCATCTCCAGGATCTCGAGGCAGCCGGTCAGGTATGAGGAAGCCTGGGTGGGCCACCAGCAGTAGCGCCCGACCTCAGCCCGGGCAGTCGGCTCGGGCATGGCGATCTTGTCTGTCATGAAGGCCACCGCATCGTCGAAGCTCATCTCGCCTATGTGCAGGCTGGTGTCGACGATGATCCGCGCCGCGCGGAAGATCGTCGCCTCGAGGTGGTAGAGCACCTGCATCGGCTCGGTGAAGAAGCCCTGCTCGCGCATCACGCGCTCGGCGTAGAGCGCCCAGCCCTCGACGAAGTACGGGGTGCCGAGCACGTTCCGGATGGGCGACGCCTGGGTCTTGGACCAGGCCAGCTGCCAGTGGTGCCCCGGGTACGCCTCGTGCACCGAGGTGCTCGGGATGCTGCCGTACGAGTTTGATGCGAGCCGCTTCTGGATCTCGTCGGGCGGTGCGCCGTCAGGCGCGTAGGGCACGAAGTAATGGCCGGCCATTGACTCAGAGAAGGCGGGTGGGGCGATGTAGAAGGCTACGCCCAGGACCGGCCGCATGAAGACCGGTGACGGCGAGACATCACACGATTCGCCGGCCGGCAGGGTGACCAGGCCACGCTCGGCGAGGAAGGCTCGCGCGCGCTCGGTCCAGTCGGCGTAGGTCCGGCGCATCTCCTCCTCGGTCGGGGGATGGTCGGCGTTGCCCTGCTCGAGCGCCGCTCGCCAGTCGTCGCTGCCGGTCGCCTCGCGCGACACTTCGCGCATCTCGCGATCCAGCCGCTCGAACTCGGCGCGACCCAGGTCGCGCAGCGAGCGCGTGTCGTGAGCGAGGCTCTCGCGCTCGCGCAGCAGCCGGCTGTAGCGCTCCTCGCCGAAGACCCAGTCGCCCTGGGCCTGATCGAGCATTGATTCGAGGTGGCCGGCCCAGGCATCGAACGCGTCGGCGGCAGCGACGCCAGCGGCGAGCAGCCGACCGCGGCCCGTGTCGTTGTCCGCCTCTGCCGGCAGCAGCTCGCGCAGGTAGCGCGTGCCGCCCCGCGCCGACGCCAGGCCGCGCTCGATGAACAGCCGCGGCGCGAGCTGGGGATCGAGGTTGCGCCTGCCCTCAGCCAGCGCCGCCGGGACCTGCTCGAGCCGCGAGACAGCGGCATCAACCAGGTCCGAGTTCGGCCGCAGCCGGTGCAGGAAGAGCGTGAAGAGGCTGTCCATGATCGGGCTGGTATAGACCAGCGGGTCGCGCCGCCAGCTCTGCCAATCGGCGAGAATGAGCCGCCCGTGGAGCATGGCAATCACCAGGTCGCGGTCTATTTGCCGGTCCTCGTCCAGCCCCTCGTCAGTCACGCTCTCGAAGCGGCGCAGCCACTTGGCGGCGTCGGTGTCGCGGCGCTCGAAGGCAGCGCGCGACATGTCGTCGAGCCGCTCGTCATACGCCGTCAGGCCGTAGCTGCTGGCCTTGATGGGCGAGAGCTGCCACTCATTGGCCAGGAAGTCGTCGATCAGCCGATCTAGCCCCGCTTGCTCTGTCATCATTCCTCCCTTGACATCTCGTCGCGCTTGATTATCCCCTGCGCCAGCGGCTCACGGCGCCTTTGGGTCAACGTAGCGACAGCGCGGGGCAAGGGCGCAGCGTGCGCATGCCGGCCGGAGCGCGTGGCATGTCTGGCGACCGTGGGTGATCAGGTTGACGTGTGCCTCGTGAACCGTGCTCGGCTCGAGCAGCGCAAGGTAATGATCGTGGGCCTGGAGCGCGGTCGCATTCGCCGGCAGGAGGCCGATGCGCTTGGACACCCGCTCGACGTGGCGGTCGACCGGCATCAGCGGCATGCCAAAGCTGAACAGCAGCACGACCGACGCCGTCTTGCGACCGATGCCCGGAATGCTCGTCAGCCAGCCGAGCGCATCGAGCGGCTCGAAGGCGGCCAGGAACTCGAGATCGAAGTCACCGCGCTCCGCGTGGATCCGGTTCAGCGCCGCTTGGATGGTCGGCGCTTTCTGGGGCGCGAGGCCGCCCGGGCGAATGACCGAGATCAGCTCATCTGGGCTGGCGCTGGCCACGGCGCCCCAGTCAGGCGGCGGGGCCTGGCCGATGCCCAGGCCGCCCCAGCCGGGCCGGTTGACCTTGGACGGCGGCTGCTCAGGCGCCGCCTGCGACGGCCAGTGCGAGCGCAGCGCGTCGAAGGCGCGCTCGGCGTTGATGTCGGCGCTGTTCTGCGAAAGGATGGTCAGCACCAGCTCGCTGGTCGGGTCGTGGACGCGCTGCCAGATGGGCCTGCCGTACATCTCGCGCAAGCCGCCCAGGGTGAAGTCCACGAGGCCGGGCCGGTAGCGCTCGAGCCGGCGGTGCCACGCCTTGACGGGATCTGGGGCGCTGCGCCGGCGTTTGCGCGGCGCCGCGGCCGTGGCTCGTGCCATCGACCTACGGGCCGGCGACCAGGCCGACCAGCCGCGCCGCCCGCTCCGCCGCCCGCTCGAGGGGTGCCGTGCCGGCAGCCATCGCCTCCTCGAGCGGCATCGGCCGCTCGACGACGGGCATGACCAGCGCACCCTCGCCGGCGAGGGCGGCGATGCCCTCAGGCAGCACTCCTCCACCAAAGCAGATGCAGGGCACGCCTGCCCGGCGGGCGCGAACGGCGACGCCCATCGCCGTCTTGCCGTAGGCGGTCTGGGCGTCGATCCGGCCCTCGCCGGTCAGGACGACATCGCTCTCCGCCAGCGCGGCGTCGAAGCCGGTCAGGTCCATTACCACCTCGACTCCGGGCCGAACCTCGAACGAGGCGAAGCGGTCGGCGATGGCGAGCAGGCCAAAGGTCGTGCCGCCGGCGGCGCCGGCACCGGCGGCGTCGCGCAGCGATCTGCCCACGGCGGCCTCCATGATGCTGGCGTAGTGGGCCAGGTTGGCATCGAGCTGCTGAACCTGCGCCTCGTCGGCGCCCTTCTGCGGGCCGTACGTGGCGGCGGCGCCGCGCTCGCCGAGCAGCGGGTTGGTGACGTCCGAGGCGACGGTCAGGCGCACTTCCGCGAGCACGGGGTTGACCTCGTCCAGGTCGACCGTCATCAAGCGGTCGAGAGCCCCGCCGCCCGGCGGAAGATCGCCCCCGTCACTATCGAAAAAGCGCGCACCGAGCGCGCTCAGCAGGCCGGTGCCGCCATCGGTCGTGGCGCTGCCGCCCAGGCCGAGGACCACGTCGCGCACGCCCAGCCCGATCGCCGCCGCCAGCACCTGGCCGGTGCCCAGCGTGGAGGCGGCGAGCGCGTCGCGCTCCGCCGGTGACAGCCGCGACAGCCCGGATGCGCTGGCCATCTCGACGATGCCCTGCTCGCCACGGCGCAGGAAGGTCGCGCGCAACGGCCGACCGAGCGGGTCACGGGCGTGGACGGGCAGCTCCAGCCACTCGCCGCCAGCCGCCTTGACCGCCTCGAGCGTGCCCTCGCCGCCGTCCGCCAGCGGGATGAGCCGCACCTCGTCGAGCGGCCGGGCGCGCTGCCAGCCCGCTGCCAGCGCCCGCGCCACCGCCAGCGGGTCCAGCGAGCCCTTGAACGAATCGGGGGCGACGAGAATCCTCACCGCAGGTCCATCCAGAAGAAGACGGTGTCGGCCAGCGAGCCGTCAGGCCGGCGAGAGTGGTCAGGGATGACGCCCAGCTCCTGCCAGCCGAGCGCCCGGTAGAAGTCGGCCGCCGGCGCCGTCGCCTCGGCGTCGAGCAGGAGCATCCAGCGGCCTTCCCGCCGGGCGAGATCCTCGGCGGCGAGCATCAGCGCCCGGCCGAGGCCGCGGCGGCGCATCGAGCGATGGACGATGACCTTGCCGATCTCCGCCCGGTGCTGCGAGTTCTGGTTGCGCGAGCGCTCGAGGACCGTCGAGCCGACCAGCCGATCCCCTTCGCGGGCGACCAAGACCGTGGTCGTGCCGTCGAGCACGTCACCACGCCGGCGGTGCCACCACCCGGCAGCCTGCTCGAGCGTTGCCCCGGCCAGGAAGTTGACCGAGGCGCCGTCGTCGACGGCGTCGAGCAGCAGCTCGGCCAGCGCCGGGATCAATCGCTCGTACTCGGCCGGATCGAGCGCGACGACGATCGCCGTCTGGGCAGGGCCGGCGCCGGACAAGGCTTGGCTCAGCGGCCGGCGACGACGGCCGCCCGCCGCTCGGCGTACTCGGGGATGCGGATCATCGGCGGACGCTCCTGGTCTGCCAGGTCGATGACCTCGAGCGCCAGCTGGTTGGCGCCGGAGCGGGGCAGCTTCATGGTCGAGCCGATCTCCGGGAAGAGCCGCGCGCGATGTCGCTCCTCGAGACGCTTCATGACCGCCTGCAGGATGACGAAGCTCATCTTCGATAGCCCCTCGAGCTCCTGGTTGCGATGGATGCGCAGCTCCAGGTCGACCTGCCCGAAGCCGTTCAGCCCGAGCCGCTCCAAGAGGTCGATCAGGTGGCCGATCTCGACCGCGTAGCCGGTGAAGAACGGGATCTGCTCCAGGTGCTCGCGCCGGCCGGCGTACTCGCCGGCGAGCGGCTGGATGTAGCCCGAGAGCTCTGGGAAGAAGAGGTTGATCAGCGGCCGCGCCACGAGCTCGGTCACCCGGCCGCCGCCACCTTCCTTGAGCTGGCCGCCCTCGACGATCGGGCGCTGGTAGTAGCCCTTGACGTAGCCGATCCGGGGCTCGCTGAGCATCGGCCCGAGGGTGCCGTAGATGAAGCGCGGGTGCCAGTCGGTGATGTCCGTGTCCGACCACACGACCAGGTCGCCGCTGGTCTCATACAGGCTCTTCCACAGCGCCTCGCCCTTGCCGCGGTAGGAGCCGTAGCGCGACAGCACGTCGCCGTGGATGACGACTCGGGCGCCTTCGTCGGTGGCGATCTCGCGCGTGTCATCGTCCGATTCGGAGTCGATGACCAGCAGCTCGTCGAGCAGCGGCACCTTCTCGATCAGCTCGCGCCGGGCGGCGCGGACGATGGGCCCGATCGTCGCCGACTCGTTGAGCGTGGGCAGGACGGCGCTGATCGTCAGGCCCTGCTTCTCCTTCAGCGCAAGCATCCGCTCCAGGTCGGCGAACTCGGCGTGGTGGAAGTTCGATTCGGCGAACCAGCGTTCGACGCGGGCCGGGATGCTGCGCCCCGACTCGGCGGCCCGATCGGCGGCCTCCAGCGTCTCGGCCTGCTCGGCCCGGCGCTCGAAGGTCGAGCGGCTGAGCGGCTCCTTGGTCTTGACGACGATGACCGTCGGCCGGGCGTGCTGGGCGACGGTCTCTGGCAGGACACCGAACAGCGCCCCTTCGCCGGCCGGTCCGGCCGCCGGCTCGACCGCGGCCGCGCCCATGACCACCAGCTGGGCATCCTCAGCCTGCTTGATGATCGCCGCGGCGACGTTGTTGCCGTCGACGAGCAGCGGCCGTGCGGGGTCGCCGCCGTGCTGGCGGACGAAGATCTCCAACGCACGCTCGGCCTGCGCTCGGACGACGGGCGTGATGTCCGGCGGCACGACGTGCATCACGTCGACGGCCGCCTCGAAGTAGCGCCCGAGCGCGGCGGCGTAGTTCAGCGCCAGCTCCGCGTGCGGGCCGCCGCGGACAGGCGTCAGGATCCGCTGCACACCCTTCACGCCGCGCTGCTTGACGACGCAGATGTCGCATGGCGAATCGCGCACGACCTCGTCGATCGTCGGCGAGAAGACGGCCTCGCTCGACTTCTTGCCGCCGGGGCGGCCGGCCCAGCCAAAGATGATCAGGTCAGCCTCGTCCTCTGTCGCCAGCTCGACGATGCCTTCCGCCGCGCGCCGGCCGATCCGCACCACGGTCCGCAGCTCGACACCAGCAGGCGCAAACTCGAGCACGCGCTGAAGCAGCCGGCGCGCCTGGCGAGCACGTGTCGCGCCCTCGGAGAGGGGCATGCCCTCTGGCACCTCGACGATGCCCAGCGCGGTCAGCGTCCCGCCGTGCTTCATCAGCGCAGCGCCAATCCTGACGAGGTCCGCGGCGGTCCGCGGGTTGGCCAGCGGCAGGACGATGCGCTCAGGTGCTCGGGCGCTGGTCATGAGCCGACTCTTATTTTGCGCGCGGATGCTGGCGCCCGTGGCTTTGCGCCCTTCGGGCTGCTCGTCGTCTCGACCTTCCGCCACCTGTCAACCAGGTATGGCTTGGCGAGCTCGAAGGCATGTGCCTGCCGCTCGACGAACGCCTCCGCCTGGTCGGTGGTCAAGGAGTGAGTCTCGATGATCAGGCTGGCCACGCGGCCGAAGTAGATCGGGATGAGCGAGGCGATCAGCCGGTCCTTCTCGACCAGCCGGCTCCGATAAGCCAGGCACATGTCGTAGATCACCCGTGCCCACGTCTCGTCGGGCATGTTGAAGCCGCTTTCCATGACCTCGCTCGGCGCATCGGCGCGGGTCGTGGCGTCGACCACCTCGCCGGCCTCCGCCGAGAGGCGGTTGATGACGGCCGCGTTCTCCGGCGCGAGCGCGACCGCCCACTCGTCGCCGACCGTCAGCCGGCCCTTGGCGAACTCCTCGAGCAGCCGCCCAGCGTCGACGTTGAGCGGAGGCGGCTCGAGGATGCGCTCGAAGCCGTAGATCGGCACGTCGTGCGACGTGACCACGTCGAGCCAGCGCTCGGCGTGCATCTCGGTCAGGCGCAGGATCGTGCTGACGACCTGGCTGAACATGGGGCCGAGGTCGGCGCCCGGATCCTTGGGGTCATGGACCTTTGCGCCGAGGCGCGTCTGGCAGACGGCGAAGCCGCCGCTGATGGCCTTGGTCGTCATCCAGATGTCGACGCCGAACTTCGACGTGTCGGCGTCCCAGTCGTCCTGCGCCAGGTAGTGCTTGACCAGGTCGCCGCTGACGCCGAAGTCGCCACCGATTGGCTGGCGGATGCGCAGTCCGTAGAGGCAGCGCGTGAGTGGGTAGGTGACGGTGTTGGTGATCGTGCCGTCGTACTTGTAGCGGCTGTAGAGCGGCGCGACGAAGTCGAAGCCGCCTTTGAGCACCGGTCCGGCAAGCAGCTCGATCCACTCGGGGATGATCGAGCGCAGGTCGGAGTCGACCACGACCAGCGCCTCCACGCCAAGCGCGTCGGCCATCTGGAAGATCGTGCGCAGCGCTGCGCCCTTGCCGCCGACGCCGTCGACCTCGGGGTAGGTCAGGCTGATCCGGCGCAGCCGGTTGCGCGGGCGGACGAGCAGGATCTTCTCGATGTAGTCCGGTGGCTCCGTCTCTACGACCACGCGCTGCGTGCCGTCGGGTGAGCCGGCGTCGGCGTTGACCAGCACCGGGCGCAGGTCGGCGAAGTACTGGACCAGCCCGGCCTGCGCGGCACGTGCCACATAGCCGATCGTGGCCGCGTTCTTGAAGGACGGGATGCCGACCATGATGTCGGCGCTGCCGAGCTTGGCGACTTCGTCACGAAGCGCGCTGGGCAGGGTGCTGGTGGGCATCACGGCCACCTTACCCGATGCTCCCGGCAGTGTCAGCAGCGGGTCCGGCTCAGGACAGCGGTGGCGTGAGCGGGGTTGGCTGGTCGCCCATCACCAGGCCGGCCGGCTCATCCGGCTCTGGCAGGGGCTGCTCGGTCTCGAGCGGCCTGGCGAGGATGTCCAGCGCCCACGGCCGTGGATGGAAGCCGGCCTGGAGCAGCGCCGGCCGTGCTGCGGCGAGCGACGGCGGCTCAGCGTCCGGCAGCCAGAAACCGATCGGCTGGCCGGCGAGGCGGCGCACTTGGGTGGCCAGCCCGGCGATGGCCGTGCCTGCCCCGGCCAGCATGCCGAGCTTGACGTTAGCGTCCTCGGCCGGTGGCGCGTCGGCCATCAGCGTCGCCAATGCCCACGACCGCTGGCTGCCTGGATCACCGGCGGTGATCAGCTGCCCTGTGGCGACGTATCGATCGAACAGTGCTCGGTCCAGCTGCTGGACGGTCCAGCCGCGGTGCTCGCACAGGCCGGCGCCGGCGCGGAAGACCGCGTCTGCCTGCAGCCTCGCCCACCACGCGTCGGCCTCCTCCGACCGGGCCAAGCGACCGGCGGCACCCAGCGCCTCCAGCACCACCCGCCGCACCGCGTTGGAGCGAGTGCGCGCGGCATCGTCGAAGCCGGACGCCTCATCGTCATCAGCGTCGTCCTCGGTCGGCGGGCGCTCGTGCCACTGCCACAGCCGGAAGCGGGCCAGCAGCTCGAAGCCGTGCCGCGCGCCCAGCCGATGCGACGCCTCGTTGCGCTCGCCCGTGGCATAACGGACGATCGACGCGCTGCTCGCCGCCGCCCACCGCAGCTCGGCCACCTGCAGGTCCGTAGCCACGCCCAGGCCGCGGACGCGCGGATCGACGCGGATCCCCTCCAGCCACGCTTCGGCGGGCGAGAGCAGCGCGACCCGCGCCACCGCGATCGGCTGGTCGTCCGGGATGTCGCGGCCGTCCGCGTCGCGCGGTGACGCGCCATCCTCGGCGCGGCCGGCCGTGGCCGCCAGCAGCACGCCGTCCGTCGCGGCCAGCCAGTGCGGCCAAGCGCGCGGGATGTAGTCCCAGCCGTCCCAGGTCCGACTGGCGAACTCCATCACCGCGGCGCGGTCGTCCTCGCGCGCGCGGCGCACGATCAGCGGCCAGTCGCGGCTCGCCGGCCTGGTCGGCGTGTCGGGCTCGCTCAGCTGCGCTGGCCCTGCTGGCGCACGACCGACCACTCGACCGTCAGCTCGCCCGGCCGGTAGCGGCTGTTGGCGGCCTTCATCATCAGCCCGGCGAAGCCCGCGGCGCGCCACGAGTTGAGCCACGGCCCGATGGGCGGCCGGACGACCGGCGAGACCCTGACAAGGTCGCTCTCGACGAACAGGCTCTCGAGCTGGCGCCTGCGTTCGAGCAGCGGCAGGTCGAGCAGCGGCTGGCCATCGACGCTGAGCAGGTCGACGGCGACGAAGCAGATCTCCGGATCCTCGTCGGGCCGGGCGATGCGGCGCTGATAGACGATCTGCGGCGCCCGTGGCACGAACATGCCCATGCCGGGCACATGGGCCTCCGCGATCAGCGCGGTGCCGTCACCGCCGAGCGCGGGCTGGACGGTCAGCACGCCGTCGATGACCGCCTCGAGCGCCATCACCGCCCGGCCCAAGGCCTCGACCGCCGCTGGCGCGATGCGGCCGACCTCGTCGCCCCACTCGTCGACCAGCTCAAGCCGCGGCGGGGCGTCCGATTCTGGCTGCGCGGTGAAGTGTGCGAGCACGCGTGTCCCGCTCCACAGCGGCTCGAGCAGGGGATCGGTGATCGGCGGCGGCCGGCGCGTGGGCCGCGGCTTCTGCGGCCGCCAGTCGCGGCGTCGCGTCTCAGTCGCTGTAGCCATCGGCATGTGCCTGCCGCCACTCCCATGCCGACCCGATCATCTCCTCCAGGCTGCCGCGGCGTGGCGTCCAGCCGAGCAGCTCGCGTGCCCGGTCGTTGGACGCGACCAGCACCGGCGGGTCACCCGGCCGCCGTGGCCCGACCTGGCGCGGCACCGCGCGGCCGGTCACGCGCTCGGCGGCGGCGACCACCTCGGCGACGCTGAAGCCGCTGCCTGATCCCAAGTTGGCCGCCTCCAGGCCGGGTGCCATGGAAGCGGTGAGCTCGAGCGCGGCAGCGTGCGCCTCGGCCAGGTCGGCAACGTGGATGTAGTCGCGCACGCACGTCCCGTCGGGCGTCGGATAGTCGTCACCGAACAGCGTGACCGGCGCGCCCGTCTCGATGGCGCGCAGGACATTGGGGATGAGGTGCGTCTCCGGGTCATGATCCTCGCCACGCCGCTCGGTCGCGCCGGCAACGTTGAAGTAGCGCAGCGCGACTGCGCGCATGCCGTAGGCTTGGCCGTACCAGTGCAGCGCCCGCTCGAAGGCCAGCTTGGTCTCGCCATACGGGTTGATCGGCCGTTGCGGCTGGCTCTCGACGATCGGGATCGATTCCGGCTCGCCATAGGTGGCGGCCGTCGAGCTGAAGACGATGCGCGACACGCCGGCGCGACGCATCGCGTCCAGCAGGGCCACGCCGCCGACGACATTCTCGCTGTAGTAGAGCGCGGGATCGGCCACCGATTCGCCGACCAGCGCCCGCGCGGCGCAGTGCAGCACCGCCTCGATCGCGTCCTCGCGCAGCGCGCGCTCGACCAGCGCGCCGTCGAGGACGCTGCCCTCGACCACGTTGGCGCCTTCGGGAACTGACGCGCGGTGGCCGGTGGCCAGTGAATCGAGCACGGTCACGCTGTGGCCCGCCTCCAGCAGCAGCTCGACGCTGACGCTGCCGACGAAACCTGCGCCGCCGGTGACCAGGATGCGCATCAGCGACCGAGCAGCCGGCGCAGCAATCCGCGCCGGGCTCGCGGGGCGGTGGACGGAGGATCGAGGGGCGGCGCCTGGGCCCGCTGCTGCTGCATCCGTTGATGATCAGCCATCGAGCGATTGCGCGCGAGGACGGACGCCTCAGCCGTTGGCTCGGCACGTTCTACGGTCGGCGTGACCTTGGGAGCGGGCCGGTCGACAACGGGGCGCAGATCCCGCGAATCACTGGCCACGATCGCTGGCGGGCGCTCGACCGGCTCGCCACGGGCGCCGAGGATCTCGGCCAGCCGCGCCTCCAGCCGGCGGGCGATCGCGTTTTGCGAGTCGATCTCGAGGGCCCGGCAGACGTGGCCGTAGGCGACTGCCTCTTGGCCGCGCTCGAGCTGCACGCGGGCCAGGCCGACGTGCGCGATGGCATTGCGCGGGTCCGCCTCGACGGTGCTGCGGTAGAGCGCCTCGGCCTGATCGACCATGCCGTGGAGCAACAGCCGCTCGGCCTGGAGCAGCGGCTCGATCATCCTTCGGCTCCGGCTGGCGGCCGACCGGCTGTGGCGAGCATCTGGCGCGCGGTCGCGAGGAGCTGATCGCGCGCGTTGCGCTCGGGCCGGTCAATGACGCCGTCCAGTAGCCGCTCGAGCAGCGCGCCGATCTGCGGTCCCGGCGAAAGGCCGAGCTCGGCGATCAGGTCGTGGCCGTCGATGGCGAGCTCGGCGAGCGTCAGCGCGGGACTTTCCTCGAGCAGCATCCGGACGCGGCCGCGCAGCTGCTCGACATTGCCCGCGTCGGCGGGCAGGCCGCTGCCCACGTTGTCCGCCTCACGCAGCCGGAGCTGATCGGCGACGAGCTCGCGCCCGACGCGGCGCACGAACCGCCGCACCGCCGCGTCGCTCCAGCGCTGCTCGTAGCTGAACATGTGACCGGCGATCAGCGCGACGACCGGCTCGATCTCGCGCCGCGGCCAGGCCAGCCGCGAGAGCAGAGCTTCAGCCATTCGCGCGCCGACCGCGTCGTGGCCGATGAAACGCCCGTCGGCGGCGGTCGCGGGCTTGCCGATGTCGTGCAGCAGCGCCGCCAGTCGCAGGCGATCGTTCGTCGGCTCGAGCCCGGCCGCGGCATCGAGCGTCAGCAGGCTGTGCTGCCACAGGTCGTTGCCGGCGATCTTGGCCTGGGCGATGCCCTGCTGGGCGGCGAGCTCGGGCAGGACCGGCGCGAGCAGCCCCGTCTCGGCCAGGATCACGAAGCCGCGCGAGGGTGGATCGGCGCGCAGCATCTTGCGCAGCTCGGCCCCGACGCGCTCGTTCGAGACGTGGCCGACCAGCCCGGCCGTGGCGCGCATCGCGTCCAGCGTCGCCGGCTCGATCTCGAAGTCCAGTTGGGCGGCCAGGCGGGCGGCGCGCAGCAGCCGCAGAGCGTCCTCGTCGAAGCGCTGCCGCGGATCGCCGACGGCACGCAGGCGGCGCGCCTCGAGATCGGCCAGGCCGCCCGTCGGATCGACCCAGCCGGGTGCCAGCGAATCATCAGTCTCGTGGCCGGCGCGTCCCCAGCAGATCGCGTTGACGGTGAAGTCGCGCCGCGCCAGGTCACTCGCCAGGTCGGTCGTGAAGGTGACCGAATCCGGCCGGCGCCGGTCAGCGTACTGATGGTCGCGGCGGAAGGTCGTGACCTCGACATCGTCGATCGTGACCGTCCCGAAGCGGTTCTCGTAGCGGCCACTCGGGAAGAGCGCCATGATCCGCTCAGGCAGCGCGTCAGTGGCGATGTCCCAGTCGCTCTCGGGGCGGCCGAGCAGCCAGTCGCGCAGCCCGCCACCCACGAGGTAGGCGGCATGGCCGCTGTGCCACAGTCGCTCGAGCAGGCGCTCGACGGCGTCCGGCATGCGCGGCGCCGGCAGCTCCATCGACGTCGCTGTGGTCAGGCCGTGCCGACGAACAGGTAGTCCCGCCAGGCGTCGTTGCGCGGATCGGTCAGGTAGGGCGTGAACAGCGTGTAGATGTCGCAGCGCGGCTCGAACGGCGGCCGCAGCAGCCGCATCCGAGCTTCCGCGGCGAGCTTGCCGCCCTTGCGGTGGTTGCACGCCTTGCAGGCCGCCACAAGGTTGTCCCACGAATGGGCGCCCCCGCGATGGCGCGGCACGACGTGGTCGAGGGTCAGGTCGTGGGTCTGCCGGCCGCAGTACTGGCAGGTGTACTTGTCGCGCACGAACACCTCTCGCCGCGACAGTCGCACGCGCGGGCGGGGCCGCTGGATGCGGTGCTGGAGCCGGATCACGCTCGGCGCGCGGAAGATCTCGGTCGCCGTGCGGATCTCGTGATGGTCGTACTGGATCACCTCCGCCTTCTCAACGAAGAGGAGTCGGAACGCCCGCCTGACGGTGCAGACATTGAGCGGCTCGTAATCAGAGTTGAGCAGCAGTACGACGCTATCCATCGCTCCCTGAAGCCAGCCGGGACTCGACCGGACGACGCCGGAATGGTAGCAGGACCCACGCTCAACGCCGGTCGCCGAGCTGGCCTGCGATTCAGCGCACAGCGAGCCCGGTCCCGGCGTCCCAGCCACCCGCCTGACCCACCTTGGAAGCGAGCGGGCGGCCGAGCGTCCGGGCGATGAAGCGGGCCGCTTCGAGAACGGCTGGCAGATGGGCACCGTGCTCAATGCCCATGCCGTCGAGCATGTACACCAGGTCCTCCGTCGCGAGGTTGCCGGCCGCGCCCGGCGCATAGGGACAGCCGCCCGTGCCGCCGGTCGAGGCGTCGAAACAGGCAACTCCTTCGCGCAGCGCCGCGAGCACGTTCGCCAGCGCGGTGCCGCGCGTGTCGTGGAAGTGGTACGCCAGCCGATCTCGCGGCAGGCCTGCGGCGATCAGCTCGCCGGTCAGCTCGTGCACCTGGCCGGGCACGCCGACGCCGATCGTGTCGCCGATGCAGATCTCGTGGGCGCCAAGCTCGGCCAGCTCGAGGCTGACCTCGACCACGCGGCGTGGCCCGACACGGCCGGTGAATGGGCAGCCAAAGGCCGTCGACACGTAGGCGCGCGTCCACCAGCCGGCCTCACGGGCTCGCGCGAGGACGGGCCTGAAGGCGTCGATAGACTGGGCCACGCTCATCCCGATGTTGCGCTCCGTGAACGCGTCACTGGCGGCTGTAAAGACGGCCAGTGCGCGGGCACCGGCCGCCTGGGCCCGATCGAAGCCGCGCTCGTTGGGCACTAGCACCGGGTAGCGCACAGCGTCGTCCGCATGGCCTGCCAGCGCGCGTATGAGCTCATCCGCGTCGGCCAGCTGCGGGATCGCCCGCGGCGAGACGAAGGACGTCGCCTCGATCTCGCGCAGGCCGGCCGCACGCAGCAGCCGGATGTACTCCAGCTTGGCCGCAGTGGAGATCTCTGCCGCCTCGTTCTGCAGCCCGTCGCGCGGGCCAACCTCGTAGATCCGAACTGAGCGGGGATACGCCATCTCGTGCCCGAGTCTAGGCCAGCTCGACCAGCGGCTGGCCGCGCTGGACCTGCTCGCCGGCACCAACCAGCACGCGCTCGACGCGGGCCGGCGCGGGGGCAACGACGGCGTTCTCCATCTTCATCGCCTCGAGCACGACGAGCACCTGGCCGGCCTCGACCTGATCGCCTTCCGACACGCGCAGCTCGATCACCTGGCCGGGCATCGGCGCGCTGACGGTCTGCTGGCCGGCCGCGCCGTGGGTCGCCTGGCGAATGGCCGCCTCGATGGTCGGGGGCGGCGCCAGCCGGGCGACGATCGCGCGGCCGTCAAGGTCAAGCATCAGCCGACCGTCCGGCAGGTGGGAATGTGTCGCGACGCTGCCCGGGCCGGCCGGCTGCAGCGCGACATCGCGGGCCTCGCCATCGAGCTCGAGGCGCAGCCGCGGCGGCCCGTTGAGCCTGAAACCGGTTCTTGCGTGCCCACCGGCCAGCAGCTCGCCGGCCGCCGTCCATGCCGCCGCCGGCAGCTCATCAGCCGGCTGCCAGGCGCGATCGATCAGCTCGGTGTCCATCTCGCCCGCGGCCACGTCGTCACGATCGAGCAGCCAGGCCAGGAAACCGCGATTGGTCGTCAGGCCGAGCGCGACGGTGTCACCGAGCGCTGCCTGCAGCCTCTCCAGCGCGGCGCGCCGATTCGGAGCGTGCGCGATGAGCTTGGCCAGCAGCGGGTCGTAGCGCGAGCCGACGACGTCACCCACGCCCACGCCGGCGTCGACGCGCACGCCCGACCCGGTTGGCCAACGAACCTCGAGCAGCTCGCCCGTGGCGGGCAGGAAGTCCGACCACGGGTCCTCCGCGTAGAGCCGGGCCTCGATGGCGTGTCCATCGAGCGAAACGCCCGCCTGGTCAAAACCGAGCGGCCCGCCGGCGGCGATGCGCAGCTGGTCGGCGACGAGGTCCCGGCCGGTAACCATCTCGGTGACCGGATGCTCGACCTGCAGCCGCGCGTTCAGCTCGAGGAAGTAGAAGCTGCCGCCCGCATCCAGCAGGAACTCGGCCGTGCCTGCGCCGCGATAGCCGCCGGCGCGAGCGATCCTGACTGCCGCCTCGCCCATCTCACGCCGGAGCCGCTCATCGACCGCCGGTGAGGGCGCCTCCTCGATTACCTTCTGGTGGCGTCGCTGGAGCGAGCACTCACGCTCGCCAAGGTGGACTGCGCCGCCGTGGGCATCGAGCAGCAGCTGGACCTCGACGTGCCGCGGCCGAGTGAGGTGCCGCTCGAGCACCAGCCGGTCGTCAGCGAAGGCCTGCCGCGCCTCGCGTCGCGCTTGGGCCAATGTCCGCGCCAGCCGAGCCGGGTCGCCGACGACGTGCATTCCCTTGCCGCCACCACCCGCGCTTGGCTTGACCAGGATCGGGTAGCCGATCCGAGCTGCGGCGGCGGAGAGCGCCTCGTCGGACTGGTCGTCGTCGTCGTAGCCCGGCAGCACTCTCACGCCGGCAGCTGCTGCCAGCCGGCGGGCGGCCGCCTTGTCGCCGAGCGCACGCATGGCGGACGGCGGTGGCCCGACCCAGGCCAAGCCGGCGGTGATCACCTGCTCCGCGAAGTCGGGGTTTTCGGCCAGGAAGCCGTAGCCCGGATGGATGGCGTCCGCGCCGGCCCGGCGGGCAGCGTCGACCACGGCCCTGCCGTCGAGGTAGCTGCCGGCCAGTGGCACGAGCTCGTCAGTCGCAGACGTCCACCAGGCCCGCGCCTGGTCTTGCGCCACCAGCCCCAGGGTCGTGATGCCGAGCGTCCGGCACGTTCGGGCGATGCGCACGACCAGCTCGCCGCGATTGGCCACCAGCAAGCGCCTGATGGGGCGACGCTGAGGCGGTTCAGCTTCGGCCGGGGCCGGCAGGTCGCTGACATCGACCTTCAGCCGCGCGCCGACGCGCACCGAGCGCAGCCGACCTTCGCGCAGCCAGCGCTGGACCGTCCGAGTGCTGACGCCAAGGCGACGGGCAGCCTCGCCCGGCCCGATCGCCTGTGTCATGGCGCGAATGTCACATTTGACGCGTCAGTATGTCAAGCGCGGTCTGCGTTGCGCGGGCCCTGGCTCAGGCCCGGCGCACGGCCCTGGCGGTGATCGTCGCGCTGAAGGCGCTGCGATTGCCGGCCGCGTCCAGCGCGCGAACCTTGTACTTGAACGTGCCGGTCGTGGCTGGCCGATCGGTGAACGTCGTCGATGTCGTGAGCGCGACCCGCCGCGTACCGCGGAACAGGGCGTAGCGAATGATGCCGGCGCGATCATCCGTGCTGGGCTGCCAGCTGAGCCTGATGTAGCGCTTCGACATCGACTGGGCGACCAGGTTGTTGGGCACGCTCGGGGCGGTTACGTCGCGGGACTGGACCTTGGCCGTGGCGGTCAGCACCGGGCCCACATTGCCGGCCGCGTCGAAGGCACGGATCTCGTAGACGTATGTGCCGTCCGGCAGGCCCGCCTCGCTGAAGGTGCGCGTGCCGCCCGGCAGCGTGGCCAGGACAGTGTCGCCGCGCTGAACGGTATAGCCGATCACGGCGACGTTGTCAGTCGCGGCCGCCCAGTCCACGCGGGCGGCTGATGTCGTGCTGGTTGATTGCGTCGAGCCGCCTGGTGCGCTGGGAGGCGTGACGTCGGCCAGGCTGACGGTCGCCTCGGTGGGCGGACCTGCGTTGCCGGCGGCGTCAAGCGCGCGCAGCTCGTAGGTGTAGCTGAAGCCGTCGATTACGGTCGGGTCGTCGAACGACAGGCCCGGCACGGTCGCCAGCGCACTGCCGTTGCGCGACAGCGCGTAGCCCGTCACGCCGATGTTGTCCGTCGCCTCCTCCCAGGCGAGGCTGACCAGCCGATAACCCACCTCGGCGGCACTGAAGCCGCTGGCAGCCGAAGGCGGCGTGCCGTCAGGCAGGTAGACGCTCATCGTGGCTGCAGGTCCGGCATTGCCCGCCGAGTCGATCGCCGTGACCGCGTACGAGTAGCTCTGCGCCTGGGCGAGGTCAATGTCCTCGTAGGCAAGTGCCTCGACCTCTGCGAGCGGGACGCCGTCGCGCGTGACCGAGTAGCGAGCGACCTCGAGGTCGTCGTTCGCGGCAGACCATGTGAGCCGGACCGAGGCTGGCTTCACTATGGTTGCGGCCAGGCTGCCCGGTGCCGTTGGCGCGACCGTGTCCGGCCCTACCTGAACACGAACCGTGGCACCGGTCGCGGTGACGGCGAGGGTCGTGACGGTGATGCCGGCAAGCGGATCGTGAAACGTCTGGCCGGCGGCGAGCGGCGCGTCGGCAAATGTGGCGGTCTGGGGGTTGGCGTCGAGCAGCTGGGACTGCACGCGCTTGGAGTCGGGTGCCAAGCGGACCATCACGCCCATGACGGCCGGGCTGCCCACGGCCCAATTATCGAACAGCCCGTAGGGCTGACGCGACTCCAGGTACAGGAAGTTGCCTGCCGGGCGCCTGACGCGCAGGATCCTCGGCTGCCCGCCTGCGACCTGCGCGGTGGCAACCGTGTAGACGCCGTTCACGGTGACCGTCTGCTGGTCTGCCGTGGTGAGCATGCCGCTCATCCGCCGGCCCCAGGTGTGGAGGTGTCGGATGCCGCCCGAGCTGGAGGCATTCGAGCCCATCATGTCGAAGGGGTCGCCGTACTCGCTCGAGGTGCAGGTGGCGGATAGCTGGACGGCGACGCCGCCGCTGGTGCACCTGAGGCTGGATGCATGGTGCATGCCGAAGTTGTGGCCGAGCTCGTGGGCCGGCACGTAAACGCCCATGGCCGACTTGCCGTTGATCCAGCTGTACGGCCCGTTCAGGGTGCCCAAGCCGCCCCAGCTGCAGGCACTGACCTTGGGGAAGGCATAGGCGACGTTGGTGAAGCTGGAGAGGTTCACGCCGGCAGCAGTGGCGGCGGCGCGCGCCTGGGTGGCCCAGCCGTTGTAGTCGCAGGTGCTGGTGTCCGCGGTCAGCGTGTACCAGCCGAACACGTCGCCCGAGACGACCAGCTTGTTGTTCGACACCTCGGTGAAGTAGCTGGCAACCGATTTGGTGTTGGTGAAGTAGAAGCCGCGCACCTGGCTCAGCGTCCAGGGCTGGGGGGGTGGCACGGGGCTGGCCGTGGCCGTGGGGCTGGCGGTCGGAGGCGCCGGCGTCGGAGCGGCTGTGGTCATGGGGCTTGGCGACGGTTCCGGGCTGGCCGCCGGGGATGCGCTCGGGTCCGGGG
>Ga0247708_1000131_pt1 | contig 19340 bp, 20 predicted proteins | sample 42W_NmetaG_FD_189040 | JGI IMG/M metagenome (GOLD analysis project Ga0247708, IMG submission 189040) | Soil microbial communities from hillslope of Landscape Evolution Observatory, University of Arizona, Oracle, AZ, United States - 4-2-W_N | ecosystem: Engineered > Artificial ecosystem >...
CTCCTCGCTGGGCTACCTCAGCCCGGCCGACTACGAAGCCCGCCGTCGCGCCCAGGTGGCGGAGCAGGGGCTCGAGGCGGGGACGCCCGGCGGTGGGGTGGCCGTGCGGGTCCCCGCCGTGACGCCGGCCCTTCGGGCCGCCTGTCACACTACGGCGGGGACCATGCCCGTCCACCCCACCGCCGAAGTGGTCGGTACATAACCAACCTGTCCGTCGAACCGGGTCAACTCCAACCGGGAGTCCTGCACGATGTGCAGACTCCACCACGTTGAGCTGCTGGATGCCGCCCATATCCTCCCCGATTCCCACGCCCGTGGCGAGCCTGTGGTCACGAACGGCCTCGCGTTGTGCAAGCTGCACCACGCTGCCTTCGATCGCCACATCGTCGGCATCCGTCCGGACTTGGTTATCGAAGTGCGTCAGGACATTCTGGAGGAGATAGATGGGCCCATGCTCCGCTACGGCCTCCAGGAACTTCAGGGCAACAAGCTGCTGGTTCTTCCGACGCGGCGGGCCCAGCACCCCGACACCGAGGCACTCACCGAACGATACGAACTCTTTCGTTCGGCCGGTTGAGATCCAAGATCATGACGGGGAGCGGCCCAACGGCCCAGCCGGCTACGAGCGAAACACCGAACCGGGCGCTGTCCCGGGTTCGGCCCGAGACGTCTTGGACGGGGCGCGAGTGCCTCTCACCGAGAAGACGTCACCGTCACGCGGTCGTTGTGGTCGACCCAGGACTTGTGATTGTCATGCCGACCCACGGTCAGCGCGGGATCGCTCGCCGGAGCTCGGAGAGCCCGTGGCGAGCGTGCGACGGTAGGCAATGGCCGAGGTTGAGTGGCAGGTCGAGCTGCGCCACGACCTCCGCCTTGACCGCTCCAAGCGTGTCACGGTCCTCGTAGGGGAGCGATCGCCACCCGGAGGTGGTCGGCTATGCACTCCGAGACCGCGTCGGCGCCTGCAGGACTCCCGCCCGTTCACCAGATTGGCCGTAGAACGCGAGCTGTTCACCGTGGCTGAGTGCTCGGCCGGGATCTCGACGATTGCACCTCCCGTCGGAGTTCCTCGACGAGGCCGAAGTTCCGGTACGCGGAGCCGGCGTGGACCTCCAAGGTCGTATCAAGCAGTTCCAGCACGGCTGTGAGCTGCGCGAGTACAGCTGCGGCCCAGTCGCGCGTCGCTGCGCTGGACCTCTTGTTGAGAATGTCCTCGTCGGATTGAGCACCGCGCCCGGTGAGACGACATGGCCTGGGAGACGAGGCCGATGCACGCCGGCAAGAGGAGAGACACAAGGGCATCGCCGATGCTGCCTGTCCGCCGGAATCGGTGGTGCAGCTGTCACTTTCGCGCCGCGCGAGCACCCATACATACGAGAGGAGGACGAGGAGGAGTCCCGATTCTCAGGGTGCACACGCTCGACAGCTCGCCGAAGGCCATCCGCTACTTCGACGACGTTGCCCGGCGTGACGGCGGAGTCGAGGACTACTTCAGCGGTCGCGGCGAGCGGCCTGGGCGCTGGCTGGGCACAGGCCTGGAGCACGTCGGCCTCCACCCCGGCGATGAGGTCGACATCGAGGCCGTCCGCCGGGTCATCTTCCACGGCGAGCACCCGGTCACCGGCGAGCCGCTCGGCCAGCGGATGCGGAAGGACGGCATCGCCGGCTTCGGCATGACCTTCTCGGCGCCTAAATCCGTCAGCCTCCTGTGGGCCCTGGCGTCGCCGGAGGTGGCCTACGAGGTCGAGGCCGCCGAGGCCGCCGCCGTGCAGGCGGGCCTCACCTTCGTCGAGCGCCACGCCAGCTACGCCCGCCGGGGACGCAACGGTATCGAGCAGGTCGACGGCGGCGGCTTCATCGCCAGCGCCTACTTCCACCGCACGAGCCGGGAGTGCGACCCCCAGCTGCACACCCACGTCCTGGTGGCCAACCGGACGCTCTGCGAGGACAGCCGGTGGCGGACCCTCGACAGTCGCCAGCTCATGTGGCGCACGGAGATGCTGAAGGCGGCCGGCGCCGTATACCAGCTCGCCCTCCGGGCCGAGCTGTCCCGGTCGCTCGGCGTCGAGTGGGAGCCAGTCGACGAGCACGGCCAGGCCGATATCGCCGGCGTCCCCCGGTCCCTGATCGAGGAGTTCTCCAAGCGCTCCGCCCAGGTACGGGCGGCCGCGGCCGAGGTGGTCGCCGAGAGGGCCAGTCACGATCCCGCTCGCCTTGGCCGCGACCCGTCCCAGTGGGAGCTCCAGAAGGCGGCCTATGACACCCGCCGGCACAAGGTCGGCGTCGACTCCGACCGCATCCACGAGCTGTGGAGGGCGGAGGCTGCCGAACTGGGTTGGGACGGCGAAAGGCTGCGGCGGGCGACGATGGAAAGGACCCTGCGCCCTGTGCGGGACCGCGGTGAGCCGGAGGCCACCCGCAGCATCCTCGTCGACCTGACCCTTCGGGAGGCGGCCTTCCGGGCCGGACACGCAGCCCTCGCCGTCGCTCGCCACGTCGAGGTGGACTCCGCCGCCAAGGCGGTCGACGTCGTCGAGGCGGCGACAGCAGCGGTGCTGGCCAGCGCGGAGGTGATCCAGCTCGCCGGGCCCGAACCCAGCCGGGCCGGGTTCCCGAAGCGCGCCTCCGACGGTCGGAGCACCGTGACCCGCGCCGGCGACCGGTGCTACAGCGTCGACGCTGTGCTCGCCCAGGAGATCCGAGTCCTCGAACGGGCCGAGGCCGGACGGACCGCAGGTGCGGCCGTCGTGCCGGCCGGCGTCCTCGATCGGGCCATCGCCGCCCATGACGAGGCGTTCCCCCGGCGTCCCCTCAGCGATGACCAGCGCCGGGCGGTGGCGGCGTTCACCGCCGACGGCCAGCGCCTGAGCATCCTGATCGGTCCCGCCGGAACCGGGAAGTCGGTGACCCTCGGCGTCGCCCGAGCAGCGTGGGAGGCGGCGGGCTACCGGGTCAGGGGCTACGCGCCCTTCGGCGCCGCCGCTGCATCCCTCCAGCAGTCCGCCGGCATGGACAGCGAGGTCGTCGCCAAGCTCCTGTACGAGCAGCGCCGGCTGGAGCAGCTGCCTCCCGACCAGCGCGACCGGTGGGCCCTGACCAGCCGGGACGTCGTCGTGGTCGACGAGGCCGGCACCCTCGGTACGGCCGACCTGGACCAGCTCCTGGCCGCGGTGGACGCCGCCGGTGCGAAGCTGGTCCTGGCCGGCGACCACCGGCAGCTGGCGCCGGTCGTGCGCGGCGGCTTGTTCCCCGAGCTGCACCGGCGCCTCGGCGGCGCCGAGCTGACCGAAGCGCATCGCTTCGACATCCAGTGGGAGCGGGAGGCGGCCATGGCCATCCGCCGCCAGGATGTCGCCGGCCTCGACAACTATGCCGCCCACGACCGCATCCGCAGCGGCGACCGGCAGGCGATGATCGAAGCGGTCTACGACCACTGGGCCGACGGCTACCTCCGCGGTCGCGACTCGCTGATGGTGGCCCGCACCAACGAGGTGGTCGACGAGCTGAACCAGCGGGCGCACCGCCTGCTGGTCGAGCGGGGACGGGTGGAGGCGGGCGGCATCGCCATCGCCGGCGGTGCCGTCGCCAACGCCGGTGACGTCATCATCACCCGTCACCCCGACCGGCGGATCCGGGTGACGGGCGCCTCCGGGCATGTCCGCAACGGTGCCCGCTGGCGGGTGGTCGTCGCTGGGCCCGCCGTCCTGGTCGCCGAGGAGCTCGGCCCACCGCCGGGAAGCGTCCCGGGTCGTGCCAACATCCCGGCGTGGTACGCCGCCGAGCATGTGCGGCTCGGGTACGCGGCGACCGGCCATTCGAGCCAGGGACGAACGGTCGACCGGGTCGGCGTGGTCGTGCAAGGCGGCGAGGACGCCAACTGGCTCTACTCCGCCCTGACCCGTGGGCGTGAGGGGACGATGCTGTTCGTCGCCACCGAAGCGACGGAGCTGGCTGCCGAGTACGGCAAGGAGCCGCCGACCGCCCGCCAGGTCCTGGAGGCGGTCGTCGTGCGAGACGACGAACAGCAGTCCGCCGTCGCCGAGCTCGAGGCCGGGCTGGCTCGCAGCGAAGGAGTGCCCCACCTGGAGGTCCTCGCCACCGCCGAACACCCGACCCGCTCCCTCGCCCAGCAGCGGCGAGCGCTACGGAGCCAGCTGTTGCGCATGCCGTCCGAGCGGGACGTTGGGGTGGCGGCCGCTGACGTGGAGCACGCGACACGGGCCGTGGCTCGGGCCGGCGAGCGGAGCAACGTGGCCCGGCGACGGCTCCACGAAGTCGAGTCGCGCCCCTTCTGGCGTCGCTCCGGTCAGGAGCTGCGGACATCCCGGCAGTCCGTCATCGATTCCCTCAAGGACGTGGCCTCGGCGGAGCGGGGCCTTGCGAATGCGCGGGAGAATCTGGCGACGAGGAAGGTCGACGCGGTCGCAGCTTCGTCGGTGTGGGACCGGCTCGAACTGATCGAGGCCGCGCTCGGCGTGCAAGTCGAACGTGCCGTCGTCCGCTCGCCCGGCTACCTCGTCGCAGCCCTTGGGCGTCGACCTCCTGACGGCACGCCTGCTCGCCGCGACTGGGACGAACGGGCGACGCGGCTGGAGAACTACCGTCATTTCGAGCTCGGCGTCGGCCCGGACGACGGCGCGCTCGGTGCCTCGGGGATGGAGGCGGCGGTGGGGGTCCGGCCGAGCGACCCCGTGGGCCGGATGACATGGGACCACGTCGTCGAGGGGTCCTTGGTCGCTCGCGGTCATGTCCTCGAACGGGAATCGCTCGGCATCGACCTGTAGTGCAGCGCGCATCGCGCGCTGCGGCAACGCTGCAGCAACGTTGCAGCCGAGAAGGCGCGGCATGCAGCACATTTGGCAACAGCCGTGTCAACACCCCGGGCGCACGCTGCGGCCATGCCTACCTTGCCCCGGCTGTTCCGCCTGCTGGACGACGACTGGTCGCGCGCCGGACGAGCCCGCGATGCGACGGCCGCCCTCGCTCGGTGGACGGAACGCCATCCCGTCCTGACGGGCTTCGCCGATCCTGCGGCGGTCGTCGACCGCTGCCACAGCCGTGACGGGCGGGGTTCTGCGCTCGTGGGGGCCGTGTTGGCCGAGGCCGGTGGCGACCCGTGGGCGGCGCGGACCGTCCTGCAGGCGGTTCTTCCCGGGATCGCTGCGGTTGCCCGCCGCGCCTCGTGCTACGTGGGTGGGCAGCGTCCGGTGTGGCAGAGCGGGGATGAGCTCCACCAGGACGTCGTCTTCGTCGCCCTCGAACGGATCCAGGCCCTCGCCGGCACCGCGCCCGCCTACCCCTGCCGCACCGTCGTGGACGGGACCTGGCAGCGGGTACGTCACCACGCCGCGTCCGTGCGCCAGGCCATCGAAGTTCGAGTCGATGTCGACGCCGGCGTTGCCGCCGTGGCGCCGGCCGACCGCTCGGGCCTGGAGGAACTGGGCCTGGCCGTGATCGAGGCTGTCCACGCCGGCACGCTGGCGACCCTCGACGCCGGGCTCGTGTACTCCTGCCACGTCGCCGGCTACGGCGTGGCCGAGCTGGCGCCGGCGACGGGACGGACGGCGCGCTCGCTCTGGCGCCGCCGGCGTCGAGCGGAGGAGCTCCTTGTGGCGAGGGAGCGGGCCGATGGCTGAACGCCAAGCGCCGTTGACGCTGGCTGAGGCAGCGGCCTACCTGAACGTCACGGAGCGGTATGTGCGCCGGCTCGTCGCCGAGAGGAGGGTCGCCTATCACAAGGTCGGACGGCTCCTTCGGTTCCGCCCGGCGGACCTCGACGCGCTCTTCGAGGCCGGCCGCGTCGAGGTGCCGCAGGTCCATCCATTGCTGCAGCGACGTCGAGCGTGAAAACCTATGAAGCGGTCTTAAGAGCAACTGAAAGGGGCAGAGAGCAATGGGGTCGATCGTGGCACTGGAAGGTGGGCACTACAAGGCCAGGTACCGGGATCACCTCGGCCGCTCACGAAGCAAGACCTTCCGGCTGAAGAAGGACGCCGCCGACTTCCTCAAGACGGTCGGCGCCGACATCGTCCGAGGCGCCTACGTCGACCCCCGCCTGGGCCGGATCACCCTCGCCGAGTGGTCACAGCACTGGCTGGAGACCAAGGTGAACCTGCGCCCCGGGACCTACGCCCGCTACGGGCGGGTCCTCCGATTGTCGCTCGTCCCGGCCTTCGGTCCGATGCGGCTGGCCAGCATCGGGCCGCTCGACGTCAGGAAGTGGCTCGCCGAGATGGCAGCTACCCAACCGTCCTCGGAGGTGCGCCGCAGCTACGTGATGCTGCGGATGGTGATGAAGGCGGCGGTCGAGAACGAGCTGATCGTCAAGACACCGTGCGTCGCTGAGCTCCCCCGGGCCACGCACGCCGAGATGCGGTTCCTCTCTGTCGCCGAGGTCGACGAGGTGGCCGAAGCGATCAATCCCCACTCGAAGGTGCTCGTGTACGTGCTGGCGTACTGCGGGCTGCGTTGGGGTGAGGCCGTCGGGTTGAAGCGCAAGTACGTCGACACCAGCCGGCGCACGATCCGAGTCGAGGAGCAACTCACTGAGGTCGACCACCACTTCTACTTCGGCCAACCCCTCAAGACGTCGGCTGCCCGACGGACGGTGCGGATGCCGGCGTTCGTGGCCGCGCTGCTGGAGGAGCACTTCGCCTACCTCGAAGCCCTTCGCCAGGATCGCGGCCTGCCGCCGCTTGCCCGAGACGATCTCATCTTCACCAACCAGAGATGCCGCCCCTGGCACCGGGCGAGCTTCCGCGGGGCTCACTGGCTGCCGGCGGTCCGGACGGCGGGGCTATCCGGCCTGCGGGTCCACGACCTCCGCCACACCGCCGTGGCGTTCGCCATCAACCTCAGCAACGCCCACCCCAAGGCCGTGCAGATCCGTTTCGGCCACTCGTCCATCCAGCAGACATACGACCGGTACGGCCACCTCTTCCCGCAGATGGACGAGGCAATCGCCGACGACCTTGACGAGGCATACCGGACTAGCCGGAACGCTGCGCCCACCGGGCAGTCGCACGTCCAGTCCCTGGCCCCCCCGGGCTGAACGCAGCCGCGGGCGGCTGAGGATTCAGTTGCGGGCCATGGCACCTCGAGTGCATAAGTCCCGCCCCGCACCCCTTCTGTGCTCTCGGGCTTAGCCGCAGCGCTCGACATCCGGCATTTCCGGACGCCTGCGGGCCACGTGCTGACGCGCCCGGTGGCGACATTACCCAGCGCCCGGCTCGTGCCGAACCCTTGCGTCGTGGCCGCCCGCTCGCGGGACGGCCGCCGTCAGCAGCGACGCCGAGCATTATGTGGCGCGACTCGTTCGTCGGGACGCACCCAGAGCCGCCGTTCTAAGTCACCTGTACGTCGACGCGTGGAGACTCCTCGGCGAGGAGGGGGCACGACAGGACGCCGGAGCGCGAAGCTCAACGCGTGGAGCACGAGACGGCGGGCGACGTACTGGCCACGGAGGATGCGGCCATCTTCCTTCGCCCGCTCACGGTCGACGACGTCGGACAGTACTACGACCTCGTGGACCGCAATCGGCAGCACCTCACTCGTCACGGCGACTATGGATTCTTCCGTCACGCGACGCTCGACGACCTGCGAGCTCACCTCGCTGAGGGGTCCACGAACGTACGTCTTGGCGTTTGGCTCGCGGGCGAGCTGATCGGGCGGATCGACCTGAATCCGATCAACCCGCCGCGCTGGGTCCTCGGATACTGGCTCGATGAGCGGCTCACGGGGAAAGGGCTGATGACCACGGCGTGCCGGGCGGCCATTGGGCATGCCAGGGCACTCGGCGCCCTTGAGCTCTACGCCGGCGTGACCGATGGCAATGAGCGGAGCGTTCGCCTGCTTCAGCGCCTCGAGTTCGAGCACATACAGGACGTTGACGGACGCAGCCGGTGGAGGCTCTCTATGACGCCCGACCTGCCGCCGCCATTCATGGTGACCGCGGAAGAGTCGGCGTGACCAGTGAGGGCGCGGCACGAGCGTCCGTCGTGCTGTTGGCCGGTACCCGGTAGCTGAGTGTCGTTCCGGGGGTCTTCGCGGTAGCCGTCGTTCCGGTCGCCCTGTCGACGAAGCGAGTGTGCATCCGAAGGATCACCTCGCGGAAGCTTCCAAGAAGGGCACGACGATGGCGAGGCTCGCGTGGGGATCCGTTGTCACCGGAACGTTGTGCGCATCCTCGGGACGCATCCGCGCCGAACCCGGCACGTCGATCGCAACTACCTCGACGCCCACGCCTTCGAGTTGCTGGCGGTTCGACTCAAAGATGTGTCCGATGTTGAGGACGCGGTCGCCGCGTACGAAGTAGGTGAGCACTCGCGCTCCTCGAGCAACGAATGCGTCCGCAGCGTGCGGTGACTGCGTCCCGACATGGTCGGCGAGGATCGCCTGGGACGCGCCCACGCGGAATGGCTCGTTGTCCCAGAAATAGCCGACCTTGCCTGGACTCCCCTTCATCATCGGCGGGCTGGCAGCGAATAGCGGGAAGCCACCGGCGACCACGGCGTCGACCCGATCAGATTTCATCGCGGCTCCGAGCGCGACGGGTGCGTTTCCGGCGTAGCCCCACACCGAGAGCCGCGGGCTCGCGAGCGCATCCGCCACGGCAAGCACGTCGTCTACGGCACCTTCGAGCCCGAACGCGGCCGGATCGGTGTCGCTTCTCCCAAACCCGTTCAGATCAACGCGTGCAACAAGAAATGATGCCGCGAGCTCATGGGCCCACACCGCGCTTCCCCACGGCTCTCGACAGTTGGGCAAGATTACGAGCCGCTCACCGCGCTCGCCGTCCACTTCCACGTGCAGCCGGCGCACGCCCCGATCCACATCCACGAGCCGAACCTACTTTGGTGACCACCGCGACCGGCTGGCGCCCACCAAGTCGTGGGCGCACGAAATCGGCGTTCTGCTGCCGCCGACGGGGATCGACGGTGCCCCAGAATCGTTCGGCGATCGGGTCTGGCAAGGTAGCCCTGAAGCGCCGGGTCGGCAGGATGACGCGTCGGTGACGGACATGGCAGAGACTCGGCAAGCGGTCGCCACTCGGCGCGATACCGGGCGCAGCAGACGTGCCGAAGTAGGGCGGGGACAGCGACGAGATGCTCTGCGCAGACTGCGCCTCCGCCCGAGAGGCCGATGATTGCCTATCGACGGCGACGCACCCGCGGCTGGTCTTGAATAGGGCTTGTGACAACGTACCTGAGAGTCTTCGGAAAGGCACACCGCAGAATCGGTCGGACTGAGATCACAGGGTTTGTGATTGATGGCGTGTACTTCGACGAGCCGCCGACGATCGAGGTAGCGGATCCGGGCGGCGAGCTCGTCGGTGATGAGTGGACAGTCTTGCACATCCGTTTTGATGCCACGAGGCGGCCCATAATTCTGCACATGACGACGGGCGGAGTTCTGTTAGGGGATGAGGTTGCCGAAGCAATAGAGGCACTAATTGACATGGGTATCCCGAGAACTACAGACCTAGTAGTCCGTCTAAGTAGCACCTCAATTGTTTATGCTTTCGAAGTTGGTGAACGCAGCCTCACGGAAGATGCGTGGAACATGGTTGATGCTCTGGAGGCGTACCTCGCACGCCGGTGTGAAGGAATCGTATATGCACCGAATGACGGCTTCTTCGACGCTGATCTCAACCGCCTAGTCGGGCTTCGCTGACTGGCGGCCGCAGTCCTGGCCTTCGACGTGCGTTACCGTGCGCCGCAATAGTGCCGTACTCGTGCAGGTCGAGGAACCGCACCAGAACCGTCGATATGGGGCTCTTCGCGTCGATCGAGACCTGTGCGTCGGCCCGCTCGGGTTGTGCAGTTCTGGTTGCCGGGCCCGATCGACCGGTCATGTCCTGCCGGACGATCACAGGCCCGTACACCCGGCGATACCCAGCAGTGCGCATGGTCTCCGGCGACGGGACAGTTCACGGAGCAACCCCGCTGGACCGGTCCCCAGCCCTCGGGAGCATCGACTCCAAGGCGGCTGCCAGCCGAGAGTCCAGGCGGCCGTCCTGGTGCCGCATCGCGTCGCCCATCGCGTGAGCCTGCGCCTCGGCGATTCGATCGCGTCCTTCTTCAATCACCAAGCCAGCGGAAAGCGTGACAGCACTTTCCTGCATTGTAGTATGTCAGCCGTGGCGGAAGGTGAAGGCGATCTGGCCGAGGGACCGCGAGGAACCGAGGAGCACGACGCGAAGCGACAGTCGACGAGTTCGCCAGTTACTAACGCCGATCTGAAGGCGCAACTCGGCTATCTGACTGCATTCATATCGATTGTGGTTGTAGGCCTCATCCTTGCTAAGAGCGGCGAGAGGACCACACTCGAAACTGTCCTCTATATGGGAACAGCAACCCTTGGGTCGCTGCTGGTCTGGTTGTCGCTATTCAGTGTGCGAACTCGGGGCCGAACCCACGAACATGCGTTGCGCCCGCTGGTCGCCGTTCCGCTAATCCCGCTATTCTTGGGAGTTCCCGGTGTGTTCGTATTTGTCTGGTCACTCACACAACTTGACCGACCAGACTCCAAATCTCCACCTCCGCGACCCGAGGGAGAGGCGGGCGTTGACGCTGGGGGCGTGACCCTTAGAAATTTAACAATTGCGGAAGGCGACGATTACAGTCGGATCGTTGTCACAGTTGTTAATATTCGGCAATCGCCTGTTATACTAGATCAGGCTCAGTTCCGCCTCCAGATGATCGGACCACGGACATGCACAGATCCGCGCGAGATCTATAGGCTTGACCATGAGATCCACTTCTCGGTTGGGCGACTTTCTCCCGGCCTGGCTGTCCTGGAGGGTCCTGCTAAAGAGTTCACGGTCCATGCCATGGGGTCCCTTGATTCCGTCTGCGATGACCTGACTTTGTCAATTGAGTTTCCACTGACTGTTGCTCTAGGAGCTAGCGAGACAACGCATATCGCCCTCGACATTCCTCATAGGGTGAGAGCGATTCTGGACGCCGTTAGACCATCGCGGTTGGCAGGGACTCCGAACTACCATCTCGGTTCTGCTCGCGATCTCGACATCAACCTAGACCTGACTGGACCACGCGCGAAGACGAGGGTGGTTGCTGAAGCTAGGACGCGATACGGTGCGGGGGGCACCTGGGCATGTGTTGGTAAGCGATTGGATGGGTTGCCCCCGCCCCCGGCGCTACGAGAGCCCTGCATTTCGTAATATCCTCGCTACGAGGGGTCCGCTGGTGGCCAAAACCGGTGAGCATGGCCGCCTCGTCCTTCGTCCCGTTGTGAGCGGCAGGACGTGAGCGCTGGGATGTCTTGTCGGCAGACTGAATGCTAAACCTGGCCGCCTGGAAGCGTCCAAGCGTGCGCGGGACGTTCCACAAGCTCAAAGCGCGATGGATGCGCAACGCGCTTGCGGGGGCAGACGCGGTCCGTATCAGCGGGTACGTGCGGATGGGCGGCCCTGAACAAGAATGCCAGTTCTCGATCGAGGGCAGACACGTCGCCCGTGGCGACGCGCGTGATTGCAGCGCGTGGGTGTGCGGTCCACGAGCCGCACGAGAGCCCTCGATCGGGTCGCGTCCGTGGGCGGACGCTCCGGCGCGCAGTTCTGCGTAAGCAGCCCCGTGGACGATGAGCTCTCTGAGCGTCGCGTTACATACGCCGAGTAAGTTGGGATGTCGTTGACGACACGTAACGTTCCTCCAGCGCTTCGCCCGTCGGTCGGTTCCTGTGCCTCGTGATCCGTTGACGAGGTTGCGTCAGGCCGTAGTCGACCGGACCTTCGTACCCCTTGTAGGTGCGGGGGTCGGTGCCGCGACGGCGAATATGCCGCTCTGGAGGGAGCTGCTCGAACACGGCATAGCGTATGCTCGTCAGAATAAGAGCCAGATCGGCGCCTCTCCTCAACGGCTATCGGCAATTAAGCGTCTGGCCGAGACCGACTTGCTTGGCGCTCTCAGTTCTTTACAGGGAGTCTTATCGCCGAACACGGATGAGCACTGGACTAGTGTTCACTATAAGCGATGGCTAGAGACAACATTCGCACATTCTGAGCAGAATGGCCTCGTGTCGCGCGAGATCATCGAGCGACTTGGTGACTTGAACCCAAGGATCATCGTCACAACAAACTATGATTTGCTTCTCGAGACCTACGTTAAACCGAACGCGACGTCGGTTACTTGGCTAACGCCTGTCCGTATGCGCGAATTGCTTCGAGCCGGTGATGGCGTAATCCATCTTCACGGTCGGTACGACCAGCCCCAATCAGTCATTCTCTCGCATTCCGACTATCAGCGCCTAATTGACGATGCAGTGGCTCGTCGTGTGACATCGTCCCTTTTTGACGCGGGGATCGTGGTATTCATCGGTGCAAGCCCGACAGGAGTGGCCGACCCCCACCTCGCGCGAGTGCTACGGCACTTCTCTGAGCTCAGAGACGAGCGGTTAGATGAGCTAGAGCCACACATACTGCTCCACTATGGAAGCCTCTCGCCAGAGGAGCGTGTGACACTCCGTGACCTAGGAATCGAACCGTTCTCGTATGGAGCCGGCCCCACGGAGCTTCCCGCCTTCTTGGCTAGTTTGGCCAGTCACAACCATGCGCAGGTCTCAGTTACGGACGTAGAGCGAATTGCCGAGTCAATTGTCTTCGCTCAGGATTTGGGTGCTGCTGCTCGGGCAACAGTCGACGCGATCCGGACATGGGTCTATCCTACCCAGGCAATCAGAGTTGGATTTGCCGAGTACTCCGGTTCCGCAGATCCCGACGTGCCCACGGAATTGGTGGAGGACTTCACGTATCCAACCGACGACCCCTGCACTTACCACTACCCCCTCTCAATCGCGGGGTGGGCTTTGGCGGAAGGGCGAGTAATTGCGTGGCCAGTAGACCAAACTCGAACCTGCGACCTCGAACGCCTAAGAAAACTTGGGCGGCTCGACGAGGTACGCAAGCAAATCATCACTGAGACTAAACGACCCGACAGCCCGCTCCGAGTGTACCTCGATCTGGACCGCATACCTGCTCGATTCGACGCCGGCAGACTAATGTTGCGCGACGTGTTCCAGGATTGGACCAATACACCACGACAGACAATCTTCACGCAGTTCGTCTCAGTACCCGTTCCACGGCTCACCAATCGCTCCACCACGCGGAAAGGTGTACCTCCCGCTGGAGTGATCAATATCGATCAAGCGGATCCCACACCCAGTCTCGCTTCGCCAGCGACAATAGGCAAGCTGAACGTCCTCTCCGATCTCCTCTGGTCTCTATGGCAACGAGTCGCAAAAGGACCCGGACTTGGCTAGATGGATCATCCTCAACAGTTTTAGAACAGAAGGCACGCACCCGTCTGTGACCGTGCAAAGAAATGTAGGTTTCGGACGCCCGCCCGACGAGAGTACGAACCATCTCAAGACTCCCCGAGGCGATGCCTTGGAGGTGATCCGTGCGCAGACGGAGGGTAATTGGCCCCACGGCGCGGACATGTCGTTGCCACGCACACTCCTCACTGCCGAGGCAGTCGAGGCGCATGACTGACACTGCGGTTCTCTTCTCAGGCGGACGAGACTCAACTCTCTTGGCCTACCGATTGTATTGCAGGGGAAACTACCTTCATCTGCTATCCGCGTCGTCGGGGCTCGGTCATGGCGACGCCTTGCGCGAGCTGCGCGTAACGGAGTTGCGCGCTCTTTGGGGCGCGGACGCGTTCAGATACGTCACAATACCGACGAGCGGGCTTGTACGGCACATATGCTTTCGCGACCTGGTCGCGGATATCCAGCTCGACGGGCGGCAGCTTCTGCTTTTGGGTGAGGCGCTGGCGCTGGTCACCGTAGGGATTCGTTACTGCTTACTGCGTGATGTCGCTAACCTCGCGTTCGGTGCCACCCGTTATGAGGCTCACTTCGCCGAGCAGACTCCTACAGCCATAAATGCTTTTGGCGCCTTATGCGCTGAATACGGTATCGCGTTCGAGGCGCCGCTTACAGAAATAGCGTCGGAAAGCATCGTGAAAGAAGAGCTTTTCCTAGCAGGGATCTCACCCAAGTCTCTTGAGTCGTCCACCCTCTTAGCAGATTTGGATGATTCACCACCGGAAGATATTGTGGCGGGCTACCTGTCGCGCAAGATTCCTTGGGTGAGGAAGTATCTGTCCGACATCCTCACTGCTAAGGGTGGCGGGCCAGCATGAAGATAGTGATATCGGGCTTTGATGCCGCCGGCAAGACCACGCATGGATCGCTGCTCAGCTCCGCACTTGACATTCCGCTCCACACCGCTTCCGGTCTTATGACGCGACTCGCTCATCGAGCCCACAACTTCCGCGCTCGTTGGGATGATCAATGGACGCCGGAACTAGATCAGGTACGGGCTGCGGACCCTAGTCTCGACGAGGAGATCGATGCGGACATGGTCAAGGCACTCGTCTCCTCTCCAAGCGGTGTCTTTGATGGATGCTTCTTGCCATGGTTAGTGCGCCCTGATGGCGTGATCAATGTCTGGATCGAGTCGGACCTGGATAGCCGGGTGCGGAAGTGCATGGTACGACACCTAGGCGACGGTATCGATCGTCGCACCGCGGAGCAGATCGTCCGAAACAAGGACGACTTCTCGCAGAGACGGCTTCAGTCCGCCAGAGGGGTATATCTGTCACCGGACCCAAACATATTCGATTTGGTCCTCGACAACAGTGACCTGATTCCCGAGGCAACGGTCGCCTGCGCGCACGAGGGCATACGCACTCTGCAGCCAGTATTGCTCCGATGCATCGACTACCTCGGGGGAGCGCGAACCAGTAGGCCACGAAGCCGGTACATCAGGCAGCTTGGGCGCCGATGAGCATGGTTCTCCGTCATGATCGATATTGAGAAGGCACGACTTGATACGCCTGGTAGTGGCGCACGGGTCCACCTTAATAGCGCTGGCGCTTCATTACCCCCGACTCCCGTATTAGATGCGGTCGTGTCCTTCTTACGAGGCGAGGCCCTAGACGGTCCCACTGAGGCGCAGGTTGGGGCCGACGAACTCCTAGACAATGCTAGATCTATGCTCGGCCAGTTGTTGAACTGCGAGACGGACAGGGTGGCGTTCTGTACAAGTGCGTCGAGCGGATGGACCGATGCGCTCTGGGGGCTGCGCCAATCTGGATGGTTTAGCCCAGGCGACTATGTCCTCGTGGACCGGTCAATCTATGTCACGCATTTTCTCGCCCTTCTGCAACTTAAGGCCGTCTCTGAGATCCGCATCGTCGTGGTGGGCGATTCAACGGAAGGAAGTGTTTCAATGAAACAGGTTGCTGACAGGCTCGATGAGCGAGTTCGCCTCGTCGCCGTGACTCATGCCCCGGCTCACCGCGGTATCGTCAATCCCGTTGAGGAGATTGGCGAGCTCCTGGATGGAAGGGAGCGGTGCGCGTACTTTGTTGACGCTGCCCAGAGCATCGGCCAGCTGTCCGTCGATGTGGAGCGCATCTATTGCGACGTGTTGGTGGGCTCAGGCAGGAAGTTCTTGCGTGCACCGCGTGGTAGCGCTGTGGCAGTTGTAAGTCCAAGAATCTCCGACGTTTTGGACCCTCCCGGTATAGACGCGTTGTCCGCAACCTGGGTGAGTGAATCGGCCTACTCGCTTCACAGCGGAGCCAAGAGGCTAGAACGCTACGAGGGATTCATCGCCGGTCGAGTCGGACTCGGTAAGGCGGCAGAATACGCCCTAGCGGTAGGTATTGTTAATATCTCTAAACGTATAGAGTTATTAGCCGAGAGGCTGCGAAGCGGTCTTGCGGCACGAGAGCATGTTGTCCTGCTCGACGGAGAAAGGGCGCGGTCAGGGATTGTCGTGTTCCGGATTCGCGGAGCGACAGCGAAGGCCGTGCAAGGGATGCTGTCGAGAATGGGGTATTCCGTAGGACTGGTAAAACCCTGGATTGCACTGCTCGACGAGAGCGCTTGGAGCGACGGGCCATGCCTCAGAGCGTCGCTCCATTACTACAACCTGGAGGAGGACGTCGTTTCGTTTTTGGACGCCGTGGATACCTGTCGACCAGTTAGTCGGTCGTCATAGCGTCGCTGGTATCCTGTGCAACCTGCGTCCTCTTGTCCAGCACTACTCTCAGCGTGATCCTGCACATTACTCTCCAAGGTGCCGGTCCCGCTTGTTCGCGATGGGGTGAGCACCGGGGTAACGCACTAGGCCAGCCGGCTCTATGACTCCCCCCGGCACGAGGTAACCGGCAGGGATGATGTGAGGCATCCGTTCACGGTCCACCACCCGACGAGGTTGGCCGGGTACGGTCAGATGCACCTGCAGCGTTCCGCCTGACTTGCGAAGGGGCTGACGCCTCCGCTGTCTTTCGGGCTCGATCGTCGGCGGAACGCCACAGGTTGGCACTCACCGGTTGGGCGGCGTGATGTGGTCTGCCTCTGGTACAGGCCGACCGATCACCGTCCCGCCGTCCCGGCAAGTGCGTGCCACCCCTTGACCAATTGCGAGAGAAGGGATGGCCATGACCATCGTAGAGGCGCGCGCCGTCACGGGCGGCGTGGATACGCATCTCGACACCCACGTCGCCGCGGCCCTGGACCCGATAGGCGGTCTGCTGGGCGTGAAGACCTTCGACACCGACGCGCTGGGCTGCCGGGCCCTGCTGGGGTGGCTGGGCGGCTTCGGCACCGTCGCCCGGGTCGGGGTGGAGGGCACCGGGTCCTACGGGGCCGGGCTGGCAAGAGTGCTGCGTCAGGCCGGCGTTGAGGTGGTCGAGGTCGACCGCCCCAACCGCCAGGCCCGGCGACGGCAGGGCAAGTCCGATCCCATCGACGCCGTGGAGGCGGCCCGGGCCGTGCTCTCCGGGCGCTGCCGCGGGGAGGCCAAGACGCGCGACGGTGCGGTGGAGGCCATGCGGGCGCTGGTCGTGGCCCGCCGCAGCACCCGCTCGGTGCGGACCAAGACCCTCAACCAGATGCGCCACCTCGGCTTCACCGCCCCTCCTGAGCTGGGAGAACGCCTCCGGGGGCTGTCGCCGGTGGCGCTGGCCGAGGAGTGCGCCTCCCTGCGCCCCCGCCCCGGCGGCGACCTCGTCGTCTACGCCACCAAGCTGGCCCTGCGCACCCTGGGCCGACGGGCACTCGAACTCGGCGAGGACTACATCGCCCTCACCTCGTACCTGGGCGAGCTGGTGCGGGCCACCTCGCCATCGCTGCTCGAGGTTCACGGCATCGGCGTGGACACCGCCGCCATCCTGCTCGTGGCCGCCGGCGACAACCCCGAGCGGCTCCGCAGCGAGGCGGCGTGGGCGCACCTGTGCGGTGTGGCGCCGATCGAGGCGTCCTCCGGCAAGGTCACGCGCCGGCGCCTCAACCGAGGCGGCGACCGCCAGGCCAACCACGCGCTGTGGCGCATCGCCCTGGTGCGCATGCGCTCTGACCCCCGCACCCGGGCCTACGTGGAGCGCCGCCTTGAGGAGGGCCGGTCCAAGCTCGAGATCATCCGCGTCCTCAAGCGCTACATCGCCCGCGAGGTCTACCGCCACCTGCCTCGCGGCTAAGACCGCTCCGAGCGGCGGGCCTGGCCCACTAACCGGCTGACGCCCGATTGGGCTGTCCTTCGTTCGATCTGCCGGCCCGCCGCTCGAGCCCCACTCCGACCCCGGTCGGTGCTCGATGCCATTGGCCTGATAAGAGCCTGCCCTCCCTTACACGGGAGTGGCTCATCCCTGTCCTGCCTGGCCTCCCGCACCGCCGAGATGCCACTTGACATCAATAGGAGCATCGTACACGGGCGGCCAAGGCGCTCGATAACGCTCAGGGTCCTACGCAGGCGTGCCCGCACCGCCCATCCGGAAGGTGCCGATGTCGCTAGGGCGTGCGCCCGGGCGAAGGACCGCATAACTGGCACTTCGGCCGCACGGCCACTCTCAGGGGCAACCCACGAGTCATGATGGAGCCGGATGATTGGTCACAGCCGCGCGCGCCGCCGTGGCATCTCCGATGCCTGGTTCGCGTGGTCCGGGTGGGCGGCCGGGCGTCTGTAGTCCGAGGTGGGTGAAACGCTGGTTGGCCGATCGTGAGTACTGCGCGGTGCTCGTTCGCGTAAATCGTCTGGTCGTCGTCTAGCGCGTCGGCGCGGCCCGCCTGCGCCGCCGTCCAAACGAAATGTCCAGCATCCTCGAGAGTGCGTCGACAGCGAGCGTCAACGTCATTGTCGAGGTAGAAGCGCACCCTACGCTTCGACCGCGCTCCGAGCCGTTTCTAGATCGTCGGCAGTTAGATGAGGGAACGCCTCAAGGATCTCGCTATCTGAGAGCCCCCGGCGGTAGTAAGCGGCGATCGCGTCGACTGGCGTGCGCGTGCCTTCGAACACCGGTTTCCGACCGAGGGCACCACGACGTCTTTCGACGGTGCCTGGTGTGCCCAGGCGCCGAAGCGCCGCGCCACGTGTCGACGCTCGAATCTCGTCGAGGTCTATGACTTCCGGAATCACGCCCTGTCTCGGCTGGCGACCACCGACCCACGACCCATCTTCGAAGCCGACGTACACCATTCCGGCGTCAGTCGCCCAACGGAGCTCCCGAAGCGGATGAGGAATCGTGGATGACCGGTGGGCCTCGACAATGCGCCGAACGACACGTACGGGCTGACCGCGCGTCGTGAGGTCATGGACGATGCGAAGTTCGACCAACTCCGAGAGCCCATAGATGCGGACGTGGCGGGAAGCGACCGACTCGTGGACCCGCGGCGCAACGAGGCGGATCCGCTCCCACGTCGCTACCTTCTGGACGCTGACGCCGAGGATCGACGCGGCGCGCTCAATCGTTGCACCGATGATGTCGTCCGGGGCTGGGTCCCGTTCGTCGTCCACCTGGCGGAGCCTCCTAGGTGAGCTCGGGAAGTTACACCAGCGTACTTCGAGGGTGCGACGGACATGGTCCGGACCACACCCGAAGGTCGGCCGCCTTTCCTGGCTGGCATGCGTCGCTACCGCCCGTTCGCGGCTCGCGGAGGGGGCCAGGGAGGACACAAAAAGGACACGCGGCCACGAAAAAGACACGCGTTTGTGGCCTGTTACGGCGACTTCCGGTCGGTTGTTGTCAACGCACACACCACCTCTGACCTGGGCTTTTGCGCGATTCGGCAGGTCACCGCCGGTCGGCCGATCGTCGCCCGGCGGCATTCAGGTTCCTGTGTCCGAAAGGACGTGGGGGTTCAAGTCCCCCCTCGCCCACTGGGTAAACGTGCAGGTCATCCGTGAAGGAGCGCTTTCTGTCAACACCGCGCCGGCCCTCCGGGCCGGCTCCTTTTCGGGGTTGATCGGCGCCCACCGACCTGCTCGACCGAGGTCGACGGCGCGCTGAAATCCCCGGGTGTGGCCCGGG
>Ga0247708_1000133_pt1 | contig 18795 bp, 21 predicted proteins | sample 42W_NmetaG_FD_189040 | JGI IMG/M metagenome (GOLD analysis project Ga0247708, IMG submission 189040) | Soil microbial communities from hillslope of Landscape Evolution Observatory, University of Arizona, Oracle, AZ, United States - 4-2-W_N | ecosystem: Engineered > Artificial ecosystem >...
GTCCCGTTCGCCCGGGTCGAGCGTGAACGGGCTGCCGGCCGGGGCGACGGTCACGGGGTCAGGTGGCCGTTCGGCCCCGCGCGACGGCGATCTCGCCGGTCCTGACCATTTCGATCAGGCCGAACGGGCGGATGAGCCGCTCGAACGCCTCGACCTTGTCGTCGGTGCCCGTGATCTCCACCGTGAGCGAGCGCTTGTCCACGTCCACGACCTTGCCGCGGAAGATGTCGGTGAAGTGCATGACCTGCCCGCGGCTCTCGCCGTCGGCCGAGATCTTGAACAGCGCGAGCTCGCGCGCCACCGTCTCCTCGGGCTCGAGATCGCGGATCTTGATCACGTTGACGAGCTTGTGGAGCTGCTTGACGACCTGGTCGATCGGATGGGCGGCGCCGTCGACGGTGAGCGTGACCCGCGAGATGGTGGCGTCGTCGGTGGGACCGACGGCCAGCGTCTCGATGTTGAACCCGCGCCGGGAGAAGAGCCCGGCGATGCGCGCCAGCACGCCCGGCTTGTTCTCCACGAGCAGCGAGAGGATGTGGGTGCGGCCCGTGCGGATGCCGCCCGCCGCCTCGAGCTCCTCGAGGCTCAACAGCTCCTTCGTTCCCGGCTCACCCATGCCTCAGCCCACCATGTCCCGCGCGGCCTGCCCGGCGGGGATCATCGGGTAGCAGTTCTCCTCCTTGGTCACGCGCACGTCGACGAGCACGGGCCCGTCCTCCGCGAGCGCGGACCTGAAGGAGTCGACCAGCTCGTCCTTCTTGGTCACGAGCATGCCCTTGGCGCCGAAGGCGTCGGCCAGCTTCACCCAGTCGGGGCTCGGGCCCATCTCGACGGACTTGTAGCGCCCATCCCAGAAGAGCTCCTGCCACTGGCGAACCATGCCGAGGTAGCCGTTGTTCATCAGGAAGATCTTGACCGGGATGTCCTCGTGGACGCAGGTCGCGAGCTCCTGGCAGTTCATGATCAGCGAGCCGTCGCCGGCGAGGCAGACCACGTCCTGGTCGGGGCAGGCGACCTTCGCGCCGAGCGCCGAGGGCAGCCCGAACCCCATCGTGCCGAGGCCGCCCGAGTTGATCCACTGGCGCGGCCGCTCGAACGGGTACCACTGCGCGGCCCACATCTGGTGCTGGCCCACGTCGGAGGTGATGATCGCGTCGCCGCCGGTCGCCTCGTGCATCGCCTGGACCATGTACTGGGGCTTGATCTCGGTGGGATCCTCCGCCTCGTCGTAGCGCAGCGGGTGCTTGTCCTGCCAGTTGCGGATCCGCGACCACCACTCCTCGAGGCGCGCGCCGTCGGCCTCGAGGGCGCGGTACTCGCGTGTGAGCTTCGGGAGGATCTGCTTCGCGTCGCCCACGATCGGGATGTGCGCCGGGATGTTCTTCGAGATCTCGGCGGGGTCGATATCGATGTGGATGAACTTCGCCCGCGGCGCGAACTCCGAGAGCTTGCCGGTGATGCGGTCGTCGAAGCGGGCACCCACCGCGCAGATCAGGTCGGCCTCGTCCATCGAGTAGTTGGCCGTGCGGGTGCCGTGCATCCCGAGCATCCCGAGCCACTGGTCGTGCGACGCCGGGAAGGCGCCGAGGCCCATCAGCGTGCAGGTGACCGGGAAGCGGTCCGCGGTGCAGAACTCGACCAGCTCCTTGGAGGCCTCGGCGTTCACGACGCCGCCGCCCGCGTAGATCACGGGCCTGCGCGCGTGCGCGAGAGCCTTCGCGGCGAGCTTTATCTGCTTCGCGTTGCCCTCGACCGTGGGCTGGTATCCCGGCAGGGTGACGCCGTCGACCGGCGTGTACGGGATGTCGGCGCGGGAGAGGTCCTGCGGGACGTCCACGAGCACGGGGCCGGGCCGCCCGGTGCGGGCGATGTGGAAGGCCTCGTGGATCGCCTGCGGGATGTCGCGAGGGTCCTGGATCAGGATCGAGTGCTTCACCACCGGGAGGGTCATGCCCGTGATGTCGGCCTCCTGGAAGCCGTCCGTGCCGATCAGCTCCGTGCGGACCTGGCCCGTGATGAAGACCGTGGGCACGGAGTCCATGACCGCGTCGGCGATCGCCGTGATCAGGTTCGTGGCGCCCGGGCCGGAGGTGGCGAGCGCCACGCCGACCCGGCCCGAGGCCTTTGCGTAGCCCTCCGCGGCGTGGCCCGCGCCCTGCTCGTGGCGGCACTGGATGTGGCGGACGCCCGCGTCGTACAGGGCGTCGTAGGTGGGCAGGTTGGCGCCGCCGGGGATCCCGAATACGTGCTCGACGCCCTCGGCCTTGAGGCACTCCATGATGGCGTCGACTGCTCGCATTTCAGCGATTCCTCCTGTTCGGCATCCGGGACAGAGAGAGGGCCGCGGGCGGCCCCCGAACCACTCAGTGTACCTCCGGGAACTCCAGATCTCGACCGCAGCTCGTGCAGACCTGGACGTAGAGCGGCTGGACCTTCCCGCACCCCTCGCAGGCACGGAGCGGCTCCTCTCGCTCCCAGCGGTAGAGCAGCGCCGCGAGCGTCCCGAAGAACGGGAGCACGAAGCCGACCAGGAACCAGATGAAGAAGGAGCTTCCCTTGATGCGGCCGATGACCCCGGCCGACAGGCCGAAGAAGAACAGGATGACTACGTACGTCAAGCGGTCAGCGGAGGGTCTGGACGGCCCAGAGGACGCCCACCACCGCCATCACGATCACGATGAGCCAGACGACGCCGGCGATCACCCCGATCACGACCTTGAAGAGCACGTAGGCCGCGACGAGCAGCACCACCAGGGCCAGCGCCCGCCTGCCGAGATCCTCTGCGAATCGTCCCATAGCCCGCGATTCTCTCAGAGGAGCCGCGGCGGCATGCTCGGTACGTAGCGATCGAGCCCCGGCAGCGGCACCGAGCACATGACCCAGCCGGGCCAGAACACGTGGAAGCCGAGGCCGCGGAGGCGCCGCAGTAGCCACCAGGAGATGGTGGTGCAGAAGACCCGCAGCGTCTCCGGCTCGTGGATCTTCGCCACGCGGTCGAGCGCCGTGAAGATCACCGGGACGAGTGCCTCGGGGGTCTCCGCGACCGCCGGCCCGATCTCCCCCTTCGAGCCGACCCAGCAGAGGGCGGTGGCGCGCCCCTCGGCGGGGTCCATCGTCGCGAGGCAGACCCGGTCGCGCCCGAAGAAGTCGTGGAGCTCGGAGCGCGCGTGCCCGATCGCGAGCGGCTCGAGCCGCTTCCACTCCTTCGCGGCATGATCGCCCTCGAGCATGCTCACCCCGGGGTCGGGCGCGTCGATCTCCAGCGAGCGCTGCTCCAGGTAGCGCTCGGTCGGTTGGGACATGTGCCAGTGCCCGGTGGCCGGCATCACCCCGAACTGCGAGTACAGCGTCAGGTTGTCCGGCGTGCCCAGCGCCACCGCGACCCGCCCCAGTTCGGGTGTCGGGTCGCCGGGCCAGCAGCGCTCGAGCAGAGCGTGCCCGATGCCGTGGTGGCGGTGCGCTGCGCCGATCATCAGCTCGTTCAGCTCCTCCATCTCGCCGAAGCGGACGATGCGGGCATAGCCCACCAGCTCGTCGCCCTCCTCGCAGACCATGTAGCGGGTCCCGGGCTGGGCGACGAGGAACTCGACGAGCCCGCGCTCGGCCTCCCAGGCGCTCTCGATCCGCTGCTGCTCGGCCGCCGGGTCGGACTCCGCGATGCCCTGCCTCACGGCGGCGGCGTGGAGCGCCCGCTGGGAGAGTTCGAAGGTCGCGCGGACGTCGGCCGCGCCGCCCTCGCGGAAGGAGAGCTCGGCCGAGCTCACGCGCGCGCCCCATGCCCGTCGGTGCCCGCCTCGGCAACCGTCTCCGCCGGCGGCTCGAGGCCCGCCGGATGGCCGACCTGGCCCAGCTCCGCCGCGGCCCGGCCGAAGAGAAGCCCGACCGTCCAGTCCGCCATCAGGCGGAGCTTGCGGGCTGGGCCGGGCATCATCGCGAGGTGGTAGGTCCGCGCGGCGAACCACGCCGGGAAGCCCCGCAGCCGCAGAGACAGCATCGTCGCGACGGCCTGGTGGCGGCCCATGTCCACGAACACCCCGAGGGTCCGGTAGCGAAAGCGCCGGATCCTGCCGTGGCCGAGCACGGCGGCGACGTTGTCGGCCGCGAGGCGCCCCTGGCGGATGGCGTGCTGCGCCGTCGGCGGGCACGGGCGCTCGCCCCTCGCCGCGGGGTCCGGCACGCCGGCGATGTCGCCGATCGCCCAGACGTGCTCGTGGCCGCGGACGCGCAGCGTGGCCTCGGTGTCGATCCGCTCCCCCGCCCCCAGCGGAAGCCCGAGGCGGGCGACGACGGCGTCGGGCTTCACCCCCGCGGTCCAGCAGAGTGTGCGGGTGGGCACGCGCTCGCCGTCCGAGAGCGTGGCGGAGCTCTCGTCGAGCGCCTCGAGTCGCGTGCCGGTGCGGATCTCGATTCCGCGGCCCCGGAGCTCGCGCGTGGCGAACTCGGCGAGGCTGGGCGGGATCTCCGGCATCACGCGGTCCTGCGCCTCTACCAGCACCCAGCGTGTCCCGTCCAGGCGGCAGCGCGGGTAGCGCTCGATCACGTCCGTGACGTAGTCCTGGAGCTCGGCGATGCCCTCGAGCCCCGCGTAGCCAGCTCCGACGAAGACGAACGTGAGGTAGGCGCGCCGCTCCGCCGGGTCGTCGAGTGCCTCGGCTATCTCCAGATTGCGCAGCGCCCGGTTGCGGAGCGCGATCGCGTCCGCCAGCGTCTTGAAGCCGAGCCCGTGCCCGGAGAGGCCGGGAACCGGCAGCACCCGCGAGACCGACCCCAGCGCCACGACCAGCTCGTCGTAGGAGAGGGTCCGCTCGGCGCCGTCGAAGCCGCGGTAGGTGAGCTCTTGGCGGGACGGGTCGGCGCCGCTCACGCGGCCGAGGCGGATCTCCGTGCGCCTGAGCTCCTCGCGCAGCGGGATGACGACGTGACGCGGCTCGAGCGTCCCGGAGGCCGCTCCCGGGAGGAGCGGCGTGTAGAGCAGGAAGTTCGTGTCGGTGACCAGCGTGACCCGCGCCGAGCCGCGCGGCAGGACGCGTTCGAGGCGGCGCGCGGCATACAGGCCGCCGAAGCCGCCGCCGGCGATGACTACGTCGAAGGGCACGCGGGGCGAGGCTAGCTGGCTCGTGCGCGTGCCGCGTCGAGGGCACGGCGCATGGCGGACGGAAGGCGGCGGCGCACCCGCCAGGGGGCGCCGCTGAAGGCGTGGTTGGCCACCGTGGCGAAGCCCTGCTCGTCCTCGCGCAGCGCGAGCAGCAGGTGCGCTGTGCGGTCCGAGGGAGGCAGGTCGGGCTCGGCCACCCGCACGCAGAAGCAGTGGATGCGGCGCCCTCCGGCGGTCACGAGCAGCGCACCCTGCTGCCCGACGAGCCAGACGCCCAGCGCGCCGCGCTCCAGCGCCAGGCCGGTCTCGCGCTGCAGCGCGCGCTCGTGGTGTCCCAACAGGTCGCCGAGCAGGCCCTGGGCCACGGGCTCCGCGGCGTGGGCGGGGCCACGGCGCGGCTTCGCCGTGTTCGCCCCTCGGAAGGCGTACAGCTCGGGAATGATCCACGCGTGCGCGAGGGCGGCGAGCGCGACAGGGGCCGACAGGGGCTCGAGCGCCACGAGCAGCGCTGCCACGCAGACGAAGGGGACGACGTGGGCGACCGTGTACGCGGTCCAGAGCCTGCCGCGCCGGGCAAGCAGGGCGGGGCTTGCCCGCTCTCGCCAGGGGACGCCCGCGAGCTCCGGGAGGGAGCCCGCCTCCATCAGCCCCCGGCGATCGGGCGCCGCAGGATCACGAGCGCGGCGCCGCGCGGGAGCTCGCGCACGTGAGTCGCCTTGCCCGGGCCTTCGGGAACCGTGGCGATGTGGCCGATCCGGATCTCGCGGCGGAAGGCCGCAACCGCCTCGGCGTAGGCGGTGTCGTCGTCGACGGTCCACTCCGCGAGCGTCGAGTGACCGGTCGGGTCCATGCGGATAAGTCGTGGCATCCGGGTTCCTCCGTCAAGGATACGCCCCCAGCTTTTCGCCGATCAAGCGCTGTACCTCGCCGCCGTCGGCGCGGCCCTTCGTCTCCCGCATCACATGACCGACGATCGCGCCGATCGCCTGCTGCTTGCCGCCCCTGATCTTCTCGACGGCCTCCGGGTTCGCCGCGATCGCCGCGTCGACGATGCCCTCGAGCTCGTCGTCGCCTGCCATCGCGAGCCCCTTCGACTCGATGATGTCGCCCGGGTCGCCGCCCGACTCGACGAGCGTGCCGAGGACGTCCTTCGCCGCGCTCTGCGCGATCGCCTTCGAGCCGACCATCCCCACGAGCTTCGCCAGCGCGCCGGGTTCCACCCGTGACTCGCCGGGATCGGCGTCGCCGAGCTTCGCGACCAGGTCGCCGGTGGCCCAGTTGGCGAGCGCGACCGGGTCCGCGGTGCCCGCGCCGAGCGCCGCCTCGTAGAAGTCGCCGAGCTCACCGCGGAACGCGAGCTGCCGCGCGGTCGCCTCCGGGAGCCCGAGATCGCGCTCGAAGCGCTCCGCGCGCGCCAGCGGCAGCTCCGGGATCGCCTCGCGGGCTCGCGCCAGCATCTCCTCGGTCGGCGCGATCGGGACGAGGTCGGGCTCGGGGAAGTAGCGGTAGTCGTGGGCCTCCTCCTTCGATCGGAGCGAGGTGATCGATCCCGAGCGGGGGTCGAAGTGGAGTGTCTCCTGCTCGACGCGTCCCCCGCCCTCGACGATCGCCGTCTGGCGCGCGATCTCCGCGTCGATCCCGCGCTCCACGAAGCGGAACGAGTTCATGTTCTTGAGCTCGGCCTTCGTGCCGAGCGTCGTCTCGCCCGTCGGCCGGATCGAGACGTTCGCGTCGATCCGCAGCGAGCCCTCCTCCATGTTCACGTCGGAGACGCCGAGCGCCCGCAGCGTGGTGCGCAGCAGCCTCCCCCACTCCGCGGCCTCCGAGGCGCTGCGGATGTCCGGCTCGGTGACGATCTCCACGAGCGGCGTGCCGCCCCGGTTGAAATCGACCACCGACGCCTCGGCCCCGTGGATCCGCCCCGACGCCCCCGCGTGGACGAGTTTCGCGGCGTCCTCCTCCAGGTGCGCGCGGTGGATGCGCACGTCGCCGAGCCGGCCATTCCGCGCGATCGGGATGTCGTACTGGGAGATCTGGTAGCCCTTCGGCAGGTCCGGATAGAAGTAGTTCTTGCGGTGGAAGACCGAGCGCGGGGCGATCTCGCAGCCGAACGCCATCCCGATCATCAGGCCGTAGTGGACCGCCTCGGCGTTGGTCACCGGAAGCGTGCCGGGATGGCCGAGGCAGACCGGACAGGTGTGGGTGTTCGGCTCGTCGCCGAACGACAGCGCGCAGCCGCAGAACATCTTCGTCCGGGTGCGGAGCTGCACGTGGATCTCGAGGCCGATGACGGGCTCGAAGCCGCTCATGCGCCCACCCGCTGCCACGGGGCGCCCCCGAACCCGATCGCCTGCTCGAGCGCGTGGGCCACGTCGAGGATGCGCTGCTCGCTGAAGGCCGGGCCCGCGAGCTGGATGCCGACGGGAAGGCCGTCCGAGAGCCCGCCGGGAAGCGAGATCGCCGGGATGCCCGCGAGCGGCATCGGCACGGTGCAGTAGTCCGAGAGGTACATCGCGAGCGGGTCGGCGGTACGCTCGCCCAGCTTGAACGCCACGGTGGGCGAGGTCGGCGTGATCACGAGATCGACCTGCTCGAACGCCTGGCGGAAGTCGTCGGCGATCTTCGTCCGGACCTTCTGCGCCTGGCCGTAGTAGGCGTCGTAGTAGCCGGACGAGAGCGCGTAGGTGCCGATCATGATGCGGCGCTTGACCTCGTCGCCGAAGCCGGCGGCGCGGGTCTCTTCGTACAGCGAGGCGAGGTCGCCGTCGCCCAGGCGGGGCCCGAAGCGGACGCCGTCGTAGCGGGCCAGGTTCGCGCTGGCCTCGGCGGGCGCGATCACGTAATAGGCGGCGATGCCGTGCGGCGAGTGCGGCAGGCCGATCTCCACGAGGTTCGCTCCGAGCTCCTCCGCGAGCGCGAGCGCCCGCTCGAAGACCTCGCGCACCCCGGGCTCGACGCCCTCGCCGGTCAGCTCGGGCGGAACGCCGAGGCGGACGCCGTCGAGGCGCTCCGCCGTGGGCAGCTCGATCGGCTCCGGCAGGCCGACCGAAGTCGAGTCCATCGGGTCGCGCCCCACCATGTGCCGCAGCAGGAGGGCCGCGTCGGTGACGTCGCGGGTGAGCGGTCCGGCCTGGTCGAGCGACGAGGCGAACGCGATCATCCCGTAGCGGGACACCGCGCCGTAGGTGGGCTTCATGCCGACGATCCCGGACAGCGCGGCGGGCTGGCGGATCGAGCCGCCCGTGTCGGTGCCGATCGCCCAGGGCGCGAGCCCGGCGGCCACCGCGGCGGCGGAGCCCCCCGAGGAGCCGCCCGGGACGCGCGTCTCGTCCCACGGGTTCCTGACTGGCCCGAAGCCCGAGTTCTCGTTGGAAGAGCCCATCGCGAACTCGTCCATGTTGGTCTTGCCGAGCACGGTCGCGCCCGCGTCGATGAGGCGACGGACGGCCGTCGAGGTGTACGGCGGCCGGTAGCCGTCGAGGACGCGGCTCGCGGCCTGGCTCGGGACGCCCTCCACGCAGAACAGGTCCTTGACGGCCAGCGGCACCCCGCCGAGCGGACCGCTGGTCTCGGGCGCATCCTCGGCGACCCAGAGGTAGGCGCCCAGCTCCTCGGCCGCGGAGCGCGCGCGATACAGCTCGAACAGCTCCGAAGCCGACAGCTCCCCCGCGTCCACCGCGGCAGCGGCCCGGGCGCCCGTCATGAGAGCGGGATCGGTCACGACCCGGGGCTCGGCACGCGAAAGCCGTCGGGTGCGGCATCGGGCGCCTGCTCGAGGGCCCGCTCGCGTGGCAGGCTCTCGGCCGGCTCGTCCTCGCGCAGGACGTTCTCGAGGCCGATCACGTGGGAGGTGGGCTCGACGCCATCCAGGTCGAGCTCGGAGATCTTCTCGATGTGGTCGAGGATCTTCGAGAGCTCCGCCGGCATCCGCTCGACCTCGTCGTCGGTGAGGCGAAGGCGGGCGAGCTTCGCCACGTGCAGTACCTGTTCGCGGTCGATCATCGGCCCGCGATTGTAGGCGCGGCCCTCAGGCGGGGACCGGTTGCCTCGCCTCGAGGCGCGCGACCGACTCGGGGTCGTGGCTCGGGAGGTACACCGTGGGCGCCTCGCGGCACGCCTCGCGGATGCGCCGCAGGGTGTCGAGGGCCGTCTCCGCGTCCGGGGACACGCCGTCCACGGCGCCGTCCAGCATGCACTGCTGGTCGTAGGAGGTGTCGCCCGCGAGGAGGAGGCGGGTCTCGCCGTCCTCGACGAGCACGGACTGGTGCCGCGGCGAGTGCCCGGGCGTGGCGACGATCCGCACGCCTGAGGCCACCTCCATGCTCCGCTCGAATGGTCCGTGCGGCTCCGCCGGGAGGTCGACCAGCCGCGGCTCGATGTGGGACGGCCAGCGGTGCGGGAGGTAGCCGCGGGTCTTGCCGGCGAAGCCCTGCGCGAGGTCCCAGTCGGCCCGCCCGGCGATCACCTCGGCGTTCGTGAACTCGCCGACGCCGGCCACATGGTCGGTGTGCAGGTGGGTGAGCACGACATGGCGGACATCGCCCGGGTCGAGCCCGAGCGCGCGCATCCGCGGGCCGATCTCTTCCTCGGGCCGGACCTCGAAGCGCACCGCGAGGCGGAAGTAGGGCTGCCAGCGGGGGAACCAGCCCGGCTCCGAGGTACGCGCCGTCTCCCCCGCATCCACGACGATCAGCCCGTCCGGGTGCTCTATCGCCCAGGCCAGGATCGGCAGCGGCTCGGTCCACTCGCGGGAGAAGAGCGTGCCGGCGATCCGGGCCGGGCCGCGCCCGCGCCCGCGCCGCTGGCGCTCCTTGACCGCGACGGTGCCGGTCTGGATCGCGTGGACCTTCAGGACGACGATCCCTCGAAGCCGGCGACCTGGATCACTCGCCGCTGGTGGGTGCCCACGCCGATGGTGCGGCCGCCCTCGGTGACCAGGACGTCGAAGTGGAGCTTGCGGCCGTCCACGACCTCGCGCAGCGTCGCGCGGGCCGTGCAGGTGGCGCCCTCGGCGACGGCGGAGACATGCTTGACGCAGACCTCGAAGCCGACCGTCGCGCTGCCCTCGGGGAGGTTCTCGAACGAGAGAATCGCCGCGGTGCGCTCCATCATCGCGATCATGCCCGGGGTCGAGAGCACGCTCGAGCCGATCGTGCCACCGACGTCGGTCAGGAGGCGGTCCTCGACGACGAACTCGTCCGTGCGCTCGATGCCGGGGTCGAGGGGGCTCACGAGGCGGCCTCGGCGGGGGCCTGCGTCTCCGGCTCGCGGAACGCGCTGCCGTCGACCTCCGCGCGGTGCGCGGCGCGGGCGGCGAGCGCGATCGTGCCCGCCGCGAGCACGCCGAGCACAGACCCGATCTTGAGCGTCGTCGCCGCGTCGAGGCCCGGCTCCTGAACCATCCGGTAGGCCACGAGCAGCGCCGCGAGCGCGGCGAGAACCGACGCGGCGTTGCTCGGGGTGCGCGGCGGCTCGAAGCGCCGGCCGGCGGCCCGCAGGAACGCGGCCGCGACCGCCGCCGCGATCGCGGCGAGCAGCATGACGAGGATCACCCGGTCGATCAGCCCGTCGGCCTGGAAGGCGTTCTTCTCGGCGCGCTCGGCGGCGAAGCGCGCGTCGTCGCGCACCTCTCGCTCGACCTCGCCGGCGGCCGCCCCCGAGGGCTGCGCGAGACCCTCGAGACGGCGGGCTTCGTCGCCCTGCACGGTGCCGTACCAGTCCACGGCCAAAAACAGCAGCAGCGCGAGCGCCGCCCCGAAGGCGACCCAGTCGGCACGGTTGAGGCGCGCAAAGGTCACGCGTCGGGGGCCGGGAGCGTCTCGACCTCCACCGTGCCGCCCGGGACGGCGCGGCCGGGGCGCTCCTGGTGGATCGCGGTCCAGAGCGAGACGGCGACGCCGAGGGTGAGCGGCAGGCCGAGTGCCACGCCGAGCTCGCGGTGGCCCGCCCCGTCGGGGAGGTTGAGAAGAGCCACCAGCGCGAAGAGCGACGCCACGGTCGTGACGAGCGCCGCGAGCGTCTCGAACGCCACGGAGACCGCCGGCGTCTCGAACGAAGCCGTGAGCACGAGCGCCAGGACGCCGAGCACGCCGGCGATCGCGAGCACGACGTCGGTGACGGCGAAGGACTCCCAGGCGTCGGCCCCGCCGGGCCCGTACCAGTCGGTGAAGAGAACGGCCAGGAGCCCGGCTCCGAAGAGCCCGGCGAGCCACTCGTTGAGGCGCAGGCGGCCGAGATCCACGCGCCGCAGGCTACCGCGCGACGCCCAGCGACCGCGCGGCGCTCAGCGTGTTGTCGAGCAGCATCGCGATCGTCATCGGCCCCACCCCGCCCGGCACCGGCGTGATCGCCCTGGCCCTGGGCTCCACCGAGTCGAAGTCGACGTCGCCCACGAGCTTGCCGTCCACGCGGTTGATGCCCACGTCGATCACGGTCGCCCCCTCCTTGACCATCTCGGCGGTGACGAGCCCCGGGCGGCCGACGGCCGCGATCAGCACGTCGGCGCGTGAGCAGACCTCGGCCAGGCCGCGGGTGCGCGAGTGGCAGACGGTGACCGTGGCGTTGCGGTGGAGCAGGAGCGAGACGAGCGGACGGCCGACGAGGTCCGAGCGGCCGAGAATCACCGCGTCGGCCCCCTCGAGCGGGGTGTCCACGTGGTCGAGCAGGACCATCACGCCGTTCGGCGTGCAGGGCACCATCGCGTCGCGCCCCTGCACGAGCAGGCCGGCGTTCACGGGCGTGAGGCCGTCGACGTCCTTGCGAGGGTCGATCAGCGCGGTCAGAGCGCTCCCGTCGAGTCCCTCCGGCACGGGAAGCTGGAGCAGGATCCCGTGGACCCGCGGATCGGCGTTGAGGGTGCCGATCAGCTCGGCCACCTCGTCCTGGGAGGCGTCGGCCCCCAGCTCGTGGTGGAAGGACTCCATCCCCGCCTCGGCGCAGGCCTTGCGCTTGCTGCCGACGTAGATGTGCGAGGCCGGATCGTCCCCCACGAGCACCGTCGCGAGCCCCGGCGTGAGGTCGAGATCCGCCACCTGGCGCCTGATCCGGGCGCGCACCTCCGCCGCGACGGCCCTGCCGTCGATCCTCATCCGGTCACCTTCTTGAGCGGGGCGTAGTCCTCCATCAGCTTCTTCTCCCCTTCTCCCGGGAAGTTCACGACGACGATGCCGCCGGGCTCGCGCGCGGTGACGACTCCCTCGCCGAACTTCGCGTGGGTCACGCTGTCGCCGAGCGCGAACGCTGCGGCCGGCGGGCTGGGCTCCCGGCGGGCGGCGGGCGCGGCATGCGAAGGCCCCGAGTCCCAGCGCGGCTGGCGGACCGGTGCGCCGAGGCGCTCGGTCGCGTCGGTGAGGTGGGCGGGGACCTCGGTGAGGAAGCGGCTCGGCGAGTTCCACTCGCGCGAGCCATGGCGTGCGCGGGTGCGGGCGAAGCTCAGGAACAGCTCCCGCTTGGCCCGGGTGATGCCGACGTAGCAGAGGCGGCGCTCCTCCTCGAGGTCGCCGGACTCGATCGCACGCGACGAGGGAAAGATGCCGTCCTCGCAGCCGAGGATGAAGACGATCGGGTACTCGAGGCCCTTCGCGCTGTGGAGGGTCATCAGCGTCACGGTGCCCGACTCGTCGCCCAGGTCATCGGTGTCGGCGCGCAGCGAGATCGTCTCGAGGTAGTCGGAGACGTTCGGGTCCTCGGTGGTGGCGTCGTACTCGCGGGCGCCCGTGACGAGCTCCTGCAGGTTCTCCAGACGACCCTCCGACTCGATCGTGCGCTCGGCCTGGAGCGCCTCGATGTAGCCCGTCTCGTTCAGGGTCTCCTCGAGCAGGTCCCCGACGCTGGTGGCGCCCTCGGCGCTCTCGCGCAGGCGCTCCATCACCTCCATGAAGCGGCCCACCGACTTGACCGCGCCGGCGCCGAGGCCGGGGACGAGGTCGGGGCGGGCGGCGATCTCCCAGACCACCTCGCCGATCGTGTTCGCGTGGCCCACGATCCGCGACAGCGTCGTGTCGCCGATGCCGCGCTTCGGGGAGCCGACGATGCGCGCCAGCGCGATCGCGTCGCTCGGGTTCGTGAGGAAGGTGAGGTAGGCCAGCGCGTCGCGGATCTCCTTGCGCTCGTAGAAGCGGCGGCCGCCGATCACCTTGTGGGGGACGGCGTAGCGGCCGAGCACCTCCTCCAGCACGCGGCTCTGGGCGTTGGTCCGGTAGAAGACGGCCATCTCGTCGCGCGACTCGCCCTCGTCGACGCGGCGCTCGATCTCGCCCGCCACGAAGCGGGCCTCGGCGTGCTCGTCCTCGAGCTCTCGGAGGTGGACCGGCTCGCCCTGGCCTAGCTCCGACCAGAGCGCCTTCTCCTTGCGCCCGTGGTTGTTCCCGATGACGGAGTTGGCGGCGTCGAGGATCGTCTGGGTGGAGCGGTAGTTCTGCTCGAGCTTGACCACGGCCGCGTCCGGGAAGTCGTCCTCGAAGTCGAGGATGTTGCGGATGTCGGCGCCTCTGAAGGAGTAGATCGAGTTGTGGGTGAGGAGTCCGCCCGCGATGAAGTTGTGCGTGTGCTCGATGTCGAGGTCGTAGACGCCAGCGTCGATTCGCACGCGGTCGACAGTCTCCACCACGTCGTACTCGCCGGATGCGTCGAACATCGCCATCCCGGGACGGATGCTGGCGGCCGGGATGAACGGCAGCGATCTGCGACCGCGCTCCGGTCCGGCTCCCAGCCGGGCGGTCATGCGTAGCTGAACCGGCACGGACCGTCGGATCCGGGCGACGATCGCCATCGCCTCACCGAAGTCCGCAAAGGCGGATTCGTAGCGCCAACTCGCCCCCGCTCTTGCCGGACGCACATTCAGACCGATCCGCTCCAGCGCCGCCCGTGCAAGACCATCGCGACCACCGATGCTGACAACGTGCATCGGCGTAGGGCCGCGACGGTCCCCACAGAGCACAACGGTCAGAACGCGGCGGCGGCCTTGGTGGGTCTGAGCACTGTGATGCGGGTGAGTGCGGCTGAGCCCGGCGTCCTCGAGTAGGTCGAGGGCGCCCCCGTTTCCGTCAACCGCCTCGAACACCCGATCGATGAGGGCGTGATCGCATACGAGCCCGTTCGCGCTGCCGCCGCGCCGCGCAACGAAGGGGAGCGTGGGGATTCCGTAGATCAGCGAAAGGCGCGCCTCCTCAGCTCGGGCCTCCGCCTCCGTCTCATGCTGGGAGACCACCCAGGCCGCGTCCGCATGCTCTTGGACGGATCGTAGCCGCACCCCGAGCGTCCGGTTGCTCGCGGTGTACGTCCTTGTGGTGCCGACTCGGAACCCCTTGTCCGAGCGCCGCATGAGGTAGGTCACGTGCGCCTGAGGTGAAACCCCGTAGCGGAACCCGGCGAAGTGGGTGTGCTCAGGAGTACTCACGAGCCGCCGACCTCCGCGCGTCGTAATGGCGATGCCCTCCCTGGCCTCCGAGCGATGCGTTCGCATCACGCGCGCCGGCCGGAAGTCCCCGCTTCCGTGGCAAGAGAGGACCTGGTCGCCGACGACGATGTCCTCGATGGGCTTGATGCTCCCGTCCGCCATCGTGACGGGGGTGCCGGCGACGAGACACTGATCGTCGTCGCCTACGACGCACAGGTTCCGGTGCTCGCCCGCCAGCAGCTGGAGCCAGCGGTACTGGGCGCGGTTCGTGTCCTGGTACTCGTCGACCATCACGTGCCGGAAGGTGTCTTGATAGCCGCGCCGGACCTCGGGGAAGAGCTCCAGGAGGTTCACGCAGCGGACGAGCAGGTCGTCGAAGTCCATCGCGTTCATGTCGAGGATCCGGCGCTCGTACAGCTCGAACACGTCGGCTGCGGTCTCCTCGAACATCGTCCCGGACCTCGAGCGGTACTCCTCGGGGCTGAGCAGGCCGTTCTTCGCGTCGGAGATCTGGCGCTTCAGGGCCCTCGGCGTGAAGCGCTTCGGGTCGAGGTCGAGCTCGTCCACGCAGCGCTTCACGAGCCGCAGCGAATCGTCCTCGTCGTAGATCGTGAAGGCGCGCCGGTAGCCCAGCCGCTCCGCGTGGGCGCGCAGGATGCGGGCGCACGCCGAGTGGAAGGTCATCACCCACATGCGGCGCACGCTCGGACCGACGAGCTGCTCGACGCGCTCGCGCATCTCGTGGGCGGCCTTGTTCGTGAAGGTGATCGCGAGGATCTGGCCGGGATGGGCGCGACCGGTCGCCACCAGGTGGGCGATCCGGTGGGTCAGGACCCTGGTCTTGCCCGATCCGGCGCCCGCGAGGATCAGCAGCGGCCCGTCACCGTGGGCCACCGCGTCCCGCTGGGGGCCGTTCAGCCCCTCGAGCAGTCGGTCGGCGGCGGCGGCGGCGCTCACCACGCCGAGGATAGAGAGGCGCCCGGCCGCCTCAGCGGCTCTCGAGGACCTTGTCGATGAGGCCGTACTCCGCGGCCTCGTGCGCCTTGAAGAAGCGGTCCCGCTCCATGTCGCGGTGGACCTCCTCGTACGGCTTGCCGGTGTGCTGGGCGTAGATCCGGTCGATCCGCTCGCGCATCTCGAGGATCTCGCGGGCGTGGATGTCGATGTCCGAGGCCTGGCCCTCGAAGCCGGCCGAGGGCTGGTGGATCAGGATGCGGCTGTTGGGGAGCGCCATGCGCTTGCCCTTCGTCCCGCCCGAGAGGAGCAGCGAGCCCATCGACATCGCGATGCCGACGCACATGGTCTGCACGTCGGGCTTGATGAACTGCATCGTGTCGTAGATCGCGAGGCCCGCGTACACCGATCCGCCCGGCGAGTTGATGTAGAGCGAGATGTCCTTGTCGGGGTCGTCCGACTCCAGATGGAGCAGCTGGGCCACGACCAGATTGGCGACCTGGTCGTCGATCGGGCTGCCCAGGAAGATCACCCGCTCGCGCAGCAGGCGCGAGTAGATGTCGAAGGAGCGCTCGCCGCGCGCGTCCTGCTCGATGACCATGGGGACGAGTGGCATGAGGCGGCGGGTATAGCACCCTTGGGGGCATGGGGCTCTCCGACCAGGTTCGCGAGCACTGCGCCGCGGTGGCCGCGGGGGCTCGCTGGGTGACGATCGACGACGAGGCGCTGGAGGGCGTCGACCCAGGCCCCGAGCCGTCCCTCGACCCGGAGCGCCACTACCTGGAGGGCGCGGCCGAGGACGTCGCGGCGTACATGCTGGCGCTCGACTCGATCAACTTCGGCTCGGGCTGGTTCCCTACGCTCCGCAAGCGCCCCGGCTGCTCCGGCTACAACACGATCGCCTGGGCGCTCGCCGATCACTGGCGCGCCAACGGGCCCTGGAGCGCCGCCGAGCTCAGGCGGATGGACCCGGATCGGATCGCGCTCGTGCTCGGCCAGGATCCTGGGCACGAGCTGATGGCGCTCTACGCCGAGGCGCTGCGCCAGCTCGGCTCGTTCCTGCGCGGGCGCGCCTCGCCGGAGGCGATCGCGGCGGCCGATGGCTCGGCCCAGCGCCTCGCCGAGCTGCTCGCACACTCGATGCCCTTCTACGACGACACGGGCTTCTGGAAGCGGGCGCAGATCGTGCCGAGCGACATGGCGCTCGCCGGCGTCGCGGAGTTCTCGGACCTCGACTCGCTCACGATCTTCGCCGACAACGTCGTCCCCCACGTCCTGCGCGTGGACGGCGCCCTCCGGTACCACCCGGACCTGGCCGCCCACATCGACGCCGGGCGCCTGCTGCCCCCCGGAGAGCAGGAGCGGGAGATCCGCGCGTGCGCCGTCCACGCCTGCGAGACGATCGCCGGGAGGCTCGAGATCGCGCCGCGGGCGCTCGACAACGCCCTCTGGAATCGCGGCCAGGCGCCCCGCTACAAGGCAATTCCGCGCCACCGCACGCGCAGCGTCTTCTACTGACCCGGTGAAACAGTGCCAGGCACTGTTTCACCGGCGTGGGGTGAAACAGTGCCTGGCACTGTTTCAGGGGCCGCTCAGCCGCCGGCCGGGTCCTGGCCGCGGCCGCGGCGGAGCGGCTTCACCTCGCCGCCCTCGGGGCGGCGCCCGGTGGCCTCGGCGAGCATCGACTCGAGCGCGCCGATCCGGTCGGAGAGCCCGCGCAGAGCGTCGGCGACGGGGTCCGGCAGGTGCGCCCAGTCGGCGTCCGGCCCCTCCGGCCTGCGACCGTCGACCTTCACCGCGTGCCCGGGGTTGCCCACGACCGTCGAGTTGGACGGCACGTCGTGGATGACCACCGAGTTCGCGCCGATCTTGGCGCAGCGGCCAACGGTGATCGGTCCGAGCAGCTTCGCTCCGGACCCGATCACGACGTTGTCCTCGACGGTCGGGTGGCGCTTGCCGCGGGCGAAGCCGGTGCCTCCGAGCGTGACGCCCTGGTAGACGGTGACGTTGTCGCCGATCGCGGCGGTCTCGCCGATCACGACCCCCGTGCCGTGGTCGATGAAAAGCGACTCCCCCACTCGCGCGGCGGGATGGATCTCAACACCGGTAACGAGGCGGCTCGTGTAGGCCAGGGCGCGCGGCGCGAGCGGCACGCCCGCGTCGTGAAGGGCATGGGCGACGCGGTGGGTCAAGAGCGCCTGCACCCCGCCGTAGGTGAGCAGGATCTCCAGGCGGCCGACGTCGCGCGCCGCCGGGTCGCGGTCCTGCGCCGCGGTGAGGTCCTGGCGCACCTCGCGGGCCACGCGCTTGAGTGTCCCGATCCCGAGCATCAACTGGATTGTGCCGCACATGCGGCGCAATCCGGAAGGGGCGGCACCGCGCGGCGGGCGACAGCGAGCGTCGCGGCGTCCACCTCCAGGACACCCGCCGTCCCAGCCAGCCCGGCTGCGACCGCGAGCGCAGCGGCAAGCGGGCCGAGCGGCGCGGGCATCTGCCCGGCCGGAGCCGAGACCCCGGCGCAGCGCCAGCACCCGTCCGCGTGACCCGGCGCCGAGAGGACAAGAGCTCCCTTCTCCCCCACGGCTGCCGTGGTGAAGGGCACGCCCGCCACGCGGCAGGCGTCGTTGGCCGCGAGCCGCGCCGCCTCGTCGCCCGACACGTCCACCACCAGGCCCGCCCCGCCGACGATCGCCGCCGGGTGCGCCTCCGCCAGCGCGACCGGGTAGGGCTCGAACAGAACGCCCGGGTGAAGCAGGCCGAGCCGAGCCGCGGCGGCGGGAGCGTCGGGGTCGACGACGCCGATCGGTGTCACGCCCGCGAACGCCAGCGCGCCGCAGGCGAACGGGTCGGCGCCGATGACGATCGCGCCCGTCACTGCGGCGCGAAGAAGGGCGTGGAGACGTAGCGCTCGCCGGAGTCGGGCAGGACGACCACCACGCGCTTGCCCTCGAACTCCGGCCGGCCGCCCAGCTCGATCGCGGCCCAGAGCGCGGCTCCCGCCGATATCCCCGCGAGGATGCCCTCCCGCCGTGAGACGAGCCGGGCGGTCTCGAGCGCATCCTCGTCGTCGACGGCGACGATCTCGTCGATCACGTCGCGGTTGAGCACGTCCGGCACGAAGCCCGCCCCGATCCCCTGGATCTTGTGGGGTCCGGGGGGGCCGCCGGAGAGCACCGCGGAGGTTCGCGGCTCGACCGCGACGACGCGCAGATCGGGGTTGCGCTCCTTGAGGACCTCGCCGGCGCCGGTGATCGTGCCGCCCGTCCCGACGCCCGCGACCAGCGCGTCCACCCTGCCGCCCATGCCCTTCCAGATCTCCTCGGCCGTGGTGCGGCGGTGGACCTCGGGG
>Ga0247708_1000135_pt1 | contig 18620 bp, 16 predicted proteins | sample 42W_NmetaG_FD_189040 | JGI IMG/M metagenome (GOLD analysis project Ga0247708, IMG submission 189040) | Soil microbial communities from hillslope of Landscape Evolution Observatory, University of Arizona, Oracle, AZ, United States - 4-2-W_N | ecosystem: Engineered > Artificial ecosystem >...
GGCGCGGACGGCTCCGCGTTGGCGGGCGCGGCCGGAGCGGCGGTCGCGGGTGCAGGGCTGGCGGCGGCGGCCGAGATGCAGCAGCGCGGCGAGCGGCGCCCGCAGGCCTAGATCCCCATGTGGGGCTTCTCGGGACGGCGGCTGCCGTTGCCCGAGATCTCGTGCTCCTCGGCGGCGCCTTCCTCGATGCGGGCGGCGGTGACCGGGTCCGGCTTGTCCTCTTGCGCGACGCTCGCTCGCACGACCGCCAGGACGGCGACGGTCCCGGCGAGGTGGACGGCCAGCGCGACGGGGAGGATCCACCACTCCGAGACGGCCGCCACGCCCGCGAAGACCGCGACCACGACGGCGGTCGCGATGGTGAAGATCAGGAGTGCGCGGGGCGATCCCATGCCTGATCCGTGCCCTTGGGGCCTGCGCGATAACCCGTGAGCGTCAGAACCCGACCATCACGCTCACGCGGCCCCGGCGCCATGCCGAAATCGGCCTTGCTCGGGCGAGCAAAGGGGTGCCCAGGTCGGATGGCGCGGCGGCCCGCAGGGCCGCCCCGCCCTCCCGCCGCCTACTCGACGGTGAGTGTGCCCTCCATGCCGCCCTGGCGATGACCCGGCACCGAGCAGTAGAACGCGTACTCGCCGGGCTCCAGATCGGCCGTGACGGTGGACTTCTCGCCCTCGCCGACGATCTCGCCCTTCTCGTCCACGCCACCCCCGTCGATCGCAACGTTGTGCGGCACGGGCGACGGGTTGTCCATCACGATCTCGACGGGTCCCGCGCTCGCCTCGAGGTCGTTCACCGTGTAGGCGAACGAGCCGCCCGGGTCGGCGCTGATCTCGAGCGCCTGCCCGTCCGCCGGCTCCTCGGTAGCTTCCGGCGCCGCGCCGGCGGGGGTCTCGCCCTCCTCCGCGTCCGCCGGGGCCTGCGCGCCGCCCTCACCCGCGGCCTCCTCGGCGGCCTCGGTGGCGTGTGCCTCGCCGCCGGGCTCCTCCTCCTCGCTCGCCGCGGTCAGGATCGCCGCGGCGATGGCGGCCGCCACGAGCACGACCGAGATGCCGTTGACGGCGCGCTCACCGGTCTTGCTGCCGGGGAAGTCCTTGCTCATGATCCCGAGCGCCGTGACGATCAGCGCCCAGGCCGCCAGCACGCCGCCGAGGATGTAGAAGGGGGCCATCGCGCGGGAAACCTACTCGACGGCGAGGAGGTCCACCACGAAGACGAGCGTCTCGTTCGGCCCGATGACCGGCGGCGAGCCGGCCTCGCCGTAGGCGAGGTCCGGCGGGATGACGAGCATGCGGCGACCGCCGACCTTCATGCCGGCGACGCCCTCGTCCCAGCCGGGGATCACGTCGCCCTGGCCGAGCGTGAACGGGAATGGCTGGCCGCGGTCCCAGGAGGCGTCGAACTGCTCGCCGCTGGAGAAGGACACGCCGACGTAATGGACGGTGACGTTGTCGCCGGACTTGGCCGTCGCGCCGTCGCCCTTCTCGATGTCGGTGATCTCGAGCTTCGCGGGCGGGTCCCCCTTGGGGACCTCGACCTCGGGCTTGGAGCCCTCGTCGCCCGACTCGGCGGGCGCCGGGTCCTCCGCGGGAGGAGCCGTCTCCGCGGGAGCAGTCTCCTGCGGCGTGGTCGCCGCGCTCTCGTCGTCGTCGCCGCCGCAACCGGAGGCGGCGAGCGCGAGGGCCAGCGCGGACACGAGCGCGGCGGCGCGGACGGAGGTCGGGCGGAGCCTCATGCGAAGCGGCAGACTACCGGCGGTCGCCGCGCTTCGGCCCCACTACCACGCGGACGACGCCGCTCGTCCCCGGCAGGTGGTCCGCGTCGGCCGGCATCCGCACGCGGTACTCGGCGGTCTCACGCGGCTTGATCCGCTTCGAGAAGCGGGAGGCCGGCCCGCGCATCGCGGTCCGGGTGATGTCGCGCCACTTGCCCTCGCCCACCCGCCGCTGGATGATCACGGTCCCGCCGGGGTGCGCCGGGGTCGCGGCGCCCGTGAGCGTGAACGTGCGGCCCTCGCGGACGCGGCTGGCGCTCGCCTCGGCGGTCGCCTTCAGGCGCACGCGCACGATCGGCTCGGAGCTGACCACCGCCGGGTCCGCGGTTCGGACGCGGTAGCGCACGTTCGCCTCGGGCCGGCGGGTGAAGAAGTAGTAGCCCTCCTGGTCGGTCGATCCCGTCGCGACCGGCGTCCACACGTCGTGCGGGTAGGGGGCCTCCTCGAGCGTCACCTGGCGGTCCGCGTAGGGCTCGGTGTCGGCGTCGGGACTCGGCTGATGGCGGAACTGGCCCGACAGGTAGGCCTTCTCGCCGTAATCGAGCGTGCGGAAGATCGCGAGCACGCGGACGCGGTCCATGATGAACGGCGTGCTCTGGGCGATCTCCACGAGGCCCCCGTCGTAGCGGGAGGAGCGCGGGCTCGCGAGGCCGTGGCGGGCGCCGTTGGCGATCGCGCGCTTGTAGGAGCGGGCGGTCAGGTTGAAGGCGGGCTTGCGGTTGCCGAGCTCGTCGATCAGGCCCTTCTTGTTGTACGGGGGGCTCGGCTTGCGGTTGTAGCCGTCCCAGCCCGGCCTGACCTTGAAGTCCTGGAGGATCCAGGCGATGGCGCCGTTCAGGTAGGGCTTCGAGTCGTAGGTCGCGAGGTGGTCGCGCATGAAGTCCGTCTGGAAGTCGAAGGTGCCCTTCTCCTCGCGCGGCCCGTTGCGGTTGGCCTCGGCGCCGAACTCGGTCACGAACAGGGCAGCGTTCGGGTAGTACTGGTGCAGCTGGTCGAGATAGGGGCCGAGCACCTCGCGGTTCAGCACGCTCCCGACCGGGCCGGGGTACCAGCCGAAGTAGGCGTTGGTGCCGATCGCCTCGAAGCCGCGGTAGGCGCGGACCAGCCGCTGCGAGGGGTAGCCGGCGATGTCGATCGCGCTCAGCCGGCTCGGGTCGAGGCGGTCGATCAGCTTGCGGGCGTCGAAGAGGTAGCGCTCCTGGCTGGCCCGCACATTGCGCGAGAGCTCGTTCGCGACGCTGTAGGCGATGACGCTCGGGTGGTTGCGGTCGCGCCGGATCATCGCCTCGAGGTAGGCGAGACCCTTCGCCCTCACCGACGGCGTGATCAGCTCCTCGCGGATCCGGTAGAACGGGACCTGGTCCCAGATCACGACGCCGGCGCGGTCCGCCAGCTCGTAGAACTGCGGGTGGAGCGGATAGTGGGCGCGGGTGATGTTGCCGTTGAGCCGGCGCAGGCGCTTGAAGAGGCGCTCGCGGGCGCCCTTGGTGAGCGCTGCCCCGACGAGGGGATGGTCCTCGTGGATCGAGGCGCCGCGGAAGATCACGCGCTTGCCGTTGATCTTGACCCGGCCGAGCGAGTCCACCTCGACGCGGCGAATGCCCACGTTGCCCGTCCACGCCGACAAGGTCCGGCGGCCGGAGATCAGCCGCGCCGAATAGGCCTGAAGGCGCGGCCTGCGCGGCGACCACAGGCGCGGCTTCGGGATGCGCACGCGGGTGCTGATCACCCGCGACCGGTTCGACGGGACCCGGATCGACATGGTGCGCACCGTGCGGCCCGCGATGCGAGCGACGAGGCGGACCTTGCGCGCCCCGCCCGGGTCGTTGCGGACCAGGGCGTTGAAGCGCACGGTGGCGGCGCACGACGCGCAGGGAAGCTGCGGGTCGACGTGCAGCTCCTCGAGGTCGACGTCGCTGTAGCGGCGCAGATAGACCTCGCGGATCAGGCCGCCGTAGTTCCACCAGCCGCCGCCGGGGAGGCCGGTCACGACCGACTCGCGCAGCGGCGGGAGGTCTCCCTCGCCGCGGCGGCTGTCGACGCGCACCACGAGGCGGTTGACGCCGTCGCGATCGAGCAGGCGAGCGGGCACCTCGAACGGGATGTAGCCGCCCTCGTGGGTGCCGACCTGGGTGCCGTTCAAAAAGACCGTGGCGCGATAGTTGACGGCCTCGAAGCGGACCTTGAAATCGCCGCGGCGGATCGAGCGCGGCAGCGTGAAGTCACGGCGGTACCAGCCGATCGAGCCGCGCTGGGAGTCCGGCGAGTCATCGCCGGCGTTGAAGGCGCTCGGGACCTTGATGCGCGACCAGGAATCGGTGACGGACTCGTTCTGCCAGCCCGCTCTGAGGCCGGCGTCCTCCGGATCGGCCCTGAACAGCCAGGTGCCGCCGAGCAGGTAGCGCTCGGAATGCCCGTCGGTGTACTCGACCTTGTTCGAGGGCGCCTCGGCCGCGCCGGCGGATGGCGCCGCGGCGGCGAGGACGAGCAGGGCTGTGGCAAATGTCTTTCGCATCGAATCCGGGGAGAGAGGGTTCCGGCCGGGCCGGACGCCCCGGATTCAGACAGCCGAGGAACCCGAAGGTTGCGGTGCCGGCGCCGAGATCGCGCCGGCGGGCGCCGCGCCCTGGAGCTCGGCGGTGAGCGTCTCCAGGTCCTTGCCATGGGGCTCCACGGCCACGAGCCAGAAGGAGAGGCCGATTATCAGGGAGGCCCCCGCGAGGAAGAAGAAGCCGCTGCTGAGCGACTCGATCGTCGTGGCCGCCTCGTCGGCGGCCCCGGAGGTCCCGACCAGGATGGCGAGCACGAGCGGCCCTACGATCCGCCCGAACCCGTTCACCGCCTGGGCCGCGCCCATGCCCTGTGCGCGCAGATGGGTCGGGAAGACCTCGCTCGTGTACGGCACGAGGTTCGCGTAGCCGCCATCCGAGAAGAACGCGGCCACGACGAGCCCGAGCACGAACAGGCTCCCGGCGGCCGCCCCCGAGTCTCCCGCGATCCCCGTGAGGATGAGGACGGGGATCGCGCCGAAGCCCATCAGCATCCCCGCGCGCCGGCGCCCGATCCGGGCGGGCGCGAGCGAGAAGAACAGGCGGCCCGCGAAGGAGCCGAGCGTCACGGCCACGAACAGCAGAGCCGCGGTGCCGGTCGACACGTCCAGGACCTCCTTCACGAAGGTCGGGCCCCAGAGGACGATGCCGCCGGCCACGCAGGCGGCGCCGAACCAGCCGAGCACGCTGCCCCAGAAGCTGCGCGGGTAGGACAGCAGTTCGCGGAAGCCGCCGTTGCCGCGAACCGTCGGCGGCGGGACATCCTCAGGAACCGCCTCCACGTCCAGCGAGACGATGTCGGCGATGACCGCGCGCGCCTCGTCCACCCTTCCCTGGTCCGCGAGCCAGCGTGCCGACTCCGGCACCCGCTTGGCGACGTAGAAGGCGAGGAACACGGGGATCACGCCGATCGCGAAGAGCGGTCGCCAGCCGACGATCGGGATGAAGATCCCGCTCACGACCGCCGCGAGCAGGATCGCGATCGGGATCATCGCCGTGGTGATGAGGCCTACGAGCACCGACCTCAGGCGGGTGGGCGTGTACTCGAGAAGCAGGGGCACGGCCACCGCGGCGACGCCGCCCACCCCCATCCCGACGATGAAGCGCATGAAGGAGAGGAACCACCAGCCGTCCTCCGGCGCGAGCGCCATCAGGCCCGTCCCGATGCTGAAGACGCAGATGCCTACGATCAGCGGGCGTTTGCGCCCGATGCGGTCGCCGAGCTTGCCCCAGATGATGCTGCCGATGATCGCCCCGAGCCCCGCGGACAGCAGGATCCAGGTCTCCTGCGCGCGCGTCAGGCCCCACTCGTCGGAGACCTCCGGAACGACGAACGCGATCAGGTAGAAGTCGAAGAACTCGAGGGTGGCGCCGAGCATCACCGAGGCGGCGAGCTCCTTGTAACGCCAGCCGATCTCGGACGCGTCGATCGCGTCGAAGAGAACGGCTTTCCTCTGGCCATTCGAGCTCTCCACGGTGGTCCTCTCCCGGCGCGGGCAGCTTATCCGCGGGCAGCGGGCGGCGCGGCAGGGGTTTGGGCTGCCCGCGGCCTGAGGGCCGTCCGGCCCTGGTGGGCTGATCTACTGCCCGAATGCGCGACTTCCAGCTACCCGGACGCTCCCCGGCCGTCGCCTCCGGCGGGATGGCGGCGACGTCGCACCCGCTCGCCACGCTCGCCGCCGTGGATGTCCTGCGGCGCGGCGGGAACGCGGCCGATGCCGCGATCGCCGCCGTGGCCGTCCTGTGCGTGGTCGAGCCCCAGTCCACGGGCATCGGCGGCGACTGCTTCTGGATGTACGCACCGCCCGGCGCGGTGCGGCCGTTTGCCTACAACGGCGCGGGCCGCGCCCCCGCCGCCATTCCCGCGCTCGAGGAGATCGGCACCGGATCGCCCCACTCCGTGACCGTTCCCGGCGCCGTGGACGCCTGGGCGCGGCTCGCCGCCGACCACGGGACGATGGAGCTGGGCGCGCTGCTCGCGGATGCGATCCGCCACGCGGACGAGGGCTTCGCCGTGCAGGCGGCGGTCGCCGCCGACTGGGCGCTCGCGAGCTCGACGCTCGCAGCCGACCCCGATGCCGCCGCCGCCTATCTGGACTCGGGAGGCGGCGCCCCGGCTGCGGGCGACGTCGTCCGCTTCCCGCGCCTCGCGGCCACGCTCCGCGCCATCGCCGCCGGCGGCCGCGACGTCTTCTACCAGGGCGAGGTGGCAGCCGATATCGCAGCGAAGCTGCAGGCGCTCGGCGGCGCGATGACCCAGGACGACCTGGCGGCTCATCGCGGCGAGCCGGTCGAGCCGATCTCGATCGAATACCGCGGCGCGACGGTCTTCGAGTGCCCACCCCCGGGCCAGGGCGTGATCGCGCTGGAGTTGCTCGCCGTCCTCGCGGGCTTCGACCTGGCGGGCATCGAGCCCGACTCGGCGATTCGGCTGCACCTCGAATGCGAGGCGGGGCGGCTCTGCTTCGCCGACCGTGACGCCGTGCTCTGCGACGGGGATGTGCCCGTCGATGTGTTGCTCTCGGACACCCACGCCTCGGCGCTGCGCGCGCGCATCGACCTGAACGCGGCGATGGCGGAGGCCCTGCCCGTGATCGCGGGCGGGCACCGCGACACCGTGTATCTCGCGACAGCCGATGCGGGCGGCGGCACGTGCAGCCTCATCAACTCGCTCTTCCACCCGTTCGGGAGCGGCATCCTCGCGCCGGGATCGGGTGTCCTGCTCCAGAACCGCGGCTCCGGCTTCGCGACCGCCGAGGGACACCCGAACCGGGTCGCCCCGGGCAAGCGCCCGCTCCACACGATCATCCCGGGCATGGCGCTCGAGCCCGAGGGCTCGATGCTGGCCTTCGGCGTGATGGGCGGCGACTACCAGCCGTTCGGGCACGCCCACTTCCTGGGCAACCTGCGCGATCACGGCCTCGACCTCCAGCAGGCGCTCGACCTGCCCCGCGTCTTCCACACGCACGGCGTCCTGCTCGCGGAGACCAGCCTGCCGGAGGACACGATCCGGGGCCTCGAGGCGCGCGGGCATCAGGTGCTGCCCGCGGGCGGCGGCCTCGGCGGCGGCCAGGCGGTGCGCGTGGATCGCGGGAGCGGCGTGCTCACCGGCGCGAGCGACCACCGCAAGGACGGCTTCGCCGCCGGGCCGTAGCGGGTCAGGCTTCGGCTGGCGGCCACGGTTGGGCGCTCACCCGCTGGCTTCAGGGCAAGGGCGTCGACCAGCGCAACGCCGAGCGGGTGGACGCGCTCGAGCTCGTCATGTCGAACCTGCTCCGCCTGTATCCGCGCGAGGCGGCGGAGCGCTGGCTCTTCGGCCTCAACCCGCGCGGCGGCGGCAGGCCGCTCGCGCGCGACGCTCCGCCTCGACGGACGGGCGGCGCTCGTCGACCTCGGCGACCCGTCGGTTTGCTCGGGCGGAAGGGCCTGCGCCCGTCGCGGTAGCCACCCGCGAGCGGGGGATCACGCAGCCGCAGGCGGCCGCGATCTTCCGGGGGCGGCGCTCGGCTGCGGGCCTGTGCTCGGCCTCCGGGTCTGACCCCCTACTTCCCCGCCTTCTCCCCCTTCGCGAGCTCGCGCTTCAGTACCTTGCCCGTGGCGTTGCGCGGCAGCTCGTCGAGGAACTCGACGTCGCGCGGGACCTTGTAGCGGGCGAGGTTCTTCTTCACGTACGCCCGGACCTCGTCGTCGGAGAGCGACGCGCCCTCGCGGAGGACCACGAAGGCCTTCAGGCGCTGTCCGAACTCCTTGTCCTCCACTCCGATGACGGCGACCTCGTTCACGGCCTCGTGGCGCGAGAGCAGGTCCTCCACCTCGCGGGGGAAGACGTTCTCGCCGCCCGAGACGATCATCTCGTCGTCGCGTCCCGAGACGAACAGACGACCCGCCTCGTCGAGGTGGCCCACGTCGCCGGTGGACATGAGGCCGCCCACGACCTCCTTGTTCCCACCACCGGTGTAGCCCTCGAACAGCATCTCGTTCGCGACGAAGATCCGCCCGGTCTCGCCCTGCGGAAGCGGATTGCCCGCCTCGTCGAGGATCCGCAGGACCGTCCCGTGCGGAGGCTTGCCCGCGGTTCCCGGCGCGGAGCGTAGGTCCTGCGGGGTCGCGATCGACGCCCAGGCGACCTCGGTCGAGCCGTAGAGGTTGTAGACCACGTCGCCGAACTCGTCCATGACCTTCAGCGCCAGCTCGCCCGGGAGTGCGGAGCCCGACAGCGGGATCGCCGTCAGCGAGCTCACGTCGTACTTGCGCCGTGTGTCGTCGGGCAGCTCCATGATCCGCTGCGCCATCACGGGCACCATCGGCGCGGACGTCGGCCTGTGCTCGGCGATCGTGCGGAGCGTGTCCTCGGGATCGAAGCGGCGCCGCAGCACGAGCGTCGAGGACAGGAGCAGGCCCAGCGTGAAGTGCGCGAAGCCCCAGGAATGGAACATCGGAGCGACGATGAACCAGGTCTCGCGCGCCCGCAGCGGGATCGTGCCGAGGATGGAGACGGCGGGCTCGAGCGAGGCGACGGGAGCGCGGTTCGCGCCCTTCGGCGTCCCGGTCGTCCCGGAGGTCAGGATGATCGTGCGACCCGGCTTGTCCGGGGCCTTCGGCTCCGAGAAGTCGCCCGCCGCGACGATCTCCTCGAGCGTGGGGTCGTTGCGGTCAGCGGCCATGTCCTCCTCCGCCCAGGCGATGAAGCGCTTGCGGCGCTTCGAGGCGTCCGCCAGCAGGTCCGAGAACTCCTCGTCGTAGATCAGCGCGGTCGGCTTCTCGCGCTTCGTGACGTCGGTGAGCTGCGGGCCGGCGAAGGCGGTGTTGAGGAACAGGCAGTGCGCGCCGAGCTTCGAGCAGGCGACGGTCGCCTCGACGAACCAGCGATGGTTGCGGCACATGATCCCGACGTTGTCGCCCTGCTTCACGCCGGCGTCGGCGAGGGCGTTGGCGATCGCGTTCGTCCGGCGGTGGACGTCGGAGAAGGTGAGCGTCCCGAGCTCGTCGACGATCGCGATGGTGTCCGGATAGCGCGCGGCGTTTGCCGCGTATCCGCCCGCAGGCGTCCGCTCCCAGTGGCTCACGGCCATGAGCGCGCGGACCATCCGGTCGGGCCGCACCGGCTTGACGACGCCGGCGCCCGCCAGCACGCGCACGGCGTGCAGCTTGTTCTCGATCAGTCCGCGCAGGCCCGGGCCCGGGGAGTCGCTCATCGTGTCTCCTTCCATCAACCGCTTCAGGTTCTCGAGGGTCTTGGTGAGGTGGCCGCGCACGATCGGCGCCGAGACGCGATCGGACAGGGTGCCGAGCAGTCCACCGGGCGCCTGGTAGGCGAGCCGGAGGGTGACCTCGGTCTTGCCGGGCTCGCGCTCGCGGAGCCGCCAGCGCCCGCGCTGGTCGAGGCCGGTGATCGAGGTCCATGCCATGTCCTCGTTCTCGAGCCACTCGACCACCTCGATCAGCGAGCCGACCTCGGCCGCGCGTACCTGCATGCGCATCGTGTAGCGGGCGCCGAGGCCGCGCTCCTGCTCGCCGGCGACGTCCCAGCGGGTGATCCCGCTGTAGTAGCTCGTCGCGACGGAGGGGTCGGTGACGACCTCCCAGATCGCCTCGGCGGGCGCCTCGATGGTCGTGCCGGCCTCGACGCGCATCAGCCGATCACCGGCAGCCGCCGCTCGGCGGCGAGCGCGTCGAGCGTGTCCTGCATCCGCCAGATGATGTCGTCGTAGACCTCGGACAGGTCGGGGTCGCGGCCATAGGTCTCGACGAGATCGATCGGCGGCAGCACCTGGATCGTGATCTTCGCGGGCAGCGGGATGTGGCCGAGCATGTCGCCCACGTTGATCCCCCACGGAAGGGCGAGCGAGATCGGCAGCACCTTCAGGCGAAAGGTCCTGTCGAGCCGAAGGAGGCGCGCGAGGCGCTCGCCGCGCGTGAGGAAGAAGGCCGTCTCCTGCCCGCCGATCGACACGACCGGCACGATCGGCACCCCCTTCTCGAGCGCCAGGCGGATGAAGCCCTTGCGCCCGTCGAAGTCGACCTTGTTGCGCTCGAAGGACGAGCGGTGCACCTCGTAGTCGCCGCCCGGGTAGACGAGCAGCGCGGCGCCCGAGTCGAGCGCCTTCTGGGCGTTCTGCGGGTTGGCCGCCACCGTGCCGTACTTGCGCAGCATCCCGAGCCCGGGCATGGCGAGGACGAGGTTGTGCGCGAGCTGGAAGAAGCGGCGCTCGACCCCGAAGTAGGTGGTGAACGCGAGCGTGAACACCGTGGTGTCGGGGGTCAGGTTGCCGCCCGAGTGGTTCCCCACGAGCAGCACGGGCCCGTCGGCCGGCACGTGGTGCAGGCCCCGCACGTCCGCGCGGAAGTAGTAGGAGGCGAGCATCCAGAGCCCCGGCAGCGACTCGCGGATGTAGTCGGGGTCGCGCTCGTCGAGGTCGGCCCGCGGGATGCGGGATTGGAGCGCCCCGGCGACCGCAGAGCCGGCCTTCGAGACGATGCCGAGCGGATCGAGCGCCCCGACGACCGCGCCCAGCGCGGGCCGGCTCGGGCCGCGGCTCTCGGCCGGGGTGGGAGCGCCCCCGTTGCGGGATCCTGCGCCGGACTTCCCGGACGCGACGCCCCGTGTGCCCTGCTCGGCCATCAGTCGCTCAATCCTCGCAGCATGATCACCGGCGCAGCATCGCCGCTCATGCGGGCTGGGGCTCGGGACGGAGCGGCGGCCAGGCCGACGGCGGCCCCTCCGGTCGCTCGATCCGGTGGGGCTCCCCCGCGGGCAGTCCCGCGAGCAGCGCGCTCACCTCCGGGGCGCGCAGCTGCTCGGCGACGCTTCGCACCGCCGTCTCCACCACCGCGTGCCGGTTGCGCGAGGACATCGGGTTCGGGCCCATCATGTCGATGTCCTCGAGCGTGGGCTGGATCACCACGAGAGGGCAGCTGAGCTTTTTGGCCTCGTGGCCGAGGCGGCGCCCGCTCGTCTCGCGCATCGCCCAGCCGATACGACGCACGGGCGTGGTGAGCGGCGGGGGCTCGGCTCGCGTCGAGAGCGGGTTGAGGCAGATCACGAGGTCGAGGTCCTGATCGCGCAGCAGGTCGAGGTTGGACGGCGAGCAGACACCGCCGTCCACATACCGTCGCCCGGCGATCGTGACCGGCCGGTAGAAGCCCGGGATCGCGCAGGACGCCGCGACCGCCGGGGCCAGGTCCGTAGCGGGTGCGCCGTCGCGGCCGAAGACCATGCGCCGCCCGCTCTCGAAGTCCGTGGCGACCACCCAGAGGCCGTCGTGCGGGCCCCAGCCCTCCGGCACGACGCGGCGGACCGTCTCCTCCAGCGGCTCGGTCGAGATCATCCCGGCGGGGAGCCAGCCGACGGCGAGCGCGGCCGGTGGGTGCCTGCGCGGGCTCGCGAGCGTGCTCATGATCAACCTGAGCGAGCCGGGCCCGACCCGGGGCCAGCCGCGGGCGGGCCTGAACACGGCTCCCGCGGAGCGGTCGGCCTCCCCCGCGGGCCGGCCCTCGGCATCGGTCAGACCCTCGAACGTCTCGCCGGCCGAATGGGCGACCATGAACCAGGGCGGGACGCCCGCCGCGCAGAGCGAGCCGATCATCGCCCCCGCCGAGGTGCCGACGACATGGTCCGCGCTCCCGGGATCCCAGCCGGTCTCGGACGCGAGCGCGTGGAGGCCGCCCGTGAGCCACGCGCCCCCCATCACGCCACCCGCACCGAGGACGAGGCCCACTCGCATGGGGAAGTTCTATCGCTCCCTGCGCGGTATCACGGCATGGAGGCGCTTACCCATAGCGGCGCGCGAGGAACCGAATGCCGCGCACAGGCGAGCGAAGTCCCGGTCGCGCTCGTACTCGGCCCGCAGCAGGGCGGCCGGCATCAGCAGCGCGGCGGCGAACGCGTCGGCCTCCGACTCCGGCAGCGGGCGCTCCTGGCGCGGCTCGCCCTCCTTCTCCGGATCGACCGCGGGCGTGCGGCAGAAGACCGCCTCGTTGCGGGCTTCGCTGTGGAGGATCCAGTGGCCGAGCTCGTGGCCCACGGTGAAGCGCCACCGGCCGGGCCACTCGCGCGCCTCGGCGGCGTTCACCCAGATCTCCCCCGCGGCCGGCAGCAGCAGGCCCGAGAGCGTCTGCCCGGGGCCGAGTGCGGGAGCGCCGGGCGCGGCGGACATGTCCTCGACCTCGCGCACGAGCAGGCCGTAGACGCTGTCGGCGAGGTCCTCGACCGGCACCGGAAGGGACTCGCCGTCCCAGATCCAGGCCGGGACTCTCGCGAGCACGTCCTCGGCGCGCCGCTCGATCTCCTCCACGACGAAGGCGATGCTAGCCGCGCAGGCCGAGCGCGCGTGCCAGGCGCTCGACGCACGCATCGGGGCCCGTGGCCGGCCTCCGGGGCGGCGGGAGGGATGAGGCGGGCCTTCCCCCCAGGCGCTCCTCGATCAGGCGGACGAGCTCGGTGTCGCCCATCTCGCGCGCATGCCGCCGAAGTCGGAGGAGGTCTTGCATCTCGCGGGATGGTCGGAGCGAGCGGCCCGGGGCTGACGCGCGTCAGCCGGCACGGAAGAGCTCGTCCACCTCGTCCCAGTCCTCGGGAGCGGCGGCGCGCTCGGGCGCGGGCGAGCCGAAATCGGAGAACGCCGGGTCCGCCGAGGCGGTGCGCGCGAAGACGGCCCCCGAGCCCGCGCCGCCCGGACCGCCCGCAAGCCGCTCGCCCGCCTCGCGGATCGCGCTCGCCGGCCGGCCGAGGATTCCGGCCAGCGCGTCGATCACCCGGTCGGAGACGCCCTCCGCCGGAAGCGTCCCCCGCTCCATCCCGTGGTAGTAGCGGGCCACCTTCGCCTCCTTCGCCGACGCCCCGAGCGCCGTTGCCAGGCGCGCCACCAGCTCGCTCCGCCTCACCTTCGCCTCGTTGCGCCAGCGCGGCAGCAGCGCCGGCCAGGACTCGGGCTCGCCGGCCAGCGCCTGCTCGACCCGGGCTGCGAGCGCGGCCGCCGGCGAGGTCGCGAACGACGCGGGATCCCAGGCACGCCGCGGCGCACGCGCGAGGTAGGCGTCGATCAGCGCCTCGAGCTCGAGGCGGTCGATTCCCTCCACGCGCCCCAGGAAGTCGGCGGGGTCGGGGTCCGATCCGGCCCGGTGGGCCTTCACGTACTCGTCCATGAGGCGGTCGACGTCGGCCATCAGAGGGTCAGGGGGAAGTATCCCCGCCGGACAGGATCTCCCGCAGCCGCTTGCGGAAGCGGCTCGCGATCTGGTGGACGTTGTTCTCAGAGAGGCCCGTCGCCTCGGCGACCTCCGCGGCCGGGAAACCGTCGAGCACGAAGCGCTCGACGGCGTCGCGGTGGGTGTCGCTCAGCTCGCCGAGCGCCTGCTCCAGCGCCATCCGCACCTCGACCGCGCCGGTCTCGTCGGCGACCGCGCCGGCGCTCCCCCAGAAGGCGTCCTCGCCCTCGTGCTCCTCGGGGAGCGCGACCGTCGGCTTGCGGGAGCGCAGCTCGTCGGCGACCCGGCGGTCGACGATGCGGTTCAGCCAGTTCACGAACTGGCCCATGGACTCGCCGTGGAAGGCCGAGGTGATCGCGCTCACGATCGCGTTCCCCGCGACATCCTCGGCCACGTGCGGCGGGAGCTTCCGGCTCGCGCGCCGGAGCACGTTGGGCCAGTGGCCGAAGACGAGCATCTCGAGCCCGAGCCCCGCCGCGACGGAAAGCCCCGCGTCGCGTGCGTCGCGGATGTAGGCGATGAGCTCGTCGTCTGAGAGGCGCTGGAGCTCGTGCTCGGGAAGTTCACGGAAGTCGGCCAAGGTCGGTCTTGTTCTCTCGTTGAGTCGCAGCGGCGTCCCGCCGCCTGACAGGAGCCCATCGACGTTACAGCTTGTGTCGGACGGCACTAATTCGCGGAGCGGTTAGATTTCCGCCATGGCCGGGGGCACGGGTGTCGCGCGCGTAGAGCTCTTCCACTTCTCCGCGCCCCTGCCCGCGACGTTCCGCCCGAGCTGGATCCCCGGCTTCCCGCAGAACGAGAACCGCGCCACGCTCCTCCGGGTCCTCACCGAGGACGGCGTCGAGGGCTGGAGCGCCGGGCCGGCGATCGGCCGCGAGCGCCGCGGGCTGGGTGATCTGCTCGGCCCCTACCTGGTCGGCGAGGACGCCACCGACATCGCGATGGTCCAGCAGCGCCTGCGCGAGATGTCCTACCTCGGCTGGCGCAACTGGTGGATCGAGCCCGCCTTCTGGGACATCAAGGGCAAGCTCGAGGGCGAGCCCGTCTGGCGGATGCTCGGCGGCGAGCCCCGCGATGGCGGGACGGTCGACGTCTACGCCTCGACGGGCGAGGTGCGCTCACCGGAGTACAGGGTCCGCGAGATCGAGCAGCGCCACGCAGAGGGCTTCGGGGCAATCAAGATCCGCGTCCATGAGGACGAGGCCGCCGACGAGGCCCAGGTCCGCGCCGCCGGCGAGGCCTGCCGCGAGCGCGGGATGCTGCTCGGCGTCGACGCCAACCAGGCCTGGCGGGTGGCGGCGATCGCCGATGCGCCGCTCTGGGACCTCGAGCGGGCGAAGCGCTTCGCCGACGTCTGCGCCGAGGTGGGCGTCGCCTGGATCGAGGAGCCGCTGCCGATGGACGACTGGGAGGCCCAGGCGGCGCTCACCGAGTACTCGAGCGTGCAGATCGCGGGCGGCGAGCTGCACACGGGCGCATACCCGGAGCTGGCGATGATGGTCGAGCGCCGCTGTTACGACGTCTTCCAGCCGGACGCGATCTTCACCGGCGGCATCGACCAGACGGCGCGCCTGGCGCGGCTCTGCCGCAAGCACGGCCTCACCTACACGCCGCACACCTGGACGAACGGCGTCGGCTTCGCGGTCAACCTCCAGCTGTACGCGGCGTTCGGCGGCGCGAAGCCGCTCGAGTTCCCCTATGACCCCCCGGGCTGGCTCCCGGAGGGGCGCGACGCGATGCTCGCCGAGCCGTTCACGCACGAGCGCGGGCGGCTGCGGGTCCCGGACGGGCCGGGGCTCGGCTTCGAGATCTCGAAGCAGGCTCTGCGCCGTTTCGCCAAGCGGTTCTTCGTGATGGACCGCAAGCGGCTCGCCGTGTTCGCGCTGCGCGACCGCGGGCTCAATGCCGCGCGGGAGATGAACGAGACCAAGAGCGCCCGGCTCGCGGCGGAGCGAGCCGCAGCCACGCCGTCGGGCGACCGCGCGCAGGAGCCGTCCCGGCCGTGCTGACCGTCTACGAGAAGCCCACCTGCACCACCTGCCGCAACCTGGCCACGCTGCTCGCCGAGCGGGGGATCGACTTCGAGCGGGTGGACTACCACGTCGATCCGCTGCCGGAGGCCAAGATCCGCGAGCTGTTGCGCAAGGCGGGCATCGGCCCGCGCGAGGCGCTGCGGATGCGGGAGGACGGCGCCACCGAGCTTGCCGAGAGCGATATCTCCGACGACGACCTGATCCGGCTGATGGCCGAGCGGCCGGCGCTGCTCCAGCGGCCGATCGTCGAGCGCGGCGACCGCGCGGTTCTGGCGCGCCCCGTCGAGCGCGTGCTCGAAGTGCTCTAGCGCCGCGTCTGGGACATCTGCTTGGCCACGATGCGGTCGAGCAGCGTGTGCGGCAGCAGGCGGTAGAGCGCCCACAGGATCTTCGCCTCGCGCCCGATCAGGTAGCGCGGCTTCGGGTTGCGGGCCGTGAGCACCCGCTCGATCAGGCGGGCGACGTCCTCCGGCGGCATCCCCGCGGCGTTCTGACGGTCCGGGATGACCTCGGCCGCGCGCATGGCGCCGGCGTACAGCTCCCGGGCCTCCGGGCTGAGCCTGTCGCGCAGGCGGGCCGCCTCCTCCTTGCCCTTGCCCCAGATCGGCGTCGTGACGGCGCCCGGCTCGACGATGACGACCTTGATGTCCCACCGGCGAAGCTCCTGGCGCAGCGAGCCCGCGACGTTCGCCAGCGCGGCCTTCGATGCCTGGTAGGGCGCCACGAACGGCAGCGGCACGCGCCCGCCGATCGAGCCCGTGAAGACGATCCGCCCGCCGGCCTTCCGGAGCGCGGGGATCAGCGGCTGTGTCACCGCCACCTGGGCGACCAGATTGACCTCGAACTGGCGCCGCAGGTCGTCGAGGTCCACGAACTCGAGCGGGCCCGAGACGACGTAGCCCGCGTTGTTGACCAGCGCCCCAAGGCCCCCGTCGCCCGTCTCGGCGACGGCGGCGACCGCCGCCTCGATCCGGGCCGGGTCGGTGACGTCCAGGATCAGGGGACGCAGGCGCGCGGAGCCCGCGGCGCCGAGCGCCTCGGCGTCGGCCTGCTTGCGAACGCCTGCAAGCACGGTCCAGCCGAGCGAGTCGAGGTGGAGAGCGGTCGCGCGGCCGATGCCGGTGGACGCGCCCGTGACGAGCGCCGTTCCCTGGGCCATGGGCTGCAGCCTACCGGCGCGGAGGCCGCGGCTCACGAGGTCGAATCGCTGCGGGGATCCTCGTACACCTCCTTGTCCCAGGGCGGGGAGATGCCCGGGTCGAGCCGCCGGTAGGCGGAGCGATCCACCGACTCCACGGGAAAGAGCCTCATCCCGGCGGAGGAGGTGGTGCGCTCCCGCAGGTCCACTCCCGGATACGCGGGCCCGATCAGCTCGCGGTGCACGTCGGCGCCCGGGTCCTTGCCGATCCGCACGTGGAAGCCGGGCCGCGGGCGGTCGCGCATCGGCACGTGCCCCGCGTGGCTCCCCCGCGAGACCCGCGACCAGCCGGTGAACGGCACCCAGCGGTTCCGGCACTGGAGGTGTTTGCAGCCCTGGTAGCCGTGATGGGAGGAGGCACGGACCCAGGCCCGCCCCGAACGGTCGATCCTGACCTGCACCGATTCCCAGTCGTCGCGATGGGAGCCGGGGGCACCGCCGCCCGCCCGCTGGACGAGCCCCGTCCGGTTCGCGAGCCCGGCGAGGTTCGCCGCGGTCGTGACGGAGTCGGGGTAGTAGAGCCAGTACTGGATGAACGTCTCCCCGCCGTCGCGCACGACGTGGGTGAACGCGGTGGCGCGGGTGCCGTCCCGCGAGCGGTGGGCGTCCAGGTCGCGGCGGTCCGGCGCGTCCGAGCAGCGGTGCGAGCGACACTCGCGGAAGTCGACGGGCAGCGTGTACGTGCCCGGCTCGTAGACGAGGCCGGGCGCGTAGCGCCGGACGAGGCGCGCGTCGCCCGCGCCGTAGGCGGCCCGGAGCGCGCCGTCCTCGGATCCGCACGAGCGCGCCGCGCAGACGAGTCGGTGGGCGAGCCAGGACCCGAACGAGCGCCCGTCCACGACCGGCGCGATCGCGACGGCGGCCCCGAGCGCCAGGGCGACGACGAGCACCGCGCCCACCCACTCGACGCTCGCCTGGCCGGCCTCGGATCGCATGCGGCCCAGCCTGCGCGGTGCCGGGTGACGGCGGCGGCACAAGCGTGAAGTCGCTCTCGCGACTCCGCGAAGAAGCCGTCGCGTACCATCCCGCGCCGCGTGAACTTCGAGCTGACAGACGAGCAGCGCGCGATCCAGCGCCTCGTGCGCGACTTCGCCGACCAGGAGGTCCGGCCGATCGCCGAGGAGATCGACCGCGAGAAGCGCTTCCCCTACGAGGTCGTCGCCAAGCTCGGCGAGCTCGGCCTGATGGGCATCCCCTACCCGGAGGAGTACGGGGGCGGCGGCGCCGACTACATGTCGTATGTCCTCGCGATCGAGGAGCTGGCGCGGGTGGACTCCTCAGTCGGGATCACGGTCGCCGCGCACACCTCGCTCGGGACCTATCCGATCTACTCATTCGGCTCCGACGAGCAGAAGGAGGAGTACCTCCCCGACCTGTGCGCCGGCAAGAGGCTGTGGGCGTTCGGGCTCACCGAGCCCGAGGCGGGATCCGATGCGGGTAACACGCGCACGACGGCGACGCTCGAGGACGGCCACTGGGTGATCGACGGCGCGAAGCAGTTCATCACCAACGCCGGGACCGACATCACCGGCGGCGTCACGATCACCGCCCGCACGGGCGACAACGAGATCTCGAACATCATCGTGGCGCAGGCCACGCCGGGCTATTCCGTGGAGGCGCCCTACCGCAAGATGGGCTGGAATGCGTCGGACACGCGACCGCTCGCGTTCGACGGCGCCCGCGTCCCCGAGGGAAACCTGCTCGGCCCGCGCGGCAACGGCTTCCGCCAGTTCCTCGACACCCTCGACGGCGGCCGGATCGGCGTCGCGGCGATGGGTCTCGGCCTCGCCCAGGGCGCCTTCGACGAGGCGCTCGCCTACGCGAAGGAGCGGCGCGCGTTCGGCCAGCCGATCTCCAAG
>Ga0247708_1000136_pt1 | contig 18455 bp, 20 predicted proteins | sample 42W_NmetaG_FD_189040 | JGI IMG/M metagenome (GOLD analysis project Ga0247708, IMG submission 189040) | Soil microbial communities from hillslope of Landscape Evolution Observatory, University of Arizona, Oracle, AZ, United States - 4-2-W_N | ecosystem: Engineered > Artificial ecosystem >...
CCGGCGTCGCCAGCCTCACCGAATAGGAGGAAGCATGCCCCTTCCCGACTTCGACACCTCCGTCGGCCACTCGTTCGGCCTGGAGTTCGACGGTGTCGTCATCAAGCAGATCACCGAGGTCTCGGGGCTCAAGTTCGAGCAGGACGTGATCGAGCTGAAGCAGAACACCCCCGACGGCAAGTACGTCGTCAAGAAGCTGCCCGGGCGGCCCAAAGCCGGCGAGGTCACCCTGACCCGCGGCCTGACCGGCGACAAGAGCTTCCAGGACTGGGTGCAGAAGTCCCAGTTCGGGAAGATGGGCGACGCCCGCAAGGGCGGGGCGATCATCGTCTACGACTACGAGGGCAGCGCCATCAAGCGCTACAAGCTCACCAACGCCTGGCCAAAGTCGTTGGAGATCGGCGCCCTCAAGGCCGGCGACACCAGCGTGCTCACCGAGAAGATCGTCGTCACGTACGAGCAGATCGCGGCCGAGTGATGCGACGCGGGACCAGCCTTGCCGAGCCACAGGCACCGGCCACGCCCGCCGCGGCGCCGGCGTCGGCACCCCTGCGGACGGAGTTCGAGTTCGAGCTGCCCCGTGGGTACGTCGATTCGTCTGGCACGGTGCACCGCCACGGTGTGATGCGGCTGGCCACGGCGCGCGACGAGCTGGTGCCCCTGCACGACGACCGCGTCCGCGAGAACGGCGCCTACCTCACGGTGGTGCTGCTGGCGCGGGTGATCACGTCGCTGGGACCCATCACCGACGTGCATCCAGGCATGGTCGAGAACTTCTTCGCGTCGGACCTCGCCTTCCTCCAGGACCTCTACCGGCGGGTGAACCAGGAGGGCCACACCCGCGCCTCGGTCCGCTGCCCGAGCTGCGCCAACCAGTTCACGGTCGACGTGGCCGGTGGTCGCCTGGGGGGATCGTGACGTACGCAGCCGACCGGCTCTACGAGGAAGTTGCGTACGTCGCCTACTACTTCCACTGGCCGATGGACGACATCCTCGACCTCGAACACCCGGTGCGGCACCGCTTCGTGGAGGAGATCGCCCGGCTCAACCGGCGGCTGTCCCGGGACGGCTGATCCGTCATGTGGCCGCGCCGCGCCGAGCGCCGGGACCAAGTCGGGGCTGCGCCGGCGGCTGATCCCGAGCCGCGGCCTGCCTGGGGCTCCGTCGCCGCGATGCAGCGGACGTTCGACCCGCCGACAATGACCATGGAAACGTTCTCGTTCCAAGCCGGGCTCGCCGCCCACACGAACCCCGAGCTCCTGCGCCCGCTCGACCACGGGCGGTCGGCGGGTGCGCCAGCCGGCGTCATCGATGGGCTGCTCACACCGGTCCTCGGGCCGGCGCGTGCAGTAGGTGGCGGGGCGGAGCTGCCGCTGCCGCGAAGCCGGCCTTCCCTCCGCCTGCAGCGACGACCGGCGACGATGGTCGCGACCTACGCACCGCCTGCGGCACCGCCTGCGGCATCGCCGGAGGCACTCGAGCAGGAGCCGGCGCGGGCACTCCCGGCGCTCCCCGAGCGGCAGTCCGCCGAGGCCCCGGCACTGATGGTCGCCCCGCCCCGCACCGACCTGCCGGCGCTCCGCCTTCCCGCTGTCACGACGGTCCAGCGGGCCGACGATGAGGCTGTCCCGCCGGGCGAGGAGCAGGAAGAGCCCGCTGCGGTCGACGTGGCCGGCGACACCACGCAGGCCCGGACGCTGCCGGTCGAGGCCGCGCCACCCTCGCCGCCGACCATTGAGACGGCTGATCCGACGTTCTCACTCGACACTCCCCCGCTCCTATCGCCCGCCAGTGTCACGGATGCGACCACGCGGCGAGAGCTGCCGACCGTCGGGCAACGCCGCCCCGGCCTCGGGCCGCCGCTGCGGAACGGGCCGGCGCCACCAGTGCTGCAGCGGTCGGAGATCGAGGGCGCGCCCCGCCGGCGAGTCTCGGCTCGCCCTCCCGCCGCCGCCGACTCCGCACCGCCGCCCGCGCCGACGGTGGGCCGCGGCCCGGAGGCGAGCCCCAGCCCGGAGGCGACCCTCGGCCTGGCGGTCAGCCGCACTCCACCGGTCAGCCCCAGCCCGAACGTGAGCCGCACCTCGACGGAGATCAGTCGCCCGGAGGTGGACCCGATCCCGGCGGTCCGAGACGCATCCGACCCACCGCTGGCCATGCCGACCCTCGGAACGAGCCCGGCCGGCAGGCAGCCGCAGGCACTCGTGCCCCCGCCAGCCGACAACCCCGCCAACGTCCCCGCTCGAAACTCGGTGGAGTATGCACCCGACCATGAGCCACCGCCAGCACCGGCACCGCCAGCCGCGGCCATGAAGTCGCAGCCCGACGACGTGGCACCGCTCCTCGGACCGCCGGCGCCGGGCGAGCCCGTTTCGATATCCCGCGTCGCTCCTGAGCCTGCTGAGCCCGGGCATTCGGGCGGCCACGTCGTCCCGCCTGTCGTGCATCGCCCTGGACCCTCTGTGTCCCGCCTGTCGTCAGCTGGCGGTCCAGCCCCGCCCTCGTCCTCGGCGCCACCGGTTGCCCGCGTCGCTCCGTCGGACCTGGCTGCGCCGGCCCATCACGTCATGGTGCAGCCTGACCAGCCCCAGGAAGGCACCGGCGGGCCGCCGCCGGCCCCCGGCGGCGCCGGCAACCCGGGAACGCCGGCTCCGGTCGCGCCCCGGCTAGCCGACGTCCCGCTGCTCGGCGAGTCGCCCGTCATCGCCCCGAGGGGCACGCCGGTCGTCGCCCGCCGTTCGGCGGATGTGCCGCCGGTGCCGGCGCCTGCGCCGCTGGCCGCGCCGCCAGGACCGAGGATCGCTGTCGCCCGCCACGCGACCGCTTCGAGATCGAACGGGGGGGCACCGCGTCCAACCGATGCCGGCAACGCGCCGCTCGACCTTGACCGACACCCGTCGCCCGCGCACGTGCCGGCGGAGGACGTCCCACTCCTCCAGCGACGCCAGACCAGCTCGCAGTGGCCGGACCTTCCCGTCCCTTTGCTCGGTTCACCAGCCGACCGCCCGATGGCCGGCGTCCACAGGGCTGCCGGGGCGCCCGTGGCCGGCCCGACGGCGCTCCGCACGCAGCTCCCGGTGACGATCCACGAGTCGGGCGGCTCTGGGCCCGACCCGATCACCGGCGCCACGCCGCCTCACGCAGAGATGGCCGCTCCGGCCACACCGCACCCGCTGCAGCGCCTGGACCTGCCGTCGCCGCCGCCCGCCGCCGCCGCACGATCGTCGACGTGGGCGGACCCTGCGGCCGCCGCCCTGGCCACCGGTCTGGCGACTCGCGACCCCGACGGCTCCGTAATCTTCAGGACGCCCACGAACCTCTACCCTTCGGCGCCGGCTGCTCGAGAACCCGTCCAGCGCCAGCCTGCGGGCGACCAAGCCGCGCCCCTCCCGCCGGGCCCCGAGGCGGGCGCCGGCGCCACCGCGCGCGACACCGAGCACTTGGAGGAGCTCGCCAAGCGGGTCTACGACAGGGTCAGCGAGCGCCTGAAGTCCGAGCTGCGCCTCGACCGGGAGCGGTCGGGACGCCTGACCGACCTGTCGCGATGACTGGAACCCGAGGGCCAGCGGCCGCCGTCGACGCCGACCCCGCGGTCACCGTGTGCTTCCTGGTCTCAATCGACAAGTACAACCTCGGGACCTTCACCAGCTGCGACGGGCTCGGGTGCGAGGTCGTGATCGAACAGCGCGAGGAAGGCGGGAACCAGCGGTTCGTCTACCAACTCCCAGTGCGGCTCAAGTACACCAACGTGAAGCTCGCTCGGCCCATCAATCGCGACACAGAGAAGATCGCCCTCTGGTTCGCCGGGATGGCCGGCGAGATCGAGCGCACGACCGCCCGCATCGACGCCCAGACCCAGGACGGGACGATTGTCGCCAGCTGGGAGCTGCTGGACGTGATCCCGGTCCGGTGGACGGGCCCGCAACTGAACGTCGACAGCCCCAAGGTGGCGACCGAGACGCTGGAGATCGCCCATCACGGGTTTGTCTCCGGCGCAGGTTCCGGGAGAGCGAAGCCCAGATGACAGAGACCGCAATCGGGCCCACGCTCCAGAAGGCGACACTGCAGCTGCTGTGGCCGACCACGGTCGGCGGCGCCGCCAGCGGGAGGACCCTGCCCAAGGTCACGTTCCAGTTCAACCCCAAGGAGTACTCGGTCCAGAAGGGAGCCAGCTGGGCGAGTACGCCGGCGACCGGGGCCCCGGAGACCGCGGACCCGCAGTTCAAGGGAGCCGAACCCCGCTCCATGACGGTGGAGGTCTTCCTCGACGCGACTGCGAAGGGAACCGCGAGCTCCAGCAAGAAGTCCACGCCTGAGATGCGCAGCATCGCGTCGCCCTACCAGGGAGCGGCCGGCGCCAGCCAGCTGCTCGCCGACATTGAGATCCTCTTTTCCTGCTGCCGGCCCCTGCAGGAGACGCTGAACCTCAAGGTGCAATCGCCTCCCTTCGTGCTCTTCTCGTGGGGCACCGTGACCCTGCACGCGTTCGTGAAGCAGGTGAGCGTGAAGTACACGCTGTTCAAGGCGGACGGCACGCCGATCAGGGCCACGGCCACCCTGACCCTCCAGGAGATCCCCAAGGAGATGGCCAAGCAGAACCCCACGTCGGGCGGGCTCTCCCCGCTGCGGTCGCGTACCGTCGTCGCCGGCGACTCGCTGGCGTCGATCGCCTTCGCCGAGTACGGGGACCCGCGGCTGTGGCGGGCCCTCGCCGAGATCAACCGGATCGACGACCCGATGCGCCTCCCGACCGGCACCAGGCTCATGGTCCCCACCTACGACAGCGCCGCTGTCTACGCCTGATCGCCGGATCGATGGCCGGCCGGGAGCAGACGAGCAGGTTTGCGATCCAGGTCGACGGCGCCCCATTGCCCGTAGCCCTCGAGCGCACGATGGTGTCGGCCTTCGTCGACGACAGCCTCAACCTGCCGGACATGTTCCAGCTCACCTTCCGGGACCCCAAGCGCACAGCGATCACCGACGGTGGCTTCACCATGGGCGCCACGGTGACGGTCAAGGTGTTCTCGGAGGCCACCCGCGGTGGCGAGCTGCTCATCTCCGGTGAGGTCACCGCGCTCGAGGCCGAGTTCGACGTGGACGGCACCATGACGGTGATCCGCGGCTTCGACCCTTCCCACCGGTTGTTCCGCGGTCGGACGACCGAGACCTACACCGACGTCACCTACTCCGACGTGGCCACCAAGGTCGCCCGGCGAGCAGGTCTCAAGGTCGGCAAGGTCGACTCGGCGTCGACCGTGCACAAGCACGTGTCACAGGGGAATCTCACCGACTGGCAGTTCCTCAGGGGGCTGGCCGCGGAGATCGGCTACGAGGTCGGCTGCTTCGACGGCAAGTTCGAGTTCCGCAAGCCCACCAAGTCCTCCGACGGCCCGCAGAGCGGCGACCTGGCCAGCGAGGATCCCCTGCAACTGGTCATGGGCAAGTCCCTCCTCCGGTTCCGCTCGACGATCACCTCTGCCGAGCAGGTGAAGGAGGTGACGGTTCGCGGTTGGGACATGCGACAGAAGAAGGCCCTGATCGGGACGGCGCCGGCCGAGACCGACGCGGCCACCGTCGGCCTCGACCCCGCCGGCCTGGCAAAGAAATTCGGGGACCCGACATTCGTCGGGGTGAACCGGCCCTACGGCACCCAGGCGGAGGTTGACGGCGCCGCCAAGGCCATCGCGGGCGAGATCGCCGGCACCTTCGCCGAGTTCGAAGGGGTGGCGTGCGGGAACCCGGCGCTTCGCGCCGGCAAGGCCGTCAGCCTCGGCCTCGTCGCCGAACCGTTCGACGGCCGGTACACCCTGACGACGACCCGCCACGTCTACAACCCCCGCGACGGCTACACCGTGTGGTTCACCGTCAGCGGCCGCCAGGACCGCACGCTGCTGAGCCTCGCCTCGGCCAACGGTTCGGGAGGCCCGGCGATCAACGGGGTCGCCGCCGGCTTGGTCACCGACGTCAAGGATCCCGAGGATCTCGGCCGGGTGAAGCTCAAGTTCCCCTGGCTGTCGGACTCGTACACGACCGACTGGGCCCGCCTGGTGCAGCTGGGCGCGGGCAAGGACCGCGGCTCGGTCATGCTCCCGGAGGTGAACGACGAGGTGCTCGTCGCCTTCGAGCAGGGAGACATCCGGCGCCCCTACGTCATCGGCGGCCTGTTCAACGGTGTTGACAAGCCCAAGCTCGGGGACGGGCTGATCGACGGCTCCACGGGGGCGGTCAAGCGCCGTGGCTTCATCTCCAAGAAGGGCCACAAGCTGGTGTTCCTGGACGACGCCTCCAAGTCCGGTGTGATGGTCGCCACCGGTGACGGTGGGATGCGTATCGCCCTCAAGGAGACCGGCACGACGATCAAGGTCACGAGCAAGGGGGCGGTGGAGATCGAGGCGGGGTCGAAGGTCACCATCACCGCCAAGAGCAACGTGGAGATCAAGGCCGACGGCCAGATGAAGCTCGAGGCCGGCGCCGGCCTCACCCTCGACGGCGGACCCACCGTCGAGGTCAAGGGCCAGGTCATCAAGCTCAACTGAAGGAGGGCGTCATGGGTCAACCAGCAGCGGTGATGGGCGACAAGATCAGCGGCACCTGTTCTATCCACCAGATCCCCAACCCGTCGTCGGGGGCGCCGCAACCAGGGCCGCCGATGCCGTTCTCCGCACCCCTGCTCCAGAACCTGTCGACCACCGTTCTCATCGGCGGCAAGCCCGCCGCCATCGCCGGCTCCAGCGGGTACAACACCCCGCCCCACGTCGGGCTGCACCCCGCCGACCCGTGCATGGTCCCCACCCAGCAGACCGGGACGATCGTGAAGGGCAGCACGAACGTGTTCCTCGACGGCAAGCCGGCTGCGGCCACCGGTGCCACGTGCACGATGTGCGCCGGCCTGCCTGGCCAGCTCGCCGGCACCGCCAGCACCGTGCTGATCGGAGGCTGACAGGCCGTGAGCGAAGAGTTCGTGGGTGCGGGTTGGGCGTTCCCGATGGCCGTTGACGCCACTGGGAGCGTCGCCCTCGTGCGGCGCGAGCGCGAGATCGAGGAAAGCATCCGGCTCATCCTCGGGACGTCCTACGGCGAACGCCCGATGAGGCCGGAGTTCGGGTGCGGCATCCACGAGCTGGTCTTCGCTCCCGCCGATTCCGCCACTGCGGCACGCATCGCCTACGAGGTTCGCCAGTCGCTCGACCGCTGGGAGCCTCGGATCGACGTCATCGACGTGGACGTCACGACCTCCGACACTGACGCCTCCGCGTTGTACGTCCACATCACCTACAGCATCCGAGGCTCCAACAACCCGCGAAACCTCGTCTTCCCGTTCTACGTCATCCCCTCGGAAGAAGCGTCGCCCTGATGGTCCTGCCCTCGCCCAACCTCGACGACCGCCGCTTCCAGGACCTGGTGGACGAGGCCAAGCGCCTCGTGCAGCAGCGCTGCCCCGACTGGACGGACCACAACGTGTCCGACCCGGGCGTGACGATGATCGAGCTGTTCGCCACCATGGTCGACCAGCTCCTCTACCGGCTGAACCGGGTGCCCGACCGCAACTACGTCAAGTTCCTCGACCTGATCGGCGTGCGCCTCCTCCCGCCGACGGCCGCCGAGGCCGACGTCACCTTCTGGCTGTCCGCGCCCCAGCCCATCGAGGTCGGCATCCCCGTCGGCACCGAGGTCGCCACCATGCGGACCGAGGCGGAGGAGGCGATCACGTTCTCGGTGGTGGAGGACCTCCGCATCGTGCCCTGCCGGCTGGCCCAGGTCGCCGTCAGCATGGCGCCGGCCCAGGTGCTCGACCGCATGGAGACGTTGCGGTCCGGGCAGGGCTTCGCCTGCTTCGACCAGGTCCCCAAGACCGACGATGCCTTGCTGATCGGCCTGTCCGACGCCGTGCCCCGGTGCGCGGTGGTGCTGCGGTTCCAGTGCGAGGTGGAGGGCGTGGGCGTCGACCCCGACAACCCGCCGGTCTGCTGGGAGGCGTGGAACGGCGCGTCGTGGACCCGCTGCGAGATCGACCGCGACGACGACGGCCGTCCTCGCGACGGCACAGGAGGTCTCAACCAGGACGGCGACGTGGTCCTGCACGTGCCGTCGACCCACGTGGCGTCGCTCATCGGCGGCCAGCGCGCCGGCTGGCTGCGCTGCCGGGTGACCGCCGCCGAGGAGGGCCAGCCGCGTTACGGGTCGTCGCCGATCGTGCGCGACATCTCGGTCTACACGGTGGGTGGCACGACGCGGGCCGCCCACGCCGAGCTGATCGAGGACGAGGTCGTCGGGATGTCCGACGGCATTCCCGGGCAGCGGTTCCCACTGAAGCACCGGCCGGTCGTCCCCGCCTCGCAACCGACGGTCGTCCAGGTCGCCGGCGACCGGGGATGGGAGGACTGGACGCCGGTCGACAGCTTCGGCGACAGCGGTCCCGGCTCGCGCGTCTTCGTGCTCGACCATGTCACCGGCGAGCTCAACTTCGGCCCAGCGGTACGGGAAGCCGACGGGTCGCTGCGCCAGTACGGGGCGGTCCCACCGAAGGGCGCCGGCATCCGCGTGCCGGCGTACCGCTCCGGCGGGGGCCGGCGGGGAAACGTCGCCCGCCAGACCATCACCGTCCTCAAGTCGTCCATCCCCTACGTCACCCGGGTGCAGAACCGCCTGCCGGCGAGCCGTGGCGTGGATGCGGAGGACATGGAGGGTGCCAAGATCCGCGGTCCGATCCTGCTGCGGACCGGCAACCGGGCCGTGACGGCGGAGGACTACGAGTGCCTGGCCCAGCAGGCCGCCCCCGACGTCGCCCGCGTCCGGTGCGTGCCGGCGAACGACCCGGCCGCCAGCGGCGTGGTACGGGTCCTCGTCGTGCCATGGGTGAACGACGATGGCCGCGGCGGGCTGCGCTTCCAGGACCTCCGGCCGCCGGACGAGATGCTGGCCACCATCTCCGAGTACCTCGCCGAGCGCAAGGTCATCGGCGCCCGGGTGATGGTCGAGCCGCCCATCTACCAGGGGGTGACCGTCGTCGCCCGCATCCGAGCCCGGCCCCGCACCGACGGGCAGCGGCTGCGGATCGAGGCGGTCGAGGCGCTCCACCGCTACTTCCACCCCCTCCTCGGCGGCAGCGACGGCACCGGGTGGGGCTTCGGCCGGCCCGTCCAGGTGGGGGAGGTGTACGCCGCGCTGCAACAGGTGCGGGGAACCGAGTACGTCGAGGACGCCCGCCTCTTCGCCGCCGACCCGCTCACCGGCCAGCACGGCGAGGCGGTGCCCCGGATCGAGATCGACCGCAACGCCCTCGTCTTCTCCTACCGCCACCAGGTGCTGGTGGAGGGCGCCTGACGTGCGGGGCCTCGTCGCCGGCCTCGAGAGCCCGCACCCCCTGGGGCCGGCGCTCCCGGCCCTCTACCAGGAGGACGACGTCGCCCAACGGTTCCTGTCCGCCTTCGACGAGGCGCTGGCGCCCATCGTGTGCACGCTCGACAACCTCGATGCCTACCTCGACCCCCGGCTGGCGCCCGAAGACTTCGTGGCCTGGCTGGGTGGCTGGGTCGGCTTGAGCCTCGACGAGAACTGGCCCGAAGCGCGCCGGCGGGCGCTGGTGGCCGATGCCGCCGGCCTGTTCCGCTGGCGAGGGACCGTGCGGGGCCTCGCCGCCCACCTGGCCCTCTATGTCGGATCGGTCCCCGAGATCTCCGAGTCCGGCGGCGTGGCCTGGTCCGGCGTGCCGGGCCAGCCGATGCCTCACGACGACCTCCACCTCGACATCGTCGTCCGTGTCCCCGACCCCTCGACGCTCGACCTGGCCCGGGTGCACGCGGTCATCGTGGCCGCAAAGCCGGCACACGTCCCGCACACCCTGCGCGTGGAAGTGACCTAGCTCGTCGCTCCCAGCAGACCCAACTCCGCCAGCACGGCCTCGTAGGCGTGGCGGGCGTCGGCGGCGCCGGCGAGGTCGCCCGCCTTCTCGGCCGCGTCGATGCGCAGGCGCCAGAGCCCGTCCCGGTGACGGTCGATGCGCAGGCCGCGATCGCACGTGGCCGCCGCGTCCGCCGGCCGGCCCTGCGCCAGCTCGATCTCGGCCAGGCGTTGGGCGGCGTCGGCCGCGTCCATCCGGCAGCGCTCGCGCTCGGCCACCACCCACTCCGCCGGGCCGGCATCGGGCAAGAGGTCGCCGACGTAGAGGTCGAGCGCGGTGCGCGACGCTCGGGTCTCGCCGTCCTGGTCGCCCGTGGATCTCGCCGCCCGGCACTGGGCGATGGCGGCCTCGAAGGAGGTCAGGTCGCACCAGGAACCGGCCGGGAGGCGCAGGCGGTACGTGTCACCCTCCCGGGTGATCATCGACGACCCGCCCCGGGCGACGCCGGGCTCCAGCAGCTGGCGCAGGGTGGAGATGACGACGTGGAGGTTGCGCCGGCCGGCCTGGGCGTCGATGCCCGGCCACAGGCACTCGACGAGCGTTTCCCGGTGGACGGCGGCGCCGAGATGCATGACCAGGAGGCGCAGGCACGTGCGAGCCCGCGGCTTGACCGACGCGCAGTCGAGGACGGCGCCGCCGATCGTGATGGTGAACCCGCCGAGGCAACGGATGTGCACCGGCGATGGTGGCGACCGCGGGGGCACCACCGTCGGTTCTCGGTCGCGGAGCACCGGGTGACCGGTCGGGCCCAGGGCGGCGAGGGCGAGCCCGCAGTCGGCGGCGAGGGCGGCCGCCTGCTCGTCGGCAGCCAGGGCGTGGAGGGCCACTGCCGCCGCCCCCGGCACACCGAGCGCGCTGGCCATGGACTCGGCCGCGAGGGCGGTGAGGCGCCACCCCGGCTCGCCACCGGCCGCCTCGCCGAGGGCCAGGAGTGCCCGAGCCCAGGTCTCGAGGACCTCGGCACCCAGCGCGTGGAATCCCCCGGCGGCCTGCTCGAGTGCCTTTGCTGCCGGCACGCCCGCCCGCAGGTCGGCGACGCCTTCGAGAAAGGCGGCGAGGGCCACTCCCCATGCGTCGCCGTTCGCCTCGCAGAACTCGCCGAACGCCGCCGCCTCCCGGGCCCCGCCTCTCTCCGCGCTGAGGGCGACGAGGCCGCGGGCCAACCGGGCCAACCAATGGGCACCGAGCCGCTCGGCCTCGAACGCCAGCTCCTCGAATGCGGGCGCCCTGCTGGCCCGTCCTGAAAGGACGTGGGCGACCCCGGAGGCCAGCCGGGCGCCGAGCGCCACCAACGGCGGGGGGTCGTCGCCGGCGAGCACGGCGTCGAAGGAGGCGCACGCGTCCCGGGTGTGACCGGCGAGCAGCGACGCCAGCCCGGCGGCCAGCGGTCCGCACGGCGCCCCGAGGCGAACCGCCTGCCGCCCGGCGCCCAGCGGGTCGCGGTGGGTGGCGGCGCGCACCACCGAGCTGCAGCCGACCGGCCCGACGTGCACCGGCTCGAGCCAGACGGCCAGGGCCAACCGCTCGACTCGGCAGCTCTCGGCGGCCGCACCCGGGCCGAACAGCCGCTCGGCCTCCCGGTACCCGTCCAGGGCAAGGTGCCACTGGCCGGCGGCCAACGCCCGCCGAGCGCCGACCACGCGAAGCCAGGGGTCGTGGTCCACAAGGGCGGGCGGAAGTCCCTCCAGCCACGTCTGGGACCCGTCGAGCACTTCCTCACCCCGGTCGCCCAGAAGTCGGGCCACCGAGTCGTCGTCACCGGCCCGGGCATACGCCCGGATGGCGTCGCCCACCGCGCCGGCCTCGTCGAGGAGCGCCCCCGCCCTCTGGTAGCGCCGCCGGGCCTCCTCCTCGCCGAGGCGCTGGACCAGGACGGCCTCCAGGTGCGACCGGAACACCTCGTGGTAGCGGTACGTGCCCGCGTCGTCCACCGCGAAGGTGAAGATCTGCTCCCGCTCCAGCTCCGCGAGGATGTCGCCGGTACCCGTGACCCCGAGGAACCTGTCGCAAAGGGGACCGGAGAGCTGGCCGAGGACCGACGTGGCGAGTAGGAACGCGCTCGTCTGGGGCGGCAGCTCGTCGAGCACGTTGCAGGCCAGGTACTCCCGGACGAGCCGGGAACCGGCCACCAGCTGGTGCAGGAAGCGGCGGCGCTCGCGCGGCGGTTTTCCCGCCGTCGCCAGGTGGAACAGCTGCAGGCCGGCAGCCCACCCCTCCGTTCGCCTCGCCAGCGCGGCCAGATCCTCAGGGGGCAGGATCTCGCCGTAGAAGTCGCGGAAGAGGTGCTCCACCTCCCAGGACCGGAACCGGAGGTCGTCGGCGTGGACTTCCACGAGGGCGCCAGACAGGCGGCGTCGGGAGAGGTTGACGGCAGGTGGTCTGCGGCCGGCGACGAGGAACGAGAGTGACAGGGGGGCGTCGTCGAACAGCCGCGCCAGGGTCGACTCCGCCGGCGAGCCCTCCAGCAGGTGCACGTCGTCGACGACGAGGAGCGCGGGCCCGGCGGGCCGGCGGGCCAGCTCGTCGACCGCCTGCTCCAGGCAATCCCACTCCCCCACAAGCCCTTCCAGCGCGCCGGACAACGCCTGGCCGAGGTAGCGCAAGAGCGCGGCGGACGACGTGTCGTGACCGTCGGCCCGGTACCAGGCAACCGGCGCGCCGCACCCAGCCGCGAACTGGGTCAACAAGGTGGTCTTTCCTGAGCCCGCCGGCCCCACGACCAGGCCCAGGCGGTGGTCCCACACGCCGGCGAGCTTGTGCTCCAGTCGCTCGCGGCGGATGCCCTTCACCCGCGGAGGGACCAGCTTCGCTCCCAGGCTTGGCCTTCCAGCATTGGGGGCCAATTTCGTACCTCCGCCGTACGTATCCCGACCTGCACGGTACCGCCGCGCCGGCGTCTATGTCGGGCGGGGAGCCCTCTCTCTGGCCGACGCACGCCCGAGGGTCGACACGACGATCGTCGGGATCGAGGTGGTGGTCGTCCCAGGTGAGCGGACAGTCGACCGCCCAGCCGAACGCAAGTTCCTCTTGCGTTCTTTCACGGCCTTCCATACAGTGAGGCTCGTCATCGGCGTAGGGGCGGTAGGGGCGGATTGGCGGCTATGGGCGGGACATCGAGAGGGACGACGGGGTGACGGTCGACGAGCTGTCGCCGCTGCAGGAGATCGAGCGCCGGGTCCAGCTCCGCGCCAAGGAGACCTCCCTCGACATGGCCGGCGACGGCGGGCGGGGCAAGCTGCGCTCGCTCATCGCCGAGGAGGTGGCGGCCTGGTCCGACGCCTACAAGCGGGGCCTGCGGGCCTTCGACCTGGCCGACCCCGAGACGGTGGCCGAGCGGGCCTACCGCAACCTGGCCGGCTACGGCCCTCTGGAGCCCCTCCTTGCAGATGACGACGTCTGGGAGATCATGGTCAACTCCCCTGACCAGATCTTCGTGAAGCGCCATCGCGGCACGAGCGGGTACCACGACGAGGCGTTCAACGACGACGACCACGTCGTTCGCACGCTCACCAAGATCCTCGACGAGGCCGCCGGCTCCCACCGCAAGCTCGACCCGTCGGAGGGGCTGCAGGACGCGCAGCTGGACACGGGCGCCCGGCTGCACATCGTCCACGGCGACGTCGGGCGCGACGGCCACGTGCTCGTGAACATCCGCAAGTTCACCGGGGTTGCCTACCGGCACCTCGACGAGCTGGTCGACCGCGACATGCTCGATACGCGCGTCGCCGCCTTCCTGCGGGCCTGCGTGCGGGCCCGCCTGTCGATCGTGTTCTCGGGCTCGCCCGGTTCGGGCAAGACCACCCTCCTGTCGTGCTGCGCGGCCGAGCTGGACCCGAGCCTGCGGGTCGTCGTCGCCGAAGAGGTGTTCGAGGCCGACCTTCCCCTGCCCAACGTGGCCAGCATGCAGACGCGCCCGGCCCGGCCCGACCGGCGGGAAGTCGACCTGCGCCGGCTGGTGTCCGGCTTCCTGCGCATGGCCCCCGACATCGCCGTGGTCGGCGAGGTGAGGGACAGGGAGGCGTTGCCGCTGCTGCTGACGCTGTCGTCCGGGGTCAAGGGGTATACGACCATCCACGCCGGCTCGGCCCGCCAGGCCCTCACCCGGCTCCGGTTCATCTGCCAGCTGGCCGACACGGCCAACGAGCTGCCCATGACCGCGCTGAGCTCCCTGGTGAGCGAGGCGGTCGACATCGTCGTGCACTGCAGCCGGGTGGCGGGCAGCCCGCGGGTCACCGAGGTGATCGCCGTCGAGGAGCCGCAGACCGGGCCCGAGGCGGTGCAGTTCACGGCCACCGAGCTGTTCAGCCGGCCCCGGCCCGAGGAGGCGCTGGCCTGGAGCGGCAATCTCCCCCTTCGCGCCGGCCGGGGCCTGGAGGAGGCCGGGTACGACGTGCGCGAGCTGCTGGAGGGCGGCGGCAAGCGGGTGCGGACGGTCCGGGCCGTGCCCGTCGACGAGAACGGCGCCAAGCCGGCCGCCCGCCGGCCCCGGACGAGGCGTGCCGCGCCGTGAGCGGGCCCCTCCTGCCCCTTGCCGTCTCGCTGGCCGGGGCATACGGCGTGTTCCTCCTGTACACCGCGTTCGCCTTCGGCTGGCGGGGTGCCGGCGTGGGCCCGGGGCGGCTGCGCTCCGAGACCCGCTTCCGGGCCAAGGCCGAGCAGTGGCTGGCCCAGGCCGGCCTCGAGGGTGTAGGGCCCACGGAGTTCCTCACCGTCATGGCCGTGCTGTTCCTGGTCGGAGCCGGCCTCACCTTCGCCGTCCTGGGCGGCGCCCTGCCGGCCCTCGCCGTCGGCGGGTTCGCGGCCACCTACCCGGCCGCGTCGTACCGGGCCCGCCGCCAGCACCGGCGGGCCCGGGCCGCGGAGAGCTGGCCCCGCATGATCGAGGAGATCGCCCTGCTGACCGGCTCCCTGGGCCGGTCCATCCCCCAGGCGCTGTTCGAGGTGGGGAGGGGCAGCCCGGAGGAGATGCGGCCCTCCTTCGCCGCGGCCCAGCGCGAGTGGCTCATCAGCACCGACTTCGAGCGCAGCGTCGCCGTGCTCAAGGCCGGCCTGGCCGACGCCACCGCCGACGCCGCCTGCGAGACGCTGCTCGTCGCCCACGACGTCGGCGGCACCGACGTGCAGCGCCGCCTCACGGCCCTCGTCGAGGACCGCATCGCCGACCTCCAGGGTCGCAAGGACGCCCGGGCCCGCCAGGCCGGCGCCCGCTTCGCCCGGCGCTTCGTCCTCTTCGTACCCGTGGGCATGGCCCTCGTGGGCCTGTCGATCTCGGGCGGCCACGACGCCTACCGCTCGGCCGAGGGCCAGCTGGCCGCCCTGGCCGCCATCGGGATGGTCGTCGCCTGCTGGCTGTGGTCGGGTCGCATCATGCGACTCCCCGAGGAGGAGCGCGTCTTCCATGGCTGAGGTGGAGCGGATCCGCCTCGCCGTCCTCTCCGGGCTGGTCCTGTGGGCCGGCATGACGCTCGTGCTCTCGCAGCTGCGCTGGTTCTCGCGTCCGCCGCTCGTGGAGCGCCTCCGGCCGTACAGCCCGGCCGGCATGGGCGGGGCCGGCCGCCGGGGCGGCGTGCTCTCCGTGGAGTCCTTCCGCGACGTCGTCCGGCCGCTGTGCCGCACGCTGGGCGAGCGGCTGGCCCGCCTGTTCGGGGTCAGCGAGGAGCTCGGCACCCGCCTGGAGCGGATCCACTCCACCGACGACGTGACCGCCTTCCGCGTCCGCCAGCTGGGCTGGAGCGTCGCCGGCTTCGGGCTGGGCGCGCTCCTGGCCGTCGCCCTCGGGCCGCCGGCGCCCATCGCCCTGCTGTTCATCGTCAGCGGGCCGCTCCTGGGCTTTCTCGTGCCCGAGCAGCAGGTGGCGTCCGCGTCCGACGCCTGGCGCCGCCGGCTCACCCTCGAGCTGCCCGTGGTGGCCGAGCAGCTGGCCATGCTGCTCTCGGCCGGCTACTCGCTCGGCGCCGCCCTCAACCGCCTTGCCGCCCGGGGTGGCGGCAACGTGGCCCGCGACCTGGCCCGGGTGTGCGGCCGCATCCGCCAGGGGCTGACCGAGGTGGAGGCGCTGCAGGAGTGGGCCGAGGTGGCCGACGTCGAGGCGCTGCACCGGCTCCTCCCGATCCTGGCCCTCAACCGGGAGGCGTCGGACCTCGGCCGGCTCATCTCCGAGGAAGCCCGTTCCATCCGCAAGGACACCCAGCGCCGCTTGATCGAGACGGCCGAGCGCCGCGCGCAGCAGGTGTGGATCCCCGTCACGGTGGCCGCCCTGGTCCCCGGGGTGATCTTCCTCGCCGTCCCCTTCCTCGAGGCCCTTCGCCTCTTCGCAGCACCGTGACACCGACAACGAAAGGAACATCGATGGACCTCTCTCTGCGGGCGTACGTCTGGGCCCGGGCGCTCGCCTGGTCGCTGGTCGACAAGGACGAGGCGGGCGAGGGCGTGATCTCGACTGCGATCGCAGTCCTGATCATGGCCGCCCTCGGGGCGGTGATGTGGGTCGGCTTCCAGGCCATCTGGGGCAACGCCAGCACCCAGACCACGAACCAGATCAACCAGATCGGCGCCCCGTAGGCGCCGGCCCGATGGACGAGCGGGGCGGGGGGCCGATCTCCATGTGGATCGGGTTCTCCGTCTTCCTCGTGATGCTGCTGTTCGCCGTGCAGGTGCTGTTCAACCTGTACGCGACGTCGGTGGTCACCGCCGTGTCCTACGACGCGGCCCGGCGGGTGGCGGGTAGCGACGGCGGCGCCGACCACATGGCCGCGGCCGAGGCGCAGGCCCGCCAGGCGCTGGGCCGCTACGAGCGCTGGGTGCAGTTCGACTGGAACGGGACCACCGCCGAGGAAGTCGTCCTCCGGGTGCAGGCCGACAACCCCAGCGTCCTGTTGCCGGTCCTGGCCGGCCCGGCCGCCCTCGACAAGCTGGACCGCACGATCAGGGTCCGGGTGGAGCGGTTCCGGTGAGGCTCGTGCGCGACGAGTCGGGGCAGGCGGGGATCGAGGTGCTGCCGTTCGGCATCCTGACCTTCGTGGTCGGGGCCCTGCTGGTCGCCAACGCCTGGGCGGTGATCGACGCCAAGATCGCCGTCTCGGCCGCGGCCCGCGAAGCCACCCGGGCCTACGTGGAGGCCCCCGTCGACGGCGACCCGCTGGCCGCCGCCGACGCGGCGGCAAGATCCGCCATCGACGGCGCCGGGCGCGACCCGGCCCAGCTGGTGCTCACCCCGCTGGAGGCCACCTTCGCCCGCTGCGAGACCGTCCGCTTCGAGGCCAGCTACCAGATCCCGGCCGTCCAGGTGCCGTGGATCGGCGGGTTCGGCTCGGGCTTCACCGCCACCGCCCGCCACGCCGAGGTGGTCGACCCCTACCGCTCGGGCGTGCCCCGGACGGTGCACGGCTGTGCGACCGCGCTCTGAGCGGGGCAGCACCCTGCTGCTGTTCCCCGCCGGCGTGCTGATCATGGTGGCCCTGGCGGCCATGACCGTCGACAGCGCCATCGGCTTCCTGGCCCAGCGCCAGCTGATGAACGCCACCGCGGCGGCGGCCAACGACGCGGCCACCCAGGCGCTCTCCGACCGGGCCTTCTACCAGGACAACCGCCTCGAGCTCACGCCCGCCGCGGTGGAGGCGGTGGCCGTCGACCGGGTCTTCGACCTCGTCGACCAGGGCCGCCACCACGGCCTCGCCGTCACCGCCGCGGCCACCCGCACCGGAGGGTGCGCCTGGACGGTGACGGTACGCGCCTCGTCCCGGGTCGACGAGCTGTTCGGGAAGGCCATGCCCGGGTCCAGCGGCCAGGTCGCCGTGCACGCCGAGTCGACCGCGTCCCCCCGGCAGGACGCCACCGGATGCTGAAAGTACTTGAAACAACCTGACGTAGCCTCTACAGTCACCATATGGCGGTACGGACATCGGTGACCACGGATGCGGCGGGCCGGCGGGTGCTGGCCAAGGTGGCGGCCAACCCGGAGGAGGCGTTCCGGCTGGCCCACGAGGCCGCCCAGCTGGAAGCGGCCCGGCACCCCGGCGTGGTGGAGCTGGTGGGGGTCGACGGCCACGGGGTGGGCTCGATCCTGCTCACCGCCCACGTGGAGGGTCCCACGCTGGCCCAGACCGGGCGGCTGCCCCTGGAGGAGAGCGCGGGGCTGCTGGCCGCCCTGGCCACCACCCTCGCCGACCTGCACGACCTCGGCCTGGTGCACGGCGCGGTCGTCCCCGAGCACGTGATCGTCGGTCCGGGCGGCCGCCCCGTGCTGTGCGGGCTGGCCTACGGCGGCCGGGCCGGTGAGGCGGCGGCCCCGCTCCCCCCGCTGGCCGCCGCCTTCGCCGACCCGGCGCGCCCGGGTGGCGATGTCCTGAGCCCGGCCTTCGACGTCTTCGGGGTGGGCGCGCTGGCCCGCTTCCTGGCGCCCGACCCGCCCGCCGGCCACGTACTGGCCCGGGTGGCGGCCGAAGCCACGGCCGACGACCCGGCGGCGCGACCCGCGGCCCGGGCCCTGGCCGGCGCCCTCCAGCAGGGCGTGCCCGCCGCCCGGCTCCCCCGGGCCCTCGTCGCCCCCACGGAG
>Ga0247708_1000138_pt1 | contig 18261 bp, 18 predicted proteins | sample 42W_NmetaG_FD_189040 | JGI IMG/M metagenome (GOLD analysis project Ga0247708, IMG submission 189040) | Soil microbial communities from hillslope of Landscape Evolution Observatory, University of Arizona, Oracle, AZ, United States - 4-2-W_N | ecosystem: Engineered > Artificial ecosystem >...
CCTCGCGCCCGCCGTACTGGTCGTCCCCGACTGAGCCGAAACTTAGGCCCTCGACGCGGCCCGAACAAGGGGGTCTGACAACGGTCTTGTTGCTAAGAGCGGGCTTTTCGGAGATGCGTGTCAGGATGCCCGGAGATGCGCTCCACGAAGATCGTCGCCACGATCGGGCCGGCCTCCCGGGACCTGGACGTCCTCGAGGCGATGGTCCGCGCCGGCGTCGACGTCGCCCGCCTGAACTTCGCCCACGGGACGGTCGAGCAGCACGCCGAGACGGTCGAGGCGGTGCGCGAGGCCTCCACCCGCGCAGGCCGCGACGTGGCGATCCTCCAGGATGTCCCTGGCCCCAAGCTGCGCCTCGGCCCGGTCGCGAACGACGTGGCCGCGCTCGGGACGGGCGCCACGGTCGTCCTCACCTCCGACGCGATCGAGGGCACCGCGGAGCGGCTGCCGGTCGCCTGGCCGGGGCTCGCCGAGATCATGAGCGTGGGCGACATCGCCTATCTCGCGGACGGCTCGATCCGGCTGCGGGTGCTCTCGGTCGAAGGTGACGACGTCGTCACCGAGGTCGAGCGCGGGGGGACGGTCGCCTCGCGCCAGGGCCTCAACCTGCCGAACGTGACGCTCACGCTGCCTGCTGTGAGCGAGCACGACCTCGAGCTGATCGACGCCGGTCTCGAGATGGGCGTGGACCTGCTCGCGCTGTCGTTCGTGCGCCGCCGCCAGGACCTCGAGCCGGTGCGCGAGCGCCTCGCCGAACTGGACCGGGACATCCCGGTGATCGCCAAGTTCGAGAAGCCGCAGGCCACGCGGAACGCCGAGGAGATCATCGACCTGGCCGACGGGATCATGGTGGCCCGCGGCGACCTCGGCATCGAGCTGCCGATCGAGGAGGTGCCGCTCGTCCAGAAGCGGCTGCTCCAGCTGGCAGGCAGGAAGGGCAAGCCCTCGATCACGGCGACCCAGATGCTCGAGTCGATGGTCCATTCGTCGCGTCCCACCCGCGCCGAGGTGACCGACGTGGCCAACGCGATCTTCGACGGGACCGACGCCGTCATGCTCTCGCAGGAGACGGCAGTCGGCGCCCATCCGGTCGACGCCGTCGAGATGATGGCCGCGATCGCCACGACGACCGAGCGGGAGCTGCCCTATCTGCGCTGGCTGACCGAGCGCGGGGTGAAGGGCAGCGATCAGGCGGCAACGATCGCGTTCGGAGCGGTGGGGGCGGTCTACCAGCTCGGGCTCAAGGCGCTGGTCGTCCCCACCCGCAGCGGCCGCACGGCCGCCCTGATCTCCTCCCACAGGCCACAGGTGCCCGTGCTCGCGCTCTCACCCCGGGCCGACGTGGCGCGGCGCTGCTCGTTCCTCTGGGGCGTCGTGGCCGAGGCAATGGAGGAGCCGGCCGGCTCCGAGGAGCTGATCGAGGCCTGCGCCGAGGCGGCGCTGCGCCGGGGACTGGCGGAGCCTGGCGACCGCATCGGTATCACCGCCGGCCTCCCGCCGGGCCGCAGCGGCGGCACGAACCTGTTCAAGGTCCACCAGCTCTAGAGGCCTATGGGACGAGCAGCACCTTCAGGTGCTCGGTCGCCGGGTCGGAAAGCTCCCCGAACATCGCCTCGGCGCGCTCGAGCGGCTCCCGGCCGGTGACGAGCTCCTCCGCGGGGACGCGGCCCGCGGCGAGGAGCTCGATCGCCTCGTCGAAGTCGCCCGGCCGGTAGGCGAGGGCGGCGCGGAGCTGCGCCTCCTTCATCATCAGGACCATCGGGGCGACGGGGACGGGGTCGTCGAAGATCCCCACGAGCACGCAGATTCCCTCGGGCGCGACGAGCTCGGTGGCGAGGCCCGGCGCGGCGGGGTGGCCGGTGCACTCGAGCACGCGGGCGGGCGGCTCGCCCCCGAGCGCCTCGAGGACGGCCATGTGCACGCCGTCGCTGCCCACGGCGGCGAAGCCGAGCGCCTCGATGCGCTCGCGGCGCAGCCCGTTTCGCTCGACCACCACGATCCGCTCGCCGCCGCGCGCCCGGAGCGCGACCGCGCACATGACGCCGATCGGCCCGGCGCCGATGACCGCGCACGGGTCCTCGGGCCCCACGGCGCCCACGTCGAGGGCGTGGAGCGCCACCGCGAGCGGCTCGACGAGCGCTCCCTGCTCCAGGGGCAGCGGGTCGGGCAGGCGCCACGCCATGCGCTGGTCCACGCAGACGGCCTCCGCGTAGCCGCCGGGGTTGCGGCCCAGGCCGATCCCGGACTCGAACGCGGCGAGCGGGTCGTGGCGCTCGGTCGGGACGAACGGATGGACGCACACGCGGGCGCCGGCGAGCGCCTCGTCGGCGCCGTCGCCGAGAGCGTCGACCACGCCCGCGAACTCGTGTCCCATGATCGACCCCGCGGGCAGCCCGGCCTCGGACGGCCGCAGGTGGAGGTCGGAGCCGCAGATCCCGCAGGCCTCGACCCGGACCCGGACCTGCCCGGGCCCCGGCTCGGGCGTATCGACCTCGCGGACCTCGAGCGAGCGGTCGCCGGCGACGACCACGGCCCTCATCCGCCGAGGCGCTCCCGGACCCGGCCGAACGCCTCGAGCGCGCGGTCGAGGTGCTCGCGCTCGTGGGTGGCCATCACGCTCGTCCGCAGCAGCGCCGCGCCGCGCTGCACGGCGGGGTAGAGCGCGACGTTCACGTAGACGCCCTCGTCGAAGAGCGCCTTCCAGTAGCGGGCGGCGAGCCAGTCCTCGCCGATCATCACCGGGATGATCGGCGAGATCACGTCGGCTCCGCCGGGCAGCGGCGTGGGCTCCACCGAGCGGAAGCCGAGCGCCGTGAGGCCCGAGTGCAGGTAGCGGGCGTTGTCGAGCACGCGCGCCATGAGGGCCGGGCCCTCGTCGGAGCGGAGGATCTCGAGCGCGCCCAGCGCCGCGCCGACCGCCGCTGGAACGGCGGCGGCGGTGAACATGAAGGCCCGCGACTGGAAGCGGAGGAACTCGATCACGTCGGCGGGCCCGGCGATGAAGCCGCCGCAGGAGGCGAGCGACTTCGAGAACGTGCCCATCCGCAGGTCCACCCGGTCCTCGACCCCGTACGCCTCGCATGCGCCGGCGCCGCGGGCGCCGAGCACGCCGACCCCGTGGGCCTCGTCCACCATCAGGCGCGAGCCGTGCTTCTCGCAGAGCGAGGCGATTTCGGGCAGTGCGGCGAGGTCGCCCTCCATGGAGAACAGGCCGTCGACGACCGTGAGGACGCCGCCCCCGTCGTTCGCGGCCCGCTCCAGCATCGTCTCCAGCTTGTCGAGGCGGCCGTGGCGGTAGGGACGGATGCGGGCGCGCGACATCGTGACCGCGTCGAGGATCGAGGCGTGGTCGCCCGAGTCGCAGATCACGGTGTCGCCCGGGTCGAGCAGGGTCGAGATGCAGCCCACGTTGGCGAGATACCCCGCGGTGAAGACGAGGGCGTCCTCGGTGCCCATGAACTCGGCCAGGCCGCGCTCCAGTTCCAGGTGGAGGGGGAGGGTGCCGTTGAGGAAGCGGGAACCCGTGAGGCCGGTGCCGTAGCGATCGAGGGCGTCCGCGGCCGCCTGCTTGACGCGCGGGTCGGCCGTGAGGCCGAGGTAGTTGTTCGAGCCGAGCATGATCCGCTCGGCGCCCTCCATCTCCACCACCGGTCCGGCGGGGCCCTCCAACAGGCGGAAGTAGGGGACGAGGTCGGCCTCCCGCGCCGCCGTCAGGATCTCGACGCGCTCGTGGTTGCGGGCCTTCTCGAACAGGTCGGTCGCAGTGGGCATGGAGTAGGGTGGCGCGCCGTGTCCGGGGTCGAGGTTCGAGCGGTCGGGTCCCGGAAGGACCTGGATCGCTTCATCAAGCTGCCGTGGCGACTCTACCGAGGCGCCGAGCGCTGGGTACCGCCGCTGATCTCCGAGCGCAGGCGCCACCTGAACCGCTCGAAGAACCCGTTTTTCGAGCATGCGGAGGCCGAGTACTTCCTCGCCCGGCGTGACGGCGAGGTGGTCGGGCGGATCAGCGCGCACGTGGACCACGGGCTGAACGAGGTCCAGGGCGAGGACTGGGGGCTGTTCGGCTTCTTCGAGGCCGAGGACGACCCGGAGATCGCGGCCGCGCTGCTCTCGGCGGCGGAGGGCTGGCTCCGCGAGCGCGGGCTCAGCCGCATGCTCGGGCCGATGGACTTCACGACCAACCACGAGTGCGGCCTGCTCGTGGAGGGGTTCGAGCGCCCGCCCCAGATCCTCGAGTTCTGGCACCACCCCTACTACGGGCCGCTGCTGGAGGGCCAGGGCCTCGCGAAGGCGATGGACCTTCTCAAGTGGGAGCTCCACATCTCCGACCGCGAGAAGGTGCTGCCGATCGTCTTCGAGCTGGCGGAGAAGCTCGAGCCCGAGCACGGGATCACCGTCCGCCACATGCGCAAGCGCGACTTCGAGTCCGAGATCCGGGCCTTCATGGAGGTCTACAACTCCGCCTGGGAGCAGAACTGGGGCTTCGTCCCGCTCACCGAGAACGAGCTTCGCCACTACGCCAAGGAGCTGAAGCCGATACTCGACGAGAACTGGGCGATGATCGCCGAAAAAGACGGCGAGGTGGTCGGCGCCGCGCTGACCCTGCCGGACTTCAACCAGGTCCTGAGGCGGCTGAACGGCCGCCTGCTGCCGTTCGGCTGGATCACCGCCCTGCGCGCGCGCAGGGAGATCGACTCGGTCAGGGTCTTCGCCCTGGGAGTCAAGCCCGAGTACCAGCACACGGGCGTCGCCGCGGCCTTCTACGTGGAGCACTTCAACATGGCCGCCTCTACCCCGCAGACGGGCGGCGAGATGGGCTGGATCCTCGAGACGAACGAGGCGATGAACCGCGGCATGGAGGCGATGGGCGGGCGCATCGTGAAGCGCTACCGGGTGTACGAGAAGGGGATCTAGGCCCGCGGGCGGGGCCGCTCGCTGGCAGCTGCTCCAGCTGGGCCTCTCGTGCGGGGCGCGTGGATGGCGGCCGTCCTGGCATGCGGCCCGGAGGCGGTGCTGAGCCACCGCTCCGCGGCGATGCTCTGGGGCCTGTCCGAGACCTCACGCGCCGGCATCGACGTCACGGCCCCGGCACGGCGCGGGCGGCGCCACGGCATCGAGACCCATACCGCCCGGGTCCCGCCCGACGGGCGCGACGTTCGCGACGGCATCCCCGTCACCGGCATCCACCGCACGCTGCTGGACGTCGCCGCGGTCGCTCCGGAGCGCCTCGAGCGCGCGCTCGCGACCGCCGGGGCACACCGCCTGATCGACCGTCTCTCCGTCCGCGACCTTCTCGATCGCTATCCGGGGCGTGCCGGCAGTCCCAGGCTCCGCGCGCTGCTCGACACCGGCGCGGAGCGCACGCGCAGCGAGCTCGAGGCCCGCTTCCTGCGATTCGCTCGCCGGGCCGGGCTGCCGCGCGGCGAGGCCAACGGCGTCGTCTGGGCGGGCGGCGTGCCCTACGAGATCGACTACCTCTGGCGGGACGTCCGGGTGGGCGTCGAGCTCGACAGCCGCGCCCACCACGCGGACCTCGCCTCGTTCGAGTCCGACCGGGCGCGCGACCGCGCGCTCCAGGCCGGCGGCCACCGGATCGTCCGCGTGACCGCGCGGCAGCTCCGCCGCGAGCCCGAGGCCGTCGCGCGGGAGCTCCGCCGGCTCGTCGCCGGGGCGAGGGGTACACTCGTCCGCTCGTGATCGACCCCGCAGACGAGCCCGAGACCCTCGACGGCGAGATCGTCCTGACCGAGGTGCCCGAGGCCCATCCGGTGCCGGGCACGGGCGGCGCGATCGGCCGGCCGCTCCTGCGGAACCTCCCCGCGCCGGTCGTGGCGGCCACGGCCGGCTTCCTGGCGGGAGTCGTCACCTTCGTGATCGTACGCGTGCTCCGCCGCCCCGAGCAGAAGCGCTCGAAGCTCGGCCTCGGCACCCGCAAGGGCAAGGGCGACGACGTCGTGGCGAGCCGGTCCTTCCTCGTCGACGTCCACCTCCTGAAGCGATAGCGCTCCTAGAGCGGGACCTGCGCCCCCCGGGGCCCTACCGCCTCCCGGGGCCGCATCGCGACGGGACGATGCGCCGTGAGGGCTCGGCGCTGGTGCGCCTGCTCCACCACGAGGGCACGCCCGTCGTCGTGCGCGCGTTCGCCGTCTCGGACGCCGTCAGGCTCCGCGCGGAGGCCGCCGACGACATCTCCGCCGCCTACGGGATCGACCGCATGCGCTTCGCGCTGGGGCTCGACCACGACGTGCGTCCCTTCATCCGCGCCTTCCGCTCGCATCCCCTCCTGCGCACCTCGCTGCTGCGGCGGCCGTGGTTGCGCCCGCGCCGCCGGCCCGAGCCGTTCGAGGCGCTCGCGTGGGCGGTCACCGAGCAGCTGATCGAGTCGGGCCGCGCGGCCGAGATCCAGCGGCGCCTCGTGTTCCGCCACGGCCGTTCCCACTCGCGCCTGCGCGACGCACCCGATGCCGCGGCGCTCGCCTCACGCGCCCCGTCCGAGCTCTGCAGCGCGGGTCTCGCGCCCAAGCGCTCGCTCGCCATGATTCGCGCCGCGCGCGAGGTGGCGAGAGGCCGGATCGACCTGACCGAGCACGAGCCCGCCTGGCGGCGCCTGCTGGCGATCTCCGAGGTCGGGCCCTGGACGATCGACTGCCTCGCCCTGCACGGCCAGGGGCGCGACGACCGCGTCCCGGCGGGCGACCTCGCCTACGTCGTGCTCGTCGGCCGCATGGAGAAGCTCGGGCGGCGCGCGACCGAGCCCGAGGTCAGGGAGTGGTTCGAGCCGTTCGCGCCCTACCAGGCGCTGGCCGGGATGCACCTGCTCAGAGTCCCTCTCCCGGCAGGAGCTCGTTCGTATACGCCTCGCCCGGGGTCGGCAGCCGCTTGATGATCCCGTTCTCGCGGGCCCATGTCGCGAACTCCTCCCACTCGTCCGGATCCTGCCACCCGAACGGCTTGCCCTTGGGCGGGAGGAAGAACGGCAGAGTGGTCTTCACCACCGCCCGCTGGAGCTTGCGGTCGAGGTCCCTGTTGGCGTCGAGCAGCCCGCGGATCGCCTCCGCCGGGTCGCGCTCCAGGTCCTTCGTGCCGGCCGCGAGCGCGCCGATGAAGCGGCGGATCTCGTCGCCCTTCTGCTCCAGCGAGCCCTTGTTCGCCACGAGCACCAGCTCGTTGTAGGGCGGCACCCCAGCCTCCTCCATGCGGATGATCCGCGGGTCGCGCTTGCGCAGCCGGAGCTCCGTGCCCTCGTAGTTCCAGAAGGCACCGAGCACCGCGTCCACCTTGCGAGTGAGGAGGGCGGGGGACAGGCTGAAGCCCACGTTCCGCTCGGTGACCCCCTCGGGGTCGACGCCGGCGTCGGCGAGGATCGTCTGCAGGTACGCCGACTGGTAATCGATCCCGGCGGTCCCGACCGTCTTCCCCTCGAGGTCTGCCGGCGAGGAGATGCCCGCCTCGGGCAGCGAGATGATCGAGGTGAGCGGCACGCGCACGAGCGCGCCGACGGCCACCACGTCGAGCCCCTCGTCACGGGCCCGCAGCACCTCGGGCTCGTAGGAGATCGCCAGGTCCACCCGCCCGGCGGCGACCTGCTTGATCGGCGCGGCGGGGTCGGACGGCTGGCGGATCCTGACGTCGAGGCCGACCGCCTCGAAGCGCCCCTTCGCCTGGGCCGCGTAGATGCCCGCGTGGTCGGCGTTGGGGAAGTAGTCGAGCAGCAGCTCGAACGGCCTCGGCGCGGCGGAGCCGAGCGGCTCCTCCTTCTCGCCGCATCCCGCGAGCGCGACGAATGCGGCGAGCGCCGCGAGCGCGGCGAGGGGCGGGCGGATCCTCATGTGGTCTGTTCTCCTTTCCAGGGCACCGCGAGCCGCTCGGCGAGCGAGACGAGGGCGAAGAGGCCCACCGCCATCGCCGCGAGCAGCACGATGCCCGCGTACACGCGGGGGGTCTGAAGCTGGTTGAGGCCGAGCAGCACGAGCCGGCCGAGGCCCTCGTCGGCCCCGGCCCACTCGCCGAAGACGGCGCCGATCACCGACACGGTGGCCGCGATCCGCATGCCGCTGAAGAGAAACGGCAGCGACGCCGGCAACTCCACCTTCCAGAGCGTCTGGAGCCGTGACGCGCCCATGCTGCGCATCAGCCGCAGGAGGTCGCGGTCCACGGAGCGCAGGCCGTCGAGCAGGTTCACGGTCACCGGGAAGAAGCAGATGAGAGCGACGATCGCGAGCTTCGGCCCGATCCCGTAGCCGAACGCCAGCACGAAGATCGGCGCGAGCACCACGACCGGGACCGCCTGCGAGGCGATCAGCAGCGGGTAGGCGGCGTCGCGCAGCGCGCCCATCAGGTGCATCGATACGGCCGCGACGAGGCCCGCCGCCACCGACAGCGCGAGCCCCAGCAGCACCTCGACCAGCGTGACCCAGGCGTTGTCGAGCAGGAGGCCGCCGTCGTCCCCGAAGGCCTCGACCACCTCGACGGGCGAGGCGAGCGTGAGGTCGTCGACCGACTCGAGCGACGCCGCGCCCTGCCAGGCGGCGACCGCGAGCGCCACCAGCCCGAGCGTCATGAGCCTCCGCCTCATCCCTCGAGCGCCTCCAGCGCCCGCTGTGCGAGCGCGCCGAACGCCGGGCTCGTCACGACCTCGCGGCGCGGGCCCGAGCGGTCGAGCGCCACGGGGATCTCGGCCACGACGCGGCCGGGCCGGGGGGAGAGCACGACGACGCGGTCGGCCAGGTAGAGCGCCTCCTCCACGTCGTGGGTCACGAGCAGCACGGTGCGGCGCTCGGCGCGGAGCGTCTCGCGCAGCCACACCTGGAGCTCGTGCCTGGTGATCGCGTCGAGCGCCGCGAACGGCTCGTCGAGCAGGAGCACGGGGCGCCCCGGCAGCAGGGTGCGCAGGAACGCCACGCGCTGGCGCATCCCGCCGGACAGCGCGGCCGGGCGCGCGCGCTCGAACTCCGCCAGGCCGAAGCGCTCGAACAGCGGCTCCGCGCGCCGGCGCGCCTCCGGGCGGGAGAGGCCGCCGCACTCGAGCGCGAGCGCGGCGTTGCCGAGCGCGTCGCGCCAGGGGAGGAGCAGGTCGCGCTGGGGCATGTAGGCGCAGGCACGGAGGCGGCCCTCGGCACCGGCCTCGCCGGCCGCCGTCACGCTGCCCGAGTCCGGCTGCTGAAGGCCCGCCACCAGCTCGAGCAGCGTCGACTTGCCGCAGCCCGACGCCCCGACCACCCCGACCACCTCGCGCGGGCGGACTTCGAGCGTCAGGCCGTCCAGGGCGACCACGCTCCCGAAGGCGCACCGGACGTCCCCGAACGCTATCTCGCCCTCTTGCATGGGAGGCTCCCCAGCGGGAGCCTCGAGCCTCGTCTGCACTTCGCTCCCTCCGCGGGCATTACCCCACAGGTTCGAAGGGTCAGCACCGGTTCTGGGGGACATGCCCAGGGGGTGCTATCTCAGCCCGTCTCCACGAGCTCCCCTGATTGACGCTGGGGGTTGAGTCTATCCGGCCGACGCGAGTAGGCTGCGCGCGAGCATGGCCGAGGACGCACTCACAACGCCGCCGCGGCGGCGGCTCGTCGCCTTCTACGTGGTCCTCGCCGTCGTCACCGCGGTCGTGTCCGCGGTGGTCCTCACGATCGGCTCGGACGAGGAGGCGCAGCCGTCGATCGCCGCGAAGTACAAGCTCGACCAGCCGCACCCGTGCCTCGGCGGCGAGTTCGACGTACGCCAGTCGGGCCAGTACGTGCAGGTCTCGAACCAGGCCGAGACCCTGGACGGAAAGCTGCGCTTCAAGGACGGCGAGCTCAGCGGGGACGTCGACTGCGTCGACGGTGAGAAGCGCGAGCTCGACGGGGTCTTCGCGGTGCCGCGGGCGGCGGCGGAGAGCGGCGAGGAGAAGCCCGAGAAGCAGCTCCAGCTCTCGATCGACGGCGGGGAGACCGTCATTCCGGCGCAGAACGGCGACCCGCCGCGCCCGGGATCGACCAAGCCCCGCGTGCCGTCCTCGATCCACGGCGAGTACAGGCTCTCGCCGCGGTCGGCGTGCCTCGGCGGCCGCCTCGAGCTGAAGGAGGAGGGCCACCGGGTCCTGATCGAGACGCTGCGGGGCAAGGAGCTCGGCGGGGTCGTCTACGACTCGGACAAGGGGACCCTCGAGGGCGAGATCGAGACCTGCGCGCAGGGCGGCGCGGCGCCCGCGCCGCCCGAGATCACCGGCACGGCCGTCAATCGCGAGCTCACGCTGACGCTGGCGGGCGAGAAGGTCAAGGCCGACAAGGAGCGGGAGTTCGGCAAGACGCTGGCGGCGTTCTTCATCGCGGTCGCGGTCGTGATGCTGTTCGCGCGCCTCATGGGCATCGCGGCCACGAAGCTCGGCCAGCCGCGCGTGATGGGCGAGGTCGTGGCCGGCATCGCGCTGGGGCCCACGCTGCTCGGCGCACTCGCCCCGGGGGTCCAGAACGCGCTCTTCCCGATCGACATCATCCCGTTCATCGGGGTGGTGGCCAACCTCGGGTTGATCTTCTACATGTTCCTCGTCGGGCTCGAACTCGACCCGAAGCAGCTCGAGGGGCGGGCCGGCCAGGCGGCGGCCGTCTCGAATGCGAGCGTCGCCCTCCCGATGATGCTCGGCATCGCGGTGGCGCTCCCGATCTACGCGCTGGTCGGACCGCCGGGGCGTGGCGGCGACACCACGAACTTCGTCCCGTTCGCGATCTTCATGGGCGTGGCGATGTCGATCACGGCGTTCCCGGTGCTGGCCCGCATCCTCGTGGAGCGCCGGATGCTCAAGCGCCCCGTCGGCGCGCTGACGATGGCGTGCGCGGCGATCGACGACATCACGGCCTGGTTCCTGATCGCCCTGGCGATCGCGCTCGGGCAGGCCGAGGGAAGCGTCGCGGTGGACGTGATCCGCGTGATCGCCCTCGCGGCCGGCTTCTGCGCGGTGATGTTCCTGCTCGCGAAGCCGCTGCTGGGGCGCGTCTCGAACGTCTACGACGAGGTCGGCAGGATTCCCGGCGGCTGGATCGTGGCGATCTTCGCGGGCATCCTGCTGTCGGCCTATGTGACCGAGGAGATCGGGATCGCGCTGATCATCGGCGCGTTCGTCATGGGCGCGATCATGCCGCGCCACGCGGGCCTCACGGAGGACGTGACCCACCGGATCGAGGACTTCGTGGTGCTCCTCCTGCTGCCGCTCTTCTTCGCGTACACCGGCCTCAGGACGAACATGAACCTGCTCGACCGGCCCGAGCTGATCTTCATGACCCTGGCGCTGATCGCGGTGGCGATCACCGGCAAGCTCCTGGGTGCCTACATCGCGGCGCGGCTCACGGGGCTGAGCCACAAGGCCTCGGCGGTCATCGGGACCCTGATGAACACGCGCGGCCTGACCGAGCTGATCGTGCTGAACATCGCGCTCGACATCGGCGTCATCTCCGAGGCGCTCTTCGCGATGCTCGTGATCATGGCGCTCGTCACGACCTTCATGGCGGGGCCCTTGCTCAACCTGCTCGACCCCTCCAACGAGTTCGGCGCGCCCGTGGAGGAGGAGCTCGTCGAGGCGCGGGAGAAGTCGCGCATCTCGTTCCCCTCGCTCGCCGTCCCGGACAAGGCGATCCTCGTCGCCCCGCAGTCGGACACGGGGCTCACACAGCTGCTCCAGCTCGCCGAGCCGCTCGCGCAGTCGGAGCCGCCCCGCGAGCTCGTCCTCGCGCGGCTCGTCAAGCCTCCGCGCGGATCTGATGTCCGCGGCGGGCTCCAGACCCAATCGAAGCTCCTGCGCGACGCCTCCGAGGAGGTCCACGCCGAGCAGGCGCGCCTCGCCGAGGCGGGCATCGCCTCGCGCGCGGTCGCGACGATCTCCACCGATCCCGGCGTGGATCTCGCGGCGCTCGCCAAGGAGGAGGAGGTCGATCTGCTGCTCGCCGACGGACGCCGGCCGCTGCTCGGCGAGGGCGTCCCGCGCGGTGAGATCGGCGTCGTGCTCCACCAGGCTCCGTGCGATGTGGCCGTGCTCGTCGCCAAGGAGGGAACGCCGGTCGATCCCGGTCCGGACTCGCCGGTGATCGTGCCGTTCGGGCAGGCGGAGCACGACTGGGCCGCGCTCGAGCTCGGGGCGTGGATCGCCGCCGCGAAGGGCGCCCCGCTCAAGCTGCTCGGCGCCGCCGGCTCGACCGATGAGGGCCCGCGGGTCGAGCGCATGCTGGGTGACGCGGGGATCCTCGTCCAGCAGTACGCCGGCATCACGGCCGAGCCGGTCGTGGCGGACGCCGGCCGCGAGGCGATTCTCGAGCAGGCCGCCAAGGCGGGCCTCCTCGTGATCGGGCTCTCGGAGCGCTGGCAGAAGGAGGGGCTCGGCGCGGTCCGCTCGGACATAGCCCGCGCCGCGTCCGCACCCACCATCTTCGTGCGCCGCGGGAGTCGTCCCGGCGCGCTCGCGCCCGCCGGCGACGTGACCCGCTTCACGTGGTCGATGGCGGGCGGGCCGCCGCCGGGGGGATTGACCGGACGATGAAGCTCTCGGAGTTGCAGAACCTCGGGCCCACGACCGAGGAGCGGCTCAACGCGGTCGGAGTCGCGAGCGCCGAGGAACTCGACAGCGTCGGCGCGATCGAGGCCTACAGGCGCCTCAAGGAGCGCTACCCGCGCGAGACCTCGCTGAACTCCCTGTACGCGATGCTCGGCGCGCTGCTCGACGTGCGCTGGACCGAGCTGCCGGACGAGGTCCGGGCCCGGGCGAAGGCGGCGGTGTCGCAGGACTGAGTCATTGTGCCGGCACAGGGCTGAGCCCGGCCAGCGCGTTCACGAAGCCCTCGAGCTGCTTGGTCGTCCAGCACTCGAAGGCGCCGTCGCAGTAGGGCGAGTAGGCGGCCATCACCGAGTCGCCGTAGTTCCAGTAGAGCTTCGGCTCCGGGTTGAGCCAGAAGGTCCGGCCGGCGCGCTCGGCGACGCGGCCGAAGGCCTTGGCGTGCGGCTCGCGCCCGTTCGTGCGGGCATCGCCCAGCACGATCACGGTCGAGCGGGGGCCCAGGTCCTCGATCACCTGATCGAGGAACTCGAGCCATACGCGCCCGTAGTCGGTGTAGCCCGACACGTCTGCGACGCCGGCGTCGGTGGCGATCAGGTGGGAGATCTTCTCGAACGAGCGCTCGCGCTCGAAGACGTCGGTGACCTCCGAGATCCGCTCCACGAACACGAACGAGCGCAGCTTGCGGAACGAGTCGTGCAGGGCGTGCAGCACCGAGAGGAAGAAGACGGACGCGCTCGTGACCGACGTCGAGACGTCGCAGAGCACGTACACCTCGGGGCGCCGGGGGCGCTTCGGCCGGTAGCGCAGCCGCAGCGGCACCCCGCCGGTCTCGAGCGAGGCGCGCATGGTCCGGCGCACGTCCACGATCTGGCCCTTGCGGCGGCCGCGCTGCTCGTGGGAGAGCGTCGCGAGCCTCCGGCGCATCTGCGCGATCACGCGGTGGACGGCGGCGAGGTCCTGGCTCGCTCCCGTCGGCAGCGCGCGGTCGAACTCGCGCAGCGGCTTCGCAGGCGGCAGCGCCTGCGTCCGCTCGATCAAGGCGCGCTCGAGCTCGCGGCGGAGGTGGCGCTCGAACTCGCGCAGGCGGTCGCGCGGTACGGCCTCGGGGTCCTGGAGCTCCGCCGGGTGCGACACCTGCTCCGAGCGCAGGCCGAGCGTGCGCCTGATGCGCTGCACGTCCACCCCGATCACGCCCGAGCCCTCGCCCTGGCGCCCGAATGCGGCGATGGCGAGCCGCGCGAGGTCGCGCATCTCGCCGTCCGAGCCGTCGCGGACCGCTTGGCGGATCGCCTCGCGCAGCTCGTCGAAGTCGAGCCGGTCGCCACCCTCGTGCCGCTCCTCGGAGATCTCGCGCTCGACGGCCTCGCGCTCGACGGCGCGGAAGAACCAGCGGTCGAACAGGATCTCGAAGACGCGACGGTCCTCCTGCGACTTTGCGAGCGTCGCGGCCATGGCCTCGCGGAAGTCCTCCTGGTCGGTCCAGCTCACGAGCCCGAGCGCCTCGAAGGCGTCGAGCAGCTCGGAGGTGCCGACCGCCATGCCCTCGCTGCGCAGCTCCTCGGCGAACTCGATCAGCCGCGGAACCATCCCGGGCGGGCCCGTGTCGGGCAGCCCCCCGTAGAGCGCCCGGCCGGGGCGCCCGTTACCCGGCTTGCTTTCCGAGGAGGCCACCGGAGAGCTTCACTCCCACGCGCTCGGCGACGACGTCGAGGTCGGTGCGGTGCTTCACGATGATGTTCATCGTCCGCTCGAAGACGGCCTGGTCCACGTCGTCGGCCCCGAGCAGGAGCAGCGCGCGCGCCCAGTCGATCGACTCGGCGATCGAGGGCGGCTTCTTCAGGTCGAGCGCCCGAACCATGTGGACGATCTCCACGAGCCGCCGCGCGACGGTCTCCGCGACCTCGGGCGAATGCAGCCGGACGATCTCCAGCTCGCGCTCCACGTCGGGGTAGTCGAGCCAGAGGTAGAGGCAGCGGCGCTTCAGCGCCTCGGTCAGCTCGCGCGAGTTGTTCGAGGTGAGCAGGACGAGCGGCTGCGAGGAGGCCTCCACGACGCCCATCTCGGGAATCGAGATCTGGAAGTCCGAGAGGACCTCGAGCAGCATCGCCTCAAACTCCTGGTCGGTCTTGTCGATCTCGTCGATCAGCAGCACGACCGGCTCGCTCTCCGAGATGGCCTGCAGCAGCGGGCGGGTGAGGAGGAACTCCTCGCCGAAGATGTCGTCCTGCACGGCGTCCCAGGTGGTGCCGGCCGCCTCGGTCTGGATCCGCAGGAGCTGCTTGCGGTAGTTCCACTCGTAGAGGGCCTTCGACTCGTCGAGCCCCTCGTAGCACTGGAGGCGGATCAACTTGCGCCCGGTGGCGCGCGAGAGGGCTTTCGCGAGCTCGGTCTTGCCGACCCCGGCGGGGCCCTCGACCAGCACCGGCTTGCCGAGCTGGGCCGCGAGAAAGGAGACGAGAGAGGTCGCCTCGTCGGCGAGATAGCCCGCGCCGCCGAGGGCTTCGCGGGTCTCCTCGACGCTGCTGAGGTCGCTCGGCATCGGCTGGAGGATACTTTCCAGGACGTGGGACCCGCCTGGCTCGCCCAGCTACAGCTCGACCCGAACCGCGGCCCGCAGCCGACCGGCGACTTCGAGGTCGAGCCCGCCTACTTCCTGGCGATGGTCCTGATCGGATTTCTCGTGGGCACGTTCGGGCACATCATCAAGTCGAAGCCCATGGTCGCGGTCGGCATCACGCTGATCTTTCTCGCGACGGTGCTGCTCCCGCTCGGCCTCGCGATCACGAACTAGACGAGGCGCTTCATCAGGTGGGCGTCGCGTTCGAAGCCGCGGCTCTCGTACAGGGCGCGCGCGGTGGCGTTCGCGTCGGCCACGTCGAGCCCGATGCGCGCCGCGCCCCGCTCGGCGGCGCGCGCGATCGCAGCGTCGACGAGCGCCGCGCCCAGGCCTTCGCCGCGCGCGGCGTCCTCGATGAACAGGTCCTCCAGCCAGCAGTCGTCCGTGCCGGTCCATACCGAATGGCGGTAGCGGAGCTGGCAGACGCCGGCCGCCGGCTCGCCCACGAGCAGGAAATCGGTGTCGGGGTCGCCCAGCAGCCGCTCGACCGAGGCGAGCATCGTCCGGCGGCCCGGTGAAGCCCCACCAGTCGCGGAAGCCGCACAGGAGGCGGGCGACGTCGGCTGCGTCCCCCGGCCCGGCGATGCGGATGCGCGACGATGCGTCCATGTTCGAGATCGTCCCACCTCAGATCGACTCCTACGTCGAGGCCCACACCTCGGAGCCCCCGGAGCACCTGCGCCGGCTGGCCGAGGACACCCACGCGGAGCTCGAATGCCCGCGGATGCTCACCGGGGCGGTCGAGGGCCGCTTCCTCGAGATGCTCGTTCACGCGAGCGGCGCGAGGCTCGTGCTGGAGCTCGGCACCTATTCGGGCTACTCGGCGCTCTCGATGGCCCAGGCGCTGCCGGCGGACGGCAGGATCGTGTCCTGCGAGATCTCCGAGGAGCACGCTGCGTTCGCCCGCGAGCGGATCGAGGCGGCGGGGGAGTCGGGGCGGATCGAGGTCCGGGTCGGCCCTGCGCTGGAGACGATCGCGTCGCTCGGCGGCCCGTTCGACCTCGTCTTCATCGACGCGGACAAGGAGTCCTACGCCGCCTACTACGAGGCCGTCCTGCCGAAGCTCGCGGACCGCGGCCTGATCGCCGTGGACAACGTCCTCTGGAGCGGCCGGGTCGCCGACCCGGCGAACGACGAGCAGACGACGCGGATCCTCCGCGAGTTCAACGACATGGTCCGCGCCGACGAGCGCGTGGTGTCGGTGATGCTCACGGTGCGGGACGGGATCACGCTCCTGCGGCGAGCATGACCATCTCCGGCGGGCGGCCGGCGTGCACGGCCCGCCCCACGCCCCGGAGCTGCTCGACGCGGAGGTCATGAGCGCGCTGCGGCGCCTGGAGCGGGACGGGCTGCTCCCGCCCGACGCGGCCGCCTCCGCGTGCCTCTGCTCACGGCCGACGAGCGGCTCGCTCCCGCCCCGGGGCTCGGGGTGCCGGTGCAACTCGTCCCGGCCTGACGAAGCCCCGCCCGGCGACGCGGCCGCGATCGTGGGTCGCATCGACCCGCGGTTCTGGCCGCCTCCGTCCGCAACGGCCCGTGGGCGCCTCCCGAGTATCCTGACTCGCTCCACGAAGAAGGAGAAGAGCCTGGTGTCAGAGGTTCAGTCGGGACTCGAGGGTGTCGTAGCGTTCGCGACCGAGATCGCCGAACCCGACAAGGAAGGAAGCGCCCTCCGGTACCGGGGCATCGACATCGAGGATCTCGTGGGACGCGTGCGCTTCGAGCACGTCTGGGGCCTCTTGGTCGACGGTCACCTCGAGCCCGGTCTTCCGCCCGCCGAGCCCTGGCCGCTGACGGTCCGCTCCGGTGATCCGCGCGCCGACGTCCAGGCCGCCCTCGCGATGCTCGCCCCCGCTTGGGGCTTCGGCCAGCTGATCGACATCAGCGACGAGCAGGCCCGCGACGACCTCGCCCGTGCGTCGGTGATGGCGCTCTCCTTCGTCGCCCAGTCGGCCCGCACGGGCCAGCGCCCGGTGGCCCAGTCGGAAGTCGACAAGGCCGACTCGATCCCTGAGCGCTTCCTGGTCCGCTGGCGCGGGGAGGCCGATCCAGCGCACGTCAAGGCGATCGACGCCTACTGGGTATCGGCCGCCGAGCACGGCATGAACGCCTCCACCTTCACCGCGCGCGTCATCGCCTCCACCGGCGCCGACGTGGCGGCATGTCTGTCCGGAGCCGTCGGCGCGCTCTCGGGGCCGCTGCACGGCGGAGCGCCCTCGCGCGTGCTCCAGATGCTCGACGATGTCGAGCGAACCGGCGACGCCGTGCGCTACGTCAAGGACCTGCTCGACCGCGGCGACCGGCTCATGGGCTTCGGCCACCGCGTCTACCGGGCCGAGGACCCGCGCGCTCGCGTGTTGCGCCGCACGGCGAAGGACGTCGGCGCCGCTCGCGTCGAGGTGGCCGAGGCGCTCGAGGAGGCCGCGCTCGCCGAGCTGAAGGCGCGCAAGCCCGACCGCGTGCTCGCCACGAACGTCGAGTTCTGGTCCGCAGTCCTGCTCGACTTCGCCGAGATCCCGCCGGAGCTGTTCACGCCGATGTTCACCTGCGCGCGCGTTGCCGGCTGGTCGGCGCACATCATGGAGCAGAAGCGCGAGGGCCGGCTGATCCGGCCGACCGCCAAGTACGTGGGGGAGGGTCCCCGCGGCGTGGACACCGCCGAGCACGCCGTCGTCCCCGCATGACGGAGGCGGCCACCGCCGTCTCGTCGTTCTCGAAATCGCTGTTCCTCGGGGAGATCCCCGAGGAGCTGGTCTTCCCGTTCCCGAAGCCCGAGGCGGACGACGAGAAGAAGACGGTCGAGCTGATCCGCTCGCTGCGCGAGTTCGCGGCCGAGGCGTACGACCCGCGCAAGATCGAGGAGGAGGGCTGGATCGGCGACGACGTGATCGCGGGCCTCGCCGAGCGCGGGATGCTCGGCCTGTACGTGCCGGAGGAGTATGGCGGCCAGGGCCTGTCGCAGACGGGCTACTGCCGCGTGTCCGAGGTGTTCGGCCAGATCGACGCCACGCTCGCGGTCGTGATGGGCGTGCACCAGTCGATCGGAATGAAGGGGATCGTCCTCTACGGCAGCGACGAGCAGAAGGAGCGCTGGCTGCCCGACCTCGCGAGCGTGGCGTCGATC
>Ga0247708_1000139_pt1 | contig 18114 bp, 20 predicted proteins | sample 42W_NmetaG_FD_189040 | JGI IMG/M metagenome (GOLD analysis project Ga0247708, IMG submission 189040) | Soil microbial communities from hillslope of Landscape Evolution Observatory, University of Arizona, Oracle, AZ, United States - 4-2-W_N | ecosystem: Engineered > Artificial ecosystem >...
GGCGCGGTGCGCAGCACCCGGGTGCCCGCCGGGCAAGGAACCCACGGCGGCGGCCGGGGCAGGGGCCCCGGCTCGGCGAGGAGGCGGGCGCGGTGCGCAGCACCCGGGTGCCCGCCGGGCAAGGAACCCACGGCGGCGGCCGGGGCAGGGGCCCCGGCTCGGCGAGGAGGCGGGCGCGGTGCGCAGCACCCGGGTGCCCGCCGGGCAAGGAACACCGTCTCACCCTCCCGGTAGCCTGCAGGCACGATGCTGTGTGGCCTCGACCTCGACGGTGTGCTGTGCGACCTGGGCCCCAGCGTGGCCGCGCGCCTGGCCGACCGCTTCGGCGTGGCCAGCCACCCCTCCACGTGGCGCACCTACGACCTGCGCCTCCTGCGCGTCGGCGTCCCGGAGGACAGGCTGCACCCGTTCCTCGACGAGACGTTCAACGACCCCGGCCTGTACGCCGACGCCCCGGTGTTCGACGGGGTGGCGTCGGCCCTGCACGAGCTGCGCCGGGCCGGCTGGGACCTGGCCGGCATCACCGCCCGCCCGCCGCACCTGGCCGAGGCCACCCGGGCCTGGCTGGCCCGCCACGGGCTGCCGCTCGACGAGGTCCACCACACGGCGGTGGGCACCAAGTCTGGGGTGGCCCGGGCGCTCGGCGCCGAGGTGACGATCGAGGACAACCCCGTGGAGGCCGAGCTGCTGGCCGAGGTGTGCGACTCCTGGCTGCTCGACCGGCCATACAACCGGGCGTCGCCGGTGGTGCGGGCCCGGCGGGTGTCGTCGTGGGACGATGCGGTCGGGCGGCTCTGCCAGCTGCGGCTGTTCGCATGACCGGCCCGGGAGGCCGGTCCGGCAGGCACTCACTGGGCCAGCATGGTGAGATGGTGGACCAGTGACCCGGCCGGAGGGGCGATGACCCACTTCGCCGTCACCGCGGTCGGCGCCGACCGGCCGGGCATCGTGGCCGCCGTCACCCGGGCCTTCGTCGACCACGGCTGCAACCTGGAGGACAGCTCGATGACGATCCTCCGGGGCCAGTTCGCCATGATGCTGGTGGTCGACGCGCCCGGCGGGGTGGGCGCGGCCGAGCTGGAGGCGGCCCTGGCCCCACCGGCGGCCGAGCTCGACCTGGTCGTGACGGTCCGGGCCGCGCCCGAGCCGGCCCACGACACCGGGGAGCCGGAGAGCTCGTGGACCGTCTCGGTCTACGGCGCCGACCATCCCGGCATCGTGCACGGGGTGGCGTCGCTGCTGGCGGCCAACTCGGTGAACATCGTCGACCTCAGCACGAGGGTGGTGGGTTCGCCGGAGGCGCCGGTCTACGCCATGGTCCTCGAGGTCGCCCTCCCCCCGGGCGCCGACCCCCGCCAGCTCGAGCGCCAACTGGAGGTCACGGCCGGCGAGCTGGGGGTGACGTGCCGGCTGCATCCGTCCGAGGCCGACATCCTGTAGGGCGCCGCTGATGGCGGTCCGGCCCGTGCTGGCCCTGCCCGACCCCTTCCTCCAGCGACCCTCGGCCCCGGTCGGCACGGTCGGCGCCACCGCCCTGGAACTGGCCGCCGACCTCCTCGACACCATGCGGGCCCGTCCCGCGTGCGTCGGCCTGGCCGCCCCCCAGATCGGCGTAGGGCTGCGGGCCTTCGCCGTCGACGTCACCGGGCACCGCAAGGCCAGGTCCTGCCACGGCGAGTTCGTGCTCTTTGACCCCGAGCTGGTGGTCGCGCAGGAACCGGTGCTGGCCCGGGAGGGCTGCCTGAGCATCCCCGACCTGACGGGCGACGTCGCCCGCGCCACCCGGGTGGTTGTCCGGGGGATCGGGGTCGACGGCGCCGAGCGCGTGGTGGAGGCCGACGCCTTCGAGGCCCGGGCCCTCCTCCACGAGCTCGACCACCTCGACGGCTTCCTCTTCCTGGACCGGGTGGCCTCGGCCCACTCCGTGTATCGCCGGAAGGTCTACCGGTGAGCCGGCCGGTAGATTCGTCGCTGCCATGGCGTTCCCGAAGAAGTACCTGAACGACGGCGAGGAGATCATCCTCGACCTGCGGCCGCACTGGTTCTTCCTCTTCGGTCCCGGCGTGGCGCTTGTGGGCGCCCTGGCCCTCGCCATCTGGGTGTCGCAGAGCATCGATTCCGACTGGGTGCTCTTCCCGGCCCTCGGCCTGGCCGTGGTCGCCCTCCTCTTCTTCCTCGTCCGCTACGCCCAGTGGCTCACCACCGACTTCGTGCTGACCACCGACCGGCTCATCTACCGCAAGGGCGTCCTGTCCCGGCAGGGCCGGGAGATCCCCCTGGAGCGGGTGAACGACGTGAGCTTCGTCCAGACCCTGTTCCAGCGCATCCTGCGGGCCGGCGACCTGCTGGTGGAGTCGGCCGGTGAGCGGGGCCAGTCGCAGTACGGCCACTTCTCCCGGCCCCAGGACATCCAGAACGAGATCCACCGGGCCATCGAGGCGGCCGCCGCCCGCGACGCCGACCGCATGGCCGGGCGCCGCGAGCTGTCGCCCCTGGAGCAGCTGGAGAAGCTGGAGGAGCTCCGCCAGCGGGGCGTGATCTCCCAGGCCGAGTTCGAGGTCAAGAAGGCGAAACTGCTCGACCGGCTCTGAGGCTCACCCCGAACTGGTGACCGAAACGGGGGTCGGGACCCCCGGATCTGTCACCGGTTCGGCGGGGTCAGAGCACCGAGCGGTCGCCCGCCCGCAACCCCTGGGCCAGGCGACGGTAGGCGCCCGCCGCGTCGCCGCCCATGGAGTCGACGTCGGACCACCGGCCGGTTTCCCGGTCGACGCCGTAGAGGCCGAAGCGGGCCTCGTAGGAGCCCCACTCGTAGCTGTCGGCCAGCGTCCAGTGGAAGTAGCCGGTCACCGGGATGCCCTCGTCGATGGCGGCGACCATGACCTTGAGGTGGGCCCGCAGCGCCCGTACCCGGTCCCACCCGTCCGACCGCGGCCACGCCCGGCCCCCCACCACCCGGTTGCACAGCCCGTTCTCGGAGATCTCGACGTCGAGCCCCGGCCAGGCGTTCAGGCGCAGGTAGGTGAGTAGCCGCTCGGGCCGCACGGCCATGTCCCAGTGCCGGCCCACCGGCGCCCACGTGCGGCCGCCGGCCGTCCGGTGGCCGGGGATGCAGAGGTGGTCGGCGGCCACGGGGTCGTAGTAGTTGAGCGACACCAGGTCGAGCGGCCGGCCGGACGGCGACTCGTACACCGCCCCCAGGGCCCGGGGCAGCGCCTGGTCGAGGGGCAGGATCGACGCGGTGACCGCCCGCAGCGCCCGGTCGCCGAGCGTGCCTCCGAGCACCCCGTAGTGCTCCGAGCGGCGGGCGGCCAGCCAGTCGCGCAGGTCCTGCCGGTCGACGTCCACCGACCGGGCCAGCAGGACGTCGAGGAGCATCCGGTCGAGCTCGTACAGCGACGAGGCGTGGTTGTCGGTGGACACGACCGCCTGCGGCTGGCGCCGGTGGACGGCGGCGTAGGCCAGCACGTGGGCGGCCAGCATGTGGTCGACGGACCGGACCAGGTCCCCGAACGCCAGGAACCGCCCCGGTGGGTGGGCCCGTAGCACGTAGGCCTGGACGGCGTAGCCGTTCATCTCGTTGATGGTGAGCCACCGGTCGCACCGGTCCCCGAGCCGGTCGACGGCCGCCCCGACCCAGGCGGCGAAGCGCTCCGGGCTGGACAGGCCGAGCCAGAAGCCCTGGCCCAGCCAGTGCGGGTGGGTGAAGTGGTGCAGGCAGACCGTCGGCCGCAGGCCCCGGGCGTGGCAGGCGTCGAGGATGGCCCCGTAGCGGGCGAAGGCGGTCTCGTCGACCACTCCCTCGGCCGGCTCGCAGCGGGCCCACTCCACCGACAGCCGGAAGGCGTCGCAGCCGGCGGCCACCGCCCGGTCGAGGTGGTCCTCGTACCGGTCCCAGAACCCCACGGCCGGTCCCGACGGCTCCACCCGTCCCGACCGCTCCCACTCCCGCCAGTCGTTGGCCGGCTGGCCCGGCCCGTTCAGCCCGCCCTCGGTCTGGAACGCGGAGGTGGCCACGCCGAAGCGGAACCCCGCAGGCAGCCGCACCGGTTCCACGTCGTAACCGTAGGGCGGGTGGCTCCGGTAGCGTCGCCGGTCGAGATGGCAACCCTGGTGACCTTCCACGCGCACCCCGACGACGAAGCGATCGCCATGGGCGGCGTCATGGCCAAGGCGGCCGAGGAGGGCCACCGGGTGGTCTTGGTGGTGGGGACCAGAGGAGAGCACGGCGAAGTGGAGGAGGGCTTCCTGGCGGCAGCCGAGACGCTCGGCGAGCGTCGAGTGAAGGAGACCCTCGCCGCCGCGGAGATCCTGGGCGTGTCCCGGGTGGAGTTCCTGGGCTACGTCGACTCCGGCATGATCGGCACGCCCGAGAACGACCTGCCCGAGTCCTTCTGGCAGGCCGACCCGGAGGAGGCGGCCGGGCGGCTGGCGGCCATCCTCGCCGAGGAGCAGGCCGACATCCTCACCGTCTACGACGAGAACGGCAACTACGGCCATCCCGACCACATCCAGGTGTACCGGGTGGGCATGCGGGCGGCCGAGCTGGCCGGGACGCCGACGGTCTACATGAACACCATCAACCGCGACCACCTGCAGCGGTCGTTCGTGCAGGCCCTGGAAGCGGGAGAGGAGATCCCGGGCGACATCAACATGGAGGAGTTCGACATCGGGGTTCCCGAGGAGCGGATCACCACCGCGGTCGACGTCCGTCCGTGGCTGGCCCGCAAGCGGGCGGCGATGGCGGCCCACGCCAGCCAGATCTCGGAGAACTCGTTCTTCCTGTCCATGTCGCCGGTGATGTTCGAGGTCGGTTTCGGCACCGAGTGGTTCATCCGGGTCGGCGCGCCGCCGGGAACGGTCGAGACCGACCTCTTCGCGGGGTGAGCGGGTTCCACCGGGCCTTCGCCTGGGTGGTGATCGTCGGCAACGGGCTGGCCGGGCTGTGGGCCCTGGGCGCGATCCGCCGGCCCGCGCTGCGCCATCGGACCCTGTGGTGGTTCACGGCGGCCGCCCAGCTGTCGGCCTTCGTCGAGGTGGGGATCGGCGTCGCCATGGTGGCCGGCAACGACGTACCCGACCTCCAGTTCCACATGTTCTACGGATTCGTCATGCTGGCCGCCGTCGGCATCATCTACTCCTACCGCCAGCAGCTGCGTGACCGCCAGTACCTGCTCTACGGCCTCGGTGGCCTGTTCATCATGGGACTGGGCCTCCGGGCCCTCCAGGTCGGCCCCCGCTAGAGGTGCACCACCGAGCAGGTCGTGGTCCGGGTGATCCCGTGGATGAGCTGAATCTTGTTGACGACCAGCCGCCCGAGGCCGTCCAGGTCGTCGGCCTCGGCCAGGGCGATCACGTCGTAGTTGCCGGTGACGTTGTGGGCGGCGATCACCCCGTCGATCTTGCCCACCTCCTCGGCGACCTGGGCCGACTTGCCCACGTCGGTCTGGATGAGCACGTACGCCTGCGCCGCGCTCACCGGGCCGCCGCCTTCACTCGGCCGACAGCCGCTTCTCGAGGGCGTGCAGCTCGTCCCGCAGCTCGACGGGGAGCCGTTCGAGGCCCAGGTTGGCGAAGTGCTCCTCGATCGAGGGGATCTCGGCCCGCCAGTCCTCGGCGTCGACCCGCAGCAGCTCGGCCATGTCGGCCTCGGTGACGTCGAGGCCCTCGGTGTTCAGGCCGCCGGGGGCCGGCACCAGGCCGACCGGCGTCTCCACGGCGTCGGCCGTGCCGTTGACCCGGTCGAAGATCCAGGCCAGCACCCGGCTGTTCTCCCCGAAGCCCGGCCACAGCCACTTGCCCTCGGGGCTCTTGCGGAACCAGTTGACGTAGTACAGGCGGGGGAGCTTCTCGGCGGTCGAGGAGTTGCCGATGTACAACCAGTGGCCCAGGTAGTCGGCCATGTTGTACCCGCAGAAGGGAAGCATGGCGAAGGGGTCGCGGCGGAGCTTGCCGACGGCGCCGGCCTGGGCCGCAGTGGTCTCCGAGGCCATGATCGAGCCCAGGAACACGCCCTGCTGCCAGCTCCGGGCCTCCTGGACCAGGGGCACCACCGACGAGCGGCGCCCGCCGAAGAGGATGGCCGAGATGGGCACGCCCTTGGGGTCCTCCCACTCGGGGGCGATGGTGGGGCACTGGGCCGCGGGGGCGGTGAAGCGGGCGTTGGGATGGGCGGCGGGCGTGCCCGACCGGGGCGTCCAGTCGTTGCCCTTCCAGTCGACGAGGTGGGCGGGCGGCTCGTCGGTCATGTCCTCCCACCACACGTCGCCGTCGTCGGTGTAGCCGGTGTTGGTGAAGAGGCAGTTGGCCCGCAGGGTCTCCATGGCGTTGTGGTTGGTGTGGTGCGACGTGCCGGGCGCCACGCCGAAGAAGCCGGCCTCGGGGTTGATGGCCCACAGCCGGCCGTCGTCGCCGAACTTCATCCAGCAGATGTCGTCGCCGACCGTCTCCACGGTCCAGCCGGGGATGGTGGGCACGAGCATGGCCAGGTTGGTCTTGCCGCAGGCCGAGGGGAAGGCGGCGGCCACGTACTTGGACTCGCCCGCCGGGTTGGTGAGCTTGAGGATCAGCATGTGCTCGGCCAGCCAGCCGTCGTCGCGGGCCATGGACGAGGCGATGCGCAGGGCGAAGCACTTCTTGCCGAGCAGGGCGTTGCCGCCGTAGCCGGACCCGTACGACCAGATCGCCCGCTCCTCGGGGAAGTGGACGATGTACTTGTTCTCGGCGTCACACGGCCACGGCACGTCGGCCTGGCCGGGCTCCAGCGGGGCGCCCACCGAGTGCAGGCAGGGGACGAAGTCGCCGTCAGGGCCCAGCGTGTCGAGCACCTTCTGGCCCATTCGGGTCATGATCCGCATGTTGATGGCCACGTAGGCCGAGTCGGTGACCTCCACGCCGATGTGGGCGATGGGGGAGCCGATGGGGCCCATGCTGAACGGCACGACGTACATGGTGCGGCCCCGCATCGAGCCCCGGAACAGCTCGGTGAGCGTGGCCTTCATCTCGGACGGCTCCCGCCAGTTGTTGGTGGGGCCGGCGTCGATCTCCTTCTGGGAGCAGATGAACGTGCGGTCCTCGACGCGCGCCACGTCGCCGGGGTCGGACCTCGCCCAGTAGCTGTTCGGCCGCCGCTCGTCGTTCAGCCGGGTGAGCGTGCCCGCGTCCACCAGGAGCTGGCAGAGGCGGTCGTACTCCTCCTGTGAGCCGTCACACCACTCGACCCGGTCGGGCTGACAGAGCGTCGCAACTTCCTCCACCCAGTCGAGCAATCGCTGGTTGGTGGTGACCGTGGGGGCCGAGGTCGTGGTCATTCCGTCCTTCCGTCGGGGCGATTGGGGAAGCCTGGGGTACCCATGTCGACTTCGGAGCCCAGGCGCAGCCGGGTGGCCCGGCCGTCGGCGTCGAGGTCGAACACGACGCGCTGGCCCTGGCGCAGCATCCGGAACACGGAGCCGGTCAGGGCATTGGGTGAGAGGTCGTACTCCGAGCGGTCGGTGTCACGGATCACCACGCCCTCCGCTGTTCCGGGGTCGTAGGACTTGATGACTCCTTGCAAGGAACCTCCCGGAGACCGCTTGTAACCTTTCACCCTGACGTTATCCGAGTTCGCCCTCATCGAGCGGCTGCGAGAGCGCATCGTCGCCCCCGACGGCCAGACCTGGATCGGCGACGACGTCGCCGTCGTGCCCGGCCCGTCGGGGTCGATGCTCCTCGCCGCCGACGTCGTCGTGGCGGGCGTCCACGCCGACCTCGACCTGGTCGGGCTCGACGACATGGGATGGAAGGCGCTGGTCGCCAACCTGAGCGACATCGCCGCCGTCGGCGGGCGCCCCTGCTACGCACTGGTCACCGTGTCCGGGCCCCTGGCCCGGCTCGACGTCGACCTCCTCTACGACGGGCTGCTGGAGGCGGCCGAGGCGTACGGGTGCCCGGTGGTGGGGGGCGACCTGTCGTCGTCGCCGGTGCTGGTCGTGTCGGTGTCGGTCGTGGGCGACGGCGGGACGGCGCCGGCGGCGCCGGTGCTCCGCTCCGGCGCGTCGCCCGGCGACACCCTGTTCGTGACCGGCCCGCTCGGGTCGTCGGCCGCCGGCCTGCAGCTGCTCCGCGCCGGGAAGGGCACCGAGGGGCCCGATCTGGTCCTGGCCCACCGCCGGCCCCGGCCCCGCCTCAACGAGGGCGCCGCGGCCCGGGTGGCGGGCGCCACCGCCATGATCGACGTGTCGGACGGGCTGGCCGCCGACCTCCGTCACCTCGCGGATGCTTCCGGGGTGGGGGTGGCCCTCGACCACGTGCCGGTGCCGATCGGGATGAGCCGGGTCAGCGACGACCCCGAGGGCCTGGCCCTGGGCGGGGGCGAGGACTACGAGCTGGTGTTCAGCGCCCCCGACCCCGACCGGGTGGAGACGACCTTCGCCGAGCTGGGCCTGGGCAAGCCGATCCGCTTCGGCCGCTGCACCGCCGACCCGTCCGAGCGCCGCCTGCGCGACGGCGACCTGCCCACCGTGGGCTGGGTCCACGCATGACCCCCCGCCCCGTCGCCCTCACCATCGCCGGCTCGGACTCCAGCGGGGGGGCGGGGATCGTGGCCGACCTGAAGACGTTCGAGGCCCACGGGGTGTGGGGGGCGGTCGCCCTGACCGCGGTGACGGCCCAGAACACCCTCGGGGTGCAGGCGGTGGAGGCGATCTCGCCCGAGCTGGTCCGGGCCCAGATCGCCTCCGTGGTGTCCGACCTGGGCGTGGCCGCGGCCAAGACCGGCATGCTGGCCTCGGCGGAGATCGTCGAATCGGTGGCCATGACCGTGGCCCAGCTGGGCGTGCAGCCGCTGGTGGTGGACCCGGTCATGGTGGCCTCCACCGGCGGCCGCCTGCTCGACCCCGACGCGGTGGAGGCGGTGTGCGACCTCCTCCTGCCCCGGGCCACCGTGCTCACCCCCAACCTGGCCGAGGCGGCGGTGCTCACCGGGTTCGAGGTCGCCGACCGGGCGGGTATGGAGCGGGCCGCTCGGGCCCTCGCCGAGCTCGGCCCGGAGGTGGTGCTGGTCAAGGGGGGCCACCTGGGGGGCGACGACTCGCCCGACTGCCTGCTCGTGGCCGGCGAGGCGCCGATCTGGCTGGAGGGGCCGCGGCTGGCGACCAGGGGGGCGCACGGCTCGGGCTGCGTGCTATCCGCCGCCATTTGCGCCGAGCTGGCCCGGGGGATGGAGCCGGCCGACGCGTGCGTGGCGGCCAAGCGGTTCGTGGAGCGGGCCATCGAGGCCGGCCCGGCGCTCGGGGAGGGCGTGGTGCCGGTCGAGCCGGGCTGGGCCGCCCGCTAGAGACCCCGGCGCAGGGCTACCGTCGGAGCGGTGGAGGGCGACCGCCTCGACGAGGACCAGATCGCGCTGGTGATCCGCCGGGCCAGCGAGCTCGACGGCCAGTCGCCGCCCGGCCAGCCGGGCCTCGACCTCGTGCTCCTCGAGGAGGCCGCGGTGGAGGCCGGGCTGTCCCGGGAGTCGGTGCGGCGGGCCGTGGCCGAGCTGCGGGCCGGGACGCTGAAGCCGGTCGACGACGCGGGCCGCCGCAGCCGGCTGGGGCCGACGGTCGTCACCGTCGGCCGGTGCGTGCCCGGGCCGGTGGCCGCGGTCGACGACATCCTGCGCCGGTTCCTGCGCCACGAGCAGTTCCAGCTCCGCCGCGACTTCGGGGCCAGCTCCAGCTGGGTCCGCCGCCAGGACGTCCCCGCCCGGGTCCGGGTCTCCCTCGACAAGGGCCTGCACCGCCGGCTCATCCTCCGCGAGGCCGACGCGGTGGAGATCGCCGTGGTCGACGAGCCGGGCGGCCGGGGGATGGTGATGGTCAAGCTGGCGGCCGACGTGCGGTCCCTGCGGCGGGCCCACCGCATGGCCGTCGGGCGGGGCACCGGCCTGGGGATGGCCGCCGGCGCAGTGGGCGCCGTGGTCCTCAACATGCCGGAGGCCCTGGTGGTGGTGCCGGCCGCCGTGGCGTCAGGGGCGGGGGCGGGCCACCTGATCGGCTCGAACCGCTACCGGTCCACCGTGGAGGAGCTGGCGACCGCCCTCGAAGGCTTCCTCGACGGCGTGGAGCGCCGGAGGAGCTAGTGGCCCGTCAGCCCCGGCCGCCGAAGACGAGCGGCGGCGGCTCGTCGAAGCGGATGGAATCGACGATGCCCCGGAGGTTGTCGGGCAGCGGGTCGAGCGGCAGGTCTCGGTCGCCCGAGGTGGTGGTGACCGTGGTGACCAGGTCCTCGTCGTTGACGAGCAGCTCGACGCCGAAGGTCTTCTCGAACTGCGACTTCGGCCCGGCGATGCCGAAGCTGGCGCCCAGGGGGGCGTGGACCTCGAACCCGGCCGAGGTGAAGTGGCCCTTCACCGGGGTGATCGAGGCGATGTCGTTGGCGGGGACGGACAGGGTGACGTTGGCCGACACCCACGGTTCCTGCATCATCGGCTGGTTCCCTCCGAAGGGGTGGCTACCGGACGGCCTTCTGGACCTTGCCGGCCCGGATGCAGGACGTGCAGACCGACAGCCGGCGGGGCGTCCCGTTGACGATCGCCCGGATCCGCTGGATGTTGGGGTTCCAGCGCCGGCGCGTCCGCCGGTGGGAGTGGCTCACGGCCATGCCGAACGACGGGTGTTTCCCACAAACCTCACAGACCGCAGCCATGGGGGTCCAGGGTAGTCGACCGGGCTGTCCTCTACGATTCGAGGTCGATGGAGCCGTTGGACACGCTGGGGCCCGAGCAGCTGCGGGCCGTGATGGTGGCCTACCGGGACCTCCTGCGGGTCCATCAGGAGCGGTTGAACCGCCTCAACGTGTACCCGGTGCCCGACGGCGACACCGGCACCAACATGGCCCTGACCCTGGAGTCGGTGGTGAAGGCGCTCGACGGCGACGATGGGGCGGCCGTCCAGAAGGCGGTGACCCACGGATCGCTCATGGGCGCCCGGGGCAACTCTGGCGTCATCCTGTCCCAGATCCTCAAGGGCCTGGCCGAGGGCCTGGGCCGGGAGGCGGTCGGCGCGGGCGGCGCGGCCGACGCCCTCCTGGGCGCCAGCCGGCTGGCCGACGCTGCGGTCATGCACCCGGTGGAGGGCACGATCCTCACCGTGGCCCGCGATGCGGCGGCCGCGGCCGACGGGGCCCGCCACGGGTCCCTGGTGGAGGTGCTCGACGCCGCCTCCTCGGCGGCCGCCACCTCGCTGGAGCACACGCCGAAGCTCCTGCCCGTGCTGCGGGAGGCGGGTGTGGTGGACGCCGGGGGCGCCGGCTACGTGCTCCTGGTCGACGCCCTGCTGCACGTGGCCGCCGGGCGGCCGCTCCCCGAGGCCGACCCCAACGAGGGCTTCGTGGGCGTGGCCGCGGCGCCGTCGCAGGCGTCTGAGGGTGCCCACACCGCCGGCGACGGCGGCCGGTACGAGGTCATGTACTTCCTCGAGGCGCCGGACGAGGCCGTCGAGGGGTTCAAGCAGGCCTGGGACGAGATCGGTGACTCCATCGTCGTGGTCGGCGGCGAGGGGCTGTGGAACTGCCACATCCACACCGACGACATCGGCGCATCCATCGAGGCCGCCCTCGACGCCGGCGGCCGTCCCCGCCAGATCCGGGTCACCGACCTGTGCGAGCAGGTGGCCGAGGAGCGCCGCAACCGGGCCCACGTCACCACCGCCGTGGTGGCCATCGGCGCCGGCGAGGGCATCGACGGCATCCTGCGCTCGCTGGGCGTGCAGGAGGTGGTGGCCGGGGGGCAGTCGATGAACCCCTCGACGGCCCAGATCCTCGACGCCATCGAGTCCACCACGGCCGGGGGCGTGGTGATCCTCCCCAACAACAAGAACGTGATCCCGGTGGCCGAGCAGGCCGCCCGGCTGGCCGGCCGGCCGGCCAAGGTGGTGCCGACCCGGAGCGTGGCCGAGGGCCTGGCGTCGCTCATCGCCTACGACGCCTCGGCCGACCCCGACACGAACGCGGAGGCCATGATCGAGGCCGCGGCCCAGGTGGCCTGGGGCGAGGTGATCCAGGCGGTGCGCGACGCCCCGAGCACGCCCGCCGGCCCGGTCAGGGAGGGCGACTGGCTGGGCCTCGACCACGGCAAGATCGCCGTGGCCGAGCCAGACCTGGCCACGGCCGCCTGCCGCCTCCTCGATCGCGTCGTCGCCGGCGACCACGAGGTGGTGACGGTCATCGAGGGCGACGGATCGGATCCGGCGGTGACGGCCCGGCTCAACGAGTGGCTGTCCAAGCACCGGCCGGCGGCCGCAGTGGAGGTCCACCACGGCGGCCAGCCCCTCGCCGCGTACCTCATCAGCGCGGAGTGAGCGGGGCCCGGCGGCTGAGCCAGCTGGCGGGCATCCCGGTCAGCGAGCTCAGGGGCGTCGGCGAGAAGAAGGCGGAGGGGCTGGCGGCCATGGACATCCGCACTGTCCTCGACCTGCTCACCCACTACCCCCGCCGCTACCTCGACCGGACCCGCCAGGCCGCCATCCGCGACCTGCGGGCGGGCGAGGAGGCCATGGTGCTGGCCACGGTGAAGCGGGTCCAGGCCCGCCGGACCCGCCAGCGCCGGGCCCTCGTCGACGTCGACGTCTTCGACGGCTCCAGTTACCTGCACGTGGTCTTCTTCAACCAGCCGTGGCGGGCCAAGCAGCTGTCGGTCGGCACCCAGGCCGTGTTCTTCGGCAAGCTCGAGCAGTACAAGGGCCGGGCCCAGATGACGAACCCCGTCGTCGACCTGGTCGGCGACCGCACCGGTCGCATCGTCCCCATCTACCCCCAGTCGGAGAAGGCGGGGGTGCCGACGTGGGAGCTGGCCGGGTTCATCGAGGAGGCGCTGGCCCGGGCCGGGCCCATGGCCGACCCCCTGCCGGAGGAGTGGCGGGACCGCCTCGACCTCGTCGACCGGACGTGGGCCTTCCGCTCGATCCACAACCCGGAGTCGATGGGCGCGGCCCAGGCGGCCCGGCGCCGGCTGGTGGTCGACGAGTTGCTCCGCCTGCAGCTGGCCCTGGTCATGCGCAAGCGGGCCATCGAGCGGGAGTCCAAGGGCATCCGCCACGTCGTGGACGGGGCGCTGGTCGGCCGCTTCCACGGCGCCCTGCCCTTCCCGCTGACCGGCGCCCAGCGGCGGGCCATCGCCGAGATCGCCGCCGACCTGGCCGGGCCCCACCCCATGCACCGGCTCCTCCAGGGCGACGTCGGCTCGGGCAAGACGCTCGTCGCGGTGACCGCCCTGCTCATGGCCGTGCAGGGCGGGTACCAGGGCGCCTTCATGGCCCCGACCGAGGTGCTGGCCGAGCAGCACGGGCTGTCGGTGCGCCACCTGCTCGGCGAGCTGACCGTGCCCGACGACTCCACCCTCATGGGCGACCGGCCGCTGCGCGTCGAGCTGCTCACCAACCGCACGCCGGCGGGGGAGCGGGCCCGCATCCTCGCCGGGCTGGCCGACGGGAGTGTGGATCTCCTGATCGGCACCCACGCCCTGCTCGAGGAGAAGGTCGGCTTCCGCGCCCTGGGTGTCGTCGTCATCGACGAGCAGCACCGCTTCGGCGTGGAGCAGCGGGCGGCCCTGCGGGGCAAGGGCGACGACCCCGACGTGCTGGTGATGACGGCCACGCCCATCCCCCGGACGGCGGCCATGACCGTCTACGGCGACCTCGACGTCACCGTGCTCGACGAGATGCCGCCCGGCCGGTCGCCGGTGGTGACCCGCTGGGCGCGGGGCGAGCTGGAGGCGGCCCGGGCCTACGCCCGCGTGGCCGAGGAGGTGGCCGCCGGCCGCCAGGCCTACGTGGTGTGCCCGCTGGTCGAGGAGTCGGAGAAGGTGGCGGCCAAGGCGGCCACCGCCGAGTTCGCCCGCCTCAGCACCGAGGTGTGGCCCGACCTGCGCCTGGCCCTGCTCCACGGCCAGATGCCGTCGAAGGAGAAGGAGGCGGTCATGGCCGCCTTCCGGGCGGGGGAGCTCGACGTGCTGGTGGCCACCACCGTCATCGAGGTCGGGGTCGACGTGCCGAACGCCACGGTCATGCTGATCGAGGACGCCGACCGCTTCGGCATGGCCCAGCTCCACCAGCTGCGGGGCCGGGTGGGCCGGGGGGCGGCCCAGTCGTGGTGCTACCTGCTGGGCGAGGCCACCACGCCGGAATCGGAAACCCGCCTCAGGGCCATCGAGGCCAGCACCGACGGGTTCGAGCTGGCCGAGGTCGACCTGGAGATCCGGGGCGAGGGCACCGTTCTCGGCACCCGCCAGAAGGGCCAGAGCGACCTCAAGCTGGCCAGCCTCCGCCGCGACAAGGAGTGGGTGGCCCGGGCCCGGGAGGTGGCCTTCGCCATCGTCGACGGCGACCCCACCCTGGCCGGCCACGAGGTCCTCCGCGAGGAGCTCGGCCTCCTCGTCGACCCCGAGGAAGCGGAGTTCCTCTTCAAGAGCTGAGCGGGCTCAGCCCCCAGCACGAGCGCTCCGGAGCGGCATCGGGATCAACTCCTGATTGGGGCCACAGAGACCCCCTGCCCGCCAGGGTCGCCTCCCCAGCACCTCTGCCAGGTGACGCCTGAAGGCAACCATGCGGTGGGCATTGGCGCGCCGAGTGGAACGGTGGGCAGGCTGGTCCTGCCGACGAATGCCACCCTCTACTCGTGTCCCGAGTACTACGCCATCGACGTGGCGTGCTACCTCGATCGTGACGGCAGGTGGGTCGTGGCCACGACGTCCTCCGGTGGTGGCGTCACCTCCACCTCCGTCTACGAACCCAACTGCCGAACCTTCCTGCATTCCAATGGGATCACGAGCCGTGGCTGCTCGACGCCCTCAACAGAGGAAAGTCGAGCCAGCAGGGTGACGCTTACTCCCACCGAGTGCCCAGCGCACTTCCCACCGACCGCTACCTGCCAGATGTGTTCCGATGGTGAGATGGTGTTTACGGGTGGCCCGAGCGACGCCACCAGGCCCCGCTAGGGGCAGTCGCCGAAAGCGAGAGGTGCCGCTCCTTCCCGGTCACCCTGCCCAGGTTGTGGGCGGTATCTCCTCGACGGCCGGTTCCCTGTCAGGCGTTCGTAGTCCGCGCCGAGTTCGTACACTGATCGGGATGACGACGAAGCTGACCGTCGAGGTCGAGGACGACCTGGCCGAGCGGGTCGCTGCGGCGGCGACCGAACGCGGTGTCGCGCCAGAAGCCCTGGCGGCTGAAATCCTGGCCGAGCAGTTCCCGCCGCGGCGCAGGCTGGGGTTCGTGAGCCTGGGTCGCTCCACGAGCGGGCGCCGAGCCAGCGAGGACGAGGAGATGCTGGCCGACGGATTCGGCCGCTGACGCTCCTGGTCGACACCAATGTCATCCTGGCCGCGGCTGATGACGCTGACCCCGACCACGATCGCTGTCAGGCCCTCTTGGAGGGTCATCCCGGGCCACTCGTCACGACGCCCCTCGTGGTGGCGGAAGCCGGTTGGCTGATCGACCGTCAGCTCGGGCCCGCTGCCGAGGCCGACTTCTACCGGTCGATCGGCGCCGGCGACCTTGCAGTCGAAATACTCACCCCGGCGGACTGGCGGCGGGTCGCCGAGTTGGTCGACACCTACGCTGACCTCCGGCTCGGTGGCGTCGACGCCAGCGTGGTTGCCGTCGCCGAACGACTGGGTGTAGCCGAGGTGGGCACACTCGACCTGCGCCACTTCCGGGTCGTCCGTCCCCGCCACGTCGATGCGTTCGTTGTGTCTCCCTGATATCTGCGACTGTTCCGACCCGGCGGGCTACGACCGATCCCGCGCGGTCGGGTGCCCCAGGCCGCGGCCAGGCCGCGGGACAAACAGAAATGGCGGTCAAGGAGGGGTACCAGCGGACAGACAAGAGAGCAGGGCAGAGGCTATTTCGGGCCGTTTTCGCAGGTCGCAGAAGTGGCCCTCCGAATTCCTCTTCAAGAGCTGATCGGGAGCGAAACCGCAGGGCCCCTGCAGCGGCCGCTGCGCTGATCAGGCCCCCGGTCGGTGGCGGTTGCGGATGGCGAGGAAGGCGCCGCCCAGGAAGACCATCCCGAGCCCGACCACGAGCAGCGCGGGGTTGCTCACCACGCCCGAGGACTGGGTGGCCGGCCGCTGGCCCAGGGCGGCGTCGGTGGCCGCCCGCTGACCGGATGCGGGCGCGGCGGTGTCGCCGGGCATCGGCGCGCCCGACGAAGGCGGTGGCCCGCCCGCCGCCGCGTCGACGGGTGCTCCCGGCGCCCCGGGCACGGTCGTGGCGACCGAGGCCGTGGTGCTCGTCGCCGTGGACGCGGTGCCGGCCGCGCCGCCGGTCCCCGCCGCCGGCTGGCCACCGCTCGTCCCGCCCACGGTGTCGGCCATGTCCTCCGCCCCGCCGCCCACGCCGCTCGCCGGGCGGGCGTTGGCCGCTGACGAGGCGGGCCCCCGGCCGGCGGGCGCCTCGGTGGTGGTGACCGGCTCGGCGACCGTGGTGGAGGTGGTCGTGACCACCTCGCCCGCGGTGACCTGGAACGGTGCGCTCGACGTCGTGACCGAGTTGCCGGTGCGGATGACGGCGAAGATCTGGTGGGAGTTCGTCGGCGCGTCGGGAACCGTGGCGGACACCGCGAACTCCGGCCCGGCGGTCGTGGCCAGGTGCGGGCCGTCCTGGGTGCCCCAGTGGATCTGGATCACCGCGGCTGGGAAGCCGGTGCCCCTGACGGTGATCTCGGTGCCCGGGGAACCGCTCTGGGGAGAGACGCTCACCACTGGTGCGGCGAGGGCGGGCCGGCCGGGAAGGGCCAGCAGGGCGGCGGCGGCCAGGAGCGTGGCCACGCCGGCCAGGGCGCGGGGGAGCGACGTGGAGTGGAGCGCAGGGTCCGTCGTAGGCGAGCAGTCTTTCACCTTTGCTTCGCCGTTGCCCCTTTCACCGGCCGCGACAGCGTGGTTGACTCAGACCCGCACACCCGACGACGGGTAGGGGGTCACCGGTGGACTACACGAAGCTCAGTCCCGCGCTCGCAGCCGCGATGCAGGACTTCGACGAAGGCGGTCGCCCGGCGCTGGCGGCGCACGCCCGCAACCTGGGCCTGGTCACGACCGAGGCCCCGGCCAAGCCGCCGCGCGTGGTCGTCTTCCTCCACGTCGACGAGGGCGCCGACCCGGCCGAGCTGGCGGGCGGCGGCGTCGAGCTGAACCAGGGCGACGGCGGCATCGTCACCGGCATCGTCGACCTGGCCGCCCTCGACGCCCTCAGCGAGAACCCGGCGGTCACCCGGATCGTGCCGGCCCGGCGCCTGCGGCTGCTCATGGACGTGGCCAAGACCAAGGTCGGCGTGCCCGCGTTCCGCAAGAAGACCAAGCTGTCCGGCAAGGGCGTCATCGTCGGCGTCGTCGACACGGGCATCGAGACCGACCACCCCGCCTTCGCCGGCCGCATCCTCCGGCTCTGGGACCAGACCCTCGCCGGCCGGGGCGTCCCCGAGGGCAGGTACGGCGCCGAGCTCCAGCCGCCCATGGTGGAGGTGTCGCGCGACACCGTGGGCCACGGCACCCACGTGGCCGGCATCGCCACCGCCGAAGACCCCATCTACGAGGGCGTGGCCCCGGGCGCCGACCTGGTGATCGTGAAGTCGGATCTGCTCACCGCCCACATCGCCGACGCCGTGCGCTACGTCTTCCGCGTCGCCGGCGAGCTGGGGCGGCCGGCGGTGGTCAACCTGAGCCTCGGCGGCCACGGCGACGCCCACGACGGCACCGACTCCCTGTCGCTCGTCATCGACGAGCTCACCGGCCAGGGCCGCATCGTCTGCTGCGCCGCCGGCAACGAGGGCAACGACAACATCCACGCCCAAGCCAAGATCCGCAAGGGCGGCACCCGCACGTTTGCCGCGTCGGTGCCCCGCCCGGCGGCCAACCAGCGGCCATGGGTGGCCGCCTTCAACGGCTGGTACCGCGGCAGCGACCGGCTGACCGTGTCCGTCGTCGCCCCGAACCACCAGGCCACGCCCGCCCAGGCCGTGGTCGCCGCCGGGGAGAACCCGGCAACGATCTACCGGCTGGAGGACGGGGTGGTGCGGGTGACGACGCCGGGGCCCGACCCCGCCAACGGCGACGTGAACTTCCTCGTCGAGATCCAGCCGGCCCCGCTGCCGCGGTACCAGCCGTTG